>Ga0315280_10010002_pt1 | contig 11986 bp, 7 predicted proteins | sample YL17G06_40_MG_FD_203697 | JGI IMG/M metagenome (GOLD analysis project Ga0315280, IMG submission 203697) | Sediment microbial communities from Yellowstone Lake, YNP, Wyoming, USA - YL17G06_40 | ecosystem: Environmental > Aquatic > Freshwater > Lake > Sediment | place: USA: Wyoming | collected... | reverse complement strand
TGATTGAGCGTATCGAAGAAGATGGCTGGAATTATCAGCGTATTAAGGTTCAATTGGCTCTACCCTAAATTGCAAAAGTTCAGTTCTTAGTTTTGAGTTGTAACAATAAACAACAAACTATCGACAATAAACAAGAAAATGTGCTTCAGCAATCTACCTCAAGGGTATGCTGTATGCAGTCAGCTTTATAGAAGGGCGATAAGCCCTTGTGGTCGATGGCGTTGCGTTCTGAAAAAGCTCGCTTTGAGAAGAATCTTCGCCAAGAACACGAAGCTGACTACATTTCTGTGCTCTCTGTGCCGCTCTGTGGCAGATAAAAAACAGTGTCAATCTGCGTAAATCCATGGCAACAACTTTCGTGCTTTTTCGTGGCTATATCTGGCTATCTAATCCGTGGCCAAACCCCAAACAGATAATTCCCTATACCTCCCACCTTAACAAAATGTTAATCTGTAAAAAGTGGTCAATTTCTGTCAATTTCTGCTCAAAACGCGCGCGTTTTTACAAATTTCCGCTAATTTCTGTGCATTTCTCCTCATTTTTGATGCTTTTTTACCCTGTTTTTTCTTGCCTATTTTACTTATTCCCCACAGTATGACTTCTAAACCGCGTTCTTGAACGGATATTGGCTATGGTCTCTGAAAAATAGCCGAAAAATGCCAATTTTATTGAATTCCGGATAATTCAAATTCTGAGGCGTGTTAATCTGGGTTGACATCTTTACCGCAACGCGGAATCGTTTTCAATCACCTTTTTCAGACACGGATTTACACGGATTCACACTGTCTAATCCGTCAAATGTGTGGCTATCTTTCCGGGTCAGTTGCAATCCAGCACGCGATTTGGTACTCTAAAACCGCTGAATAATTTGGAGGCTAAAGTATGGCTAACCAACTCAATCGTCGGCAGTTTATGCGTGATGGCGCTGCTGCCGCGGCAGCACTGGCTACAGGATTGGCGGCTGCCTATAAAGCCCACGCTGGCCAGAGCACCAAAGCGACCAGCAGCAAAATCCTGAACTACAATCCGGATATGGAGTACCGCCGATGCGGCAAGACCGGCCTTATGGTTTCGGCTGTTGCCCTGGGCGGGCACTGGAAACGCCTGGTCAAGATAATAGGCGGCAAAGAAGACGAAGGATGGATGACCGAGGACATTAGCGCACGCGACTTCCAGAAGAACCGCTACGAAGTCGTCACTCGCTGCATCGAGCGAGGCATCAACTACGTCGATGCCTGCTGCCGCGAGGAAATTCTCGCATACGCCCAGGCCCTGAAAGGCCGGCGCGACAAGATGTATTTCGGCTACTCCTGGCACATCTGGGAAAGCCGATTTGAAGAGTGGCGCTCACGCAAAAAGCTGCAGCAGGGACTCGATACGGGCATGAAAGAAGCCGGCCTGGAGTACGTCGACCTGTGGCGGATAAGCCTGCTGGTCGATAGTCACCAACACAGCGAAGTTGAGATCGAGGAGGCGGTAGCTGCGCTGGATTGGGCGAAAAAAAGCGGGAGGGCGCGATTCATCGGCGTTTCATCCCACGACCGCGAGCACCTCAAGCACCTGATTGAAACGTACCCAGACCAGATGGAGGTCATCCTTACGCCGTATACGGCCAAGACCAAGGTGGTCGCCGACGAGGCGGGCTTGTGGGCAACAATCAAAAAGTACGATGTCGGCTGGTTCGGCATAAAGCCTTTTGCCAGCAACTCCGTATTTAAGGGCGACAGTTCGCCGAACAGCCCGCACTTTGAAGATGACAACCGCACTGCGCGGCTATCTATTCGCTACATCCTCTGCAACCAGGCAATCACCGCGCCGATGCCAGGCTTGATTAGCGCCCAGCAGGTGGACAATGTCGCATTAGCCGTTAAGGAGCGTCGCCAGCTCGACCTGCAGGAAAAGGCTGATCTAGAGCAGGCGATGGACCACGCCTGGGTCAATCTGCCGGCTAACTACCGCTGGTTAAGAGACTGGGAGTATGTGTAGTCCGTCGATAATGGATATGAACTACCGCCTTTTGTCATTATCGGTTAGCTTATTGGCGATGGCTGGGGCAGCGTTTCTGAGCTGCTCGCGGGTGAGTGAGCCTGGCCTTTCTGAAGTCGAGAAACAACCCGCTCCGCCGGCATTGGTTATTGACCAGGATGCACCGCTGCTCCTGGAGGAACCCGCCGGAACCAAAAAGGTCTCTGTTAGCGGGACGCTCGGGACGCTCACCGAAAATGGCCCTTGCTTTGTTTGCCATGTGAACTACGAGGCGGAGCCGCTGGCCAGCCGACACGCTGCGGCCAATGTTGGCTGCGTTTCTTGTCACGGCCCATCTTATGCCCATCGTAACGATGAGAACAACACTACGCCGCCCGATATAATGTATCCGCCGGATAAAACTGATGCGGCCTGCCACAAATGTCACGCCAGCCATGATGTTCCGGCGGCCAAGATTGTCACGCTGTGGCTGAAGCGATACCCGCACAAGAGGGACGCCCGGAGAATCGTTTGTACCGACTGTCACGGAGAACACCGCCTGAAGGTCCGCACCGTACGGTGGGACAAGGAAACAGGGAAGTTACTGCAAAGCGGAAAAGACAGATAAACAGAAAGAGCGTGATGGTTGCTGCTCGACTGAAATATGGCCATTAAGGTCTGTGCTGCATTGCAGATACCCCGTCTCTTGGTTATCCTTATTGTGAATGGCTCGGCCAATGTTACAGGAGAATAGTATGCACTCTACAAAACTGAGGTTCCGCATCCTACTTATATATGTCCTGGCGGCTTGTGCCACATACATTACGACCTCATCTTCCGCTCAGTCCGCTGCCAAGGCATCTAAAATCGTATTAGCAAATGATATTGTTCATTTTGAATTTGAGCCTGAGTATATGGGACTTGCTGCGATGGTGGACGTGAGTGCCGGAGTCAACCACATCCAGCCGGTCGACGCAAACACGCTCTGGGAACTCACGCTCAGCCGGGGCACAGAAAAGCGAAGCCTCTCAAATACCCGGCTACCCTGCACCTCTTACAGAATTGAGAAACTCGCAGACGAGGGCCAGCGGGCAATCTTTGAATGGCTTAACACTGACTGGCAAGAAGAAAAAGGTGCGCTTACAGTACGGGTAACGGTTGACCTTCCTCGAAATTCCGGCATAGCTTCTTGGAGAATATGGGTAGACAATAAATCCGAAAAATGGGGACTTTATGACGTTGACTTCCCAAAGTGTAGCGGATATTTGAAACGCGGAGAATATGATATAGCCGTCCCGACAGGTAACGCCGGCAGACTTTTCAAAAACTGCGCCGAAAGAATGTCCTACAGGTATCCGCACGGCTGGTCGATGCCGATGCAGTTTCTATGCGCAACTAAAGGAACCACCGCAATCTATATGGCTGCGCACGATCCGAATGCGCAGGATAAGACTTTCGTCATAGAACCCGGCAAGGAGTTTTACATCGAAACAAACGCCGAAAATATGACTGTTCCTGGCTCCGATCATAAGGACCCATTTGCGGTAATGCTGGGAATATACCGTGGAAGCTGGATGGAGGGATGCAAAATATATCGAAAATTCGCGATGTCTGCCCCGTGGACATCGCGAGGCAAAATCTCACATCGCGCGAGCATGCCGGAGGCGCTTAAGAACGTTGGATTATGGATGCTGGTCAGTGGTTACATCGGGCCGGAGACCGGCACTTTGGAGCAAAAGAATAAGCCGCTGCTCGATGCGCAAAGGTACTTCGGCGTCCCTGTTGCTGCGCACTGGTACAACTGGCACGCGATCCCTTTCGATACTCACTACCCCCACTATTTTCCGACCAAGCTCGGCATTGCCGACCAGGTGCGCGACCTTGTTTCAAAAGGCCTTATCATAATGCCCTATATCAACGGCAGAATCATCGACATTTCTAACGACGACTTTGGCGAGTATCTTCCTTATTGCGCTAAAGATCCGGCGGGAAAGCATTACGTGGAAGAATACAGCAACGGCGTAAAACAGGCCCCTATGTGCAGCTATACGGAATTCTGGCAGGATAAAATTGCCGGCATCGTCGAGCGCCTGGCAGCGGAGGTAGGCGTAAATGCGGTGTACATCGACCAGATAGCTGCTGCCGGCCCGGTTCTTTGTTTTGACAAGTCACACGGGCATCCGCTTGGCGGCGGCGGGTGGTGGGTGGACGGCTACAGAAAGATGCTCAAGAAAGTCCAGAATGTTGCCCACAGCGCCGGCAGAGATGTGGTTATTACCACTGAATGCGCCGCAGAGCCTTTTATGGATGGGGTCGATGCTTTTCTTACGTGGATAAAGCCTGATGACCGGGAAATTCCGATGATGACGGCGGTTTACTCAGGCTACAGCATTTATTTCGGCAGCCCTGCTTGGTTTGAGCACGGCGATCGGGCCTGGATAATGGCGCAAGGACGGGCGTTTCTCTGGGGCTATCAGAACGGCTGGATGGGCCTGGAGCTATTCAGCCCGGAACACGCCAAGAAAGCTGACTTCTTAAAGAGGGTAGGACAGTACCGCGTTGTAGCCAGAAAATTCCTAACCTTCGGAGAATTAGTTGACGTTGTAGAACCTACAAATCGTGTCGAGTCCATCACAGAAGTATGGCCCGACCACGGTAATCGCCCCAGGAACGCGACACTTGCGAGCGTTCAGGGGACAATCTGGAAGGCGGAGGATGGGACACTGGGCGTTTTTCTTGTGAACTATCTGGAGAAAGACAATAAGCTCGAATTTGCCATCGACCCGTCTAAGAATGGCGTCGGCGCTGGCGCGGGCGGTTTTTCAATCACACGCATTGGCCCCCAGGTTAATGATTCGCCCGAACCCGCACCACAGGGTACTATCAAGCGAACCGAGACTTTAGGCCCGTGGGAGATACGCGTGCTGCAAATAAGCCCCTATTAGTTATCGTGCGTGATGTGGGAGAAATACGTGGACTGCTTTTTGTCGTATACAATTTTGCCGTTTATGAGGGTGAATTCCACGAAACTCCTGTAATGGAAAGGATGACCATCCAGGATAATTATATCCGCGTCCTTGCCAACCTGCAGACTGCCCACGCGATCGGCGACGCCTAAAATCTGGGCGGCGGTTAAAGTGATTGCCTCAAGCGCCGTTTGCTCATCCAGCCCGCCGCTAACCGCGAAGGCCGCCTCCATAGGCAGGGTCATTAAATCGCGTCCGGCCATACCCCCAAGGCCAAAATACGGCCCCTGCGGCACGATTGCGAACCTCACGCCGGCTTTTTTTAAGATCGCAGCATTTCCCATTGTCGAACCCGAAGGTCCAGAAATATCCTTGCGCGGCTCCTGTTTGTCGCGAGGCGTGATGACCATAGAAACGTCCCGTTTGGCGATCTCTTGTGCCACAATCCAGGCTTCCATGCCCCCCTCCAGTATAATGCGGATGCCGAATTCATCCACCAGCTCCAGAGCCGCCAGGATGTCATCCGCCGTTGAGGCCTCCAAGCGGGCGGGCAGTTCCCTCCGCAGCAGGCGGATGTATGGGTCAAGTTCCGCGGGCTTTTTCGGCTCTTCGAGTTTCTTATCTTTATCTTTGGCTTTTTGATATGCCGTGAGTTTTTGCAGGTAATCTTGAGCCCTTCGCAGGTTCAGCAAGAAGTTGGTCTTGCGCAGCCACTGCCGGTTCGAAATGCTGACATTTTCCGCCACTGGCTCTTTTACCAGCATGTTATCCAGATCACCGTAGGCCATTTTTATGACGGCGTTGGTGCCCCCAATTGGATTTTCGCCCGATGACCTCGCTGACGTAGCGGTTACAAATGCTGTCGTTACACCTGACGCCAATGCCAGAGAGACCTCGAAGTCAAAGGGGTCCAACGAATCAGCAATTTTGCTGATGTCGCCAGAACTCCTAAGTCCTCTCAACAAGGTTGTGGCCGCCACTAAACCAGGCATCACAACCTTGCCTTTAGCGTCGATAACCTCCGCGCCTTTTGGTATCTCGATATTCTGCCCAATCCCTGATATTTTGCCGTCTTTTATGAGAATTGTCCCATTTTTGATAATTCCGCTGGCGATGGTATATAGGTCGCCGCCTTTAATTGCCGTCACCTTCTCATCTGCAACCGCCGAAGCAGGGCAGCACAACAGTAGCACCGCAAGAAAATTGAAAATTGAAAATTGAAAATTAGTTCGGTGTTTGTCCATTATCATTCCTTCGCTACGGGCATTGATAAACGATCTTGCCCTCCAGCATGACCTGGTGAATTTTGGCGCCGACTTCCAACGGGTCCGCACTTAGAATCAGAAGATTGGCATCCTTGCCGACTTCCAGGCTTCCCAGGCGGTAGTCCACCGCCAACATCTGGGCGGGATGAATGGTCATAGCTTTTTTGGCGGTTTCTTTATCCAATCCGTACTTGACCAGCTCGGCCATTTGGCGGAGAAAATCCTCGTGCCCTTCGGCGTTGTCCATTATAGGCACACACGCGATCTTGACGCCCGCCTCAGCAAGGATTTTGGGCACGTTAATGCGATTGCGGGTAAACTCCTCGAAATCAATCTGAGCGGGAAAAATGACCGGAATTTTCGCCTTAGCCAATTTCTCGGCGATGCGATAATTTTCGGGGCCGGCAACCAAAACCCACTTCATCTTCTCGTATGGCTTCAGCAACGGCAACAGATGCAGCATCGCGCCGGGCCAGCCGCATCGCACAAAGGTAGGAATCTCACCTTGCAAGGCTCTAACCAGAGGCTTAACCTTTGGGTCGGTTGAATCGCCCTGGTTTTTTGCGGATCCGAAGGCATCAGTGATGACCTTCTTTGCCTTCTCGTTAGCCTCAAAACGGATCATTAAAAGCCCTGATTCCACAAGTAACATCTTCTCGGCCGCCTGGCCGATAGGCCGTACAATAGCACCCTGGCCTGCAATCCCGTTGCCGCCCGGTGTGAGCGCGAGCGTCGTAAATCCCGCCTGTAGAATCCGCCTATAGGCATCTTGAAATGGATACAATTCGTCGGCAACGCGATAATGCGGATTTGAGGCCGGCTCGCCGCCCGGCGATCCGGAAAGCCCAATGACGGAGCAGGGATTAACCAATCCAGGAAAGATGGTCTTGTCACGCGCATCAATTATATTTGCCGTGCTTGGAATCTTTACGTCAGTGCCGATAGCACTGATTTTGCCGCCTCTAATAACAATGACGCCGTTTTCAATCAGGCCGGACGTAACGGTATCGATCCGGTCGGCTTTAATGGCGGTGATTTCCTCGCCCATAGCCAAGCTCGACAGCCATAGCGATGATAAACACAAAAGGATATATATGCGGTTCTTCACAGACATTATCCCTTTTCACGCGACCTTTCAGCGGCTTGTTTGACGACCAGAGCACTGCCTTTGCGTTGGTACACGATTTTCCCGTTGATCAGTACTAGATCAACCGGCGTCGTAGGATCGAGCAAGCTGCCCTTTTTGATGACAATATCGGCGTCTTTGCCCACTTCGAGCGAGCCAACACGGTCAGCTATGGCAATCGCTCGGGCGGGATTGATGGTGATGGCTTTTAGAGCAACCTGGTCATCAAGTCCCAAACGCGCGGACATTGCGGCGTTGAACGCCAATTCTTCCTGCTCGCCGAATCCGACAGAATCTGTATTGATAGACAGGTTTTTCACTCCTGCTTTATAGAATTCTGCGGCCACGCAATGGAAACGATTATCCTGCTCTGCGTTCCAGAAGAAAGGTTCCCACAAAAAGGGCCCCACATTGATCGACACGCCATCTCTTTTGGCCGCTTCTGCGCCAACCATATATCCACCGCCCTCGGTGTGGGTTGCGATGACCTTCAACTGATTTTCATCGTTGAACATCCGCATCGTTTGCATGACGCCCCAGCCTTCGTAGGTGTGTACGATGGTTGGTATTTCACCGCTGAAGGCCTTGCGCATATTCTCCAGTTCAGGTTTATATTCGGGCTTTTCCTTACGTTGGCCCTGCTCATATTGTTGCCAGGCCAGAGTATACGCCTTTGCCTGTTTGAGCATCTGCCGCAAGGACCAGGACATGCCCATGCGCGTCCGGCCTAAATCGCCCCCGCGTCGTTCAGGGTTGTAAGCCTGCGCGATTTTCATCGCCCCTATTTCGCGGAGAACCATTCTTTCAGGAGAGGATGTATCCAGTTTGATAATAACAGTAAAGCCCGCCAGGTTGGTTCCGCTGCCCGGCATTGTGTGGATGGTCGTCACACCGCCTGTTACGGCGGCTTTGATGCCTACGTCCTCAGGATTCACGCAGTCGTCTATACACAGCTCCGGGTTGATAGGCGTCACCATATCGTTGAATCCGCCTTCAGTTCCAACGTGTGTATGTGCTTCCACGATGCCCGGCGTAGCCCATCTATCCGAGGCGTCAATCAGGGTATATCCCTGCGGTATCGCAATGCTTGATGCAGGTCCAATGGCCTCGATCTTTCCACCGCTAACAAGAATGACGCCGTTATTAATAACGTTTTTGCCGGTCGTAAATTCTGCGCCTGACGTCATAGTGACAATCTTGCCCGCTTTGATGGCTAATTTTCGCGCTGCCGGGTTATCTTGTGCAGATAATGAACCGACAGCTAAAACAACCAGAACCACAGACACCGTTAAGATTGTACCTTTCATCCAGGCTTCCTATATGCAATTTTTCCGTTGACAAAAACCATATCCACAGGGATCGTCACATCAAGTAGACTGCCACCTTTGATAATCAGGTCGGCGTCTTTGCCGACTTCGATACTGCCAACGCGATTCTCTATTCCTATTGCGCGAGCAGCATTGATGGTTATAGCCTCCAGCGCAACTTTTTCATCCAGGCCCAGGCGGACGGCCATCGCCGCCTGATAGAAAAGCTCTTCCTCCGGCACGACCGGAGAATCGGTGACAATAGACAGATCCTTCACGCCGGCAGATGCATACTCTGCCGCCATACCGTAAAATTTGTTGTCCTGCGAGAACGAGAAGTCCTGGTGACACGGTCCAAGGTTGACGTGTACCGGCCGCTTGGCCATTTCCTTGGCGACTTTGTAGCCGTCATAGCATCCGTGGGAAACAATGGTCCAGAGATGAAATTCATCGTAGAAGATTCGTGCCGTTGCCATCACATCGCACGCACCTGCTGTATGCACCAGCGTTGGAATAGCTCCTTCAAAGGCACGTCTTGCCTGTTCGAGTTCGGGCTTTTCTTTGGGCCTGTCCGACCGCTGTCCTTTCTGATACCCCTGCCACGCCAAGGTATATTCCTTTGCTTTTCTAAGAAAGTCTCGCAGCATCCACGACATGCCCATTCTCGTACGTCCCAGGTCGCCGCCTCGCCGCTCCGGATTATAGGCTTGCGCGATTTTCATGGAGCCAAGCTCGCGAATCAACATTTGTTCTATTGTTTTACCGTATGCTTTGTATAGTACTCCGAAACCTGCCAGATTCGTTCCGCTGCCTGGGATGGTGTGAAGTGTTGTCACGCCGCTTTTAACAGCACACTTAATTTCCCACGATTCCGGGTCAACATTATCCATCACGCGAAGCTCCGGATTCAGGGGAACCACCATATCGTTAAGTCCGCCCAGTTCTGCCCCGATATGCGAGTGAACTTCCACCATACCCGGCATAATCCACTTATCTGAAGCGTCGATGACGGTATAATCATTCGGAATCGCAACGTCAGCCGCGGTCCCGACCGCTTTGATGACCCTATCTTCGACCAGCACGACCCCGTGGTTGATTGTACCTTGTGTGACGGTCAAAATTTTGCCCGCTTTGATGGCATACTTCATAGGCTCAGCAGCCCCAACGCCAGACCGCAGCGCGCAAACTACAAAAATCCCAAGCCTTATGCTAAGTTGCACTTGCATCAGACCTGCATTCTCACTGAAAAACTTCATTCGTTTAGGTCTTGCAGAATTTATTCTTGGCGCTCAAAAACGATGCGTCCATTCACAATAACTTTTTCCACCCGGCTTGCAAAGTCAAACGGTTCGCCGGATAGAATGACCAAATCCGCGTCCCTCCCTACGTCGATGCTGCCGACCCTATCCTCCAGATGCAAAAGTTCCGCTGGATAGGTGGTGACGGCTCGAAACGCCTTATCCTGGTCCATTCCGTATCGCACCGCGTAAGCGGCGTTCATCAGCAAAAACTGGGCTGCCGAGCTGCCGCTTGTGTGTAATGCGACGCGCAGCCCTTGTCGACTAAGAAGGTCGGCATTATTGATTGGCTTGCCTTTCTCGTAGATGATTACACTGGGGCCAACCGCAACACCCACATCGTATTTTTTTAGCTCCGACGCAACACGGTAGCCGTCCTGGCCGCCCAAAATGATCACATCCAGGTTATATTCGTCCCTAAAGACCTTTAGGACATTTCGGATTTCATCGGCGCGATTGGCGTACACAAAGGCGGGCATTTCGCGCTTAAACAATCCTCGCAGCAGCTCAAGGTTCACGTCCCGCGATGGCCGATCCGGTTCTTTGGCGACACCTTCTTTATCGGTCGGCTTGCGGTGCTCGTACTCTTTGAGCTTGGCCTCGTAGTCATCCCACTTCTGGGCGTATTCTTTGGCTTGTTTGAGCATATCTCGCGCTTCCCAGATAGAAGCCAATCTCGCCCTGTCGCCGAGCATCGAACAAATAACCGCCGCGTATTCTTTGACGATCATATCTTGGGCAGTATCACCAGCCAATTTGATAAATGCCGCATTGCCGCTGACTTCAAGCCCCTTTGTTTGCGGAGCAAGGAGCACCGATGTTACCCCGCTGCTTAGAACCTCCCGAAACGCGGGATCAGCCGGATCAATCGCGTTGGCAATACTGGCTAGTCGCAGCACCGGCGAATCCGGCCCGGCGGCAGGTGCAGAAGGGTCTATACGGGTAGGTTCGCTTTCCCAGTGAAGCCCCAGGTGAGAGTGTATATCAATTAGGCCGGGAATGACAACACTCTTGCCGGCATCGATAACACGCGCCTGCTGCGAAATAGGTTTTGGCCGGCCCACATAGGCGATTTTAGAGCCTTTAATAAGAATAAGCCCATCGTTAATTTGGCCTCGGGTCGCGGTAAAGATTCTTCCTGCCCGAATGGCAGTAATTTGTTCATCCGGGGCGGGCTTTTTGGTTTCTTCTGCCGGGCGAGAGTAGACAACTTTGCCGTTGATAAATGTCCTATCTACCACCGACTCCAGATTGAACGGCTCGCCGGTTAGAATGACAAGGTCTGCATCTTTACCTTTCTCTATGCTTCCAACTCGCTCGGCAACGCCCAGAATCTCAGCGGGCGTAATTGTGATAGCGGCAAGAGCTGTCTGCGGCGACAATCCCTGATTGACGGCATAGCCGGCAATAAACGCAAGATCAGCAACGGTCTGGTCGGTCGCGGCAGCGAGGGCAAACTTGACGCCGGCTTTTGCCAGAATCGCTGCATTAGCAGGATTGACGCGCCCCAGCGCAACATCCCGGTCGTAGTCTTTTGTTTGCGCCTGGCCAGGTTCAATAATCCCGCTGACAACTACTGGTGCGCTACATTCTTTAACCTCGTCCACAACTTTGTACGCTTCGGTAGCGCCTTCAAGAACAAGTCTCAGGTTGAACTCTTGGGCCAGGCGAATAGCGCTGCCGATATCCTGTGCGGTCTGGCAATTAATCCGGACGGGTAGTTTAGCCTCCAGCGCGGGCAATAGCCCCTCTATCTTTGGGTCGGTTCGTTGCGGGCGCTGCTTTTGATACTGCTTTGCCTGCGTAAAGAGCTGCCGCAATAGTGCAAGCTCTGCCATTCGGGTCGTGGGCAACTGCTTTTCCACCGGCAGAATAGGCGCGTTGGGACCGGGCGGGATAGGCGGCTTGAAAATCTCCGGCGGACGCTTGGGCAATTCGCCAAGAGTGATGCGCAGCGCCGCTGCATCTGTGAGCACACGCTGCGAAACAGAATCACCTGCGAGTTTGACGACCGCACCTAATCCGCTTATTAGCCGTCTCTGGCCGGGCGAAATATAAA
>Ga0315280_10010001_pt1 | contig 11987 bp, 9 predicted proteins | sample YL17G06_40_MG_FD_203697 | JGI IMG/M metagenome (GOLD analysis project Ga0315280, IMG submission 203697) | Sediment microbial communities from Yellowstone Lake, YNP, Wyoming, USA - YL17G06_40 | ecosystem: Environmental > Aquatic > Freshwater > Lake > Sediment | place: USA: Wyoming | collected... | reverse complement strand
AAGGTGGGGGTGAATCGTGGGCCATCCACCCTCACCCGGCTCGCCGAGGGCTCGCCGACCTCTCCCTGCGAGGGAGAGGGGTTGGCACGCGCGTGGCCTATACCAACCAAAATGGAACATACCCCGCGGCCGCGACAGGAGCTTGGTCTTTACGCGCGTCACAGCATTGCGAGCGTTATTCCGAGGGCGCGAGGCGACCGAGGTCTACCCGCCTGTGGCAGGAATCCCCTATCGGGGCTACACTTGGAGGTAGGGGACGCCTTCGTCCGCCGACGCCTTCGTCCGCCGGAGCGGAACTGCCCACTTCGCCGAAGTAGCTTCGGCTACGAAGGCTGAATCGTCGTCCGCGAAGGCGGAAGCGGAACTGCCCACTTCGCCGAAGTAGCTTCGGCTACGAAGGCTGAATCGTCGCCCGCGAAGGCGGATTCCTCGCGGAGTTTACCCTGAGCGGAGCCGAAGGGGTCGCAATGACATGTCCGAAGTCTTTTTCGCGGCACCGAGGCTGAAAACGGAGTTCCTGGCGGCCGCGACCCTCGCGGGCGGTTTATGGTATGATGTGGGCGGAGGCGCACAGGGAGGGATTCACCGCAGAGGGCGCAGGGATCGCGCAAGATGCGCCGAGGAAAGGAGAAAGGAAGTAGCCGCCGATAAACGCCGATGGACGCCGACGCGTATCTTGCCGAGGCATTATCAAGCGCGGCGGTTGACGGCGGTCTTCATAGAGCGCGAAGACGCACAAGCCCGATCCAACGCGTCTTGACAAGGGTGCGGAATAGGTTTACAAGTGATTCGACTGCTCCACGCGCGGCGCGCATAGTCCCTGTCGCGCGCCGCGCGACTCCGGAAGTGACGCGGGAGCATCAGCGTCGATGTCAGGCGATGGGAGGCCGTATGTTCTCAAGAATTGCGCTCGCAAAAATGATTGACCACTCGTTGCTGCGACCGGAGGCGAGCGAGGAGGAGATCGTCAAGTTCTGCGAGGAGAGCCGACGGGAGCACTTCGCGACGATGATGGTCTACCCGTGCTGGCTGTCGGTGGCGAAGCGGGCGCTGGGTGAGTGCGACGTCAAGCTGGGCACGGTGATCGGCTTTCCGTTCGGCACCGCGACCACGAGCTGCAAGGTATACGAGGCAAAGCAAGCGATTGCTTCACATGCGAGCGAGCTGGACATGGTGATCAACATCGGCGCCGCCAAGTCCGGCAACTTCGATCATGTCAGGCGCGACATCGAGGAGGTGGTGACCGCGGCCGAGCTGGCGGGGCTGACCGCCGACGGCGAGGAGGTGCTGGTCAAGGTCATCCTCGAGACGGGCTACCTGACGCGCGACGAGCAGCGCGAGGTGTGCCGCATCGTGCAGGAGGCGCGGGCGGATTTCGTGAAGACCTCGACCGGCTTTGGCCCGCGCGGCGCGTCGATCGAGGACATCAGGTTCCTGCGCCAGGCGGTGGGACGCGACACCGGCATCAAAGCAGCGGGCGGCATTCGCACTTATAAGCAGGCGCTCGATTTTTTCACCGCCGGCGCCGACCGCATCGGCACCAGCTCGGGGCTCGCCATTCTCGCCGGGTATGACAAGGTCGAGGAGCCCCTCGCCGAAGAGGTGTTGGGAAAGGAGTAGGCCCCTCTGTCGGACGGCCGTGACGGCCATGCCCCGCCCTCGCCTCTATCGCGTATGCGCCCTCGTTCTTCGCCAGCGCGACCTGGGCGAGACCGACCGCATCCTGACCCTGCTGACGCAGGAGCGCGGCAAAGTCCGCGCCGTCGCTAAAGGGGTGCGGCGCTCTCGCAGCAAGCTCGCCCCTGGCACCCAGCTCTTCTGCTGCTCCGACCTGCAACTGGCCGCCGGCGCCAATCTCGACATCGTGACCCAGTGCCAGGTGCGCAGTGCATTCTACGGCTTGCGCGAGGATCTGGCCCGCCTGACTTACGCCAGCTATTTCGCCGACCTGGTGGACAGCTTCACCGAGGAGCACGACGGCAGCGGGGCGCTGTTCGATATGCTGTGTGCGGCGCTGGCGCAGGCCGAGCGCGGCGAGCGCCTGGAGCTCTTGGCGCGAGTGTTCGAGCTGCGGCTGATGGGCGCGCTGGGCTACGCGCCGGAGCTGGGCGCGTGCATCCGCTGCGGCGAAGAGATCAAGCAGGAATGGGTCGGGTTCTCGCCGGCGCAGGGCGGGATTATCTGCGCGCGCTGCGCCGCGGCCGAGCAAGGGTGGTGGCGAATATCGGCCGGGACGCTGCGCACCGCGCGCATCTGCGCCAAGGCGTGGCCGGGGCTGCTGCCGCGGGTGCGGTTGACCAAAGCCGCGGGCGCCGAGCTCGCCGGCGCTATGCGCGCCTACATCGAATACTACCTCGGGCGACGGATGCGCTCGGCGGCTTTCCTGGACGCGCTGCCGAGGCTGCTAGAGAAAGCGCGCCCGGTTGCACCCGCCCAGGCCGCGAGCGCGCCAACGATCGTGGTAAGTCAGCATGACCAATCGTGACGTCGCCGGCGTGCTCTTGGAGATCGCGGACATCCTCGAGATCCGCGGCGAGAACCCGTTCAAGGTTCGCGCCTATCAGCGCGCCGCGCAGGCTATCGCGGGCCTGCCGACACAGCTTGTGGACATGCGTGGCAAGCAGCCCTTCACCGACATCCCAGGCGTCGGGTCGAGCATCGCCGAAAAGATCGAGGAGCTGCTCGCGACCGGATTCTGCACATTCCATCGACAGCTGCTGCAGGAGTTCCCCGCGAGCCTGACGACGCTGCTCAATATCCCCGAGGTCGGCCCGCGCAAGGCGCAGGTTTTGCACGACCAGCTCGGCATCACCAGCGTTGACGAGTTGGAGCAGGCGGCGCGCGAGGGCAAGCTGCGCGACCTCAAGGGTTTCGGCGAGAAGACCGAGGCCAACATCTTGCGCGGCATCGAGCGGCTGAAGGTGCACAAGGCGCGCCTGCCGCTCGCAGAGGCGCACCCGCTGGCGATGGAAGTCGTGGAGAGCCTGGCCATCGCGGCCCCGGTTGACCGCCTCGAGCCCGCGGGCAGCATCCGGCGCATGCGCGATACCATCGGCGATATTGACATCCTCGTCACCTCCTCCGAGCCGCAAGCGGTGATGGACGCATTCGTCAACCTGCCGGTGGTCGATCACGTGCTGGAGTGCGGCACGACCAAGACGAGCATCGTCAGCCACCGCGGCGCGCAGGTGGATGTGCGCGTGGTGGAGCCGGAAAGCTTCGGCGCGGCGCTGCAATACTTCACCGGCTCGAAGGAGCACAACGTGCGCCTGCGCGAGCTGGCGGTGCGGCGGGGCCTGCGCATCAGCGAGTACGGCGTGTTCGAGGTCAAGACCGACCGCCGCATCGCCGGCGCGACCGAGGAGGAAGTCTACGCCGCGCTCGACCTGCCGTGGATTCCGCCCGAGCTGCGTGAGGATCGCGGCGAGATCGCGGCCGCGCAGCGCGGCGAGCTGCCGCGCCTGGTGACGGTCGAAGATATCAAGGGCGACTTGCACGTGCACACCAGGCGCACCGACGGCCATCATTCGGTTGAGGAGATGGCGGAGACGGCGCGCGGGCACGGGTACGAGTACCTGGCGATCTGCGACCATTCGCGCTCGGTGGGCATGGCGGGCGGGCTGTTCGACGAGGAGCTGCTGGAGCACGCGGTCAACATCCGCGCCATCAGCAGGCGCCTCAAGGGGATCACGCTGCTGGCGGGCGTGGAATGCGACATCCGTCGCGACGGTAAGCTGGACTATCCGGACGAGATCTTGGCGCAGCTCGATTTCATCATCGCATCGGTGCACTCGGGTTTTAAGATGGACGCCGAAAGCATGACCTCGCGCATCATCGACGGGCTGCGCAATCCATTCGTGGATGCCCTCGCTCACCCCACCGGGCGCATCATAGGCAAGCGCGATCCGTACGAAGTTGACATCGAGCGCCTGCTGGCGGCGGCGGCGGAGCTAGGGGTGGCGATGGAGATCAACGCTTACCCCGACCGGCTGGACTTGCGCGATACCCATGCGCGGCGGGCCAAGGAGATGGGCGTCAAGATCGTCATCAACACCGACGCCCACGACTGCGATCACCTGCGGCTGATCAGCTACGGCGTGGCGACCGCGCGGCGGGGTTGGCTCGCGCCCGAGGAGGTGCTGAACACGCTGCCGCTGGCGCAACTGCGCAAGCATCTGCGGAGGAACATGCAGCGTGCGGCGTAGCGGAGCAGCGAAAACGCGCGCGGCATCGGGCGGCCGAAAGCCGGCGCCTCGCGCTTTGTCCACCCCACGCACGGCCACCATGCTGCGATGCGCGCCCGGGCGGCCCCTGCCGCGCGCGTTCTACTTGCAGCCGACGATCGCGGCCGCCCGGGGGCTGCTGGGAAAGCTGCTGGTGCACGAGACGAGCGAGGGCCGAGTCAGCGGTTACATCGTCGAGACCGAGGCGTATTTGCAGGATGATCCGGCCTGTCACGCCGTGCTGCGCGAGGGCGGCCGGTGGGTCACAAAGATGACCGAGCGAAACCGGCCGATGTTCGGCCCGCCGGGCCATGCGTATGTCTATTTCATCTACGGCAACCACTATTGCCTGAATGCGGTGACCCAGAAAGAGGGCGTGGCCGAGGCGGTGCTGATTCGCGCGGTCGAGCCGGCGGAGGGACTCGAGCTGATGCGGCGGCGGCGCGGCCGGCATGCGCTGCCGCGGGGCCCGGCGCACGACAATCGCAACCTCGCCAACGGCCCGGGTAAGCTGGCGCAGGCATTCGGCATCGACGCCCGGCACAATGGCGCGGACTTGACATGCGGCCGGCTGCGCATCGAGCACGGAGGCGATGTCGCGGCAGAGCGGGTGGCGGCGCGGCCGCGGGTCGGGGTCAACGTCGCCGTTGACATGCCGTGGCGATTTATCGTCGCCGGCAGCGGGTGGGTGTCACGACGGTGACGCGCGCGCGTTGTCGCGGTGGGCGACAATGCGGCGGCGCAAAGCACTGGCGCGATCTTGCAAAAGCGAAACGCTTGTGCTAGGATAAGTGTGGAACAAGAGAATAACGCGCAGAAACCCTGCGGTGCTCGTGATTGCCCTCAGAAGTTTTGAGCCAACACTCAAAAACTGGGAGTTCACATTCGGCGCCGAGTGGCAGCTTCTCCTAAGGAGAAGAATCGCGAAGCGTCGGCAAGAACACCCACCTGCTTATGCGGGTTCAAAAACGGAGAGACACACGGCACAGGCGGGGTTTCGCGCTTTCTGGTCCGCCCTACCAATCAAATCCTCAACCTCTCGTACGGAGAAGCCTCGGGCCCGGCCATGCCTGGGCAGGTGTTGAACCGCGGAGTACGCAGAGGGCGCGGAGAAGAGCTCGGGGTGGGCCGTTCGCGAACCAGCCGTTCATCCCTTCGCCCTCTGCGTTCTCTGCGTCCTCTGCGGTTAGGACTCTCTCCGGTCGGAAGTCGCTCATGACGCGCCGCGCGCGCAGCGAAAGCCCATGAAGGCGAAAAGGCGGCTCGGTCGTCGCGCCGTGCGATAGGCGCAGCGGTAGGCCCGCGCGGTTGTGCTGTACCAGGACCCGCCGCGCAGCACGCGGTAATCGCCCGTTGCCGGCGGCGCCAAGCTGCCCTTGGCGTAGCGCTCGTACACCTTGCGGTCGTAAAAGTCGAGGCACCATTCGTCCACATTGCCCGACATATCGAGGCAGCCGCAGGGGCTCGCGCCGCTCGGGTACGAGCCGACCTTCGCCGGGCCCTGGAAGATGGGGTCGTGCGTTACCAGCCACGTTAGAACGGTCGCGCGATCGAAGGGCGGTTGCCGATCGCTGACCATCGCAAAGTCGCGACAGCGGCTCGGATCCCACTGATTGCCCCACGGGAAAACGCGGGCGTCGCTTCCGCGCGCCGCTTTCTCCCACTGCGTCTCCGTCGGCAGGCGGCCGCCCGCCCATTCGCAGTAGGCCTTGGCGTCGTCCCAGTCAACCATGACCACGGGAAAATCCGCCAGCCCGGCGGGGATTCTCCCGGCCTGCCAATGCTCGGGCGCGCGGCGCCCCGTGGCCTCGACGAAGCGCAGATACTGGGCGTTGGTGACCTCGGTGCGACCGATCCAGTAGCCACCCAGCGAGGCCCGGAACTGCGGCTGCTCGTTGGCGAACAGCCACGGCTGGTCGGTGGGGTGCTCGGCGACCCACGCGTCGATCTGGGGGTCCGAGGTGCCCATGGTGAACTCGCCGGGCGCGATGTAGACGAGCTCCATGCCATCCTTGGGGTTAACCCAGACGTCGCCGAGCTCGGGGTTCGGCGGCGGCTCGGGGGTGCGCCATACCACGGCCTTGGGATTGCCCTCCGGCGCCGGCGAGACGGCTTCGCCGGGGCGCGGCTGGGCGGCGCTGAGGCCGATTGCGACGAGGCACAGCACTAACGACAGGGGGATGGCAAGACATGTGGCGGTTCGCATCGCAGTTCCTCCCGCAGTTATGGATTGGAGCAAGCGATGGCCCGGCGAGCGCCATCTCCTTCGCCAGGTGAACGGTGCGAGGTCTATGCTCCCGCGCTCATGGGGTTCCGCGCGGGAGGGCGCAATCCTGCTGCGCCTTTGGAGAAAAATGCTTACACGGTCGCGGGCATGGAGCGACGACGTGAAGGTCTTCACATTCTGGCCCGGCATCCCATCCGTGTCAATCCGCGTCTATCCGCGGCAAGTCATCCCCTCTGCGTCCTCTGCGGTTATTCCGGTATCGCGCGGTTATAAACCGCCCGCCCGATCCAGCGGCAGCTCGTCATGCTTTGGCGGCTTGCGCTTGGCCACGGCGCTGGGCGCACGCTTGAAGGTGACGCTCACCTGCCGCAGCGGGGGCATGTCAATCCCGGTACCGTGCAGGAGCTCGTTGACGGTGAGGATTTGCAGCTTCGGGTAGTTCTGGTTCCAGCCGGGCGAGCGATAGAACCCCGCGCCCGCGGCCTCGGCGCGCATCGCCTGCGTCGGCTCCTGCATGGCGATCAACACGCCCATCTCCGCGTCCTCGCGCTGCACCACGCCGCGCAGGTCGCGCACGTGGGCGACGTTGGCGTGCCCCGCCTTGACCTGAAGGATGACCTGCTTGGTCTTGGCGCCCTCGCCTTCGTCGTGGAAATAGATGCGGCCGTCAATGCCCTTGTCGCTGCCCCGTTTCTGCTCGACCGGGCGCGCGCCGACGAGGCTCAACGCCCACCACTGGAACTGGTAGGGGTCAGTCGAGGCAAGCTCCTCGGCGTCGGGCACGGAGACCGGCTCGCCGATGACCCGATATTCCTGCTCGACGTCGGGGCCGAACGCATCGCGCAGGCGGTTTTTCATCAAGGCGATGGCGAGGTGAGTTATGTCAATGCCGATCCAGCAGCGCTTCAGCCGCTGCGCGACGGTGATCGTCGTTCCGCAGCCGCAGAAGGGGTCGAGGACAACATCGCCTTCATTGCTGCTGGCCTTGATGATGCGCTCCAGCAGAGCTTCGGGTTTCTGGGTGGGGTAGCCGAGGCGCTCCCTGGCCTGTGAATTGATCGGTGGAATGTCGACCCAAACGTCACCGAGGGGCCGACCTTCCTGCTCATCCAGGTATCGCTTCAACTGCGGGACTGCTCCAGGTCGTGTCTGGACAACCAGCCCCGCATCATACGCCTGCTGCATGCGGTCTTTCGTCCAGCGCCATACGCGGGTGACACCCAAGAACTCGTACGTCAGGTTCGGGCGGTTTGGGTTAGGGTTGATGAGGTTGTCGAGGCGGTACACTCGGCCATCTGAATCGCGATGGCAGTACTTGCGTGCCGTTTTCTCATCGAGCCGGTCAACATCGTAGGCGGCAAAGGTGGCATGGATGTTCCATGTAGCGCCCTGGGTCTTCTGATACGTGAGTATTACATCATGGTTGCTTGGCAGCCGCCGCGTCATCAGCGCTTTCGAGAGCGTGCGCTGCCAGATGATCTCGTTTCGGAAGTTCTCGGGACCGAAAACAGCGTCCCCCAGCAACTTGAGGTAATGGCTCGCTGTGGGGTCGCAGTGCAGGTAGATACTGCCGGTGGGCTTGAGAACGCGGCGCAGCTCGACCAGGCGCGGGGCCATCATCGCCAGATAGGCCAGCAGGTTTGAGTCGCCGAGGAACGTGCGAAATGCCTGCATCGCCTGCGAGACCTTGCCGCCGCCCTCGACCACCTCTTCATAGGCTTCAGCAGCGGCTTGATCCCAGCGCCAGGTGTCCTCGAAGGCCTTGATCTGGGCCGCGGCGCGGGAGCCGTTCTGCTCGGCGAACAGGACGTTATAGGAGGCGTTGCTGTTGAACGGCGGGTCGAGGTAAACCAGGTCAACCGACTCGTCGGCGATGTGATTGCGCAGGATGTCCAGGTTATCGCCGTAGTAGAGAAGGTTGTCAGCCATGGGCGCTCCTATGGCGCAACTGCCTTTCGAGGTCGCGTAGCTCTGCGTCCGCTACTGTCCGAGCTTCAGTCTCCTCCGGGCTTGGCTTGAGGTGTAGTTCAAGGTAGAATTCGCGTCCCGGAAAATCGAAGGAATCGATCCGGAACTTCATATGGTACAAACCTGGCTCGCCGCAAACAGGCGTCTTGAACGGCTTACCTCCTAGTTCCCTGCATGGAACCGCTATGTCGTTGAGACTGTTGAAGTACACCCTGCCGGGAAAGTTGGAAAAGAAGACCAAGGTATCGAAGGTACGAAAGCGCCTTGGCGGAATGTTCGCCTGGTAAGTGCGGTAATGCCCTCCCACTTTTAGGGCAGAAGTATCAGGGCATTCAATCTCATCCATATCGCGGTAGAGGTTGCTCATTGTGAGCGTAACGCCCAACGCGGCGCGGTCCCGGCGCCCATTATGGACCTCAATGCCGCGGACTCGGATACGCCAGTCATCGGGGATGTTCTCAGTCCTATGGTCGCGGTAGAGAAAAGGAGGCGTAGCGTGTGTCTCAAGAACGGGCACCAGCAGACGGGAATAGCGCGTGTCCCACCTTGCCTTGACTTCCCGTTCGATGATCTCCACCACCTTTTCCTTACTGCCACGTTCACCCGTCTTTCCGAACGGAATTCGCTTCACCTGCAGAACCCTCAATAATCCCTCACGGTCAATCATGCTCTTGAACTGATCCTGGAGGTATATGAGGTTGTCGCCAAACCCTAGGTAGTAAGCCAGTGCCAGTTCTTGATGGCTGAATAGGGATCCCCTGCACAGGCTCTTGCCTTCCAAATCCTCCCGACAGAAGTCGATGAAGAGGAAATAATCGGAGGTCTCGAGGCCTCTCCTGATTGCCGCGTCCAGACCGGTCAGATCCTGAATACTGCATGCGAGGTAGGTGTCGTAGTGCAGCTTCTCCCTGAGAAGCTCGTCCACGGCACCAGCAACGTCCACCTCATATGTGTCGTTTTCGTCTTCTCGTTGTCCACAACTGATGAATACTTTGGCGCACATTCCCCTCTCACTTTCGCCTCTGAGGCAGGCGCACGCTTGCCCTACCAGACGACGGGCGGCGGAGCCGCCGCAGTCACAGCCGAGGGCGGCTCCTTCGGCAGGCTCAGGACAGGTTGTGCCACATGGGTTTGGTGGATCGGCGGTTGGCTTGGGCGCTCCGGGATTGTCCCGTCCCATCCGTGTTCATCCGCGTCCATCCGCGGCTACTCTGTCCCTATCCTCCGCGATCTCTGCGTCCTCTGCGGTTAATCCCGGTTCGCGCGGTTATCCGCGTCCATCGGCGTTAATCGGCGGCTAATCCTCCCCGCGGTTCATCCGACATCAACCCACGTCAACCCACCCGCCGCTGGCGGCGGATTGATAGGCCGCGTCCATCGCTCCCTGCACCGCCAGGCCGTCTCCGAGGGAGGGGTCGCCGGCACAGCCGGCACCGACGTTACTCAGGAAGCTGTGGATGCTGGCGACGTGAAAGCGCACCCAGCCCACGGTATTCTTGGCCAGCGCCAGCGACGCCGGCGCCGGGTAGCGCTGCACCGATTCGACGCGCGTGAATCCCCGCATCCCGCCCAACGGCTCCTCGGGCAGCCGGTTATCATAAACGTAGAGCCAGTTTGGATCCATCAGGTTGAAGGCGAGCGCGCCCTGGCGACCGTGGAGCTCGAGGCGAATCTCATCGGCGGCGCCGGTGGAAACCCGCGACGCCTCGATTGTGCCGACGGCGCCGCAGGCCATCTCGGTCTGCATCCAGACGGCGTCGTCAACCTCGACCAGCGCCGTTTCAGCCGCGCCCTTCTTGACCGGGCGGCGCGGCGTGAAGATTCGCGTCGTCGCGTGGACGCGGGAGAACTCGCCCAGCAGATGGCGCACCAGGTCGATGATGTGCGAGCCGAGGTCGAGCAGCGCCCCTCCCCCACTGCGCTGGAGGTCGAGCCGCCAGCTCATGGGGCGATCGGGGGCGACATAACCTGAGTGCAGGTAAGCCGCGCGAAAGCACAGCGGCTCGCCCAGGAAGCCCTCGCGCAGCAGCTCCTTCGCCCGCATCAGCGCCGGGATGAAGCGATAGTTGAAAGCCATCTGGTAGGTGCGGCGGCCGTGGGCCGCGGCGGCGCAGATGGCTTGCGCGTCGGCCAAGTCGCGGGCGAGCGGCTTGTCGCAGTACACGTGCTTGCCGGCCTCGACGGCGGCGGTGACGACCTCGCGGTGCATGTCGTTGGGAGTGCAGCAGTGGATGACATGGATGTCATCGCGCTCCAGCAGTCGGCGGTAGTCATCGGTGGCGATCTCATAGCCGCCGGCGCGCGCGGCGCGCGCGGCCGTCGCGGGAGATGAAGTGGCGACGCCGACCAGGCGCGTCTCGATGGGAACGGGATCATAGAAGACGGAGAGGGTACGGTAGGCGTAGGTGTGCACCTTGCCCATGAAGCCGTAGCCGACCATGCCTACGCCGAGGGGTTGAGGGGTCATTGGTTGATCCATGCCTTGCGGGTTCGACCCGCGCGCAATCGGTGCCGGAGCCGAAGCGGATAGCGAGAGGTCAGTACTTCGGCGGGATGTCGCGGCCGCAGAAGCGGCACACGGTAGCCTCCTCCTTGATTATCTCGGCGCAGTAAGGGCACTTGCGGAGCTTGCCGGACGGGATGATCCACAGCAGGACCCAGCCCAGCGGCCCGAGGACGCCGCTCAATGCCGCGCTGAGCGCCGGTCCGTGGCCTTTGGTGGTGCCAATGGTGAGGCCAACGAACATGACGATGAGCCATCCGACCACGACCAGGAACAACTGCTGCCAAGGCTCCATGTGCCGACCCTCCAACGGCGCCCATTGTACGGGTACGCCGATGCACTGTCAAGGAACGATGCGTGTCAGGTATGACCTCGGAAAGTGGGGATCGCCGGCAGACTTCTAGGGGCGCAGCACGCTGCGCCCACTCCCAGCCGAGGGCGGCTGGACCACATTCCAGTGCGTCATCTAACCCTCCCCACTAAGAAAGGTCATACCTTGCGTGTCAGGGTGTGCTCGCGGACGGTGGGACTGACCGAGGCGACTCCCCGTGCCGGGCCACCACCCGGATATTATGCCCGGGGTGCTCGCGGACGGTGGGACTGACCGAGGCGACTCCTCTCCCTTGAGGGAGAGGACTCTGGCGCGGCTTCGCCGCGTCGGTGGTGGCCCAGGCGGCTAGGCCCTTCGGGCCGCCGTGTCCCTAGGCCCGACTCTGTCGGGCCGGGATGGCGGTCGAAGACCTAGCCAGCGGTCGGGGAGACCTAGCCACAAGAGTGCCTGGGCTCCATGGGGCAGCGACGGCCTCGCGCTGGCCGTTTGAGCACGATGTGGGTAACGCTAAGCCCTGAGAAGGAGAGGGGTTGTCAGGCGCGTCACCGCACTCACTGCAGATGAACACACCCCGACAAACGGTCACACTCCGCTGCTACCGGAGATAAGGGTGTGACCTTTTTCGGTGGGTGTCATCTATGTGGGAGCCGCCCGCCTGAGGCGGGTAAACGTCTCGCGGCGATTTGGGCGCGGCCTCGCCCTTCGACAAGCTCAGAGCCTGCCCTGAGCGGAGTC
>Ga0315280_10010000_pt1 | contig 11988 bp, 12 predicted proteins | sample YL17G06_40_MG_FD_203697 | JGI IMG/M metagenome (GOLD analysis project Ga0315280, IMG submission 203697) | Sediment microbial communities from Yellowstone Lake, YNP, Wyoming, USA - YL17G06_40 | ecosystem: Environmental > Aquatic > Freshwater > Lake > Sediment | place: USA: Wyoming | collected... | reverse complement strand
CGTCTGAACCTGAACCGCGGGTTAAGTTTACTACCTTTTCGACCTGCTCCTTGTCAAGCAAGGTTGTTATCGGTATTCCTGAAACGGAAGCGAAGTTCACGAGGGGGACCATAGAGTCCCCGTGCTCCCCAATGACCAAAGCGCGGATGTCCTTCCGTGAAACGTCCAGTTCCAATGCGATGTAGGACCTGAAACGGAGAGTGTCAAGAATGTTTCCCATTCCGAAAACGCGGTTTCTTCTGAAGCCTGACTCCTCGTAGGCAACGTAGGTCATCACATCGACCGGATTAGTGACCATCATCAGCATGCAGTCTGGAGCATACTTGACAACCTCTTTCACCACCGATTTGACTATCTTCGCGTTCTTGTTCAAGAGGTCAATTCGGCTCATTCCAGGCTGTCTGGCCAAACCAGCAGTTACGATCACGAGTTCTGAATCTTTCATTTCGCTGAAATCACTGGTGCCCTCAATCTTCCCATCAAACTCGATCGCAGGAGCCGCCTGCATCATATCCAAAGCCTCGCCCCGGGCCAAGTTCTCAGCGATGTCTATTAGAACAACGTCGCTGATTCTGCGCCCCAAAATGTTGAACGCAGCAGAACTTCCCACTTTTCCAGCGCCTATTATCGTGATCATAGAAGAAATGTGACAGCCTAGTTTTACATAAACCTAACTAGAAATGGCCCAGAATAGAACCAAGAAAGCTTAATTAATCAAAATATTTCTTTAGTCACTACGGCGCCTACGCCATGATAGCCCTGGTAGTATAGTCCGGTCACAAAGATAGAATAACTCGATGCCGGAATAGTATATGCGGCTGTCGCCCGCAGGACCCGGGTCCAAATCCCGGCCAGGGCGCCACCATTCTTACCCAAACAAAGCTCAAATAACGCTCTTTTTGGGCATTAAGCCGCTACAAATCGAGCCCAGTTTATGCGTATTCTGGAGATTTCCACAGTTCGTTTGCACTCGGAAAGCTTATTTTCCCGTCTTCTGTAATGTTTTTGGGCATGAGAAATGGGTAATCGGCGTCCCCTCAAGCAAGCTCTGGTCATGGCGTTGAGCGAGAACAAACCCTTGTCTGCTAAAGAGATCGCAAAGTTCACTGGCATGACTGAGAAAAAACGTGTGGGACGGACTAAGCTAAGGTTGTGTTCGTTGTGTTCAACCGGTTGAACACAACCGGTTGTGTTCGGTTGTGTTCTGTTTCTTGTCAATCCTCGCCTTCCCTTGAATATCTCCTTGTTTTCGAATACTGGTTTCTCAGCACGAAGAAGCATTGTTTTTCATATTGTCTGCCTCTTTGCAGGTCATATACATTTGTCAGTTTTAGTCGAAGAATTTTGTCAATGAAGACAGGCAATAGCCATTATAATAAGAACGATTGCATTTATTTTAGGGATATATTTCTCGTAGCGTTTCATCATGCGACCTGAAACTGAAAAATAAGAACAAAGAAAAACTTCATCTTAATATCTCTTGAATGAATTTGACTAGGTCATCGGTCTTCAACACACTACCGCAATATTCACATTTCGAGAGCTGTGAGATATTCGTTGAACCGCCTATCTTAATACTGCCTCCGCATGAAGGACATTTATATATGCTGACAAGTCCACCCAGTCGGAGTTGTTGTATAAGCGTATTCAAGTCTACTGTCACTGTCGTAGTGCGGACTTCAACTCTGCGATTGAGTTCTCGAACTTTGCCTGCTTCTTCTATCATGCCTGCAGATTCATAAATCTTGGCGGCATCTTCGTATCTTCCCGCTTTCTCCGCTATCCTAGCTAGATCTCCGAAGTAAATCTCCTTGACCATTACGCTTCTTTCATGAGACGGCATACCCCTGCATATGGACGTAACGGCTTCAGCGCTTTGAGCCTTTAGAATCGGCACCGCCGTCGATTTGAAACAAACGTCAGAGCATCTTGACACCGCATCTGCAAAAAAAGCATATCCGAACTCGCTGTATGAAAATCTTGAGGACCAAATGACTACACAATCGTAAGAACAAAAATTAGTATACCTATGAAAACCTGGTGCATGGAGGGTAAGCTTGCAGGAACTATGTATTTTTTTAAGGCACTGAGGACAAGACACACCATCCATCCATCCTATCTTCTTACCGCAAACACTGCAATCTACCATATATTCTCACTTCATTTTGCACATAGCGATGCGCGCGCGCATAATATGTAGGAACATTTTCTTTAAAGAATTATGAATCTAGAATCTATTTCTAGAAGTCTTGTGTGTGTGGGGGGGGATAAAATTTAACCCCAACCAACCAACCAACGACGACGGACGACCACGACGGACGGGAGAAAGGACAAGCATAGGCCTTCTAATGGACGGCTAAGGACTGTATACCCGATTCAGGAAACATCTATGGACATTAATGGAACAGGAAGGATACCATGGTCTACTATAGATAGATGTAATCGAAATCGAGTATACACTTTAGTTGAGAGAAGCCATAGCGCGCGCAGAATCAGCAAGAAGAAAGAGAAGCCTCGTCCTAGAACCTTTTTAAAGTTTGGAAAACAGAATAGCGAGATTAAGAATTATTTGCAGTTTAAGAAGTGTTTGAGGCCTCTTCTATGAGGTATGCTTTTGAAAAACAAGATGTAATTGAGCAAGTTTTCACTCCTCAGAGGCTTTGTACGCTATCAAGGTAAGATAAATATCCAACCGACAAACCTATCAATGGCAATGACTTCCAACAAAACACGTGAAAAGAAATCAAAAAAGAACTACGAAAATGCTTGCTCGAAAGGATACTGCCCGAGTTTAGCAGAGAGGGAAAACAGGAGGATAGAAGAACTGGCAAATAGGCTCAACGCAACTTCAGATAAAGAGGTTTTGACAAATGTGTTGGAATGGCAGGATAGAAACATAGATTTTTGGTTCGAACGGTATCCGTTATCTCTTGCTATATTGGACGCTCTATTGGGCGTTTTTATATTGGGGGCGATTATTGCTCTCTTGCGTACAAATCCTTTTCTGAGTTTGAATGCCCCCATATTGTTCAAGTGTCTTACTGTTGTTGCTTCAGTTTTTGTAACCCTATCGTTAATAGCAATTTACATGATTCATTCCTACAGAAAACTTCCGTTAAAACACCTGCGCGGCATCTTTGCATCTAGTCTCTCGATAAACTCGATTCTTGAAAATAAACTGTGTGTTTGCAAAGACTACGCAAAACTAACGGCCTGTTTATTGTTTAAAAAATATCCTCAAATGGAAATCTATTTCGTTCAAGCCCCGAATCATGTGGCAACTGGAATGATGATTGATAAGAAGTTGTACATTCTAGACCAACGGCTACCAGTAGTTACTATTAATAGGTGGCACCAACGATGGCATAAATATAAATTTTCAAAGAAAACTGTTGAAAGGGCTAAAGGAACGAGTTCGGAATCAGTTGACCTCAATTGCCTTTTGTCAAAAACGAACTTATCAAAACTGGATACAGATAGACTAGCGAATGAACTGAAAAGGCGTTTGAGCATTCAAAGTTCGACGATTGACACAGAAGGTGTTCCATTGAAAATAATGCAATGGAAAAAGGGAGCTATCCTCTATGAGGATGACGAAATCGTCAATTACTCTCTTGCGCGACGACTTAAGATGCTAATTTCTCGCGAAATGTTAGATGTAAATCATGTAATAAATATCAAAATAGACCGAAAGAAAGATGACTTAATTTTTCGAGTTGACCTCAAGTCGAATAAATGAACCAATCTTTTGTTTAAGGTTTTGAAAATAAAGACTGGGTTTGTATTTGTTCTGTGTGTGGGGGGTAAAGTTTTATCGCGCGCGTACCAAACCAACGTGTTTGCGTCAGATGGCTTGCATTTGAAAATTGAAGGGTGCTTGACACAGCAAGCGTGGCACATGTTTTGTGCATCATAAGGCATATAACTTCCCTTAGGACTCATCCAATTTAGAAAATGAATGCGATAGAAGAATTTGCTAGGGAATTTCTCGACAAAAAGGAGTTGGAACTAGCGGCGTATCTTTCCAGGCTTTTGGAAAATCCTAGGTGTGTCTACGCTGGTGTTCTAGTATCTGAAATACTTCCAGCCTACAGTGAAAAACGTGGTGAGTCATTTCGTTCTCTAGAACCTGACCCTATTTATCGCCCCCTATACTATCTTCACATGTATGCGAATGGAAGGCGCTTCAAAGAGAATACTAGGATATTTCTTGACATGGCGGGTTCTCATCTGGAAGGATGTTTGCTCTGGCTTACAAAAACACCCCCCCCGATTCAGAAGCCCTTCAAAATCATTTGGTCCATTAGTTTACGAGCTTCTCGGAGAAGGAATTTTGTCAAGAGAACTTGCTGACCAACTTCTCATATATAATAAAGTGGCTAATGTCCCTGCCAAACATATGACCGCCTTTTTTCAACCACATTCAAGGATAGACGAAAGAACATTTAATTGCCTTGACGCCTCTCTAGCATTCATGGTTATGCGAAAATTGTCCATTGAACTATTCAAGATACTTCAGCTAAGAGGCATAGGCTTGCCTCAAGGTTGGAGAGAGTTTGATGATAATTGGCTTTCTCCGATTTGGGGGTCAAAACGTTAGCGCGCGTGCTCCATATACGTAAAGTCGTTGAGGGACAATGATGAATCTAACAGGTGAAGAATTCTACAAGCAGTTTTACTGTCGCTTCCAAGAATTCGCAAATAAAGACAGGGGCAGGTATAACAAAACAGTTCCAGATCCAGAGTGGACGAAATATGTGGTGGATCAGTTCTTACCAAATGTTGGGAAACAACTTGGCTACACAGTGGAACCGCAGCAAGTATTCGGTGTGGACATTCTTTTTTCTGCGAGAACAGGGGAAGCGTCTATTGCAATTGAGCATGAGAACGATCCTGTTGGCATATGGGAAGATGAGGTTCCGAATCTTTTGAAAACGGCTGCACCTTTGAAAGTATTGATAACTTACGTTAGGGACACCGAATTTCCAGGCAAGGAAATCATGAACAGACTGTATGATAAGCTTAAGGAAAGAAACTTTGGACAGGAATTCTTGTTGATACTAGGGTCCTACTCAATGAAAGAGCCGTCTGACTGGGTAGGTTATCTATACCATAGTAAATTGGATTGTCAAACCCTTTCCATGTGTTCCAACATGCTTGAAGTGGAGGAGAGACCAGGACACAAAGCGTGGAAAACAAGAAAAACCCGAAAGTGGGATTCTGCTTCATTGTAATTCCCAACTCAGGAACGGATTAGCTTGGGGCATAATCAACAGTGCACTACATCACCCTGAGTTGTTTCAACCTTGAAAGCAACTTTTTCCAGTCTCCAGTCGGCTTGATCTTGTCATTTCCAACGCAGATTCTAAGTTTGATTCCCTTGTTAGAAGTTCGAAGCAGTCATAATTCAAGTTCTCTCTTGTTATCCTGTACTTGTACCTTTTATTTTCTGATATCGAGACATAGCGCGCGCTAAGTTGCTCCCAAAAAGATGGATTCATGTAAACGAGTTCCGGGTCATCAAGGGGTCCTGCGAACCATCCTCTGGTTCGGGCTCTTCGCGCGCGCGAATTCGAGATGTTGGAAACGGCTTGAAAAGGTTCTATTTCTTCGTTTTTTCATGTGACTGAAATAGAAAAAGACCAATTGCAGTGGCTGCATTTACTGCTAAGGCGGCATGCATAGGCTCAAGTGTGATTACACTGATAGCTTTTCCATGACCTGTTCCGTGCAAGTTTCTAAGTTCAGCCAGGCATTTGCCAAGGTCATTCATATCGCCGATAATTCTCCGGATTAGTTTGTCAGCTTTCATGTCTCCAGTAGCATTCACTGGGCTAGTCTCATCAAGTGTCATGAATACCAATTTTGGAAGGTCCTCGTCAGGTTTGAAAGATTTTTGTCTCTCTGTCAATATAGTCTTGCAAATAGTCTCTACAAATTCTTTGGCAGTGCCTATGGCAAGTTCAGGGTCTTTTTCAATAGCGTTGTCCATTCTGACAATCTCTTTCTGAAGATGTTCTGAATTGAGTTTTTCGGCAATATCCTTGACTTGGGCAAGAGCCGCAATGGCTTTTGGAAGAATTCCTGTTGGCTCATAACGTACTTTGCCAAATTCAGTCAATTTTTGAACAATGCGATATCCTTCAGAACTTAATTGCTCGTTGAACATTTTCAGAAGGCCCTGAGCTTCCTTTATATCGGGACGAACTTTGGGGTGGATCATCTCACAAAGAAAGCGCAAAAATTCGTTCTCTGGACAATGCAGGAGGTTAAAACGGTCATCCGTGAATATCCAATCAGAGGGCCAGTCATCATTATTAACTGTGTGCTGATATATGTCTCCTCTGGCGTCCTCATATCTGTAGTCATGTGAATCCAATTTGTCCAAATCATAAATTCTACTCAGAAACTCCACATCATCTAGATTCCCACTCCAACGTATGTCCTCCTCTATGATAGTGCGGATTATTTTGCGTCGAGTGGCCTCTGAAATCGGCATGTCTTTCCCTTATGAGATAAATCTACGAGTATATTTAATATTGATATTAGCGCGCGCTTTACTACCTTTCCCAAAAAGCGTTGTCAAATCCGACAGCATAGGGGCAGACTATTCTGCGTTTTGTGATCTCTCCTTTCTTGGCAGCCTTATAATAACCCGCCAGTCTGATATTGTAACCTGGTACTGAGCCGGCGAGTTCATTGTGTGATTCTCCCCAATATGATTTACGTGTTCCTTTATTTATGGCAACTACAATTTCTATCTCAGTTTCCAACATGCTATTCTCGTCGGTTTCGCTTAAACCTGTGTCTCCTCTTTTTCCTCCAAACTGAGGATGTGAATGGAAATATCCAAGTTTCTGCAAATGAACCAACTTTGGAATCGCTTCGTTCACCCTGAGCTCCTTGCGCCAGTTTGGCGTGACTTCACTGAATGTTCTTTTCGCGGTCTGAAAGGGGATGGCATGCTCTACAACTATCTGTCCATGTGTCTGAACACCCAACAAAGCACCTAAGCACTCTTTCTTGAACACTTCAACTGATGAAAGAACAATTCCAATAAAAGCCCTATCTGAAAGGAGGATTTCCATTTTTCCATACATAAACCTGAAACAACCTTGAATTTCAGTTACTCCCTATTCTAAACGAATGGTTTAAAACTTTTCCCAGAAAGTCTAAAGTGCGCGCGCGACTCAAATGACATTAGGCTGTCTAAGGGTCTATCTTCGTTGAGGGCTTGAATTGCTTCCCGGAAGCAAGCTGTTTTTCGGTTTGTGTCGGAAGAAGCATTGAGAGCAACGCTGGTGAGATCTTACTTTGTTGCACGATTTTCCTCAATGTCCTCTCACGTTCTTCTTCTGACCTTATAGTTAGAAAGTATGCGATGGGTGCTGGAAAACCCCTCTTGGTCAGACTTCTCCCAAATGTTTTCCAAACGTCACAAGATGAATCCTCATGTTCATCATCGATAGTGTAGCCCCTTAGTTGCTCAACGAAAATCCTGATAGAATGGGGCTTTTGCTTTTCCAATTGGTCAAAAAATCATCTTCTACGTTGATTCCTACCTTTTCGAAAATCAATCTGATTTCAAACATGATATCATTTAGCGCGCTCATTTGAGACGGGTTTAGAAACCGCGCGCGCGAGAAGGCGCAGGCTAGCTTCTCTCAGTCTTCCAAGGCCTTCATCGCTAGTAAGCTATTTTCCCTCTTTCGCGCGCTTTTTCTCAAATAGTTTGCGCGAATTTCTCGGCATTGCTAATGATCTCACTTGCTATATGGGAGAAGCGCACTTCGATCTTCTGTGTGGTCAACTGACTGACGTCATTGACGCCATAAAGATCTTGAAGTTCTACATCGTTGTACGAAGGCTTCCCGTTAGATATCAGAGCATTGCATATCTCATCGGGTTTCTTCTTTGCCCAATCATCCAATCTGTTAACATTCAATCGAGTCTTCGCTTTGGTATAGTTTTTGATGATGAACTCTCTCTCAGAAGGAACCAGATCAGGAACAAAAATGTTGAAAGGGATTATCGCAAGCAATTCATCGGTTTTAATAGTGGAGTTGGTGATTATTTTCCAGACAGTAGTATCGTCTAAGTACCCTCTTCCGAAATAATCAATAGTTGCTTGACAATCACGCATGTTCTTAGAAACAAAATCCGCGCTACTTGGTATTGAGCATGTCTTTGACCTCATAAAATCTATTGGCATAGCAGTAAGCAAGAACTCTTTTGATCCTTTGAGATGAGGTTCTATCTCGACTTTCATGAATTCTTGAGGGGATCCGTAATATTTCGTCGGCTTTATAACGAATCCGACAAGTATCACATTCCTCTTTCCAGGAACCTGTGACCATGCAACAAATCCTCCTAAATGTGGAAAACGTTTCACCAGTTGTTTAACATCATCTGTAATCTTGTTCCCAAGAAGAAGATATGCTTCAACGGGTCGTTGTTTTTCTCTCAACGATCTTTGCAATCTGTTCAAAGTCTCTTCGTTTATTCCGAACGATGAAAGCTCGCCCATCTTGATTAGCTGAACAAGAGTTCTTCTGAGGTCTTCAGATTGAAATAGTTCGTTTCTAATGTAAGCAAACTTCGCGTCCTTCGAAAAATTGTTGATGAATTCATCGAGCAAATTCCGATAATCTGATTCCGAAATCGTGCTAATATCAAATAGAGCGCGCGCACTAAATAGAAAGGGCTCCTTAAACAGGTTTCGATACGCCGAAAGAAACGGCTTCGTTTCTAGATCAACTTTGTAAATAGAGAGTTTATTGATGTATGACTGTATGTTCGAATAAACTTGCAAGGATTCATTGGACCGTACCTTTTTTGAAATGGAACAGAATGACAAGAGAAGTAACATCTCTCTTTGTTGATCCGACAAATCCGGAAAGCTCTTCTCGATGAACTTGTCATAGACATCCACCCTATCCGCTCGGTAAGATGTTGAGTCAAAAGAGTGAAGAGTCTGGATTAATTTTGGCTGAAGAAATGATATAATTTCCTTCTCATATTCTTGTGTCTCTTTCGCAGATTTTCTATTCTCGATTATACCTTGCAGAACGTCAGAAGCAGAGGGAGCGAACAGGAGAATTATCGCCACGGATCCCGTTATCAGTGCGCCAAATGGCTGCAAAGTGGGAAGCATTATGTTAAGAATTACAACTAGCACTATTAGGAAAATTCTAGCGAGTAAGAATTTGTTGACCTTGACCATATTTATATACTACAGCTCCAAACTCTTAAATCTTGGCAGATCACGGTACTGTTAAGTTATTTGTCATAGCTCTCTATATTGCGGTACTGTCAAGTTACCTGTTGGGCTTTTTGCGGAAAACTAGTTGAGTATGTTTGCCTAGTTTGGGTTCGTCTGACAAAAAAATTAATACAAGAATGCTATAGACAAACTATGGGGAACGAAATGAAAGGCTATTGTGGCTTGTGTGGCACAAGCGTCTCTCATTACTCCGTCGGAGAACCAATAGATTGGGCAGAATATGATAGGTACGGAAGAAACCACATTACAGGAAAATCTGTTGAGCTTAATCTACTCCCTGAGAAAGTTCAATCAAGAATAAAACAAAGGAAGGCAGGTATAGAGGAAGATGCGCCAATCTGCCCTACGTGTTACTCAGAAACTTTAGACGAGATATGGGTAGCTGAAAAAGCATTTTGCAAAGCATGCGACACAACACTTGAAGATATTGGCTATTCAAGCGCACAACCACAAGGGTACACCATCATGGAGACACGCTTAATGGGTTGTCCAAAATGCAGGCTTGTTTACTTTATACCACCACGGCAAGTTACCAAGTAAGCGTCAAAAAGCGCGCGCGAGCAGGCCAAGGGAATAGGCGTATATTCGGAGAAGATCACGGAGACGGAACAGAAGGAACTTTCGAAACCAAAAAAGTGGATTTATGATAAGCAAACAAGGTAGCATTCATTCTTTGACTCTTAAGAACAGCCCCGCCTTCTTTAATCGCGTCACTTCCTCCGTGTCTTTCATAACTTGGGTAATCTTCGTTATTTCTTTAATTTTCGGCTTAAGCTGCTTTACGGATTTAAAGAAATCTTCAAAAGATGCAAAGTCGTAAATTAGGTGGGCAACCTCATAATCTCTATGTTTTACGATGTTTTTTGCATGCATTATCGTATTTCTCAAGTTGTTAATAGTCTCAGATATTTTCAATATTTTTCTTGAAGTTGCTAAAGCTATCAAATCCTTAAGATCAAACGCTTGGAATGGCTCCAACTCTCCCATTTCTTTCTGAACTTTAGAACTCTTAAAGCTCTCAAGTTTTTGCGAATAGTATCTATTCCTTTCTGCATGCTCCTCGAAAAACTTCAACATGTCTTCGTTTTTCAAACCATATGAAATTAACAACATTCTCAGCTTTCTTTCAAGCTTCAGCAACAATGGGTAAATGCTTATGAAGACCGGATCACGGTTATAATCGCAGAAATGGACAACACCAATGATTTTGTTTTTTCCATAAACAAAAAGAACATGATGCTTCTCAAACTTTTTTAACACCAAATCATCGAAGATTCCATTCGTGGCTTTTACTCTTTGGCTTTCTTCTATGTACCTCTCCATAAATTCATCGTCAGCTAGGCTGTAACATACATTGGAATGTTTCTTGGAGGGAAGAAACGTAATGTTCCTTCTGTTGCAAAAAACTCGGCAATCCTCCTTAGAGGCGGTATTGTAGAAAAGTATCTTGCGGGTCATGATCTTGTCAAAATGTATGTCTATCATGATTTTCTCGACTCCTTAATTCTCAATGGAAGCCCTGCTTCTTTCATTCTTCTAATCATTTCTTCATTAGAAGGTTGTTTTCCTTCTTTCAGAGCTTTTTCTATTTCTATCTTGTTCTTCCCGCAATTGGGACAATTGTCGCGCGCGCGCCTGCTTGGCAGGCGCTCGCTTTCACCAAGCAGTCACTGAATAAGTCTACAGTTTACTTAAAATGCCCATCAAAGTATCCGTTGCTTTTCTGAAGTTGTTGTTTGCTCTGTTCAAATAAGATTCACCAAGTTCTATTTCCTCTCCTCTCAACGCTTGCAGAAACATTTTTCTGCGCCTGAAGAACACTTTGCCATGCGCAAAATCATTTCTAATAGCTATTATTTCTTTAACTTGCCTGATTATTTCATCGGGGTTATCCACACGCACAAGTCCGTTGCTTATGATACTTTTGAAAACATCTCCTTTCTTTCCAAATCTCAAATCTTCATATATGCAATCCTCAAAAACCAATTTCCTTTTTCCCGGGAAAAGCACTTTTTCTATTATAACATCAAGAAAATCTTCGACCCACAATGCATGCTCTATTACATTCGCTCTGACATTTCTTATGATGGCGTTGTCTTTGATGGCGCTCTTAATGTCGGAAGCAGTGAAAGGGCCTCCTCCTAGCTGAATGAACCCATCGCTTTTAATGTCGATTTCTCCCACTATGAGATTTCTTTTCTTTTTGTTTCCCATATACTTCGCCTTTCACCAGTTAATAGATAGACAGGCGCACTTTAAAATTGGCTTTTTCGATCGGAACCGCAAGCGGAACGTTAGCGACTTAAACTATTCGAACCTAGATCCGTTGAGGATTGACAAGAAACCGTCAAATGTGTTTTCCGAGTTAGAATCCGAGTGTAAAGCTAGGCCAGGGCGCCACTTCTACAAGAGACTTCCTCTGTAATGAACTGAAGCTGGACATCCGAGGCATCTGTTGTTTATGTAAAGAGTGCAGCTACTGCAGTCGGTTTCGGTTTCGCATGGGATAGTCTTCTTTTTTTCCAAGATAGGTCTTATCGGAACGATGAAGTCTCTGATAGGTGTCACGATGAGATTAAACTCCATGTCTTTTATGAGAGGGTCATTTCTCATGTGAGAGTCTACACATGACATTATGGACCTCATGTTCTCTCCGACTAGAAGGACCGTTAGGTTATACTTTCCAGAAGTCAAGAAACTGTTCA
>Ga0315280_10009998_pt1 | contig 11991 bp, 8 predicted proteins | sample YL17G06_40_MG_FD_203697 | JGI IMG/M metagenome (GOLD analysis project Ga0315280, IMG submission 203697) | Sediment microbial communities from Yellowstone Lake, YNP, Wyoming, USA - YL17G06_40 | ecosystem: Environmental > Aquatic > Freshwater > Lake > Sediment | place: USA: Wyoming | collected... | reverse complement strand
AGCAAATCATTGAAGACACACGCATCAAAATGACAAAGTACACTCTTGATTCTCTGAGGGAAGCAAGAGTTGTCGTAGGCTCTCACCAGGGCCGACCCGGCGACGCGGACTTCACCTCTCTTGAGGCTCACGCGAAAATCCTTCAAGGACACGTAACGCAACGAGTCAAGTTCGTCGAAGACACAATAGGGCCCGAAGCGAGGCAGCAGATCAGGAATCTGGAAGCCGGCGAGATACTTGTGCTCGACAACCTTCGGCTCTGCTCCGAGGAGAACATCTCTGCCACGCCAGAGAAACTGGCAAGCACGATTATGGTCCAGCGATTGGCACCGCTGCTTGACGTGTATGTGAATGACGCGTTCGCGACCGCGCATAGAGTCCAAGCGTCGATCGTTGGCCTCCCACAGGTGGTCCAAGCAGTAGCCGGAAGACTCATGGCGAAGGAATTGGAAGCGCTCAAACAGGCCTATCACAATCCCCAGCGACCGAGCGTCTACGTTATTGGAGGAGCGAAGGCAGAAGATAAGCTCCCGATAATTGAGAATATTCTCAGTGCGGGAAAAGCCGACAAGGTCCTGGTAGGGGGGGTGGTGGCAGACGTTTTTCTCAGGGCGTCAGGAGCCGATTTCGGCGAGGCTGAAAACCGCAAACTGGAAAGGTCCCCCGTCCTGCTTGAAAAGGCAAGGTCCATTCTCAAGAACTACAAGGACAAGGTCGTTCTCCCGAAAGACCTTGCTCTTTCACGAGACGGCAAACGTGTCGACGTTCCAGTTGGGCAGGGAACAAAGGGTGATGCAGTTCGTGATATTGGGAGGGAGACATCCGGCCTGTACGCGGAGATCATCAAAGGATCCAAGACGGTTGTTTCAAGCGGTCCACTAGGGGTCTTTGAGGAAGAGGGCTTCGAAGTAGGAAGTAAGACTGCGCTGGAGGCCATGGCATCACAAGGAGCCTGCTCAGTCGTCGGCGGCGGACACATGGGAAGCTACGCGAACTTACTCGGACTGGACAAACGTATCTCACATGTAAGCACGGCTGGCGGAGCGATGCTAGCATTCCTAGCGGGAGAGGAGCTGCCGGGCGTCAGGGCGCTCGTTGAGGCTGCTCGCCGACAGAAACCCTAGTACAGCCCATCACGCCCGCTCGCCTTACGGTCTATGCGTGATAGCGAGTAGTCTGATCGCTGTCGTATCAGGCACGATCGTAGAAGAGGACCCGGATTTCTAGCGGGTGCATTCACAGTAATGTCTCCGCCGAATCAGGCGGGCAGATGTGTGCGCAAAGGCTTATACGCAGGCTCAGGCAGACTTGCATTTCATGTCACTTTATAGAAAAGCAATAACGACGACAAGAGCAGCAATCATAATCGCAGTATTAATCGTGGTGGTTCTGGCAGGAGTGTACTTGGCTTGGAAGCCGGCTGCGCCGCCGCCGACTAGAGATCTACTTGTGATCGATGACACACAATGGCCCGTCCGCAACCTGAACGCACTGTATGAGATCCAGTTGGTGCCTTGGCCATGGTGGCTTGAGCATACGGTGTACCAGTCACTGATTGTTCCCGATATCAAGGCGGAATTCCAAGAAGGGAAGCTTGTGTGGCTCCCCGATCTAGCAACAGATCTGCCTACAGTGTCTCCTGATGGAATGACCTACACCTACAATCTGAGAAAAGGCGTGACATTCTCAAGTGGGAACCCGTTCAACTCCTATCAAGTCTGGACCCAAATGTACCTATGGTACTATCTCTCAGGCAACGCCTCGAGCTTCCTGAGCCTTGAGCTATTCGATGTGTCCAACGTGAAGATCGGGCCAGCAACATTCGAGCTCCTGAAGACATCTGGATTGGCGAACCCGACAGGTCAAGCCCTCGCGATGATGGAGGACAAGACTTGGCCGATCTACACCAATGGTCCCTCTCAGATTGTGTTCCACATGAAAGTTCCATTCCTCCACCTCAACGGGTTACTTGCTGGCTTCTTGGGACTGCTATTCGACTGCCAGTGGGCCATGGAACATGGCGGATTCGGAACACCAGCACAATTCAATTCCTACTTTGATGACCACCCGATTCCAGGAACCGGCCCTTACGTGGTCACTGAGGTCCAAATGAACTCCTACGTGAAATTCGCGCAGAACCCCACTTACTGGGGCAAGAGCCTAACAGCTAGTGAAATTGCAGCCAACCCATTGTTGAGCCCAGGCCAAGTGAAAACGGTCGTCATCTACGCAAAGAGCGACGACCTAGCAAGGTACACCGACCTGACGACAGGAGCAGCCCAGCTCTCAGCTGTCAAGGCAACCAACTTCAAACTCGTAATGAACAACCCGAAGTATGCCTACTTCGCGGTTGAAACTCCAGCACAAATAACAGCTGTAGCCATCAACACCAAGATCTCACCCACCGACAACGTGAATCTGCGACGAGCAATTGTCTACGCGATCAACTACAAGGACATCTGGGACAAGGCGTACTTTGGTCAGGCGGCAGCATTTCTCGGTCCCGAGACGCCCAACTATGGAGTATACTACGACCCAGGTAACCTACCGCCGTACAATTATGATGTCGCCAAAGCCAAGGACTATCTGGCGAAGGCTGGATACCCTGATGGCAACGGACTTCCGACCTTAGCCTTCAGGATAGTCGCCGGCTGTTCGTTCTGCAAGGTCGCCGCGGAAATCGTCCAAAGCAATCTGGCCGACATCGGAATCAAGTCCGAGATAACTGAGGTGGAAGGGGGTACATATTGGGGACCCTATGGCAACTACCAGACGAACCTCAAGAACGCAAAGGACTTGGGTAACTTGTCATTCCTGGGTGGAATGATGTGGTCTCCCTCACTCATCTCTCCAACTGACTACTGGACTTCGTTTGTGTCCACAAAGTCGCTGTGGGGTAACTGGGCGGTATACAGCAACGACAAGGTAGACAAAGCTGTGGCTACACTAGCTAGCAGCGGCAACGCAGACGAAATCGTTTCAGCTTTGAAGGACGCTCAGCAGCAGATCTATGACGACGCGCCCTACGCTTGGCTCGCAGGATGCAAGCTGTGGTACGTGGACGGCTCCTTCGTCTGGGACAAGAGCGTCATCAAGGAAGTCTGGTTCGACCCAGCCTACAACGGCATCAACACGGCTCCACTGTTCAACACTGTAGTCTTCAACGTGTAGACGCAGAACGACTTCGCTGCTCTCCCTCTCTTTTTTCTGATCTTCTCACGATGGTAGGATACTCTATCACGCAGACGCTTCGCCTGCTGCCCTCGCGGTCCTGTCGATGAAATGGCAAGCCGCAAATCGCTCAGGGCCTATTGGCTCGAGAATGGGTTCTTGATCTGAACATTTCTGTTGAGCATACGGGCAACGTGGGTGGAATCTACAACCGGGAGGCGGGTTGATCACGCTCGGGACTTCGCCAACAATCTCGACTTTTAGAAGATTCCTCTCCTTCGGGTCGGGGATAGGCGCGGATGTGATCAGGGCGATCGTGTAGGGGTGCCTCGGCTCGTTGATCACTGCGTTTGGATTATCCACCGTCGCTTCTTCTCGGTTCTATCCATCACGCCACTTTTCCCCGGACTCTTCCAAACCATACGGTCCGGGACATATCAGGGTGGATAGCTCAATTCCCTCTTGACTTGAAAAGACATTAGTACTTTGACGCGGGTCGGGATCTGGACATCTACACCACCAACCTTAATCAGCAACCCAACAAGCGTCTAGTTCTCTAGGAGATCTCGAATTGGTGCGGGAAGAGATGCTTGACAGCTTGAAAGAGGCAATCGTTAGGTTCGACATAGACAACATCAAAACGTTGGCTGAGAGCGTGCTGAAGCAAGGAATCAGCGCCTATGAAGGCGTTATCAAAGGTATGGCGAAAGGCATGGAAGTCGTTGGGCAGAAGTATCAGGCCGGCGAGTTCTTCTTGCCTGAGTTGGTGATGGCTGGCGAAACCTTCAAGGAAGGCATGAAGGTCTTCAGCGCCCACCTTAAGCCCTCGGAGATAGGATCGCAAGGCCGTGTCGTCATTGGAACTGTCGAAGGCGACCTCCACGACATCGGAAAGAACATAGTGGCAAGCATGGTCGAGGCATCAGGTTTTGACGTCCATGACTTGGGAGTTGACGTCACCACAGGACAGTTTGTAAAGAAAGCGAAAGAAGTTTCAGCTGATGTGGTTGCAATGTCAGCATTGCTGACCACTACGTTTCCACACATGAAGGAAGTCATAGACTCAATCCGGAAAGATAAGGTTCACCCGAAGGCACTGGTCGGGGGGCCTCCCTCAACATGGAGATTGCGAAGTTAGTGGGCGCGGACGGCTACGGGAGGGATGCCGTAGACGGAGCAAACATCTGTAAACAATGGACAGCCGCGAGGAATTCAAAGTGAATTCCTTGACCGCCGCGGGCCGAAGGTTGAAAGGTAGGGTAGTGGCGATCCAGAAGACCGGCGAGAATGTGAGAAGAAACGGAGAGACTTGGGAGAAGTGTATTTTCACACGAAATTACCCGTTTTTCGAAGCGGACTCCCGAGGAAGCGGTGCCGTCCTATCTTGGAGGCAAGATGGTCAAGCTAGTTAGGCATTGTCTCTATGACTGGCATTACAGGTTGGGGATCGAGAAGACCCTTAGTCCGGAGGAGACAGGGTACGGGCGCCACCGTTTGATTCTTGCGTCAAAAAGAAGCCCCTCCATATCGTGCTAGGTGGCACGTACGGCATCTCGATCATGCGGTCATCGGTAGCTTGGACAAGGATCTTGATCAGCTGTTAGAAGTCCAAAAGTGCATCATGTTCGAAGACATAATCTCCTGCAGCCGGTTTCGGTTCCACAATAGGGTTGCGGAACACGAGAAGTAGGAGACCGAGGAATAGCTGGTCGATGTTCGCAGGAAAGATAGTCCAACGAACAGGGAGGAATCCATGAGGCTCTTGGAAGGCTTGCTGAAAGCCTTCGAGCGCGCTTGCCCCACACAATAATTTCGAAGAGCTAATCTTTTGTGCACGTATGTGGCGCCGTTTGTTGTTGAGGGATCATGAACTTCTCTGAGGCGTTGGAACACATAGTTGATACTGCCTGTTCCAAGCGCCTTTCGCTTTGCGTCGGATCTGGAATATCCGTAGGGCGGCCAGCTTGTCGACCTCTTGCTGACGAACTCAAGTTCTGCATCCTCGAAGGTATTTGCTCCTCTGTCGAGCTACGGCAACTCTATGAGCATCGCCTCAGAACAGAAAAAGACATTGGAGGTAAGATCCGAACCTATCCCCTCGAGGCATTCATCGAGCGCATTTCGGAAAACTATGACATATTGGGCACCATTGCCGAAATATTTCGAGGGGGTTCTCCCAACAAGAACCATATCATAATTGCGAGGCTTCTGGAGAACGGTTTCGTACGGGAGATACTTACGACAAACTTTGATCTGCTGCTTGAGAAGGCCTTAGTAAGTATAGGTTGGCGAATAAGAGACGACTTCAATGTCTACTGTACTGAGAAGCAGTTCAGGGAAATAGACTTTGATTCGCGTCTTCCGACCATTTTCAAGATTCACGGAAGCGCAGATGATCAGGAAAGCATAAGGGTCACGCTAAGGCTTGTCGCAAGTCAGACGCTATCCGAGAGTAGAGCTAGGATACTTGACCGGTATCTGGTTTCAGGTGAGGGTGACATACTCATTCTCGGCTACGGTGCCAGAGATGATTTCGACATTAATCCTGTGCTCTCCAGACTTAGCTCGAAGAAACGAGTCTTCTACGTACGCCACGAGTCGTGTGAGCCAATAGTCACTAGTGAGCTCCCGGAGGCGTTCCGCAATTTTGAGGGGAATACTATTCGCTGCCACACCGATGAGGTGGTTGACTACTTGTGGAGGGCGCTCCTAGATGAGTGAGGATTGGAAAGTCCTGATCAATGGATGGGCTAACCAAATTCCGATGGCAAAGCGGTTCTTCGTCACGGCTTCCATTCTTCGTGCCATAGGGCAGCCTGAGGAGTCATCCCAACTCTACAGTCAAGCCAAAGAATCTTTTGAGAAGGTTGGAGACCAGTCAGGAATAGCAAAGACGCTTGGGCAACTGGGTCGTCTAGCCGAAGAGCAAGGCGATCTTGAGTTAGCCGAGAGGCTCTACAAGGAAGCGCACCAGATTTTCGAGAGGCTGGGGGCCAACCCATACCTGAAGCTGGCGAAGAGGGACGTACAGCGTGTTCGGCGGAAAGCATCATCGCATGGAGAGCCGGCATAGAAGCTTATGCTAGGATATGAGCTAACGTTGCATGAGTTCCAAACGGCTATCTGGGCGCGCAGATCCCGCATGAGTTGGACATGACCTCGGGGGCCGACCGAACGAATGGTTCACGATGCGGATCAAGGATGTAGATTTCGACGAATACAGCGCAATCGTCCGAGTGAAAGGCAAGAACGGAGCCCGAAGAGTAAGACTCGTCCTAGCTACACCCTCACTGCGTCAGTGGCTGCAGATTCACCCCCGCCGAGATGACCCAAATCCGCCACTGTGGGTCTGCCTCGAAGGCAAACATGCTGGCGAAGCGTTAGGCTACGACCGCATCAGGAAGCTCCTTCAGAGAAGTCTCTTCAGAACTTCATCCATCGGCAGTCCCCGGAGTTTCACTCAATCACGGTCCGGGACAGATCAGGGTAGCTAGCTCAAACCACATCTTCGGCAGAGGCCGATACTGCCATCCGACTATGCATGCGCGTAAACTCAGATCTTGTTGGCTGCATTCCGTACGTGGTGTACAGTCTCGGAGATTCCGCACGGTCTGCCGCGATCGCCTAACAATGGTCAAAATGATAATGTTTCCGCTGTCGGGATTCTGAGTTGCGAAATCTCCTAGTAACTGATGCACGATGGCACGCGGCAATGAAGTCAGCGTCGAGAACCATTACGTACTTGGTCCTAGTATCGATGCACTTTTAGCACTTCACTTAGCGGCCCGCCCTTGAATTTCGCTCGATACTGTGATACGCTGAGGAGAATCGAAGATGTCCCAGCGCGACCCAATTTTTATATTCAGAGGTGCTGGATTGGCGTCGTGATCGGTCATGGCTAAGCTCAAGTTCGGTGTGGACGTATGTGAGAACAACGCGGAGCCTCGCGAGTTTCTTGAATGCGGAGTGCTGGCGGAAAACCTGGGGTTTGACACCTTCTGGCTCGGTGATCATTTCATGCCATGGATCCATACCGGTGGAAAGTCAGCTTATGTATGGTCATTAATCGGCTCGTTGCTCGAGAGAACCGAACGAATACCTCTAGGACCTGACGTGACTGCACCTATTGGAGCGCGGTATCATCCAGCGATCATCGCCCAAGCCGCGGCCACTCTGGACAACATGTATCCAGGCCGATTCCTGCTGGGCGTTGGCTCAGGGGAAGCCGTGAACGAGGCTGTGTTCTTCCAAGAAGCGAAGAAGCAGTGGCCCCGTTGGGCGGAAAGGATCGAGCGAGTTGCGGAGGGGGTCGAGCTGATTAGGCAAATGTGGACCCGCACTGACTACTTCAGTTTCAACGGTCGGTTCTTCAAGATGAAGGACGTATATCTGTACACAAGACCTCGGACCGAGATACCGGTCTACTTCTCAGCCATGGGGCCCAAGGCAGCTGTCTACGCCGGACGATACGGCGATCACTTGGTAACGATAGCCTCTCCGGACCGTTGCAAGGAGATAATCTTTCCCAAGTTCGAGGAGAGTGCAAGGGCGGCAGGTAAGGATTCAGGCCGCATGGAGAAGATGGTGTGCATGGGTTCAATGATAGGTGACGAAAGCACGTTGATGAAGCAACTGAAAGCGGGAGGTGCGGGTTTTCTAGCCAAAGGAGCCTTTGACGAACCTGACCCCCGACGCGTCGAGGCCTTGGCAGCGACGGTAAGCGACCAGCTGATTCGCGAGTACTTCAACTTCTGCAAGTCCGTGGACGATCTGATCGACGTTGTCAATAGTTACGCTTCAATCGGCGCTGACCACATCGTTTTCAGCACGGGAGCGTCTCCAGAACAGATACGACTAGTAGGGGAGCAAATCCTGCCTTCTTTCAGGTAGCTAGCGACATATAATGCTCCCTAATCAGATGACTGCGCGAGGTCTTCCCTGCATACTTACTCCCACGGAACATTGACCTCTTCGGGTTGACTGACTTCGGCGGGAATATTGACGGGAAGCGAAATACGTCCATCCAAAAGAGAAACGGGACGTCCGCTATGCAGCATGAAGAAGAGGGGGGAGAGCAGCGAAGGAAGTTTGAGGCAGCTCAAGTTCAGAGGAAGAGACCTGTATTTTCTCAGGACTTGGATCAAACGCTGTGGTAAATGTACGAGCTATCTTCTGATGATCGACATTAGATGCAGAGCCGTCTGTTCAATGTCCTGAGGCTTCAGAGCTGAACCGTCCACACGTACTATCGTTCCATCCGATTCTATCCGCTCTATGCCGTCAAATCTCTGAGCTTGCTCGTTAATCTCTATCGCTTCGTGAAGATCGATTTCTTGAGGCAGATATATCTCGCAACCTCTTGCGGAGAGGCGGACAGGGTAGCCCCCGGGTAGTCCGTTAGGTCCCGGAGCATGACAGATTTCTCCCGTATCAAAGTAGATTGCGAGGATATTCTGCACAAAGGCTGATGCAATCCACTGTTGGTGGTACCTTGCGCTTTCTCCTAGAGGTCCTTCCCGGCCCACAGGATACTTGTCGTAGAGCCTACGAATCTCCCTGCAGAGTTTGGTTGGCGGAAACTCGGCCGTGACATCAACTCCACCTGCCAGAATCTTCACCCAGTACGGAATCCGTTCGTCAGCCCGCGCAAACCAAGAATGGTGAGACACGAGAAGAATTGAGACATCCTCTGTAGCGACTGCCAGCTCGTCGGACACAATCTCCCTTATGAAGCCAGTGGCAAGGGCTACGTTTCCGCCTCCACATGTTGGGGCTAGACCCATACCTTTGAGAACCGGGTGTGTCAGGTCCGGATAGCTGCTGTTGATGACCTGAGCATCTATTCCTGATCTCTTCACGGCCTGCATCAATTTCAGAGGGCAGTACAGTTGTAGAGAATTCAGGCAGGCTTCACCCTCATACTCGGCATGAATGTCATCGAGCACTTCTTTGGACAGATGAGGCCTAAGGTAGCCCGCATGCAGAACTGCAGTGCTGCAAATCACGCTGGGTCTGGTCTCCCTCAATATATCGGAAACATGTTCGACATCTGAGAGGTCCAGTTTCAAGAAATCAATCTCGGGGTAGAAGCCTTGGAAGCATGCTCCATACCTTGCTGTAGCTACCTTGCAAAGAGCTGCTTTGTCATCGAAGTCGGCGGCGATGATTCTTGATATTCCCGGCGTACGAGCTAGAAAGTTGAGAATGTGATTACCGAGGTCCCCTATTCCAATAAGCATTATGTCTCCCGGCATCACCACTGACTAACCATCCCAATTCTGAGAGACCAAGCGTGTGCAGCTCACACTACTCCCGCCCGTTGCAGCCATCCTCATCGTTGAGGCGTCAGCATGCAAGATCCGCTAATTCTCTTGTGGTCCTCATCGCATGAGACACCCATCTCCATTATAAACTCAGTCGAGTCAGGATCTCTTCCCGCCATCTTGCCACCCTCTCAATCGCTGGAAACAAGACAGCCCCAAAGCGTCCACTCTTTGAAACAAGGGTGGTGTGACCGTCCGCCTATTTTCCGCAAGCCTAGAACTCTAGCAGCGAAATCGAGCGGTTGCCCTGTCAGTCGGCATCGGAGAGTGTTTCGTATGCCACCCTGCCGCTCGTTGGCAAGACGACTCGGCTGAACTGCAGAAAACGTGCTCGACCGCCGAATGAGATGTTCGTCCCGAAAAAGTGGGGAGAGCAGCGAGAGCCAACAGTGTTACGCGAAGACTATCGTGTTGAAGAGCGGCGCTGGGTTCAAGCCCGTATAGCATGGGTCAAAGTATACCTGCTTGATCAGGGTCTTGTCCCATACGACGGAACCGTCGCCAAGCCACAGCTTCGTTGTCCCGATCCAAGCGAACGGGGTATCGTCGTAAACCTTCTGTTGAGCCACCTTCAGGGTTGAAAGGATTTCGTCGACGTTGCCGCTTTGCGAAAGCATCAAGACGCCTTTGTCCACAACGGGGTCACTGTACGCAGCGTAGTTGCCCCAAAGGGAGTAGCTGCTCACCAAGCTAGTCCAGTAGTCAGTCGGGCTCAGACCGGAGGGGCCCCATGGCCCGATGAATGTCAAATGTCCTAGCTCAGCTGCATTCTTGACGTTGGTGTCGTAGCTGCCATAGGGAGCCCAGTACTCTGAAGTCGATAGTGAGTTTATGACTGCATTGATTCCGATCTCTGCGAGGTTACTCTGAACCAACTCCGCTGAAGTGGAGATAAGTGCGAGGCCTGAGGGAACTCTGATCTCGAGGGTAGGAAGGCCCTTGCCGTCCGGGTATCCTGCTTTTGCCAGTAACTCCCTCGCCTTGTCCAAGTTATGGTCATACGGGGGCAGGTTTCCTGGGTTGTAGTAGGGCGCGTGCATCGGAACAGCTGGGCCTACCACGGAATTCATTTCGCCATGGAAAGCTTTCTGCCAGATCCCTTCGTAGTCTATCGCGTGTGCGATCGCCTGTCTCAGGATCGGGTTGTCCGTGGGCGAGAGCTTAGTATTGAATACCAAGGCGTAGATGACCATGCTGGATTCCACGCTGAAGTAGGCATACTTCGGGTTGTCCTTCACCATGTTCCAGTTTGTTGCGCTTATTGCTGCGAAGGCGGCCGCTCCCGTTGTTAGGTCTGTATACCTCGCCAGATCGTCCGTTACGGCTCGCAGGACAACAGTCTTCGCTTGGCCGGGACTCAGAATTGGATTTTTCTCAACCTCCTGCGGTGGCAGGGCATTGCCCCAATAGTTCGGGTTCTTCTCGAACTTGACGTACGAGTTCATGGCAACCTCGGTGACCATGTAAGGGCCCGTCCCTGGAATTGGATGGTCATCGAAGTATGGGTTGAATTCTGCCGCTGTTCCGAAGCCTCCGTGCTCCATGGCCCACTGACAGTCGAAGATCAATCCTTGGAAGCCAACCAGTACACCATTTAGGTGGAGGAAGGGAGCTTTCGTGTGAAACACTATCTGATAGGGACCGTTCGTGTAGATCGGCCAAGACTTGTCCTGCATCATCGTGAGGGCTGCGCCAGTGGGATTCGTCAGGCCTGATGACTTCAGAAGGTCAAGCGAGGCTGGGCCGAAGTCGACGTTGCTCATATCGAAGATGAAAAGGGATGAAAGGAAATTCGAACTATTCCCGCTGAGGTGGTAGTAGGCATACATCTCTGTCCAGACCTGATATGCATTGAAGGGGTTTCCACTTGAGAACTTCACTCCTTGTCGGAGGTTGTAGGTGTAGGTTTTGGAATCGGCGGAAATCGACCAGCCTTCCGCGAGATCCGGAAGATACTCGACCTTTCCCTCCTCGAATTGCGCCTTGACGTTCGTAACCACCAATTGCTGGTAGACCGTGTGTTCCAACCACCAAGGCCAAGGAAGGTACAGCTGCTGGTACAGCGCATTCAGATTGTGGATGGGCCACATGTAATCATCGATGACCAAAGTTTCCGGAATCTTAACCGTAGTCTCCGTAGTCAGAGACGCCTGTATTGTCGTTTGCGCTGTTGTTGTCGGTGTCGGCGCTCCTTGCATGCTTCCGAGATATACCGCTGCGCCGGCTGCCACAATAATGACTGCAATAATGATCGCTGCTCTTGTTGTCGTAATTGCTTTTCTTAAAAAAGACATGTTGTAGAGGTGGCCTCGTGTTTCATGAAAACACTTGTGCATATATTGTCTATACCACGCATCCTCCCCTAAACGAATGGAGTGGACCCCTGCTATTGAGAACGCTTTTTCGGTTTTTGAACGTATGGTTCTATCCGTCATGTTGGGTCACCTTCACTCTTGCCAGGAACTCGTAGGGTGTCATGTATCCGAGAGATGAGTGG
>Ga0315280_10009996_pt1 | contig 11994 bp, 10 predicted proteins | sample YL17G06_40_MG_FD_203697 | JGI IMG/M metagenome (GOLD analysis project Ga0315280, IMG submission 203697) | Sediment microbial communities from Yellowstone Lake, YNP, Wyoming, USA - YL17G06_40 | ecosystem: Environmental > Aquatic > Freshwater > Lake > Sediment | place: USA: Wyoming | collected... | reverse complement strand
ACGGTCAAACTCCGGTTGATACTTCGCATTCTTTGCCTGGTCATAGAGAGGGTGGGAGGGGTCTAAGTATTTCCACAGGGCATGCTGAATCCAGTCAGTTACCGAAATCACCACCATGAAGAGATCCCAGTCACGCGTCTTCATCAAGTGCAGCGCTGCAGCGACGTTTTTATCAAGGACCCTGTTGATGTCGGTTATCAGGAGATCATCAGCATCCCGGTAGTGCTTATCACTGTAGTTGACCCGTATCTCATATCCGGATGTGACCTGGTTCAATTCAGCCTTCAGGCTTTCCGGATAGGTGATCTCCTGCTCAGGAGAGGAACCCAGCCCGCTTACCATAAACCCTTTAATTGGGTAGGGCGGAAAGAGCATGGGGTAATTGACCAGCCCCACGGTCTTTCCCCTCTCGTTCAACAGGTCCCAGAATGAATTCCCCTTGAAGAACCGTGAGCTTAAGTATTCAAATTCAAAATCATCCTTCGTCCTCACCTGGAAACCGGATACACCGGTTTTGCCCGGGTTCTTCCCGCTGGCGAGAGAGAACCAGGCTGGTGCAGTTACCGGCGGGATAACGCTTTCGAGCTTGCCGAAAGCGCCTGTCTCTTTCATGGATTTCAGGCAGGGCATGATGCCTTTATCCATGAGGGGATCGATGACATCGAATGTCGCCCCGTCAAGGCCGATAACCAGCACCTTCGTATTACTCATAAAGGATAACCCCTCTGTAAATCCAAATTTCAAAATCCAAATGCCAAATGAATGCCAAATGTCAAAATCCAAATGCTAAATTTGACATTTGTCCGCCTTAGGCGGATTGTCATTTGTCATTTTAAGAAAGCCTTTTCAGGTTCTCCGTATAGTCAAGCCACGCAAGCAGGCACTCAAGATGTCCTTGTGCTGCCTCTTTGCCCCTATTTTTCTGGATGGCCCCTATCCTTTTAACTAAGTAGAGGGGGATTAAAAGCCTTTCCAGATCTCTCTCAATTGCCATTCCTGCAAGGTAATCTTTGATCACCGCCTTTATTCTCCGGTCATTTAAAAAACAGTCCTTCAGACCTTCGGAGAGGGGAACACCTTTCCTCCCGCAGATAAACCAGAGGGACAACTTAATCAGGTCAAAGAGCGGGAGATCCCTCTTCTGATGCCTTTCCCAGTCAATAATTTTAACATCTTCCGCATCCTTACCAAAGAGGATATTTTTTGCTGTATAGTCTCCATGGGAATAGACAACGGGAATTGATTTATCAGCGAGCGCAAGGCATTCCTCCTGTAAGGGCTTAAGCCTTTCTTCCAACTCAGGGAAGGCGGATGCAGCTATCCTGATCAGGGAGATAAAGAGCCGGTTGATTCCTTCCTCACCCGCAGTTGTTTCCCTGGTCTTCAGATGGAACTGCTGCAGCCATGCTGCAGCAGAGGCAAAACAACGGTATGGCTCATAGCGGAGATGGTATCCCCTGAGCGGCAGCGTCCTTCCTGGGCAGTACGATTCGAGAAAGAGGGGAAAGCCCTGAATTTCACCTTCATAGAGCGGCCTTGGCACTGAGGAAGCAAGATCTTTCAGCCGGGAAGAACTGTAAAACTCCCGGAGCATATCGAATGCGGATTTCATGGTGGGGGCATAGTCCGGCCTGCTCGGGATCTTGGCAATAAGAACAGGTTCACGGCTGCTTTCACTGAAGATGAGAAAGATGAACTTGGGATGGATGATCCTGCCTGCCGGGAGGTAGGCCACCACCTTGAGATCCTGAGGCGCTGGCAGGCCAGGGCAGATCTCGCTCCATCGGGAGAGGCAGAGTTTTTTAAGGGAAGAGAGCATGGTTGCCAATCTATGAGCGGGTGAAGATGAGATAGCCTTGAGGGATAATCTTCCCGAAGAGATTCAGGTAGGAAAGAATCATCATGCCCAGGTATTTAAGCCAGGCGAGGAGATTTACCTCAGAATGGAGGATGGTCAACTCCCGGATAATATACCGCTCCACACTGGGTGAGCCCAGGGGGATGAGCCGTTTTACATTCCTGAGGCTGCGGTACGGCCAGTAAGTTTCTGTATAAGAATAACCAAGCACATACAGTATATTAAGAAACTTATCTAAAGTATTACTTATCCACCGGGCGGGGGAGAAGTTGTTCTTTAAAAAGATGAGGCACTGACCGTTTTCTTTTAAGACCCTTTTCACTTCAAATAGCATTCTCCTTGTGGTTTCTGAATCCTGTTCAGGGCATTCAAGGATGATTACTCCGTCAAAGGATCGGTCAGGAAAAGGCAGGAGATCCATTCTCCCGCTGACAGAGATTACGTTTTCACCATTCCCTGGAGAGAGTTCCTTTCCTCTCGATTGATCAGTGTCAATGCGCAGAAGGTAAGACTTGATAGATGTGGAAGAAAGATATGAGGAGCAGCCAATCTCAAGGATCTTCTCTCGATGATTGCTGAAGAATAGTATGGGCCAATCCTGGCTTCTTTTCTTCTGTTTCATTTTACAATATTTTTAAATCGCTCTTTTTTCCTTAAGGTATTCAAGCACAATGAGGGAGAGCTTGTGTTTTTCCTTTGCCAAAGTATTGCTTCTCCAATTTTTCAATTACTTCAAAAGTGCCTTTTAAGATGGTATCCCAGTCGTATCTCTTGGCCTTCTCCCGAAGATCGATTTTTATGGGGGGCGTGAGAAAAAATTCATCTATCGCTTGGGTAATTGCCTCCGGTGATCCGGGTTCTACGAGGATGCCTCCTCCCATCACTTCCACAAAATGAGGTATTCCTCTAATTGAGGTGGCGATAAAAGGGAGGTTACAGGCAGCAGCTTCTATTAAGACTGTAGGTAGTCCCTCTCCAGTGACTGAAGGAAGAAGGAAAAGATCAGTAGCACTGTAGAAAAGTGGAAGGTCTTCATTCCTTATCGTACCCAGAAATTGTATCCTATCACCAATCCCCAATTGACGAACGAGTGCATTCAGCATCTCCTGATATTCTGTCCTTGCACATTTACCGATTAATAGAAGTTCTGTGTCAGGATATTTACTGAATATCGGAGGCAGGGACTTAAGGAGAAATTCGGTACCCTTACGGTTCTCAAACATTCCTATATACAGGGGGTATCTCTTTTCCTGCTTAAGCTTTAAACTTCTCTTTGCCTCTTCCTTGGGGCAGGGCCGGAAGAGATTGAAATCGACCCCAATGGTCTGAACGGAAATTCTATCTTTTGGTACATACTTTGAGAGCTTTTCTTTCACTTCTGGATAAAGAACAAAAAAGTGGTCCACCTTTTTATAGGCCTGTTGCTCCAGGAGCGCGAGGATTATCCTCCGAGGTTTTGAGATGAACTTTTTTATCCGGTAGAAGATCTCTTCTCCATGATGCTGGGAAACAATCGGCCCATTTTTTACCATGAGTGGTATGAGGTTGGTCCACTTTCCATGAATACCGTGGATGAAAAGAAGGCATTCCCCTTTCGCGCATTCTTCCCTTACTGCATTGAGCATGGATAATGAGAAATGTTTGTAAGGAAAGGATGATAGGGAGGCGGGAAAGATTCTATAGGTGATGCCATCCTCCCTAACTACAATAGATTCTTTTATCATCCTCTCTGGATTCCAGCATTCGATTTCATACTGGTCAGTGTATTCCCTCATCTTGAGAGCATATCTCCGACTAAAGGTATCTACCCTGTGGAGTGCTTGTGGAGGTGGCCACTTCCCTCGATAGGAATGGTTCAAAAGATGAATAATTTTCATGTTATTTACAGATAACCCAAGCCTTCCAGTTGTTCCTTAATATCTTGGTCAAAGCCCTCTTCGGTCTTTCCCGGTAGGGTTGGAAGGTGGTTGTCTTTCAGCCATCTATCCAGTAATACCTCAAGCTCTTTTACTTTTTCAGGTGCCTTCTCTATGAGGTTATTTCCTTCTCCGGGGTCATCCTTGAGATGGTATAATTCTACCCTCCCGTCAGATGTCCTGATCAGTTTGTGTTCCCCTTTGCGGATAGCAGTATATGAAATCTCAAAACGGGAGGTATCAAAATCAGGATATTTCTTGAATGGCCGTAACCAGGGGTACCAGTATTCAGAGACAGCAACATCCCTCTTTTCCGGGCTGAGGAGACTAATCCCCTGCACTTGACCCGCGAAGTCATCCTTCTTCAGGTTCAGGAGGTCACAGATGGTAGGAACAATATCAATGGTCTGCACCAGATCAATGCTCTCTTTCCCCTTCTCCCAGATGCCGGGATACCGGATGATAAGGGGAATCCTGAGCAGCGTGTCATAGACGCAGTACTGATGATCCATGAGCTGGTGTTCCCCGAGATTCTCTCCGTGGTCTGCGGTGATGATAATGAGAGTTTGATCGAGAACCCCCATTTCCCGGAGGCAGGCAAAGATCTCACCCAGGCAGTGATCAAGGTAGTTGATCTCGGCATCATAGAGGCATCGTAAGAGTTCGAATTCCCTCTCTCCCCACGGTACCTTGCCGGTAAAATACTTGGAAGGATTCTGGTCAAGCCTTTCAGCCTCTTTCAGGAGTACTGAATCAGACAAGAATCGCTGCCGGTATTGAGCGGGCGGGTGGTAGGGGAGGTGGGTTTCGACAAAGTGAGCAAATATGAAAAAGGGGACATGTTCTTCTTTTAGCCTGCCAGCCCACTTCTTCACCTCCTTCACTGCCCAGGGAGTGCCTTTGCCGTAGCGTGATTTGAAAAATCTGCGGTACCTCTTGCTGATAAAGTTCTGGAAGGGGTTCAGGCGACCCTTCATCGGTGAGTTGAACCTCCCACCCAGCGAGAAGTGAGAGAAGCCTCTATCCAGGTTTGTCGCAGCAGAGACGAGCGGGGTATTGGACAGCCCGACGGTTGTGTACCCCTGCTGCGAAAGGATTTCAGCGAGAGTTATGATCCTGTCCGGCAGGACAAGATTCCGGGCGTGGGTGTTGTGTCCCGGTGTGTGGGCGCCGCTGAAGAGGGAGGCAAAGGTGGGGAGTGTCCAGATCGAGGTGGCGATGACCTGTCTGAAGACACATCCCCCGCCTGCAAGTTCACTGAGACAGGGACTGGTTTCCCGGTGATAGCCATAGGTGGAGAGATGGTCAGGTCTCAGGGCATCCAGTACAATGAGCAAGATGTTGGGTTTTTCTTGTGCCATAACCATCCATATTTAACATTACGAAGAGGTTTTTGGATAGTATTTTTTCTCCAGGTGTTCAAACACCTCGACGGTCGAGCGCAGGATGGCATCCCAGCTGTGTTTCCGGGCCTTTTCCCGCACGTCCTGCTTTTCTGGCGGATGGGAGAAGAAGTCGATGAGCGCCCGGCAGATATTTTCAGGTGAACCCGGCTCAATGAGCATGCCGCCGCCGATCTCTCTCAAGAACGCCGGTATTCCCCCGATAGGGCTCGTGAGATAAGGGAGATTGCAGGCAGCAGCCTCCATCAGGACCTTTGGTACGCCCTCTGCTTTAATCGAAGGAAGAACAAAGATGTCAGACGCATTGTAGTAGAACGGGAGGTCTTCGTTCTTAATCTCCCCCAGGAATCTTACGTTTTCTCCGATCCCGGATTGTTGAACGATCTCATGAAGCATATCATCATATTCCTTCCGGACACTCTTACCGACGAGGAGAAGTTCCACGTCCTGGTATTTATTGAAGACAGCCGGCAGAGCCCTGAGGAGCACGTCCGGTCCTTTGCGGTTTTCGAGCATCCCCACAGAGAGGAGGTATCTTTTGTCACGGCTCAGCTTCAGGGAGTTTTTCGCATCTTCCCGTGCAATCGGCTTGAAGAGGTCGAAGTCAATCCCGCTGGTCTGGATTGATATCCGGTCTTTTGCTACATAGCGTGAGAGCTCCTCCCCGGCCTCGGGGTAGAGCATGAAGAAGTGGTCAACTTTTTTTGCAGCCTGACGCTCTAAAAGGGCGAAGATAATCCTCCAGGGCTTTGAGATAAACTTTTTTGTCCGGTAGGAGACCTCTTCGCCGTGGTGCTGGAAAACAACCGGCCCCCTTTCTGTAAACAGAGGAATGAGGTTGGTCCACTTCCCGTGAACACCGTGGATGTAGAGCAGGCACGCTCCTCCCCGGCATTCCTCCTGTACTGCCCTGAGCATGGATGGAGAAAAGTGCTTGTAGGGGAAGGAAGATTTTGAAGCAGGGAAGATCCGGCAAGTGATGCCGTCTTCGTGGACGGTGATGGGTTCACTGATCATCCGCTCCGGTTTCCAGCATTCGATCTCATACCGGTCAGTATATTCCCTCATCTTGAGGGCGAACCGCCGGTTGAGCGTATCGACCCGGTGAAGTTCTTCGCGGGGAGGCCACTTGCCCCGGTAGGAGTGGTTGAGAAGGTAGAGAATCTTCACAGGGAAACACCTTTCAGAAAAAATCCGAAATCCGAATATCGAAATCCGAAACGTTTTAGTTTGTTTTTTTGTGTTTGAGCCATTTGGATTTGTTTAGAATTTGGTGCTTCGAATTTAGAATTTTCGTTTTTTAGTCACCGCAGTTTATCGTAGACCCTGAGCATTTCCTCTGCTGCCTTCCGCCAGGAGAAATTCTCTGCCTGCTTCAACCCTCTCTCCTTGAGTTCATTCCTCAGAGAGCTATCTTCTAAGAGTTTAACCAGGGAGGAAGCAAGTGCTTCAGTATCGTAAGGATCAACGAGTAAGGCTGCGTCTCCGGCAACCTCCGGCAGTGAGGCGAGGTTAGAGGTGATGACAGGAGTTCCGCAGGCCATTGACTCCAAAACAGGATTCCCGAACCCTTCGTAGAGAGAAGGGAAAAAAAAGATTTTTGCTCCGGTGTAGAGGCCAGGGAGATCTCCTGCCGGGACATACCCCAGCAATTTTACCTTCTGCCGGAGGGAGAGCGTATCCATTGCTGCGAGGAATTCCTCTTTCCCCAGGCTGAACCTGCCGGCCATTACCAGGTCGCACTCGCTCTTTATCTCTCGTGAGGCGAGGTGGAAGGCTTTGAGCATCCTCAGGACGTTCTTCCGCTTCGTGATGATTCCGACGTAGAAAATATAATCTCTGTTAAGCCCGTATTTCTTCCTTATCGCATCTACTTCCGCGGGGGTCCGCGGAAAATATTTTTCGTCTATGCCGTGATGGATTGCATCAATCTTCTCCGCCGGAACCTTGAGGTGTTCAACGATCTCCTGCTTGGAGAAATTTGAGACCGTCTTGATGCGGGTCGCCCTCTGGGCTGATTCGTAATACCGTTTGAGTTTTTTTTCACGGTACTCCTTCGTGGCATATTCGTCTGAGAGCAGGAGGAGCACATCAGGGATGGTAACAATGGTCCTGTTAATGCGATAGTTGGGGAGGCGGGTGCCTCCGGAATGGAAGATATCAATCTGTCCGGGGAAAAAGAGGTTAAAAGGTTCCTGGATGATCTTCAGGCGAAAATTGGGCTTATCAATGCGGGGAAGGTAGCGGTAATGTTTTAACCGTGAGAGGCGGCAGCAGAGGGAGTAGTCATTTGCACGGTCCACTTCCGAGATGGCTTTGACCAGGTTAATAATGGAGTTTGCCATCCCGGTACGCTCAGGCTTAACAGCGGAAGATATATCGATGGCAATTTTCACCTGAAGAGCACCTCTTCATCAAACTCAGATTGAGAAATCCAAATAACAAAATCCAAATGTCAAACAAAATCCAAATTTCAAATGCAATGAGCCATGAACAAATCGATCTTTTTGACATTTGAACTTTGAAATTTGAGCTTGCTTTGGCATTTGGGCTTTGACATTTGACATTTTTCTCCTATCTCTTCTCACAGACAACCACTCCTCCCCTGCATCTCTTCAGCAGAAAGGGGAACCGGTTGAGCACCCTGACATCGAGCCAGCTTATTGCCTGGTTAAAAAGCCTGCTCTGCCTCAGCAGTTTCGGGAAGAGGTGGTGGGTACCGAAACGGTTACCGCTTATCCGCTTGAGCGAGAAGCCGTTTCCCCCTATTTCATCCCCGAGCTGGAAAAGGGTGAGTTTTTCAAAGGCATGTTCTGTCCTCTCCTTCTCCCTCGGCCTGAGGGTGCGATAATCAAAGATCAGCATGCCCTGATAACGCAGAACCCTTCTTAACTCTCGGTAAATTCTCGCCCGGTCTTCCTGACTGAACATCATGATGAAGCGGAAACTCAGAGCTGCAGAAAGCGATCCATCCCGGAAGGGGAGGGAGAAGGCATCACCCCGCAATAAGGCGGGCGTGCTGGTCATATCCTTCAGGTGTGATCTGGTCTCCTGCAGCATGGGCAGGGAAAAATCAATGGCGACGTAAGGCGAGCAGAGGGTGCAGAGATTGCGGTAGAGTCTGCCGGTCCCGACTGCAACCTCGAGCACCGGTCCCTGTATCCCCCGCAGAGCATCTTTGATCACCATGAGCTCGGAGAGATGGAGGAGCGAAGTCTTCTCATCCTCAAAGCCACGTGTCTTATCATATTCCCGTGCAACTTCCTCCACCTGGAAGGTGGTGCTGATTTCCTCTTTATTCCGTGCCATGATGGTTTACCAGCAGATACCGGTATAATTCCCTTGAACCTTTGTGAGGTCTTGAACAATCCTCACCAGGTCGATGATGATCTTCCCCTTGCCCTTTTTCCTGATGATCTCCCGGAACTCTTCTGCTGGGTTGCCGATAACCAGGACCTGGGCAAAATCAGTTACCTCATCCGGGTTGCTGCATATCATGGAGGAGATGTGGGGTATTTCTTTCTCGATGAATTGCCTGTTGGAGCCGAAGATCGTGGCGATGGAGACATTCCTGTCATAGATTTTAATGGTGAGACCCTTCCCGAGCAGGGTTTCGATCATTTCCACGATGGGGCTTTCCCGCAGGTCGTCGGTACCTGCCTTGAAGCTGAACCCGAGGATCCCGATCTTTTTCTTCCGGGTCTTTAGTATGAGGTTGACTCCCTCCCGTACCTGGAGCGCGTTGCTTGCGAGGATCGAGCGCAGGAGAGGAGTTTCGAGGTCGAGCCGGTTTGCTTGGTAGATGAGCGCCCGCAGGTCCTTGGGGAGACAGGGGCCGCCGAAGGCAAACCCGGGCTTCAGGTAGTAAGAAGAGAGGTTCAGCTTTGAATCCTTGCAGAAGAGTTCCATCAACCGGTGGCTGTCGATTAAAAGCTTCTTGGCAATTAACCCGATCTCGTTGGCAAACGTCACTTTCAGGGCATGGAAGGAGTTGTTGACGTATTTGATCATCTCGGCAGTCCGGATATCCGTCCTCTCAACCGGCGCATCGACAAAAGAGTATATCGCTGCTGCCGTGTCGCCGCTCCGCTTATCGTACTCGCCGATCAGCGTAAAGGGCGGGTGGTAGAAATCGTAGACTGAGTTCCCTTCCCTCAGGAACTCAGGATTGCTTGCTACCCCGAAACCGCGGCCTGCCTTTTTCCCCGAGTGCCTTTCCAGGATGGGTATCATGGTCTCTTCCACCGTACCGGGCAGGACGGTGCTCCGGAGCATAACCGTGTGGTAGGCGATTTTTGACCTCAGGGCCTTTCCGATTTCCTGAGAGCACCTCTTCAGGTAATCGAGGTTGATGCTCCCGTTATCCCTGCTCGGCGTCCCGACACAGATGAGAGAGAGGTCAGTTTTTGAAACTGCCTCGAGGGAGGAAGTGGTGGTCTTGAAGCGCCCGTTCCTGACGGTCTCCTGAATGAGCCTGTCCATCTCCTTTTCCACGATCGGGCTCTTCCCTTCGGCGATCATCTTTGCTTTCTCAGGGTTCACGTCCACGCCGATGATTTCGTTTCGCTCGTTTGCCAGGCAGGCAGCAGAGACGCTGCCCACATACCCAAGTCCGAATATACTGATCTTCATCTTTTCCCTCGTTTATTAAATAGCTGTCAGCGGTCAGCTTAAATGTTAGTTATTACCTTTCAGCACATTATTCATTGCTGACCGCTGAGTGCTGATCGCTGACCGCTCTTATTGCGATTGAGGAGTTGCTCGTACAGTGAACAGATACGGTCAATCATCTTTTTTTCGTCAAACAGTTCTTCCGCCCTCCTTCTCCCTGCCTGTCCCATTTCCCGGGCCTGTTCAGGGTTGTCGAGAAGGAAAGCAATGGCCCTGGCTAAGGCCTGAGCATCCTGCGGGGTAACAAGGATTCCTGTTTTTCCATCCTCTACTGCTTCAGGTATGCCGCCGACGCGGGAGGCAACAATCGCTCTCCCTGCAGCCATGGCTTCAAGGAGCGACCTGCCGAGTCCTTCAGCCAGCGAAGGCAGGATGAAGACATCCAGGAGCGAGAGGATTTCAGGGATATCGCTCCTCCTGCCGGTAAAGATCAGGTATTGAGAGATCCCCAGGGACTCAGCCCTCCGTTTCAAAACATCAATCTTTCTCTGGGAGCCGCTTCCGCCTCCTCCCACGATAAGGCAGGCAAGGCGCCTTCCCGCATCAGTCAGGATCTTGACTGCATCAAGGAGAAAGCTGATTCCCTTCCTTTCGGAAAGCCTGGCAACCGTGCCGATTATAGCGTATTCCGGGGAGAGGTCAAATTCCTTTATGAGCTGCTGATTTTTCAGACCGGGTGAGAAGAGGTCAAGGTTAATGGCGGTGTGGATGGCAGTGACGTGTTCCGGGTGCAGGCCGGATGCAATCATGATGGTTCTTATGTCTTCAGATATCGTAACGATCCGGTCAGTGAGCTTTCCGTAGAGGAAACGGCTGAAGAAACCACCCTTGAGGGGAACGTGGTTGTGCTTTGTTCTCACTAAGGCCCTGCCGCTGGCTAATTTCCTCGCGACTGCGCTCAGAAAGTGGTCGCGGTACCCGTGCGCATTGATCAGGTCCACCCTCTCTTTTCGTAAAAATAAAGTGAGTTTTATGAGAGAGGAAAAAAGCTTTCCCATGGGGAGCGGGAATACCTCGAGCGACTGTTCGCGGGCGCTGCGCTCTAAGTAAGACCCGGGCTGGCACCCGAGGATTACCCGGTATCCTCTCTTGCTGATCTCCTGAGCCTCGGCGAGCGTCCTCTTGGTCTGGCCGGTTCGGCCTCTCTGCTTGTCAATCTGGAGGATGGTGTGCACGGTTAGGTTTTCCTCTGGTCCTGGAAGTAGCTCAGGCATTTCTGGTAGATGCCTTTGAGGTTGCGGTGGCTCCTCATGGCAAGCCTGGTCTTTTTACACTGCTGGCAGATCTCGGGGAGAAGGGCATGGTTTCCCTTCAGGAAGTTGTTCCTGATTTCATTCAGCCTTTCACTCTGCCAGATTTCCCGGATGGACTTCTCCCTGACATTGCCGAGGACTACACTCCTCGACCAGTCAGCGCAGCAGAGGATCAGATCGCCGTTGTAGATGATGTAGGCGCACCGGTTGAAACGGTAACACCGGGTCCGGGGTTTCAGGCCGAAGGGGTGGAGCTCTACATTTTCAGCGATGTTCCCGCCTTTATTCTCAAAGGCGACCGAGGTTGCCTTGATGCCCTTCTTCCTCCAGTGCCGCTTGTATTGTCTGATTTCATCCTCGTTTTGGCCGACGTTTACCATGGAGAGGACAACCCTGGGTTTTTTTGCCTTTCTCTCCTTCAGGGTTTCAATAAGGCGGTTGATCCCGTCAAACGTCCGCTGGTAATTGAGGCCCATGATTCTCTCATAGGTATCCCTGGTTAATCCCTGGATGCTGATCTTGATCCTGTCCAGGCCGGAATCAATGAGGCTGTTGATGATCTTCGGGGTGAGGATGGAGCCGTTCGAGGTAATGGTTACTTCAGTGCCGTCGCCCATCCTCTCTTTGGCATAGGTGATCCGTTCGGGCAGTTTTCTGTCGAGGAGCGGCTCGTTCATCAGGAGGAGCGCAATCCTCTTCGGCCGGTAGAGAGCAGCCTCGTCTATAATCTTCCGGTACACGTCATCTTCCATGATCCCGTGGGTGACCTTGTCAGCCACATGCGGATAGGCGCAGAAGAGGCACTTTGCATTGCAGTAGGATATGGTCTGAATGTGGAGCCGTTCAGGGAATTCAGGGGGAGTTTCGTACCTGACTGCCAATCTCAGTTACTT
>Ga0315280_10009993_pt1 | contig 11996 bp, 9 predicted proteins | sample YL17G06_40_MG_FD_203697 | JGI IMG/M metagenome (GOLD analysis project Ga0315280, IMG submission 203697) | Sediment microbial communities from Yellowstone Lake, YNP, Wyoming, USA - YL17G06_40 | ecosystem: Environmental > Aquatic > Freshwater > Lake > Sediment | place: USA: Wyoming | collected... | reverse complement strand
CAGGCATCGTCATGCGGTTTGGAGCAATCGCGATCGGCTTCATCTTGCAGGGGGCTATCCTCTTCTTCGGGGCCGGCCGACTCGACTGGACGTGGGCGTGGGTCTACCTGGGAATCTGTCTTGTGAGTGTATCAATCAACGGCACGATCCTGCTCCGCACCAGTCCCGAGACCGTCGCGGAGCGCGGCCGACCCAAGGAGATGAGAGACTGGGACAAGGTCGTGAGTGGCCTCTGGAGTCTGGCTCAATTCCTTGTGCTCCCGCTTGCGGCTGGTCTGGACGTGCGTTTCGGTTGGACCCGGGAGCTCAGCGTCGCGTGGCATGTTGCAGGTGCCGTGGTGTTTGCGGTTGGGCTAGGACTCTCCGGGTGGGCCATGATAAGGAATGCGTACTTCTCGACGGTGGTACGCATTCAGAGCGATCGCGGCCAGACGGTGTGTCGCACCGGACCGTATCGGTTTGTGCGGCACCCGGGATACGTAGGAACCATTCTCCAGTCCCTTGGTATTCCCTTCCTGTTGGGCTCGTTGTGGGCGCTGGTGCCCGGTGCCATGGCGGTGGCTCTCATGATTGTCAGGACATCTCTGGAGGATCGCACGCTTCAAGCCGAGCTGCCTGGCTACCAGGACTTCGTCCGGGAAGTTCGCTACCGCCTCCTTCCCGGCGTCTGGTGAGGGGCATCTTGGCCGCTGCCCAACAGATGGTTTGGGCCGACCGTGGCCACGAGGCCCCGATGTCAGATGACAGGCAGACGGGCGGCTCTCACCCATTCCACCGACTCCAACGCCGCGAGCCGAGGAGGACGACCCATGGCGACCGCGATCTACTACCTCAGCCAGCTCACCGGCAAGCCGGTGCTCGATCCCCACGGCCAGCCTGTCGGACTGGTCGGCGATCTGGTCGTCAGGCTGGGCGGAGCTTTCCCGCCGGTCACGGGGCTGACGCTGCGACTTGGCGGCGTCGGCCGACGCGTCGGCCCGCTGGCGACGTTCCTCGACTGGCGACAGGTCTCGTCGGTGACGTCCGCGGCTCTCGGCCTCTCGTCGGCCCGCCTGGACCTCCAGCGGTTCCGACGTCGACCGGGCGAGCTGCTGCTCGACGCCGACCTGATGGATCAGCAGGTCATCGACCTCCACGGCCGCAAGCTGGTGCGCGTGAACGACGTGCAGCTCGCCGCGGCGGGTCCGGGCGGTGCCGACCTCCGGCTGGCCGGGATCGACGTCGGCGAGCGCGGCCTGCTTCGGCGGCTTGGCCTCGACCGCCTGGCCGCCTGGCTGGGCGCCCGCACCCCGCTGAAGGTCCCCGACCGGGTGATCCCGTGGGAGTCCGTCGAGCCGGTTGACCTCTCCGAGCTGCCGCCCGAGCAGGCCGGCGAGTACCCCGGCGCCCTCGCCAGCCGCGGCGACGGCCGGCCCGGGCTGGCCGGCGGCCTCCGGCTGACTCACGAGAAGCTGGCCGAGCTTCACCCGGCCGACGTGGCGGAGCTGGTCGCCCAATTGGCGGCCCCCGAGCGCGCCGCCATCCTCGAGTCGCTCGAGCCCGAGACCGCCGCCGAGACGCTGGGCGAGCTCGAGCCGGAGATGCAGGCCGGCGTGCTGGAGGACCTGCCCACCGAGGCGGCCGTGGGGATCCTCGCCGAGCTACCGCCCGACGAGGCGGCCGACGCGCTCGCGGAGGTGTCCGCCGAGCGTGCCGACGAGCTGCTCGGCGCGCTCGACGCGGAGGACGCCCGGACGGTGCGACAGTTGATGGCCTACCCCGAGGACGTGGCCGGAGGCATGATGACGACCTCCTACGTCGCGCTGGACGCCCACCTGACGGCGCAGGAGACCATCGACACGCTGCGGCGGATCGCCCCGCCGGCCGAGGAGATCTACTATCTCTACGTGGTGGACGAGGGCGGTAAACTCGGCGGCGTCATCTCGCTGCGCGATCTCATCGTCGCGCCGCCGATGGCCCGGCTATCGGAGCTGATCGCGGACCGTGGCGAGGTGGTGCACGTCCCGGTCGAGATGCCGCGAGACGAGGTCATCGAGCTTGTCGGCAAGTACAACCTGCTGGCCGTGCCTGTCACCGACGACGACGGCCGGCTGGTCGGCGTCATCACGGTCGACGACGCGCTGGCGGCGGCCCTGCCCGAGGAGCGCCGCCGGCTCCTGGGAGTCCGGCTGTGAGGGCGCCGTTCCAGAACCCGCTGGCGCGGGTCCGCGAGAGGCCGGCGCCGGAGGTGCCCCGGCCGCTTGGATCGTTCTTCGGGCACCTATCGACCTGGCGGCTGCGCGTGCTCGCCGCCCTGGCGATCATCGGGCCGGGCATCATCACCGCGAACGCGGACAACGACGCGGGCGGCATCAGCACCTACTCGGTGGCCGGGGCGCAGTACGGCTACTCGCTGCTCTGGATGCTCGTGCTCATCACCTTCAGCCTGGCGGTGACGCAGGAGATGGGGGCGCGCACCGGAGCGGCGACCGGCAAGGGGCTCGCCGCGCTCATCCGCGAGCGCTACGGCGTCAGGTGGACGCTGTTCGCAATGGTCTGCACGCTGGCGGCGAACCTGGCGACGACTGTCGCCGAGTTTGCCGGCGTGGCCGCCGCCGGAGAGATGTTCGGCGTGCCGCGCTGGATCTCGGTGCCTCTCGCGGCGCTGTTCGTCTGGGTGCTCGTGGTGCGCTGGCCCTACCGCTCGGTCGAGAAGGTCTTCCTCGTGCTCTCGGCGGTGTACATCGCCTATCCGCTCTCGGGGATAATGGTCGGCGCGCCGTGGGGACAGGTCCTGCGCGAGACGGTCACGCCGACCTTCCAGATGGACGCGGGCTACATCCTGGTGTTCATCGCCACCGTCGGCACGACGATAACGCCGTGGGGCCAGTTCTTCGTCCAGGCCTACGTGGTCGACAAAGGCATCGGCCCCCGGGAGTACCCGGCCACCCGGGTCGACGTGCTCCTGGGTGCGTTCATAACCGACGTCGTCTCGTTTTTCATCATCGTGGCGACGGCCAGCACGCTCCACGTCAACGGCATCCGGATCAGCGGGGCGGCCGAGGCCGCGAAGGCGCTGGAGCCGCTGGCTGGTCCCCTGGCCCACTACCTGTTCGCCGTCGGGCTCGCCAACGCCTCCCTGCTGGCCGCGTCGATTCTCCCGCTGGCGACCGCCTACACGCTCTGCGAGGCGTTCGGCTGGGAGGCCGGCGTCGACCGCTCGTGGCGCGAGGCGCCGGCCTTCCACACGCTCTACGCCTTCGCCATCGGCTTCGGCGCCCTCGTCGCGCTCATCCCCGGCCTGCCACTGTTCCCGGTGATGCTCTTCTCGCAGGACGTCAACGGCGTGCTGCTGGCGGTGGTGCTCGTGTTCGCCATCCGCATCGCGAGCGACCGCCGTGTCATGGGAGATTTCGCGAGCGGCCGGTTTGGCAACGCGCTGGCCTGGGCCACCGCGACTGGCCTGATCCTGCTGACGTCGCTGCTCGTCGGCACGTCGCTCGCGCCGCTGCTCGGCATCCGGCTTGGATAGGGGCACGCTTCACAGGATGGACAGGATAGCTGGGATGGGCAGGATGTGTGGACGTAACGGAGATGCCCTGTCTGCACGTTCCACCGCCGTCAGGATCCCATCCCCGGATGCCACTCTTCCCTTCGTCCAGTCCGTCCTGTTCATCCCGCACATCCTGCGCATCCTGTGAATCGCGTCCCTCACGCCTCCACCGGGCCGAAGCGCTCGGCCAGCTCCCGGGCCGGCAGGCCCGCGCGCTCCAAGCCCTGGAGGATGGCCTGCCAGTCCTCGGCGTACAGCGGGATGCCCTCCCGCCGCCGGACCTCCTCCTGCCGACGCTCGAGGTCGCCGGGCACCAGCACCTCGGCAAACCCCTCGGCCGGCGGCGTTGCGTGCACCTCCCGGATCAACTGGTCCACCCTGGCAGTGAAGACCTCCAGCGGGACGAAGTGGGCCACGTCGACGGCCAGCATGAAGAAGCTCTGCCCGCCGCTCTCCGGAGTGGTGTTCCGCTGGTCCACCGACCGCCCGATGGTCGAGCCGGCCAGCGCGCCGGTCAGGACGTCCACCAACAGGCCGATGGCGTAGCCCTTGTGGCCCCCGAACGGCAGGAGGATGCCTCGGCCGCCGGCCGCCGGGTCGGTAGTGGGCCTGCCCTCGGCGTCGAGAGCCCAGCCCAGCGGGATGGACTGCCCGTGCCGAAGCGCCTTGAAGATCTGCCCGTGGGCCGCCGCGCTGGTCGCCATGTCCATGACGATGGGCCCCTCCTCGCCGGCCGGAACGGCGTAGGCCAGCGGGTTCGTGCCGTGGACCGGCCTGGTGCCGCCGTAGGGGGCGACGACCGCTCCGGCGTTGCACATCGTCAGCCCGAACATGCCGTGAGCCAGCGCCCGCGCCGGGTAGAAAGACGCCGCGCCGAAGTGGTGGCAGTTAAAAGCCGTCGCCGCGCCCAGCCCGTGCTCGCGCGCCTTCGCGATGGCCAGGTCCATCGCCCGGACGCCGATCACCGGCCCGGCCGCGCCGCCCCCTTTGAGCACCGCGGTCGTCTCGGTCTCGTTGACGACGGCGACGCTCGGGTTCGGAAGGATGTTGCCGCGACGGATGTTGTTCAGGATGCCGGCGAACTCGGTGACGATGCCGTGGGTGTCCAGCCCGCGCAGCGAGGCGAAGAGGACGCAGTCGGTGCAGATTCCGGCCTGGTCGGGCGGCAGCCCGACCTCGGCGAACGCCGCCAGGCAGAGGCTCTGGGCGCGCTCGACTGAGAGCCTTAGCATGGCCTAGTACCCCCGCTGCTTGTCGACCAGGTTCGTCAGCGGCTGTCCGGCGACGAAGCGGGCCAGGTTGTCCCGGAAGATCGACCAGACCATCTCGGTCGTCTGCCGTGAGGCGCCGGAGCAGTGGGGCGTGATGAGGATGTTGGGGCACTCCCACAGCTCGCTCTCCGGCGGGTTCGGCTCGCGCTCGGTCACGTCGAGGCCGGCGCCCGCCAGCCGGCCTTCCTTGAGCATGCCGGCCAGCGCGTGCTCGTCGACGATGCCGCCACGGGAGACGACGATGAGGTACGCGGTGGGCTTCAGCAGCGCCAACTGAGCCGGGCCGAGCATCCCCCGGGTCTCCGGCGTGATGGGCACGGCGACGGCCACCACGTCCGAACACTTGAGCAGCTCCGGCAACCCGTCGAGCAGCCAGAACTCCGAGACGTAGTCGGCCCGGGGCACGTCGTTGGCGTCGGCGGCGATGACCTGCATGTCGAAGGCGTGGGCGCGCTGGGCGATGGCGCTGCCGATTCGGCCGAGGCCGACCACGCCCATCGTCAGACCGGAGAGGCCGACGAGCTTCGCGCCGGCCGGGCGCCGCCAGGCCTTCTGCTTGTGCGCTTCGTACAGCGGCCCGAGCCCGCGGGTGAGGTGAAGGAGCAGGCCGAACGCGTGCTCGGCGATGGTCGCGGCGTGCGCGCCCCGGGTGTTGGTCACGAGGACGTCGCTCTCGACGAGCTCGGGCACGCGGGCCATGAACTCGACCCCCGCGCTGTAGGCCTGGATCCAGCGCAGCCTCTTCGCCGCCAGGAAAGCCTCCCGATTCAGCCAGCCAAAGGCCGCGTCGGCGTCGGCGGCCGCCGCGACGATCCCCTCGGGAGTCTCCGGCACGACGAACTCCACCTGGGGAAAGGCGGCGCGCAACTCGGCCAGATGCTCCTGGTCCCACCGGACCGTGATGAGTACCTTCACGCTCGTCCTCCATCCCGATGTCTGGGTGTTTGGATGCTTGGGTGTCCTGACGCTGCGGGCTGCGAGCCGGCGCCACGGGCTTGTGGGCGCTGGCTCCGCCAGACTGGCCATCGCGCCAAGGATAGTGCCGGCCGTCACCGGGTGTCAAGAGGCCGGGCGGGCCATCCGGCGCCGCGTGCTATAATGGGCCCCGGCCGAGCCGCCGAGGTGTCGGCACAACCCGAGGAGGCGGAAGATGTACAGGCGCGCCGTCATCACCGACGAGATCTCCCAGGACCTTGCGATCGCCGCGGCGATGGCCCGGGACTTCAGGCTCGAGGGCGTCGAGCTGCGCAACGTCTGGGGGCAGCGGACCGACCTCCTGGACGACGCGGCCATCGCGCGGGCGCGGGACATCCTCCGGGCAGCCGGCCTGAGAGTGGCGGCTATCGCCGCGCCGTTCTTCAAGGCGACTATCGACGACGAGGCCGAGTGCCGGGCGCACCTCGACATCCTCCGGCGCTCGATCCGGGCGGCGAAGCTCTTCGGCACGAGCATCGTCCGGGGCTTCACCTTCTGGAAGGACCGGCCGCTCCAGCGGGCCTACCCGCTCATCCTGGAGCGCTACGCCGAGCCCCTGCGCATCGCCGACGGCGAGGGCGTCACCCTCGCCGTCGAGAACGAGGCGAGCACCTTCATCGCCACCGGCGAGCAACTGGCCCGATTCCTGGCCGACCTGGGCTCGCCCGTGGCGAAGGCCCTCTGGGACCCGGGCAACGCCTACTTCGACGAGCTGCGCGAGCGAGCCTACCCGGTCGGGTACGAGGCCCTGCGTGGGCAGATCGTCCACGTCCACGTCAAGGACTGCGCAACCGACCCTTCGACCGGCAAGCTCGAGTGGGTGCCGCTCGGCAAGGGCGAGGTCGACGTCGCCCGACAACTCCGGGCGCTAGCCGCGGACGGCTACACGGGGTACGTCTCGCTCGAGACCCACTACCGGCTGAAGGCGCTTCCGGAGGAGGTCCTGCGCTCGCCGAGCGGCGAGGTGTTCTCGGAGCTCGGGGCACAGTCGTCGGCCGAGTGCCTCCGGAGATGGGACGAGATGATGAGCTAGAGGATGTACTTGCTCAGGTCCTCATCCCTGAGCAGGTCACCCAGGCGCCCGTCGACGTAGGTGCCGTCGACGACCACCTTCTGGCCGGCGTGGTCGGGCGCGTCGAAGGACAGGTCCTCGAGCACCCGCTCCATCACCGTGTAGAGCCGACGGGCCCCGATGTTCTCGGCGCGCTCGTTGACCTGCCGGGCGATCCCGGCGATGCGGGCGACGCCGTCGCGCGCGAACTCGAGCTCGACGCCCTCGGTGGAGAGGAGCGCCGCGTACTGCTTCGTCAGCGCGTTCTCGGGCTCGACCAGGATGCGCTCGAAGTCCGCCTGAGTCAGGCTCGAAAGCTCGACCCGCAGCGGGAACCTCCCCTGCAGCTCCGGGATGAGGTCGGACGGCTTCTGCTGGTAGAACGACCCTGCGGCGATGAAGAGCACGTGGTCGGTCCGAACCGGACCGTATCGGGTCATCACCGTCGAGCCTTCGACGATGGGTAGCAGGTCTCGCTGCACCCCCTCGCCGGAGATGTCGGCGCCAATCTCGATTCGGGGGCCGGCGATCTTGTCGATCTCGTCGACGAAGACCACGGCCGTCTGCTCGGCTCGCTGCACCGCCTCCTCGACCACCTGGTCGAAGTCGATCAGCTTGTTGGCCTCCTCCCGGATAAGCAGCCGGCGCGCCTCCTTTATACACACTCGGCGCACGCGCTTCTGCGGGTACGACGAGTACGACTGCAAGTAGTCGTTGAAGGTGTCGGTCATCTCCTCCGGGCTCATCCCCGGCCCGAACTCCAGCATCGACTCGTACACTGGCTCGCCCGCCAGCTCGATCTCGATGACGGTGTCCTCCAGTTGCTTGGTCTGCAGGAGCTCCTGGAAGCGCTGCCGCTTCTGGCTGTCACCGCGGGCCCGCGGCGTGGGCGCCGCGACCGGCGCCTCCTCCCGAGCTCCCTCGGCGACCCCCGCGCCGCCGGCAACCGCGCTCTGCTGGGCCTGGGCAGACCGTGGCCTGCCGACCTTCCGGCGACGAGGCGCGGACTGCTGGCAGAGGTAGTCGACTATCCGCTCGGCGGCCAGCTCCTCGGCCCGGCTTTGCACGCCCTTCAGCTTCTCCTCGTGGACCATGCTCACGCTGGTCTCGATCAGCTCGTGGACGATGGACTCGACGTCGCGGCCGACGTAGCCCACCTCGGTGAACTTCGTCGCCTCGACCTTGACGAACGGCGCGTCGATGAGCCGGGCGACGCGGCGCGCGAGCTCGGTCTTCCCGACGCCCGTCGGCCCGATCATCATTATGTTCTTGGGGAGTATCTCCCGACCGACCTTCTCGGGCAGCAGCCGTCGCCGGTAGCGGTTGCGGAGGGCGACCGCGATCGCGCGCTTCGCCGCAGTCTGGCCCACGACGTACTTGTCCAGCTCTGCCACCACTTCCTGCGGCCTCAAGTTCTCCACCTGGCTGCACCTCCCGAAGATGACAGGGCCGGGCCATATGCCCGGCCCGGCCCCCCGTCCGACGAAAGTGTAGCACAAGGGATTTCAAAAGGCAACCCGGAGAACCGCCAGGGGAATCCTGCCAGGATCCGCCTGTTCTCCGGCGAACAATCCGGCCAGTATCAACCCCCATCCAACAAACAACCCCAAGCAAGCACGTCTGCCACCACAATTGTGTGTCACACCCTCGCCTCGCTACCCCTCGCCCCGGCGAATCCCCTGTATGCGCACCAACTGCACTCGCAGCCACTGGTCTTTGCCAACCAGCGGCGGAGCATCAGGCCGACGACGGAACCTGCCCGAAGCTTCCAACCGAGTAAACAGCCCCTGAAACTCGCGGTCGAGGATCTCGACGGTGTACTCGTCAGGCCGATCCGCCAGCGCGTGCACGAAGTCGTCCACCACCTCGACGAGATCGCCCATCGGCTCCAGGACCAGCCCGTAGCCGTAGATCGGGTTGCAGATCGTCTCCAGCACGTCCCGCTCGGTCCAGGGACGATCCACCCCTGGGAGAGACTCGACCTTCAGCCAGCCCTCGAGGACGGCGTTGATGGCCTCGCCGTCGACCTCTGCCTCTGGCCCCTCGACGCTGTACAACCCCAGCACGGCCGAGTGCCCGGTCAGCGGCACGAAGGCCATGCGTGGCAAACGCAGGTCGCCCTCGACCAGCTCCGCACAGAGGAGGTCGAGCAGGGTCTCGAAGCTGACGTCGTTGCCGATGCCGGCTATCCTGTGACCGAGGTGTGTACGGACCTCGTCGGGGAAGCGCTCCTGGAGTCCGCCGAAGAAGGCGTTCAGCCGCCGTCTGGCTCGCTGGGCTAGGTGCTGGATGCGGTAGGTTGGTCCCGCGACCGCGTACAGGCGCGGAGTGACCACGGCCCCAGCGGGCAGCTCGCGGGTGTCGACCTCGTCGAGCTCGCTCAGATGACTGATGAGGCGACCGCAGCCGTACTTCCTCGTGTCGACGGCGAAGATGTGGGCGATCCGCTGACCTTCGGACTCGGGCTCGACGATGCCGCGCATCACGCCGAGCACCAGAGCGTCGGAGTCATCGAAACCCGCGTGCTTCGCACGCCTGGCTCTCTTCTTCACAATGACCTCGTCTGCTTCGGCTGGGGCTATGCTTCAGAAGACGAACCGCTCTGGCTGTCGGCTACTCCCGACAGCGAGCGGATCGCATCAGCGAGCGCAGCCCCACCGACATGACGAGAGTCCCAAGTAACCGCTCCCGCATCCGCCCACGAACGCTCTGGATGCCGGTTGCCCGACGTGCCAGGCCTTCGCTCGACGCCGCAGTCACGACTACTTGGGACTCTCGTCCCAAGTAACCTTTCGTCGCGGCCGGTTCCGCTGGCTTCGTTTCGACCTAGGACCCTCACCTTTCGGCTAATGGCCCTCCGATCTCGTCGCCGACCGGGACGATTCGCGCCTCGCCTCCGAGCCCTCGGCCTTGCGGCTCCGAGCCCTGCACCGTGCCTGGCTTGTGACCAGGTCGGCCCTGCTTGGCGCTAGCGGCTCGGCCTTGCGGCCTCGCCACCTCGCCCTGTCCCGCTCCGGATCGGTTTCGGCTGCGCTCCCTTCGGAGATACCGGGTGGTGTCTCGTCCGCCGGCGCTTCCGTCGCCCTCGGCCCGCTTCGCTGTTACTCAGCTACTTGGGACAACGATATACTACCACGCTCGGGCCGGGATGTCAAGCACCCATCCGGCGCTTTAACGGCTTTTTAACGTCCGCCCGCGCCGCTCCCTCCGGGCCGGCCACTGACCTCGGCCGAGCCCAGCAGCTCCCTGACCTCGGCGGGGATGGCCGCGACCTGCCCCTCGCGGTTCGTGCAGAGGTGCACGGTCTGGCCCCGGGCGAGCGCCCGGCCGGCCGCGTCCACGACCTCGTACTCGAAGCGGATCTTCCGGCTCTTCAGCTCGGCGACCCACGTCCGGACCGTGATCAGATCGTCGTAGCGGGCGGGCGCGAGGAACCGGACCGACAGCTCGGTCACCGGCAGGAAGTGGCCGGCTGCCTCGAGCGCTCTGTAGCTCGACCCGAGCTGCCGCATCCAGTCGCTCCGCCCGGCCTCGAGCCAGACGACGTACGCCGAGTGGTGCACGACGGCCATCGCGTCCGTCTCGGCGTAGCGGACCCGGATCGGCGTCTCGCTGACGAACCCTCTGCCCCCGCTCACTGGCTCTCCTCCTGGCTCAGCTCCACGACGGACTCGGCCGGGAGCGCCAGGCCGGCGGCGACCTGCATCGCCTTGCAGATGCCGGCCGGAGTGACGCACGCCGCGCAGGAGCCGTGGCGAGGGTCGCGGGCCGCCACGAGCACCGTCGCGTCGTGCCGCTTCCCCAGTTCCTCCAGCACGTTGAGCGGCCCCAACCCCACGGCGTACGCTCGGACCTTCTGGCAGTCGCTCTCGACTGCCAACCGCACCGTGTACTCGTCGTCCGCCTCGGCCCTGACGCGGGTCACGAAGCCGCAGATGCCCGCGTGTATCGTCGCGCTGGCCACGCCCATCGGTCGCCACTCCATCCATACCGGTCAGCCCCGGGTCTCCGGCCCATTATAGCAGATACCCAGTAGGGGTACCACGGCCGGAGGCTCGGCTCGTCTGCGTGCTCCCCCTGGCGGAAGGTCCGGACGACAGCCGTGCCGACGACAACCATCCCATCGCTCCGGCCCTCCTCCAGACTGGAACGAGCGCGCATGGACCACTCGGGTATGGTAGGATACACCACGACGCCTGTCTGGTAAAGCGGCGCGGCAGCTGTCGGGGGACAGATGCTGCGGTAGACCCGTTGTTGGGCGAGGTAGCCGACGGTTGGGTAAGACGCTCGTGGTGGCAACCGGCAGCCTTGCCGCCGTGGCCGCCGTCATTGGCATCCTCGTCGGCGGCGAGGCCGGGCAGTTCCTCCTCGCGGGCCTGGAGGTCGGGCCGTTCCTGGTGCTGGCGGTGTTCGCCCAACTGGGCGAGAAGCGCGTCTGGGCACGAGTGCTGGCGTACGCCTGGCTGGCCCTGCTCGTGCTGGCGTTCTGCGTCGTGGTCCTGGGCTTGACCATCAGCACGCTGGCGAGCGTAAGCGGCGGACCAGCGCTGACCCCACGCCCCGCGGACGTGGGGCGGACGCTGCTCGGCATCCTCGGCAGCCTGTTGCTCGCGTCCACGCTCCTGTTTGGCGCGGTCCGGCGGCAGGTGGCGCGCCTCCTGCCGATCAACCCCGACTCGCTCACTCACAAGGTGGCGCTCCTCTTCCTCGTCTTCTTCACCGTCATCAGCTTCGTCCAACTGGCGATACTCGGCGGCCAGCCCCCCCTGCTCGTCAAAGCCGAGGGTGCGACGGTCGAAGAGCTGACGGGCGGCCGGTCGGCGGCGGGACAGATCCTCGACATGCTCTACAGCCTGGGCTGGACGCTGCCCATGGCGGTTGTGGCGGCGGGCTACCCCGTCTACCGGTCGCTAGGGGGGGCGGTGGCCCGGCTCGGCTTCACGCGCCCCAGCCGGCGGCAGGTGCTCCTCGGCCTGGCGCTGGCCGTCGTCCTGGTCGGCGTGTTCAGCGGCGTCGACCAGACCGTCGCGTGGATCTGGGCGCTGCTGGGCTGGCCCACCACGAACGAGGCGGCGTTCAAGAAGCTGCTCGGGGCCGGCCTCAGCCCGGTGGGTGCGCTGGCGGTGGGGGTCACCGCCGGGGTCGGCGAGGAGGCGGCGACGCGTGG
>Ga0315280_10009988_pt1 | contig 12000 bp, 11 predicted proteins | sample YL17G06_40_MG_FD_203697 | JGI IMG/M metagenome (GOLD analysis project Ga0315280, IMG submission 203697) | Sediment microbial communities from Yellowstone Lake, YNP, Wyoming, USA - YL17G06_40 | ecosystem: Environmental > Aquatic > Freshwater > Lake > Sediment | place: USA: Wyoming | collected... | reverse complement strand
TAAGAACGTTATTTAATTGTCAGGTATAAGTCAATGGGAATTGTTATGAAAAATGTTTCTTGAGGGACTGACGTGCCTTCCGCATAGAGGATTGAAAATGGGCGCTGCGCTTATTTGCTTTGTCAATTGTCAAGACCAGGCACCATTTACCTTCCGAGTATGCTGTTGCCGGTTCATCCCCACGTACGTGGGAAACATTCCCTGACCTCACGGCAGAAGGATTACAGAAACGGTTCATCCCCACGTACGTGGGGAACATCAGGTTCCGGCGTGATTGCCATCTGGTATTTACGGTTCATCCCCACGTACGTGGGGAACATAGCATCCTGATTTTAGGCACGGTATCGAGTAACGGTTCATCCCCACGTACGTGGGGAACATGAATATGATGAGTGGCTTGCCCGTATAGTGTGCGGTTCATCCCCACGTACGTGGGGAACATTTGCCAGTTAAGAAAGCAGTACCCCAAGCTGTCGGTTCATCCCCACGTACGTGGGGAACATATGTAGGCTACAAACCGCCATACTGGATATATCGGTTCATCCCCACGTACGTGGGGAACATTAGACAGGTTATGAACAGGTTATGAACAGGCACGGTTCATCCCCACGTACGTGGGGAACATTTATAGGTTGTTGATTGTCCCTTCCAGATGTACGGTTCATCCCCACGTACGTGGGGAACATGTAGTCCAGACTGCGCAGCAACCCTTATCTTTCGGTTCATCCCCACGTACGTGGGGAACATAGTTTCGGGTCAGCTGTGAATGTAGGCGCCATCGGTTCATCCCCACGTACGTGGGGAACATATATGGGGTATCTCCCTCTTGGCAGTGATGCTCGGTTCATCCCCACGTACGTGGGGAACATCCTCAATATATGATTGTGAGGTTATGTCTCTACGGTTCATCCCCACGTACGTGGGGAACATGCTATGCTCAATATGGATATTCACAAGATCAACGGTTCATCCCCACGTACGTGGGGAACATGCCATTTGTTGTCATTACCCAGTCACGTGTATCGGTTCATCCCCACGTACGTGGGGAACATGCATCGGGAGAACCAGCTACTAAGACAATATTCGGTTCATCCCCACGTACGTGGGGAACATCCGTAATGGCGAAATAGGGATTCACGAATATCCGGTTCATCCCCACGTACGTGGGGAACATTACCGGGTTCTCTGCAATCTTGCCCTTACAGACGGTTCATCCCCACGTACGTGGGGAACATCTTCCTTTGTTAGTGGTTAACTGCTATTAATACGGTTCATCCCCACGTACGTGGGGAACATATTATCTTTATCAAATTGCTTTATCAATGAATCGGTTCATCCCCACGTACGTGGGGAACATAAGTCTTTGCGCTGCATATTCTTCACATCTCTCGGTTCATCCCCACGTACGTGGGGAACATATGACAATTTTTAGTCATATAACCTCATTACACGGTTCATCCCCACGTACGTGGGGAACATATAAATGGTGTCTGTCTTTCATCTTTATTTTTCGGTTCATCCCCACGTACGTGGGGAACATGGACAGCAGCAGGTCAGCATGAACAATTTTTACGGTTCATCCCCACGTACGTGGGGAACATTTCGGCTATATAAAGCGGGACCAGATCGCGACCGGTTCATCCCCACGTACGTGGGGAACATTGATCCACTGAAGTTGACAGCAATAAATGATCCGGTTCATCCCCACGTACGTGGGGAACATGTCTGCGGGGATTGCTTGGAAGTGATGCCGACCGGTTCATCCCCACGTACGTGGGGAACATTCAACCGCACCAGTCACAGCCTCGGTTGTCATCGGTTCATCCCCACGTACGTGGGGAACATAACCCTTCAATTCAATTCCTTCATCGAGTTTCCGGTTCATCCCCACGTACGTGGGGAACATACTTCTTCTAACTCATCGATATAACGTCGTGTTTTATCCGACAAAAATTCTACCGAATGACAAGACTTAAATTCCCTCAAGTTTCATCAGCTACTCCACCAGCATCAACAACTGCGTTTTCAGGAAGAAACGAGACTAGTTTAATCCCATCCATCTCCTTTGGTATCCGGCGATTCTTACCCAACGTTAAAAAGTCAAAACCTGATTCTGTATTCGTACTCCATGCCATTACCGCATTTCCTTCTTCAACTCCTTTCTCAATCTGTTCCCAGATCATCTCCCGCACTCTTCGCGAGACGTTACCCACATAGACCCCAGCCCTTACCTCCAAAAGCCACACAGCCAGACGTCCACGCAAACGAGGCGGAACATTTTCAAGCACGATGACCAACATCGCCTATATTCTCCTCATTGGGAATAGCCGGATCCACCGATTCTTCCGGGGGCTTCGGCATGGACAGTCCTCCGGCAGCTAAGATCTCCTCGATAGTCGGAATTATGCGGCCCAGCAGTCTCGTCTGCCGAAATGCATCACGGCATGCCAGACGGACTTCCCGCTCCGGCTCGCTGGGTTTCTTTGCTGCAACACGAAACGCAACCGGAACCACTGTTTCAAACTTGAAGATGTCCGCGATGTCGTACACAAAGGACTGCGGTTTGCCGGTATGAATAAACCCGACAGCCGGAGCATATCCTGCCGCCAGGATTGCTGCCTCGCAGATGCCGTAGAGACAGGCTGTTGCAGAACTGAGGCAGCGGTTCGGAACGTCCCCACTTCCCCATTCGGTATAGTCGTAATCGCGGCGTTTCCATTCCACTTTATACTGCTTTGCAAGAAGCTCGTACATCTTTCTTGTCCGCACGCCCTCAATCCCGCGGAGCTGTTCCACACTCCTTCTTTCCGGCGGTTCATCCTTGAATCGCATCGCGTACATCTTGCGCACAATTTTTAACCGCGCATCGTCATCCAGTGCCAGCTTTGCCTGATAGAGAAGCCGGTCAGCTCGCGCACCGCCAGGCTGACCCGAAGCATAGAGCCGCACCCCGCCGTCACCGATCCAGACCAGTAAACATCCCACCCGCGAAGCGAGCGTCACGGCGGCATGCGACACCCTGGTACCCGGCTCAAGCATGAGACAGGCCACTCCGCCGACGGGGACATGTGTCCGCACACCGGTTTTATCCACAACGACGAAGGCCCCGTCCAGCACATCGAGGTTCCCCTTCTCCACGAAGAGGATCGAAAGCCGGTCCTTCATGGGGATGGGCTTGAGGGGAGGAAGGATGGGTTCGGTCATATCCGCCTCACCAGCATTAGTCCGCAGCCGAAGCCCTTGCCGGGGCCGATACCGTTAAAAAGAGTTTCGAGAAATCGGTCAGGGTCGGCAACTGTTAGCACGCCATTAAAGTCCATTGTGCTGTGACTTACTTGTTTATTGCTCTTCCCTTTGAGGAAACGATGCTGCTGGTAGCCATCTACGCGAATATGCTCCGGCTTGAACGTGAATCCACATCGTTCAGCACGGGATAAGAGCCACCGAGTTCCTTCTTCCTGTATCAGATGCTGAAGCGGCGTATGTTCCCCTCGCTCCCGCAGGCGGGTCTTGGCCTCCATGACCACATCATGACGGTGCTGTTTATTTGCGTCATCTCTCTTAGTGCGGACCGGATTCACACGTAACATGAAAGCAAGTTGCATACCCGCGTTGATTTTTGGTTCGTAGCATTTTGATGCTACGAACCATAACTCGTGTTTTTTGTCTGGTTCCCGAACGGAAACTGCGTAAATCAAAGGTCGGCCCTCGCTTTGTTCTACCCGATAAAGAAAGTCGCGCGTGCGATCCGCGTGATCACTAAACAATTCCCATAGGGACTGATGCAGAGTGTAAGAATTCTGAAATACACGCCAGAAGTCTGAAGAACGTTGCGCGTCATCCCGTAAGGATATCCGACTAAAATACATGGTTTAACCCTCCTCAGGATACGGAGCGTGATATTCCTGTCGCACATCAAACTGCCAGCGTTTACGAGAGCTGGGAATATCGCGGCGTTCAAATACATGTTGTGGTTCAATGCCGGGTTCCGTGCCTTCTTCCCAGTACAGCGCAGGCTTGTCAGCGGGCGGTAGCCAATGCAATTCTTCAAGATTGATAAATCTCGCGTTGCGGAAAGCCTCGTGGAGGGTAGCAGCTACAACTATTTGCGGTTGTAGGGGAAGAGCCAGAGGGCAGGATTTACGTCCAAGATAGAGTGCGTAGTTCGGAGCGCTCAACTTATCTCCGATCTCCTTCAGGTCAAAGGGTGCCCCGTTATTTTGCCTCAACGCTACAATATAAGAAGCATCCATACGGTAGTCACGTTTAGACAAAATTGTTTTCAAGTCGTCCCGTGACAACGCGATGATCTCGTCCCGACGTGTAGCAAAAACCCGGCGGTTGCGTCCCGTGCCGGAAGGCGGCACCTGTACGGTATGGTAATCTGATAACGGGACGCCGGCACGTTTCACCAAGACTGCAAAGCAGTAACCGTCGCTCAATTTCCGATGGATCTCTTCCTGTTCGCGTTTTATCCCAAGTGCCGCAGCGACAAGGCCCAAGACTGCGGATTTTGAAGGATGAGCAGAACTGGGGCGCATTTCGCCTACTGCGATATCACCCCAAGCGGCCATCGGGCCGTAGAGTTGAAACATAAGATATTCGGTCATGGTTTATCCTTTCCGATATCAGCTATGAGATAAAATCGAGTAGCCCGGCAAGGGTCCCCTCACCTGTTGTCGCATTGACTACATACCTTGAACTAGCAATTGGCCCGTAACTCTTATCCATGTTGTCACGGGTCTTATTAAGAGCAGCAATCGCATCATTCAGCATATCGTTGCCCGTTACCGGTTTGAGAAAGGCCACTGAGAGTGAACGGGGTTGGCGGTTACCTTTTTCCGCCAAAATGTAGGAAGCATAGGCCCGGGAGGCAAAGCTGTTCTGTTTGCCGATGGGAGCAATGGTAGTAGCGGATTCCGTCAAGGCACGTAGTGTCTTCTTGGCAAGCTCTTCGTTCTTATTGAGGTTCTCCACAAGCAGGTCCCGGTTAATGCACGCATAAAGATAGAATAGACCCGCAGCAAATTCAATCTCACCAATATGGGCGGCGCCCATATCTTCTTCACCTTTGTTGAGATCATCCACTGCAGTAAAGTAGTCATCCTCAACTGCCACTTTGTGTACCGAGATCGCATGTGCAACCTGGGCAGCGGCTTCCATGTTAAACGTGGGATTGGATGCCAGCATACGACCAAACAAGGCTATGTCCACAGACTGATGTTCTTCACGCAACAGTTGCAGTTCTTTTTCATTCGGCGGGCGTTTCTCCGTGAGAAGCGTTTTTGTTACGGCATCTATGGCTTTCATTTCTTCAGGACTGAAGTGTGCGAGCTGTTCGATCTCAAGCTCCTGGAGAGGCTTATTTTTATCTTTTCCTTTCAATTTACCGAACCGCTCAGCTATTACCATAGCCCACTCTTTGGCCTGCTTTTCCTTAATCCCTCCTTCGATAAGGCGATTATAGACCTGAACCCCCCTCTCCTTGGTGCGGGTTCCAATATGGCCGTCCAACGCTTCCTTGAAAAGATCAGACGTCCTCCAGGCGCGTTTAAGACTTTGAGATGATATTCTTAATCGTTGTATACCCCCCATGATAGCAGTTTTCGGACGGCCTAGATCGTCACGGTTCAGACAAGAAGGGGGATAGCTGGTCAGCAGATGAAGTTGAATAAAATTACTCATTGTTTTTCTCCTTTCGGTTATTTTTCCGCCGGAGCGGTTGAGTAATAATCGTAAGCCCACTGTTTACGGGTGTTTTCATTCCACCAATATACTGCGTTGGCAAGACTCAGCAGGTTCACAGTGCCGTCGAGTAAATGAATGACGCGAATGAGAAGAGGGTACAGGTCGTTGCGGTCGGCTACTGCGAGTAAACGTTTAAATCGCAGACCGCTGACACGCGCTCCGCCACCGCCTGATTTAGGGCTTGCCATCTGACTTGCTAAAGAGCCACCACTGTCTGAGTGCACCTTTATATGGGTTACCAAGCCTGCCACTGCCGCCAGTGCTTCCCGGTTAACGGCATCGCCTTTTTGCTGCAGTCGGCTGAGAAGGCGGTGATAGGCAGGAGAAAAAGCTACGTCAGTCAGGTTGGATGCCCGTCTCAGGACTGCCCGCTCACCCTTGTCAGACTCCAGTTCTTTCCACCATGTGAGCAGAATGGAACCGGACTCATCGGTTTGATGGAACATGTCTTCCTCCTTTCCAAAATAGATATTCTATTTATGAAGCCCCGGTTTTTACCGGAAGTCCAAGCTGTTCACGGAGCTTTTTGCTATAAATGCCCTTACGCAAATCAAGCCAGGCAAGGGCGATTCTCTTGGGATCGGCGGCGTCAAAGGAACCTGTTTGCGAAATATCATTAAATATAACTTCCGCCTCCCTCACCAGCCGCTTATGCCAATCTTCTAAAATTGGCACGATGTCGCGTCCTACGGTGAGCGCATCACGAAGTTGGCGTAAAGAGTTGAAAAAGTCCGCTTCGGTTTCTTGCCAGAAACGGCTTCTTATGGCTTCCAATAATGTATTTGCTTCCTTGCTGGCCTGATATTCGATGTCATCTTCATTTCTGTTTTTATACTGCTTAAAATTAGCGGGGACTTTCCATTGTACAGATTCATCTTTTCTGACTTCAACTTTGAAGAATAGTGCTCGCAGCAGAGTCAAAAGAAGAAGCCCAGATACTGTATTTGCCACTGAGATCATTTGCATGATGTAACTCTGATAGCTCTGCATATATTCCTTCGGCACGATAACTAATGGCATTTTACTGTCATACCAACAGAGCACCTTCGCTTGACGACGTTTAATATCATAGCCAAATGCCCACAACTGCATTTCTGCTTTACCAAACTCATTTTGCTTTCCAAGAAAATTAGCCACTACGAGAGCTGGCTCGGTATTAGTGTTATTTCTATTTAGCGAATAAACGATTCCGAGCCAATATCGATATCCTATTCCGCCTGCTCTCGGATGCATTGCACTTGGCGTCCCATCACTACCGATATTATGTGGGGATAACGGATGTTTCCAAGGCCCTTCATATTTTATGGCCTTTGTTAGGAAATTCCGAGTAATGACAACATCGGATTCTCCACAGAGGTCGCAAATATGGTCTTTGTTCGGCTCAAATTCGAGTTTAATTTGTCTTGGCATAGGCCAGTAGATACCTGCGGGATGGAAATCAATTGCGTGTAGCTTTACAGTTTTATCTTTTAATCTTTTTGTGTTAAGCCAAACAAATATTTTCTTTTCATCGGTTGGATCTTCTTTGAATTTTCCTAAGAATTTACGTTCTTCAAGGACATTGCACCAAATAGTTTTCCATAGCGAATCGCTGACAATAATTGTAGTAAGAGGACCCGCACCTCGTATACCTGGATAATAACCCCTTCCCCCACTAGGACCATTTATTTGCATCGAAAGAAGCGACATCGCCGAGCACGGTCTGCATAAATATCGGACTAAACCTCGCTTGATAAAATGATCAGTATTCAGCCCCCTATCCTCACCTGGTGCGCCAATTATAAGCTGCTCAATGTCAAACTTAGAACCGTCGCTTAAATTGCTGTCTTGCATAAATCGTGGCCCAGGTCCGTCTAGATTGAAAGCATGTGTTATTTGCTTAAACTTAGACGATAATTCGTTGGGTTTTGGTGGTAAATTGAGCCAGTTTCTCCATTGCCTCGGATCCTTAGGTACACATGAGGTTTGTATGAGCCCAATAAGAAACTGCATTAACGCGCCGTTGAAGTCTGGCCGCGGCGCAGCAAGCTCAATTATGGCTTCACCGCCGGTCCCTTCTGTAATTTGCCAGGGAGCGACACGTTCGATTTTCCCGTTCTTTCTCCGAACTGGAATCCAGGCGTCATTAATCAGATTCATTTTCGATCTCCTTTGAAACATCCAGTCCTATATTTTTATCATACGTGACGAGGACCATTCCCCCGCGACGGTTTTTTGCCGTGCCTTTCCATTTTCCATCAGACTCTTTCAAAGGAATTACCACGCAATAGCGTCCTTTATCAGGCATGGCTTCCTTGGCCGTCATTATTATCGGCGAGATGCTACCGACATCTTCTTCTGCAATGAGGGATTTGCGCACAGAAATCTGTGAAAGTTCCCAATCATGGCCCGAGTCATTAGAAAACCAGGGTGTAAGAAGCGAACCAGCCCAGCGTGCCAACCTTATTATGATGGTAGGCTCTCCTAAGCGAGTCGGCGCATAAGCATCTTCTTGCCAATGTACCATGGTTGCCTTATACCCCTCGTCCAGGTTAAGGCTGTTGAGGAGCCCCAGGCTCGCATCGGCCCTGTCTTCACCCTCTGCTCGTTCTTCCACCGCTTGTAAACCTTCTGGTATCAAGGCTTGAGACTTTTCGCCGTACACGGACTCGATCATTGTTCGTGCATCTTCAGGCATGGCAAACTTTTTTCGTTCACACAGCCATTTTGCCGTCAGCCAAAGCTGCCCGTGGTGATCGTACACTTTAGCAGCTTTCGGGAAGAGTTTCTCAAACCAATCCTTGGCGGCGTTTTCGGTTGGGCTTGGCATAAACACACCCAATACGGGAGCGATTCTCTGTCCGCGATCATGTCTCTGCAAGCGTCCTGTACGTTGAATAATTAAATCAATGGGAACCAGATCGGTCACCATTTGATCAAAGTCAAGGTCCAGAGACTGCTCAACAACCTGTGTGGCAATTAATAGCTTCCCTTGGCGGTCTTCGCTCGCACTGCCGGGTCCGAAGAGGCGCAACACCTCTTGCTCAATTGTGAGCCGATCGCCCAGTGCAAAGCGAGCGTGAAACAAATATACACGTTCGTTTCCGAGCAGAGAAACCCATTCATGATATGCCTGAAGTGCGTCATAAACGGTATTGCGTACCCAACATGCACAACCACCTGTATCCAGTGTATTCTTCAACGTTACCCTAACTTCATCCACAGAATACAACGATCTGACTTCTACACTACGGGAAACAGCGCGACGAGCTTCAACCGGCATTTCACTTACTTGGCCATTGACAACATGTGTGACCAGCGGATATTCGGTCTTTGTAGCTTTAACTTCCAGGCTGCCTAAACCTGTTGTATACGCCATCATTAGCTGTTGACGCATTGCATGCGGTAATGTTGCGGACAGTAGAATGGCGCTTCCCCCTTGGGCGGCATGAAACTGTAATAGAGTACATAGAAGACGATGGACGTAGGCATCGCAAGCGTGAACTTCGTCTACGATCAAAACCTTACGTGCAAGCCCGAGTAAACGAAGCGACTGATGACGTACTGATAAAATGGAAAGCAAGGCTTGATCAATAGTTCCCACTCCGACATCGGCCAGCATTGCCTTCTTACGACTATCCATCAACCATTCGGCGCATTCCTGAGAGGTGCTTTTTTCACTCCTGCTGTATCCACCATCGGGCTTGTTCTCTGCCTCCATATCTAATACCATCCGGCTGAAACTATGGGCAAGAATAAGCGACGGGGAGCTACCTTCGGCAAACAGCTTCCGGTATACGGCTTGTATACGTGCGTGCATGGCATTTGCCGTGGCCATAGTGGGCAAGGCCATAAAAATACCGTCGGCCGCACCCTTTGTCATTAAACGATGTGCCAGAGTAATTGCGGCCTCTGTTTTTCCTCCCCCGGTCACTTCTTCGATAATGAAGAGTTGCCGTTCTTTTTGGATTTCAACAGACTCAGCCAACCGCTGGAGTGGAGTAGGCATTTTAATTATCGGAAATAATGGCCGCATGCCCGTCGTTTGTGAAATGTCAGCCACAGTCATACCGCTTTCGCGTATCGCATCTCTGGCCTTTCGAAGAGCTATGTCTTGCCAGTAGTCCAGCAACGGAATAGAATCCGAATAGTATTGAAACCACCGTTGATTGGACCCTATCCAGTCTGAGATAACTGTAAGCCCCGCCATAAGCCAGGAACTGAGCGGAAATAACTGATAATACTTTTCATATTCGTCATTCCTGAGAGGGATGCCGCACGGCAGCAACATATCCCTGACAGTTTGAATAAACGTCAATACGTCGTCGGATACATGCGGGGGAAATTGTGTCTGAAGTGGCTGTGAAAAGGTATCGAGCTTTGGAGGACACCCGTGATGACCAGTAATTGCTCCGATCCAGAAACTGAGTATGTCCCAAGCGTCGTCTCGGTTTACCGAACTCCACGGACCCGAGGGGTCCGATTCCATAAAAAGCTCTGCCACGTTTTCCTGACAAAACCGAAATCCCAATGTATCGTGGCGTTCAACGTACTGCGCAGCAGCATTACGATTTTGCAGTTGTTGTAGTAAAGCAGGGCGCTGATTCTGGAATCCATCGGCGAACTTTCCCACATCATGTGCGGCAAGCAAGAAAGTACACCAGTCAAGTAGCTGCGCAGTATCTAATGCAGACAAATCACTTAGTTGCTTCAGTAACGCAGTATGCTGTTCTAAAAAAACTCGTCCCGCCGCTGCCACATCCAGACAGTGATAAACCAGCGGATGCCATTTCGGTTCGCCGGGGTAGCCGGGGTCGGCCTTTCCCCAGTAACGGTAGTAGCCTGAAAACCCATCAATGGCGTGTTGGAATTGTTCTTGCTGAAAAGAACGAAGCAGGTCTTCCACGCCTTACAGAACCTCCGGTTCTTAAATAGTAGTTTTCGTGTGGTTAAGAAATACTATGAAAAGCAAGGAGAAGTCAATTATTTGTGAAAAGTTAATTATTTTGGAATTGAGGGAATTGAGGGACGCTTCCCCTATTAATTATTTCTTTTTTCAACTTGATGATTTAATAACTGTTTTTTTACTCCTTCTCAAATTCCCAATACCTTTCATAAGGATTGTATTTAAGGTCAGAATCAGGTGGGGGCGAAACAGGGTCACATCTGGTTTAAACAAGTCAAGCCCTTAACTTCCTCGTTGTGTAATAATCCTTTAGGGAGGATTAGAGGGAGGATTTGAGGGTCTTGTTTCTTGCATTTTGCAAATGGTATCTGCTCATCTTTAAGCGATGACCTCTCACCATAAGAACTCTCATTGTAATTGGGAAGAAAATAGGGCGCAGCGCCCATTATTCTCCCCATTATTTGCCTTCAATGGCCTCAATCAGTTTGAGTGCATTACGTGTAATCCCGTAGAAAGGAGATCCAGATTGCGAACCGTATCGCACACTTAGTAAATTCAGATCTACCAAAGTTTTAAGATCATCTTCAATAAATCGTTCTTCATCAACTTTCATCCAACCCCCTGGGATGAGCGTTAGGCCAATCTTGCTCATTGTTTTGATTAAGCCGAATTCTTTAGCCTTTGACCTGACCAGCTGTCCCAAAATACTTACTGCCTGATCGGATAACCCAAAATTTGGTTGCAGTAAATTGGCTATGCCGCTGACACTCTCTACTCTGTTGAGTAGTGTGGCCAAGATTTCATCAATCTTGCTGAGTTTTGCGAGGATGATTTCACGGTCTTCTGATAGAGCCTTTTCGATTTCTTCTGAGAGTTGTTGCGAATGAAGGATGAGGTCTCTAATCTGTTCATGCCGATGTTCCTCTAACCACTTTATGAAAACTGCACTATTCTGATCTTCTCTGGCCTTACGCTCTTGTTTAAACAAGCTCAATAAACCGATGAGGGTTGAAAAAGTTGTAGATGCTGTTAATGGATCCACGGTATCTCCTTATTTAGTGACTCATGGCATCGAATCTAAATGGGATCTGACGTTTCCACTTTATAGTTGACTCCCTTTATTGACCAAAATCTCTCACGCCACTCTGTCAGATACTTACGGCCAAAGTTGGTAAGCTCTTCAGGTCTGTAATGTTGGAGTATTGTTCGGTATGTTCTAATAGCAAATGATAAAGTCATTCTTAGGAGAACGTCTATCCCTTCTAAATAACGAATGGGCTCAAATACAATTTCATTTTTCTTAAACCTTATATGCTTTCTCAGCGCTTGTGCATGAGAGATTTCTGAAAACTGAGTATAGAAAAGCT
>Ga0315280_10009987_pt1 | contig 12001 bp, 9 predicted proteins | sample YL17G06_40_MG_FD_203697 | JGI IMG/M metagenome (GOLD analysis project Ga0315280, IMG submission 203697) | Sediment microbial communities from Yellowstone Lake, YNP, Wyoming, USA - YL17G06_40 | ecosystem: Environmental > Aquatic > Freshwater > Lake > Sediment | place: USA: Wyoming | collected... | reverse complement strand
TCAACCAGGGAGGTTTTTTCAAACTTCTCATTTTTCAATTTGCAATTTGCAATTTTAAATTTGCAATGATCTTTTTTACCATGCTCTATGCCTTCTGCTTTATTTCCGGAGCGGTTTTGGGAGATGAATCGCCAAACCATCTACATCAAGAAACGCCTCTTTCAGAGCCTCTGGAGTGGTTGGATGCGCTTGAATGAGTCTGGAGAATTCTCTGGTTTTAACATTCTGTTCCATCAGGTTGGAAGCAATCGAAATCAGAGTGCAAGCATCATGACCAATGATGTGAACCCCTAAAATTTGATCATCCTCTCGACCAACAACTACCTTGATGAGACCATCAGTCTCCCCGGAGATCAATGCTGTTGGATTGGAACGGAAGGGAAAGCGGCCTATCTTTATTGCTCTTTTTCCCCTCGCCTCTTTTTCGGTAAGGCCAATGGAGGCAATTTCTGGATAAGTGAAGATACAAAGAGGGATGAGGTGACCTTCCATCTCATGATCGATCCCCATCACATTTTCTGCTGCCACCACTCCTTCTTCCATTGCCACATGGGCCAGAATAGTTCCTCCAATGGCATCACCGATTGCATAAATAGGAGGTGTGGTTGTCTCCATCCGGCGATTGACCCGGATACCTGCCGAGGAAATTTCAACACCTGCTTTTGGAAAATCGAGATCTAAATTGGGGCTCCTGCCAACGGCTAAAAGCAACTTTTGGGCCGTAACTTCCTGAACCCCCTGCGGGGTGTTTACGGTCAATCTCAATCCTTCTTCCATAGGACGGAGATCTTCGACTTTGGACTTTGTCAAAATTTTGATGCCATCCCTCTCTAAGAACCTTCGAAGATTTCGAACCAATTCATTTTCAAGACCAGGCAGAATATTATCCAGAATTTCAACAATCGTCACCTTTGAACCTAATGCATTGAATATCGTGGCAAACTCAACGCCGATATATCCTCCGCCCACAATAACCATTTCACGAGGGATCTTTTTGATTTCCAAAGCCTCATCACTGGTGATGATTTTTCCACCATCAGGCGTAATGTTAGAGAGAGTTTTCGATTTTGAACCAGGAGCAAGGATGATCGCATCAGCTTCAATGATCTCCTTTTTCCCATCACTATGTAAGAGGGCCACCTGATTGGGCCCTAAAAGATCAGCCTGAGCCTGTTTAACGGTCACCCGATGGGATTCGAGGAGCATCTCCACCCCCTTCACCAACTCCTGAACCACCTTTTCCTTCCGTTCCATCATTGATTCAAGGGGATTAAATCTTTCGTTAATAAGGGATTGAAAGACTGTGGAACGTCTGAGCGAACAAAGCATTCTGGCATCGGAAAGAAGGGCCTTGGTAGGAATGCAACCCCGATTAAGGCAGGTCCCTCCGATTTTATCCTTCTCTATCAAGGTAACTTTGGCTCCCAGTTGAGCAGCTCGAATAGCTGCCACATAACCACCCGGTCCCCCTCCAATGATAATCACCCTTTTTGGATTCATATTGTTCAATGATAAATGGTCAATGTTCAATGGTCAATTTGCAATTAATTCTTTTAACTCTTTCTTTTCCCAGTCTTTCTGAAAAACCTCTTTAGAATGAAAAGATATCCTTTCCCATAGTCGTTCCCGGGAGATTTCTTTTCCAAGAATCTTTGCCATAGAGGTCATCTTTTTCCCTTCGAGACCGCAGGGGTTGATCAGTTCAAAGTATTTGAGGTTGGTTTCATAGTTTAATGAAAAACCATGGAATGAAACCCACCGTTTGATGGCCACACCCACTGAAGCAATCTTTTCTCCATCTACCCAGACACCCCGGTTCAAAGGGTCTCTTTTCCCTTGGATTCTGAAATCTATAAGGACACGGAGAATGACCTCCTCGAGTTGACCAATATACCGGATGAGGCGATATCCATATTCCTTTAAATCAAGAATGGGGTAGACTACCATCTGCCCAGGACCGTGGTAAGTGACATCCCCGCCCCTCTCCACATGGAAGATGGGAATCTTCATCGCCTCCAGAACTTCTGAAGAAGCAATAAGATGCGATCGGTTGCCACGTCTTCCAAGAGTGATTACATGGGGATGTTCAAGGATCAGCAACAAGTCTGGCAACTCTTCTTCCACTCGCCTCGACCAGAGTTGGCGCTGAAGTTCCCAGGCCTTTTGGTAGTCTATGAGACCCACATCAATGATGTATCCTCTTCGGTCCATAGGCAATCTTTAAATTCGAAATCCGAATATCGAAATTCGAAACAAATCCGAATGACCAAATTCCAAATGACCAACTTTGTTTTGAAAATTTAGAAATTTGAATTTTGAATTTGTTTCGAGCTTCGGATTTCGTGCTTCGTATTTATTTATTCCCGCTCCATCTTAATTTCGGTTTTCTTGCGGCCAGGACTTCGTCGAGCCTTCTCACCTTAACCCTCTGAGGCGCCTGCCGGAGGAGGTCCGGATTCTCTTCTGCCTCTTTGGCAATTTCGATCATCGTCTCAATAAATCGATCAATGCTTTCCTTGCTCTCTGTCTCTGTGGGTTCCATCATCAGCGCACCTTTAACCACCAAAGGGAAGTAAATCGTGGGAGGATGAAAGCCATAATCGATCAGCCTTTTGGCAATATCGAGGGTGCTGACATGATACCTTTCCTGAAATCGATCCGTAAAGACACATTCATGCATGCAGGGTCGATCATACGGAAGATAATAATAGTCCTTGAGTCTTTTCATCAGATAGTAAGCATTGAGCACAGCCATCTCACTCACCCTCTTGAGCCCTTCCGCTCCCATCGAGAGGATGTAGGCATAAGCTTTAATCAGGACCCCGAAGTTTCCGTAGAAGGCCTTTATCTTGCCAATGCTGTGTGGTCGATCGTCATTGAGTCGGTAGATCTCTCCATGCTTTTCGATCACTGGAATCGGGAGATAAGGCGCAAGCTCTTTTTTTACGGCCACAGGACCAGCTCCAGGACCTCCTCCGCCATGAGGAGTTGAAAAGGTTTTATGGAGATTGATATGGACTACATCCACCCCCAAATCACCCAGTTTTACGATCCCCATCAGGGCATTAAGATTGGCTCCATCACAATAGACAAACCCTCCTTTGCGATGAACGATCTCAGCGATCTTGCTTAGGTGTTCCTCGAAAAGACCTAAGGTGTTTGGGTTAGTCACCATGATGGCCGCCACTTCCTCATCCATCATTTCGGCCACTTTCTCAAGAGGGATCACCCCTTTTTCATTCGATTTAATCTCTATCATCTGATAAGACGCAATCGCAGAAGTAGAGCAGTTGGTTCCATGGGCGGTGTCCGGAACCAACACCTTTTTCCGTCTCTCTCCACGTCCTTGAAGACACGCTTTGACCATCATCAAACCTGTCAGTTCACCGTGAGCCCCAGCAGCCGGCTGCAACGTTACATCATCCATTCCTGTGATTTCAGCAAGAAAGCCTTGCAACTCATACATCAATTTCAGAATCCCTTTAGAGAGATCTTCGGGTGTATAAGGATGGATGTCAGAAAATCCACTCATTCTTGCAATTTCTTCATTCACCTTTGGATTATACTTCATCGTGCAGGAACCCAAAGGGTAAAGTCCGCTATCCACTCCATAGTTCCATCGGGAAAGTCGGGTGAAGTGCCGTACCACATCAATCTCGCTCAGTTGAGGAAATCCTTCCAGTTCCTTGCGTAGGAGATAAGAAGGGATCAGGTTCTGAGCCTCTACTTTCTCAACATCCCATCGAGGCAAGGAATATCCCTTCCTACCTTCCCCGCCTTGCTCAAAGATCAGGGGTTCATCCTGAATCAACCCAGAATCCTTTATTTTTCTCATAGCATTATCTCTATTGGCCGAATTACCATTTGTTAACCTTGATGAGAAAAATCCGAAATCCGAATATCGAAATCTTTACCCTGTTAAGTAATTTCCCCCGATACTGACGATTTTTCTTTTCCAGACGGATCGCAATCCATCAACCAGAAGTAACTCAAAGCGTACTTAACAGGGCAGGCAAATCCTAAATCCAAATGATCAAATTTCTTAAACTTAATTCATAATCTAATTTAAAATTTTGAATTTCGGTCATTTGAAATTGTTTCGGATTTCGAATTTCGTGCTTCGAATTTCCTAATTATTTACCTCAGAGCTTTTTCCAGTGCCTCAGCCCAACGATCGATCTCTTCCTTTTTGTTCATCTCAGTCATTGCGACGAGAAGATGATGATCGAGTTCAGGATAAAATTTCCCCAAGGGGAGACCTCCTAAGATATTCTCCCTTTTTAGTTTCTCCAAAACCTTTCCAGGTTCCTTTTCGATCTGCAAAACGAATTCATTAAAAGTAGGCGCAGTAAAATTCAGTTTGCAACCACGAATCAGTGAGATGACCTTCTTTGCATACTCCGTCTTGCTCAGATTCATTATCGCTAACTCTCTCAACCCCTCTTTCCCGAGGCAGGATAAAAAAACCGTTGCCATCAGGGCACACAGTCCCTCATTCGTACAGATATTGGAGGTGGCTCGTTCCCTCCGAATGTGCTGCTCCCTGGTTGCAAGGGTGAGGACAAAACCTCTCTTTCCTTCCAAATCAATCGTCTCACCAACCAACCGACCAGGCATATTTCTGACAAACCTCTCCTGAGTAGTGAAGATACCCAGATACGGACCCCCATAAGAAACAGGGATGCCCAGGCTCTGGCCTTCGCCTGCAACGATATCGGCTCCCATTGCGCCAGGAGGTTGCAAAATTCCATAGGCAATGGGTTCACTGAACCCTACGATCATCAACCCTCCTAAGTCGTGGATTCTTTCTGTAACGGGTTGGAGATCTTCAATGACACCAAAAAAGTTGGGGCTCTGAATCACCACTGCGCTCACATCTTCTTTGATAAGATCAAACAGAATCTTCTCATTCGTTCGACCCTCATCCCTCTTATAAGGAATCAGGATGATCTCGTGTTGATCAGGGTCGATGTAAGTCTGAATCACCCTTCGATATTCTGGATGGATTGCCTGTGAGAGAAGAACTTTCTTCTTTCTTGTAATCCGGTGGGCCATTAAAACAGCTTCTGCTAAACTCGACGCTCCATCATAAAGGGAGGCATTGGAAACTTCCATCCCTGTCAACTGACACATCAATGTCTGGTATTCAAAGATTGCTTGAAGCGTTCCTTGACTGATCTCAGGTTGATAAGGGGTATAGGCGGTGTAAAACTCGGAACGGGAAACCAGGTTAGGAACGACAGCAGGAACAAAATGATGGTAAGCCCCTGCTCCGAGAAAATTGCTCGTCATGGGAACTTGGAGACCTTGGAAGTGGCGAAGAAGATCCGGTTCGGAAAGAGGTTCAGGAAGGTTCAAGGGTTTGGAAAGCCTGTATTCTTTAGGAATGTTTTGGAAGAGGTCCTCCAACTTCTTGACGCCAATGGTTTCAAGCATCTTTTGGATATCTTCTTCGGTATGGGGGATGTAACGAATAAAGTCCTGCATCTACAATTCCTCGGGAAGCGAGCCCCTGTAGTCTTTTGCTGAAAGAAGTCCTTTTAACTCTTCTCTGTCTTGGATTTCCATTTTAACCAACCATCCCTTCCCGTAAGGATCTTCATTGACGAATTGAGGATGATCCTTAAGGGTAAAATTTACATCTACCACTTTACCGGTGATCGGAGAGTAAATATCGGCAACGGTCTTTACAGATTCGACCACTCCAATACTATCTCCTTTTTTAAACTCAGCTCCAACTTCAGGAATATCCACATAGACGACATCCTTCAATTGGCTCTGAGCATAGTCCGTCAGTCCGATCGTTACCTGACTTCCTTCATCTCGTAGAGTCGAGTCTCCGACTTTCACCCATTCATGGCTCTCTGTGTAAAGTAAACCTTCTGGGAATTTCATCGCTGACCCCCTTCATCTTCATTCATCATTGTAAATTGCAAATTGCAAAATTCAAAATGAAAAATATAAATTTTTATTTTAATTTTTCTAAGGGAATATTGATAACCGTTTCGAGGATGGAGATGTGTTTCAGCTCACCTTTGATCAGGATCATATGTTTAGAAGTCTTAGGAGGCATTCTTCTACCCGCTAATGCGGTTTGAATGATCATTTCTTTTGTAACGGTCTCGCCTTCTCTGTGAGGAAGTACCTCTATTTCCGGGGATTGGTAGTCGAAAAGAATCACGGGAATTCGTTTACATCCTATTTTCTTCAAAGCATGGAGGCGATGATGTCCGTCTAAAATGATGTAAGTTTTTTTATCCACGGCGATGGGCATTTTAAGGATCCCATCCGATAGAATTTCATTTTTCAATTCTTCCAAATAATCGGGCCGAATCTCCTCATGTTCTTTCAATTCTTCTAAGTCGATCAAACAAATATTATCCCCGATTTGCAAACTAATCTCTGGTGACCGCTTTGATGGATGAATCTTGGGGAGAGGCTTTTTCTTCCTCATAGTTTCTCATCCTTCATCGATTCTGCCAAAAATAAAAGGAGGAAGACGATTGAATTCGTATCGCCTTCCTCCTGTCTTTTGACCTGAGAGATTATCCCTTAAAAACTTTGGATTTTTCCCCTTCGGTGTCCAACCCTTCGGCTCTTGCTCGGGGTTGGATCTTTCCAGGATTTAATTAAGTTACAGTCCTTTTGCCTGAGAGTTTCGTCACGATTTTCTCGGGATTTGCCCCTTCGGCGCCCCTTTTGAAAAAGGAATCTCTCCTGTAACTTATAGAAAAATTTTGTATCAATGATGAAGCAATGTCAAGAAGAATTTGGATCCCTTGGAAAAAATTATGGCTCCTTTTTCAGGACTAAATCGATCATCAGTTCATTAGCGAGACGATGAAGGTCCTCCCTTAGCCCCTGTTCAGATACCGATCTTGGCACTTCCACATCCATATCCATCTCAAAAAGCGGCGTCCCGCTCTCTGCAGAGAGCACACGTCGGGTTTCCATATCGATGATGTTGACTTTACGATCAGCCAGAAGGCGGCAGACCTTGAAGACGATCCCGGCGTGATCCACCCCTGAAGTGGTGATTTTGAACCGGTCGGTCTCTTCCTTGATTTTGGGATAAGCTTCTTCAAAGGTGATCGGAGAATAGAAGACAGTCAACTTTTTCTCCCATTCGAGTCGTTTCAGGGCGGGAGAAATTTTCTGATTCACCTCCTCCCTTTCTGTAGAAAAGAGGAGAAGAAGAGCAAAGTGGTTTCTAAGAAGACTCATGCTCGAATCCTCGATACTTCCTCCGCACTCATAAATCACTTCCGAAACATCAGCCACGATCCCTGGCCGGTCTTTTCCCATCGCCGATAAAATAAAATAGGTCTTCATGGAATCCTCCAATTTCGCATAGCGCATGGCGCATAGAGTAACTCAGGGCTTTAGCCCTGAGGTCAGCCCTGAAGGGCTGGAGTTACACCCTATGCCCTTTGCCCTATGCTCTTTGCTTATTACTCAAGAATTTCCAAGTGAGCAGAACAGACTTTCAGGCGTTTGCTGCCCACGGTTCCAAAGACAATGGTCGCCTTCTGATTCTCGTCCATCCCCTCCACGGATTTGACCCTTCCCTCGCCGAATTTTGGGTGCCTCACCCGCATCCCTATTTTGAGTGGATAGAACCCCTCAGGACTCAGGACGACCCCATCTCCTTCTAAGAAGAGGCTCTCTTGGGACAGATCATCCGCCATACTCCCGGTTTGATGGGTATCATCTCTCCATGGAGTTTCCTGCGAGAATAAACTCTCCATTTTCCCTCGCTTCTCCTCGAATTGCATCAATTCCATAGGAAGCTCGTCAAGAAAACGCGAGGCCAGATTGGCCCGCCCCATGCCAAAAGTGGATCGTTCTTCTGCCCGTGAGAGAAAGAGCCTTTCCTTCGCACGCGTCATCCCCACATAGAAGAGCCTCCTCTCCTCTTCCATATCTTCAATCTCCTCACCTCGCCGGTAGTGAGGCAGAAGTCCCTCCTCTATTCCCACGATGAAAACTACGGGAAACTCCAATCCTTTTGCACAATGAAGAGTCATCAATGAAACGCGATTCCCTTTATCCTCATAAAGATCCACGTCTGTCACCAACGAGACTTTATCCAAAAAGCTTTCCAGCGAAACCCTCTCTTCTCCCTGTTCAAGTCCCATGATCACATTGATGAGTTCATCAATGTTCTCCATCTTTGAAAAAGCCTCTTCCGTTCCTTCCTCTTTCAATCTTTGGAGATACTCCGTCTTAGCGAGAAGGGCCAACGTGAGTTGACTGAGGGTGAGGGATCCTGTATCTTTTCGGAACTCTTCCATCAATTGAATAAACTCTTTCATCTTCGACTTGACACCCGGGGTCAACCAATCTTCTCCGATCGCCTGTCTCAGACCTTCATAAAGGGAAAGTCTTTTCTCTCTGGAGAAGGCCTCTATCTTCTCGATCGTCTTCTCCCCGATCCCTCTTGAAGGGACATTGATGATCCTCTTCAGACTGAGACCATCTGAGGAATTATTCATCAACTTCAGGTAGGCCAGGACATCCTTAATCTCTTTTCGTTCATAAAACTTCATCCCTCCCACAACCGTATAGGGAATCCGGTTTTTGACCAGTTCGTCTTCAATGGCACGAGACTGGGCGTTGATCCGGTAGAAGATAGCCATGTCACGATAAGACCTGGTGGATTTCCCTATGGAGAAATGCTCCACGATTTTTTGGACGATGAAACGCGCCTCGTCCGTTTCATCGTCAGCCACATAAAAGGTGAGGAGTTCCCCCTCAGGATTCTCTGTCCAGAGTTTCTTCTCTTTTCTGTAGCGGTTTTTCCTCACCACATGGTTAGCGGCCCGGAGGATGTTCTGAGTGGAGCGATAATTCTGTTCCAGGGTGATGACTTTAGTTTCTGAAAAGTCCTTCTCAAAATTCAAAATATTCCCCACCTCTGCTCCCCTCCAGCGGTAGATGGACTGGTCATCATCTCCGACGACACAGATGTTTCGATGACCCTCGACCATTTGTCTGATGAGTTGATATTGGATCAGGTTGGTATCTTGAAATTCATCCACCATCACAAAGCGGCAGAGTTCCTGATAAGACTTGAGGACTTCTGGAAAACGTCTAAAAAGAACCGTCACAAAGGCGAGGAGGTCTCCAAAATCGAGGGCATTGTTTCTGTGGAGATCCTCTTGATAGCGCTGATAAACCAACGCCAGCCTCTTTTGGAATATATTATAGGGGTTTGGAGAATATTGGTCCGGTGTGATCCCCTCATTTTTTAATTGTTCAAGGCCGGATCGAATGGCCCGGGGGGGAAACATCTTGAAGTCAAGGTTCAATTCTTTCATGATCGTTTTGAGGTGTCGCTCCTGATCCTGATCATCATAAATGACAAAATTTCTTTGGAAGCCGAGACGCTCAATATGCTGCCTTAAGATGCGGGCACAGGCTGAATGAAACGTGGAAATCCAGGTCCCCTTTGCCGATCCTCCGAGAAGTCTCTCTACCCTTTCCCGCATTTCATCGGCTGCTTTATTGGTGAAGGTGACCGCAAAGATGTTCCAGGGCTGTACTCCTTTTTCTTGAATGAGATAAGCTATTCGATAGGTCAGAACTCTGGTCTTCCCACTCCCTGCCCCTGCAAAAACAAGGAGTGGTCCCTCGGTTTCCAAAACCGCCTTCTGTTGAACAGGATTGAGATCGTTGAGCAGAGACACTTACTAAACCTCATTGCAAAATGCAAAATTAGCAATGCAAATTGCAAAGTTTTAAGATTTTTTGTTCTAATTGTTAATTTTGCATTTTACAGTTTACAATTTGCAATGATCTTTTATTCGACGGTCACACTCTTGGCCAGGTTTCTCGGCTGATCCACATCCGTGCCTTTGAAGTCAGCCATATAGTAGGCCAGGAGTTGAAGGGGAATGGTGAGGAGAATGGGGGTGAGAGAAGGAAGTGTCTCTGGGATAAAGATCACATCATCCACCTTTTTGGCGACCTCTCGATCGGATGGAGAAGCAAGGGCAATGACCTTTCCTTCCCTTGCCTTTACCTCTTCGATATTCGAAATCACCTTTTCATAGACATCGTTCTTGGTGGCAAGGACGACGATCGGCATCTCCCGATCGATCAAAGCGATGGGGCCATGCTTCATCTCACCGGCTGGGTAGCCCTCTGCATGGACATAAGAGATCTCCTTCAATTTTAGCGCCCCTTCCAAGGCAATGGGGTAGTTGATCCCTCTCCCAAGATAAAGAAAATCTCTGGCATGGAGGTACTTTCTGGCGATCTTCGCTACTTGATTCGATGCTTTCAGCATTTCTTCCATGAGGTGTGGAACCCTGACCAATTCCTCAATCAATACCTTCCCTTCCTCTTTGGAGAGAAGACCTAATTCTCTTCCAATTCGAAGGGCGAGAAGGAAGAGGATGACCAATTGAGTGGCAAAGGTCTTGGTGGAAGCCACGCCAATCTCAGGGCCTGCATGGGTGTAGATCACATGGTCCGCCTCTCTTGCCAAACTCGACTCCACCACATTGCAGATGGCCAAGGCCTTCGCTCCTTTTCGTTTAGCTTCTCTCAAAGCAGCCAAGGTATCGGCCGTCTCCCCGGATTGGGAAATCGTCACAAGCAAATCATTTTCTCCAATAATAGGATCTCGATACCGAAACTCAGAGCCAATATCTGCCTCCACCGGAATTCGGCAAAACTCCTCGATGAGAAACTTTCCCACGAGGGCGGCATGGTAAGAAGTGCCACAGGCAATCAGGAAAATCCGTCGTATTTTCTTCAGAAACGTTGGATCAAAGTCGACATCTTCAAGAACGGCATCACCCTTCTCCTCTGAGAGCCGACCCCGGATGGTATCGATCACTGCCCTGGGCTGTTCGAAGATCTCCTTGAGCATAAAATGTTTATACCCACCCTTTTCAGCCATCAAGGGACTCCAGTTGACTCGCTTCGGTTCCTTTGAAACCTCGTCTCCCTTGGCATCGAAGACTTTCACTTCCTTGGAGGAGAGAAGCGCCACTTCCCCGTCTTCCATAAAGATAAATTCTCGGGTATAGGGAAGAATCGGGGGGATATCCGAGGCGATAAAATACTCTCCCTTTCCAAGGCCGATCACCAAAGGACTTTCTTTTCTTGCAGCAATCAAGCATTCTTCATCCCCTTCGAAAAGAATGCCCAATGCATAAGAGCCCTTGATCTTCTCTAATGCGATTTTCACTGCCTCCAAGGAAGAATATCCCTCTTGAACAAATTCATCGATCAGATGGGAAATAATCTCTGTATCCGTTTCAGAGGTGAAAACATGACCTTTGCTCTTGAGAATTTCCTTGAGAGAAAGATAGTTTTCAATGATGCCATTGTGGACCACGGCGACCTTGCCTGCCTTATGGGGATGGGCATTCTCGTCGGATGGTCTCCCATGGGTCGCCCATCGAGTATGACCTATTCCCACATTCCCATCAAAGGTTTCCCCTCCGATCAACTCCTCCAACTTTGTTAATTTCCCTTCCTTCCTTCTGATCTCGATCTTGCCTCGATGGAAAACCGCGATGCCTGCGGAGTCATATCCTCTATATTCGAGTCGTTTGAGCCCATCAATGAGAACCTTTGCCGTTTCTCTTGGGCCGATATATCCGACAATGCCACACATTTTTAAACCCTCATTGAAAATTGCTAATTATAAAATGAAAAATATAAATTTTCCTGACTGCTGCTCCAAGAAAGAGTCTAAAATATTTTACAATTTACCCACCAGTTGCATAAAAACATTTCAAAAGGCTGTTGGGTGTGCTGGAAAAGCTTTACAGCGGAACCTATTAACGTTCTACTACTGCGTTTCCAAGCACATTACAGAAGTCACTTTAGGTGATATCGCATGTTACCCATAAAACATAGTAAAGAACCGCTTGGTAAAGGTTTGGAAGCACATCCAACTGCCTTTTCAATGCAACATCTGGGTTTACAATTTAAAATTTGCATTTTAAATTTCATTTTAGCCATTTCTATAAATGGCTAAAAT
>Ga0315280_10009986_pt1 | contig 12004 bp, 9 predicted proteins | sample YL17G06_40_MG_FD_203697 | JGI IMG/M metagenome (GOLD analysis project Ga0315280, IMG submission 203697) | Sediment microbial communities from Yellowstone Lake, YNP, Wyoming, USA - YL17G06_40 | ecosystem: Environmental > Aquatic > Freshwater > Lake > Sediment | place: USA: Wyoming | collected... | reverse complement strand
TCAATTCTTCGAACATGCTGCAATAGAGGCACAAAGAACCAAGAAACTTCTCATAGAGCAGAAGAAGAAGCTTGACGAAATCCGAAAAATGCTCTCGTTCAAACCCATACCAAAGGACGACAGTTGGGAGGACTGGAGAATCGCGGTAGTGGACGGATCCGAATCACCTGTGATGAGTGAACGAGTAGGAGGAAGATTCGGAACCTACTCCGCTGGCTATCACATCTTCCAGGGTCTGGAGCTCGTCGAGGAGGAGTATTTCAGCGGGTACATGACGGACCCTCAGGTTGGCAACCGTGAGGCAAGCCAGAAGGTTCTGGAGCTCCTGACCACAGAGCTCGAAAGAGAAGCCGCCCTCAAGTGCCTAGAGAAGGATGTGAATCTGGTTATTATCGACGGACCCTTTTTCGGCTTTCGAGCTCGATGTAGAATCATCTCAAGCAAGGACATTGCGGTGCCATCGCCGCGAAAGGGATCAGACTTGGTGAAACATCTTGTTGAGATGAGCCAAGAACTCTTGGACAGTGGAAAAGTCGTAGGAGTAGTCAAGCGCATTGAGACGGCAGCAATAGATGGGTGGACGATACTCAGATCAGGAGCCGGAGATCTTGCACTTTCGCGTAATGACAAAGACATACTCTCTTCGCTTATGAAACAGGGTGAATGGTTCTCGTATGAGGAGCATTTTGGTTCCCATCACGCGTTCAACTATTTGTCGAGACTTGCGTGGGCGTTCGGCCGCTTCTATACGACTGAAGGAGGAAGAAGCATCGAATCCATTCATGAGGCGTGCAAGGGAGATGTCGAACGTAACATAAGACGCGACTTGAGCTGTGAACCTAATCAGATTCTTCGAACCACGCGTCACTTCGTTAGGTGCTCATACCCGGCTCCTCCGTTTGCTATCGAAGCACACCCCAGGATGCCCATAGGACCCGTGATGGCGTTCTGTCAATCAAGCTGTAACCCAGCAACTGGTCTGCCACTTCCATTGGATCTCACGGACCAGGATGTTGGAATACCGCGCGGCTTCACTCAGGAGTTTGTTGAGGAAATCGAAGCGACACTAGCGAGAGACCCTGACTTGGACAAGTTTGAGCTGGAAACCCGTTTCTCATCGCTGAACCCACAGAAAGCAGAATGAGGCTCGTCGTTGTGGCCGGGCTTTTAAGACTGGCATCGGAGGTAGGGTAGAAACGGACAGACTCACCAAAGAGCAAAGGAGAAGGACCATGCAAGCTGTGAAGTCCAAAGACACAACGCTTGAGAAACGTTTGCGCAACGCAATGTGGGCAAAAGGCTACAGGTACAGAAAGAACTACTCGAAGGTCTACGGGAAACCGGATGTGGCCCTGCCGTCTCTCAAAATCGCGATATTTTGCGACAGTGAATTCTGGCATGGCTACGATTGGGAAAACAGGAAATATGACATAAAGTCGAATCGGGGATTCTGGTTCCGCAAGATCGAGAGGAACATTAGAAGGGATCGTGAGGTTACGGCAAAGTTGAAGGCTGACGGGTGGACTGTTCTTAGATTCTGGCAGAGAGATCTCGAAAAGAACTTAGAAGTATGTCTGAGAACGATCGGAAATGCCGTTAGGAAATCGAGAGGCAGACTCCTAAGGTCATATCACGCTGGTGGTTTACTGCCGTGAACGCCCTCAGTACGGTTGAGATCCTAGTTCGGGAATGCGAACCTTCACGGTACTTGCTCGGGAATCTGAGGATGGCAAGGGGGCTCCTGACCGCATATGCACAAGAGAGACTCGAAGGCTGGGCTCTTCCTAGGAGGCAGGTGGCAAGTGAGACTCCGTACCAGGTCATTGAGTTCTTCTGCGGCTGCGGTGGCATGTCGCTGGGTTTCGCGTCGCTAGACCCATTCTTCTCGATTTCTGGCGGTTGTGATATCGATCCGGATGCCGCTGCCACTTTTGAGCACAACTTCACCGCCCCCGCCATACTCGCAGATGTGAGGAGACTGGCCAAAGACAAGGCGAAACTCTCTGTCTTCTTGAACGGGTTGAAGGACTGCGACGACCGGCCGTTGGTTGTAATAGGATGCGCCCCCTGCCAAGGGTTTTCGGCTTACAGAAAGAAATGCTGGGAGAAGAAAGACGCAAGGAACAATCTAGTTGGCGACTTCGCATCCGTCGCCGTGGACCTAGAACCTGAGTGCATTGTGATGGAGAATGTTCCCGAGATGCTTGCAGACAAGTACTGGAAATACTTTGAAGACGCTAGGTCAACTATGGAGGACGCGGGATACATCGTTCGCCAGAGCATCTACAACGCAGCCTCGTTTGGGGTTCCGCAAGAAAGGTTCCGCACGCTCGTAGTGGCGATGAGGCATGATTTCCTGCTTCCCGAGCCCTTGATAACGGACGCAGGCCAATACATGACCGTTCGTCAGGCTATTGGTCACCTACCTATGGTCCTTCCAGGTCAAGAGCATCCTAACTTGAAATTGCACCGTTCAGCTCGCCACCGCCTGGAAACACTAGAGACGATACGCGCTGTTCCAAAGAACGGTGGAAGTCGTCCTCAGGGAGTTGGTCCGAGGTGTCTCGATAGGGTTTCCGGATTCTACGATGTATACGGCCGACTTTGCTGGGACAAACCCGCAATAACAATCACTCATTATGCTCGAAATCCAGCAAGTGGAAGGTTCGTCCACCCGGAGCAGGACAGAGGATTGACAATGAGAGAGGCGGCGCTCTTGCAGAGCTTTCCTCTCGGGTTTGAGTTCACGGGTTCGTTCGACGCGATTTTCAAGCAGATAGGCGAGGCCGTGCCTCCCAAATTTGCTTGTGCTGTTGCCGCGAGCATACTGACTGAGATGCTTTCTCCTCCTCCGACCGAAGAAGAAAAGAGACATGGCGTCCAGTCGATTGACGAACCAGTGAGCAATTCTTACTCAAGCGTCATCGCCGGATACAAAATGGCAAGGAGAGAAAATGGAATACACATGCGTTGACGCGTTCACCGGTGCGGGAGGACTCCTTCTCGGCCTCCAGAAGGCCGGTTTCAAGACGATCCTAGCTTTCGATAACGATCCCAGATGTGCGGAGACACAACGTTTGAATCCCTCCTACTTCCACCACGAAACCGTGCGTTCAGATGTCGACGACATGCTGAACGGGGGCTTGCTGGCCAGGATCGGAATGAAGAGGAGAGAGCTTTTTCTGCTCGCTGGAGGCCCCCCTTGCCAAGGGTTTTCTCTGCAACGAATCGGAAAGGACCAAGACAAACGCAACAACCTAGTCTTCAAGTTCATATCGTTGGTAGAAGAAGTCCTGCCCAAATACTTCTTGATGGAAAACGTTCCCGGGATCGAAGGTAGACGAGGTAGGGCGATTTTGGCCGAAGCCCTCAGCGAAGTCGCCCGCGTTGGCTATTCGGTTCATCGAAAAAGACTTGATGCCCAGGACTATGGAGTGCCGCAGAGAAGAAAGAGGGTGTTCGTCGTTGGGGAAGAAAGGAATCATGATGACTTCTCGCAGTTCGAGTTTCCGAAACCGACAACCCCAACGGGTATGAGAAACACCGTCCGTAAGGCGATCGGAGGTCTTCCTGCACCACCAGAGAATGGGACCGATCATCCTGAGATTAGACATCACAGAAGAGATCTTCTCTCAGAGACCAACAAGAGGAGACTACGAGTCTTGAAGGAAGGCCAAGGAAGGGACTATCTCCCGCAAGAGCTCCTTACAAAGTCACATCACATCAGCTCCTCAAAAATGGGGCATCGCTACGTCTATGGGCGAATGGTATGGAACGATGTTGCGCCGACCATAACTGCTAGGTTCGACAGCTTCACGCGGGGTCGGTTTGGTCATCCCGACCAACTCAGAACAATATCACTGAGAGAAGGGGCTTTGCTTCAGAGTTTCCCGATGGATTTCACGTTCGCCGGAAACAAGGTGGAGATAGCGCGACAAATCGGAAATGCCGTGCCACCCTTGCTTGCCGAGGCGATTGGAAGAGCGATAATCAGATCATACCAGGCCGCCAGCGAGAGGATCGTGTCTTGAAGTTTCGGGAGCTGGCAAGAAGATACCTCGGCGATCTTCAACTTGAGATGAGAAGCTCTAAACGAACACAGCAATACACGCCAGAGCTTTCCTATAGACCCGTTTTGGACAGATTTTTCAGGGATATTGTGGCAGAGATAGACTCTAAGATACGAGTGATCTACGAACCGAAGCGTCAGGCGTCATCTGGTCACCCGGATTGGAGATTCTACCACAGCTCAACCTTAGGCGTGTATGGATACGTTGAATCGAAAGAGATCGACTCAAGTAGAAGCCTATCAGTTGAAGAACACAAAGAGCAGCTCCAGAAGTACCTTGTGCTGAACAACGTAATTCTCACCGACGGAATTGAGTTTGTATTCTGCGATCAGAAGGGCCAACGCAAGACACTCTCCATCCTGCCAAAACCACTGGATCAATCAATCGATTGGAAGACACTTGAGCCAGACGCTCGTTTGGAGACTGAGTTCAGGACATTCTTCGCACATTCAGGATTTCGGGAATGTTCAGAAGAACAACTTATCGCAGAAGCGGCGAAGTGGGCCCGACAACTCGCAAGGAACATAGAGACTCTCGCTGATCTGCCCATTGACTCGGCTCTGGACGAAGACGAAAAGAGAACCATAGGTTCCCTCAACGAACTCAAAATCCTTCTTCAGAACCATCACGATCCGGCCTTGAGAGCTCCGAAAGCCTTTGCTGATTTCGTTGCACAAGTCCTTGTTTTCGGCCTTCTCTATTCTCACGCAGCGCTTGCGGGCAAACACAACAAACCCACGGAACTCTACGAAAGCATGCGTCGGTTCTGGTCGAAGACCGCCTTCAAGAGAACAGTGGAGCAGGTGAGGCCTTTGCGCTCTCTTGTCGGTCTGCTCCAAGTGGAGCTCAGACCGCCCGGACCCATTGGAACGTGGTATGATGATTGCATGATGATGCTTGCACACGTTAGACTCAGAAAGGGTCGAAGGGAAGCGCCCAACTATCACGTGCTCTATGAGAGATTCCTTGAGGTCTTTGACCCAAAGACTAGGTTTGACTACGGTGCGTTCTACACCCCCCCTGAGCTGGCGAAGTTTACGGTTGAATTGACTCAAGCGATTGCACACTTGGAGCTCAATGGGAAATCGTTGTACGAGAAAGAAAACAAGCTCATCGATCCGTGCTGTGGTACTGGCAACTTCCTTGAACAGTTGATCGTCCATGGCGGGAGGAAAGCAAGCCTCCCGCAAGTGATCGGATTCGAAATCCTTCCCGCGCCCTATACGCTGGCACATCATCGTCTATCTATGTTGGCAGGTCGCCGCTCATATCCAAATCTTTCAATTCTGCTTACCGATACTTTGAGCGACGAACTTGAGCAAACACTCGCCTCCAAACCCCCCACCAATCTGATTGAGGCAGAGCAGCAGCTCGCAAGGAAACTTGCCAGGCCTCCTCTTACTCTAATCATAGGGAATCCCCCCTCCTCTGACTCCTACAGACAAAGCCAAGGACGCAATCGCCAGCGAATCCTCAGACTGCTTGAAGATTTTCGCCCCCCCAGATTAGAGCGACACCAGCGTCAAAATATCCAAAAGCAAATCCAGAACGAGTTTGTGAAGTTCCTAAGATGGTCGTGCGACAAACTTCTTCAGAGCCAAGTCGGCATTTTGGCGCTGATTCTGCCAGCCTCTTTCGCAGATGACGTCTCTTACAAACATGCCAGAAAATGGCTTATTGAACACTTCCAAAAGCTCTGGCTCTTGGAGATAGACAAAGACGGACGCACCAGCGTGAGCGCATCGAGCATATTCAACACGCTGCAAGGAAGAATCTTGGTCGTGGGCTTGAGAATTGAGAAGCCAAAGCGCTTGCCACGGGGTTGTATGATCTTCCATCACTCGATCTCCAATTTGGACAAAACCGGCAAGCTTCGACTACTGAAACACACGAGAAGCCAAACTGACTATATCAGAATGTTCAAGCCCGTCAACATCGATTCGATTTCATCGTGTTTCACGGTGCCCAAGAGCTTCGACAGGAAACTCTACTCTGGTTTCTGGCAACTGTGCCCCGCAAAACCAAAACCAGAGGCAAATGAGCGCTTCATATTTCTCGGACACGTGAGCGGCGTAAAGCTTGCGCCGTCCAGCCTCTTCGTGCATGCAGACAGACAGATCCTTTGGAGACGATCCCGCGATGTCTCGGAATTGAGCATCGGTCTGGAAGAACTCAAAAGCAGGTGGTTTGAGGGACAAGACAAGACACCCAGCCCCCGGAAACTATCAGATGACGTGAGAAAAGCCATCGGTGCGGCAATCAATCTGCCGAAACCGCCCATTCGTGGTTACTCGTATAGGCCGTTCATGAATCTGTATGCACTGATTTCTCCTGGAGTACTCCAAGAGTTGGCGAAGATGCCAAACAGCGGAACACGAGCTAGGTCGGAATTGTTGAGTGCCTTCGAATCAGGAGATACGGTCGGCATCGCAGTTGCACCAGCTCCCAAACATCTTGGGGACAGATTGCGTCGATTTTCATCATTCTGTTGGGAGCTTCCCGACGACGACCTCTGCCGACGCGGCAGCGCACGCATCTACTGCAACAAGTTTCCGGAGTACAAGACTAAGGCTAAGAAGAAGTGGAAGGCCACCCCGATACCAAACATTAACCCTGAATTACTGAAATGCTTGCACGACATTCTCGGAGGAGACCCAGAGAGAATACTTGACGACATCGTGTATTATGTTCATGCCATTCTCTGCTCAGATTCCTTCCTTGACACATTTGAAGGAGCTCTGTTTGTGGGGTCGGACCCTGAACAGAGGCCGAGGATACCGATTCCTGCTAACGCACAGATGTTTAGGCGTATAGCGGCCTTTGGCAAACGAATTGCCCTTCTGGAGAAGGGGATGGACCAGCATGACCTCAAAGGGCGATTTGCCGCACTTACGGGCTTGTACAGCCACGAATTCAAACTGACTGACCACAAGGCAGCCCTCGATGCAGAGAGAATCGACCTGATCGAAAACGGTGCGGTCAAGCTCTCCATTTGCCCTATTCCAAGAGACATACTGTGTTTCGAAGTTTCCGGGTATTCTGTGATCCAGCAGTGGCTTAAGATGTATTCCTATCCCTACACGCGAACGAATTTCACTGAGGAGCACTACTCAGAGTTCCTCCGGCTTCTTTACCGCATAGAAACGCAGCTTGAGGTCCTCAAGGAACTGGATGCGGATGTCTGGAGGATTGTGTCTGGTAGAGAAAAACTCCTGTGAACCATTTCAATAACAGTAGGGCGACCGGCTTTGTCGGGCTTGGCAGGTCATCCGAAATAGTTAACTTCTTGAAAATATTCGAGCAGAACTCGCCACCAAGTTTGGAAGCAATGGGAAGATCTGATGCCTGCCGCAGAGACTGGTAGATGGTTTGTTCTACACGATCTTCTTGCATACGAGCAGCATCCAGACATGATATGCAACCGGCTCCGACAGGACGACAGTTCCAGATCGAAAAGGACGACATCAGTCCTTTTCAGGAGAATCAGAAGAGGGGATAAGGTGGTCTACTACGCTACCGGAGTCTCGCTGGTGGTGGGGATATTTCAAGTCGTTTCAGATCGTTTCATGATTGAAGGCGATCCCTATTGGGGAAGTGACGTCACGGCATTCAGGATCGAACCTTGGAGGCTCCCACCGAATGGATGTTTCCTTGATTTCAAGGCGCTTGTGACGAGCGGTGCGGCACATTTTGACATGATACCCAAGAGAGAGATCTGGCACAGTTTTATGCGAGGGCACACAACCAAGATCCTAACGGTTCACGACTTTCGTCTAATTGAGAAGAACCTAGGAAATGCAGGATTCCTCGTTCAAAGTGGAAGGTTCAAGGCGACCAAGACCAACTGGCATCGGAAGATGTCATCTCTGCTTTCCCCCGGATACAACGCGGCCTGAACGTGAGCCATGTGCGAGGTGTCTTCCCCCCCGCGAGGGGATCTGTTGACTGGTTCTGGTAACTTTGATAGGGGGTAAATCGGAGTGGTAACTAGAGGGGGGGCTACTCCTCTCATGAGCCGAACAGCTCAAAACGGGAAAAAGCAACGGCGAAAGAAGTGGCGCCAGAACCGAAAGAGCCAGAGCGGAAATTCGCTGAATTTCTCAAATACTAAGAATATCAACGCTGCTGCGGAAATGTACATGCTGTACATGGCATAGATGGAGTTCCATGTAGTCACCTTGATGCTCCGAACTGAAGTAGCGTGCTGCCCATATCCGATTTCGTAGACTGTTCTCCCGTCAAGGCTAGTGAGACGCGTGTTACTTGGGTCAATCCTACCACAGAAGAAAAGGCCGAACCCGCTTGAGAGAGCCTCGCTCTCATGTTCCTCTAGGCCAGTGTCGAACTTGGCGTAGCCTTCATGCCCTGGTTCCAGATGAGGGATGATTACTTCCCATCTGACAGCCTGACGAACAAATGTCCACTCGACTCGCATCCATGCTTTTCCGGAAGGGAAGGGTACTGTCCCCAAGTTCTTGAACTTGAACCAGAATGTGTAGCCTTCTGTTTCAACGAAATCCTCACGTTCTCCCCATGTGTGCTTGCCCAACTTGAGAAACGGGGCCTTGGAAAAAGCCTCAACTTCTAATCCTAGCCGATATGGCACTGGTCGTAGAGTTCTGGGGGACAAGGAACAAGATCAAGGCTTCTTCTGTTGTGCTTTCTTAATAATGGCTTCCCATTTGTTGCCTTCCAAACCGAGATCAAGTCCTGCGGCTTGCGCTGGCGTTTTGCCGTTGAGTCCTTGGTGTGGACGTATGTGGTTGTAGTAGACTCGTTGACCGTCTAGGATCGCCGTGTCCGTGTTTTTGAGATTACGCATGACCTTAGTGCGTTCCTTGAGATGGATTTTCCGGTTGGTAACTTGTGGGGGGCTTGGATCTAACGTGCAAGGAGCATACTGGCAACAACAGCCAATGTGACTCCAGTAATTGCGACTATGAGTGGGAAAGACCATTTTATCCACTTGATGGAATCGTTCAGTCGGTCAACGGAGCCAGACAAGGCAGATATTGTCTGTAGGGCCTCCCTCAGAGTGGCGCCTTTGGTCTCCACGAGAAACTGAATATCCTCTGGCAGCATCTGCTCTTGGCGCTGGTAAGGTCCAGAGTATGGTTTGCTTGCCGCTACATCTAGCTGATAAAATTCGATAGTAAGTATCGGATCCCTGTAGGGAATCACGACATCTCTCGTCCCCGCGTTGTAAACGTTGATGCTAGGCCTTCCTTCGTACCCTGGGTCCAACTGTGGTCCAAGCAGGGGCACTAGACCTTTTCGGGTATAGTGAGAACGCAAGCCTAGGTGTCCGGCAACCTTGGTAGACAACCTGACTTTCTCGTAGGTCGTGAACATCACGAACTGAGCCGGTTCGATGACAAGTATCCCTCTTGTTGCGAGATCTAGTTTCTCCGGGGGTGAACTCTTGAAAGCCTCATTCCCTAGTCGCATGTCATAACTTGCGGGAGCAAGACAGTTCTCGTCAAAGTTCTCGATGGATATCTCTCCTCCCTTAATCTTCTTCTTGATGTCAAGATCGGAGAGAAGACCCAACTCGGTACGCCATCTGGACTTGGAAGTCAATTGTATTTAAGTTATAGTGGTATCGTGGCGCAACTTTGTGACCGCAGATTCATAGGATTCGTTAGCTCTCTACGCATCTCAATTAGATCTTGAGGGACCTTCTGTCCAGCCGTTCAGGATAGACGCGGATGCAAGGGTCCCTTTGGATGGTTTCCAGATAACCTGGGACGTAGCCGCATCTCTGTAGCGTTCTAGGATTCCCTCGTCCTCCATTCTTTTCACAAAGATCGGACTCGGAGTCTTCTGAGCTAGACCACCTTCGAGTCCAATCGTCGTCCAGACAGTTCCTCTTGGGTGTCTGATGAGAACACTGATTACCGCATCTTTGAATTGACAGTAACCGGGCTTCTTGGTCTGTTGCTTCGGCTCGGTCTTCAGCAGCAGGAAACCTCTCCGGGTGATTTCTCCTTGGATGTAGTCTCCCCCATTCCATCCAAGGTGTGAGGTGAACTCATTCGGGATCACGAGTTGGAACTTGATGTATTCCTTTCCGTTAACTCGGCGGGTGACGGATCTCTGGAGCCTCATTCTACCCGTAGTACCTCCAAGGTTCGATGCAGAGCGCCAGTCGGCTGAAGCCGGTGATTGTTGCTGTTGACGCTATTGCCATCATTGTGATTATGCAGAGCGCGAAGTGTACTTCGACTCTTTCGAGGCTTCGGAGTTTCAGGTCGCGCAGTCCGAGCTCTTCTTTCAGTCTAGAGAACACGCGTTCAACTGCAACGCGCATCTCGTAGTACCGATTCCATTCAAGTGAGTTGCGTTTCACTGGAAGAATGTAGTCGGCTCTTCTCTTCTGCTTGTCTTTCGATCTACGTGGGTTGTATGCAATTATCGGGATCACATGGTTCTTGATCGATATGATTATGTTCCTTTTTGAATCGTAGCCTTTGTCCGCTATCGCTACCTCGACGGCATTTCCGGTCGCTTTGGTTCTGACGAGTGTGTGAGGGTACAATCGAGAATCGTGTCTGTTTGCGGGAACGACTAGATAGTCAAGCGGTACCCCGAAATCGGCATCGCAGGATATTTGCAGCTTGTGTCCGAACACATACTGTGGTTTGTTGAGCTCTTTCTTCTTCACTCCCCACCGTGCGTCCGGGTCGGAAATGGATCCCCTCCGTGTTCTTGGATTCGAGTACGCTTTCACAAGCGTTGAATCAATCGCAATCCGCTGCCCTAGGCCCGGGTAGGCTGCTCGAAGTTGCGACTCCAAGACAAGAAAGATTCTACGGAGTCGTTCAGGCCCTAACCTTTTCGTGAACTCGGAAAAGCTGTCATGGCACGGAGCTTTTGTGAGTCCTAGAACTGGAAGCCATGTTGCCTCATGCTTGAGTATGCTAGCGAGTTTGCGCCATGAGGGTATCTGCCTGATCTTCTGGAATATCAGAGCTCTCAACATGAAAACAGGAGGGTACGGTGGCCTTCTCCTGCGTGGGGAGTACGCTTCCAAGAGCACAGGTTCGACAGCGCTCAGATCAAGAGCTCTGAATAGAGCCACGATAGAAGGCGCCGGAACGCCTATCTGTGCATTACTGCATTTTCCTATTGAGGGGTCTGTTCCTGACATGGGTACTGACCTCTATCGGGGCGGGCTGGGGGGCAAACCTGTCCCGCCCCGAATGTATTCCACGTGAATACCACATGGTTACCACGTGGATATGAACTTTGTGTAGAGTTGCCTCGTCCGCATAATGGATCAAGGATCCTCCTTCTTCGCTTCGGATCAGGTGTCCACTGGCTTTCCACATGTGAGAATCTATTCTGCCAACGTATCCGGTCGCAATAAGGCGAATTGTCCAATTCTCTTTGATGTCGGTCTTCCTTTCTCATCGACTCTTGACGCTCCTACGATGATTCGCGCGTAGGCGAACCGATCGACAGGAGCCGTGAGAAAGTCAGACCATCCCAGCCGTTTCTTCCCGACCTTTCAACTCCAATGAGGTGGCGCGTCCATCGACGACTTACCCACTCTGTTCGGAGGTTTGTCGTTTGGCTTGGCTTAAGGGGGAACTTTCGACTGCGGCGCTCCTTTCCAATGCGGGAGAAACTCCCTTGCTCGCCGCTCTTAAACTATGTCGGGTTGCACCTGTAATCGCAAAACTACACCTGTAGGCTATCGACGAGTCCTCATGTGACATGTACTTTGTAGGACCCAATGACTTGAGAGCTTAGGCCCTAATCGCTTAAGCGGCCGGTGGAAAAAGGATGATTTTTCCGACAGGCTACGATGAATATGGTGGACCGGGCGGGATTCGGACCCGCGACCTTCCGGTTCCTCGGGCAATGCCTTGCGAACCGGACGTTCTTCGGCCCCATCAAGGGCATACCAGGCTGAACTACCGGCCCAACGC
>Ga0315280_10009985_pt1 | contig 12005 bp, 14 predicted proteins | sample YL17G06_40_MG_FD_203697 | JGI IMG/M metagenome (GOLD analysis project Ga0315280, IMG submission 203697) | Sediment microbial communities from Yellowstone Lake, YNP, Wyoming, USA - YL17G06_40 | ecosystem: Environmental > Aquatic > Freshwater > Lake > Sediment | place: USA: Wyoming | collected... | reverse complement strand
TTTTCAGGTTGCGATTCCGCTCCAGGATCTCGGTTGTCATCCGGTAGAGGGCTCTTTTGATTTTACCGGCATCCATGACCCTGGCTTTAATTTTTTCTTCCATAAGCTGTCTCCTGAATTTTTGGCAAATCCCCCTTGAAAATGCACCATTCGAAGAAAAAAGTCAATCCTTTATTCCCCGTAAGCCCTGCTAAAATAGTCCTTGGCAGCGGAGATATCTCTTTGGATTTGATTGATCAAAGCTGGGGCGGAGACAAATTTTCGCTCGGCCCTGAGCTTCTTCAAAAAGTGAAGCCTGATCTTTTTTCTGTAAACGTTTCCTTGAAAGTTGAACAGGAAGGACTCGATCTGCAGCTTATCCTCTCCGAAAGTAGGACGAGTGCCGATGTTGGTCACAGACGGATAAGTCTGGCCTTGGATTCCGGCTTCGGTGACAAAAACGCCTTCAGGCACGATTTCGTTGGCCGTCAGGATGTTGGTGGTGGGAAATCCCAGAGATTTTCCCCGGGCTGCTCCTTTGATGACCCGGCCTTCGATCTCGTAAGGCCGGCCCAAAAAAACATTGGCTTTTTCGATTTTTCCTTCGGCGAGGAGGAGCCGGATAAAGCTGCTGCTGACAATCTGGCCGTCATGCCTAACGGCGGGAATGGCATGAACGACAAACCCGAATCTTGAACCGAGACGGTGGAGGTCTTTGATATCGCCCGCCCGGTTCCGGCCAAACCGAAAGTTTTCTCCGACGACCACTTCCCGGGCTTGACAAGCTGAGACAATAACCTTCTGGACAAACTCCCGGCTTGATAAGCTCGAGAACGTCCGGTCGAAAGCGGTGACCAGCACGGCTTGGACGCCGTGCTCTTTTATTCCGGCCAATCTCTGGGATAAAGTCTGAATCATGGCCACGCTGCGTTGGCCGAGGACTTTTTCGGGATGGGGAGAGAACGTGAGGACAAGGGAATGAACCCGGCTTTTTTTCGCTCTCTCGACGAGGAAGCGCAAGATTTTTTGATGTCCGAGATGAAGGCCGTCGAAGTTCCCTATGGCCACGGCTGTGGGGCGTGAAAAAGACGGGAAATGACTGAGCCCTTCGAGGACCTGCATGGCTTCAGCGATTGATGATCTTGGCCTTGTCCAGGTAATGCATCTTCAGCTGCTGGAGGCAGGATTCAAGGAATTTCTCCTCTTCCGGGTTAAGATTTCCCTTTGTCTTATCCTTTAAGAGGTCGAGAAGATCGATCAGTCTTCGAGCCAATTCAAAATTCTCTTCACCTTTAGGTTGGGCCGGGGCTTTGAGGGTTCCTAATTTGAGCAGAGCCTGGGCATAAAACGGAAAGACGATGGAACTGAAATCGAGAGGGGGAAGGAACTCTTCCCCGGATTCTGCATTTTCTAAGGTCGCCTGTTCTTGCTCCTTAGAATCCTTTTCTGTCATTTTTATCCTCTTGGCTGTTTTAAAATTTATTAGGCAAGCAGGAATTGATATTTATTCAGGCCAAGGTTATGTTCTTGGAAAGAAATATTACAATTTTTCATTCCATAATTCAAGGGCAAGAAAAATGAAAGTGAGCATCCCATTCGCGTGATGGCTAAAGACTTCGATGGGTGGCGCGGCGCGAGTCCCCGATTTCAAGACTAAGGCGAAGGGGGTGGGCGGAGAAGGCCATCCGGAGGCGAAGCGGAAGGCTCGGGCAGGGGGTTCAAAACACGTTAATTTTCCCCGGCGTGGAAAATCAACTCCCATTCGTCCTTCGCTCTTCTCTCCTTCGGAGAGAAACCGTGCCCGCTCAGGACTCATAGGGGTTTTTCACCCCCTGCCTCCCGCCCTAACTGAGAAATGGGGGCAAGTTCGCGGGCCTTCGAGCCCACACCCGACCCTATACGGGGACGCGCCGTGATAGGACCCGCCCTGATAAAACTGGTATGGAGCCCGTGAGGCGGGCGGGCCAATCGTTGGGAGCGGCTAAAGAAATAATCCGAGAATTAGGAAACTTGCGCTGATTTATTTCTTAGCCTAAGGCTTGCTTTGATGAAGTCGTCGAGTTCGCCGTCCAAAATTTTGTCAACATCCCCTGTCTCCACTTTCGTCCGCAAGTCCTTGATCATCCGGTAGGGATGGAGGACATAAGAGCGGATTTGATTCCCCCAGGCGATATCCGACTTGGACTCTTCTATTTTTTCAAACTTTTCGAGTTGTTTTTTCTTCTCCATCTCATAAAGCCTGGCCTTGAGGACTTTCATCGCCGCCGCTTTATTCTTGTGTTGAGACCTCTCACTCTGGCACTGGACGACTACCCCGGTGGGAAGGTGGGTGATGCGGACAGCCGAATCGGTGACATTGACATGCTGGCCGCCCCGGCCAGAGGAACGGTAGGTGTCGACGCGCAGGTCCTCAGGGTCGATGTCGACCGCGATATCCTCCTCAACCTCAGGAAAAACAAAAACGGCGGCAAAAGATGTATGGCGCCTTTTATTGGCATCAAAAGGGGAGATTCGGACGAGACGGTGAACCCCGGATTCTTGGCTCAGGTTTCCGTAGGCGTAATCGCCTTCGACCCGGACGGTGACGCTTTTAATGCCGGCTTCCTCCCCGGGCATAAAATCGAGGACTTCTGTTTTGTAGCCCTTGCGTTCGGCGTAGCGAAGGTACATTCTGAGGAGCATCTGGGCCCAGTCCTGAGATTCTGTCCCGCCGGCGCCGGGATGGATGGTCAGGATGGCGTTCCGGCTGTCGTCTTCTTCGAAGAAAAGGGCTTGAAGTTCGGCCTCTTCAAGCTTTTTTTCAAAAGCAGCCAAGGCACGCTCAAGGTCCTCACCGATGTTTTCTCCCTCGTCGGCCAGCTCGGCAAGCACTTCGACTTCTTCCTTTTTTTCTCCCAGACTGCGGAAAAAACGAATGTCCCTCTCTAACTTCTTTTTTTTCTGCTGGAGGGATTGGAATTTTTTTTGATCCTGCCATGTATCGGGCAGTGCCAGCTCTCTATTGATGGATTCGGCGTCCGCTTTTTTGTTCTCTAAGTCAAAGAAAACCTCTGATCTCTTCAAACTTCAGGAGATGCTCGTTGATCTTAGCCTGGAGCTCAGAGAATCTCTCTCCGGTAGCGGGTTTTTTTTCTTTCATGGGCTCTCTTCGCCAGAGCCAGAATAAAGAAGATGCTGGCCAAAGTCAAGCTCAGGATCGGAAGAATGTCGCCATAGCGGGCATAAAACGAGAGTTTATTGGCCGGGGTGGCTTTTCCGGTCAAATAAGTCTGGGTCATGAGTTCCGAACGGGAAATGACGCGGCCATAGGGGTCGACAAACCCGCTGATTCCTGTTGTGGCAGCTCGCAGAAGGTAGCGCCTGTTCTCGACTGCTCTAAAAACAGCGATCAAGAAATGCTGATAGGGAGCCGCACTTTTGCCATACCAGCCGTCGTTAGTGATGGTCACAAGGACTTGAGCGCCTTTTTTGGTGAACTTTCGAACGAGGCTGGGAAAGATGACCTCGTAACAGATGGGCGAGCCGAATTTTATTCCCTCAAAAGAATGCAAAATATGGTGTTGACCGGGTGTCACATCCCCGATAGCATGAGTCACGCTTTCTATAAAAGAGAATATTTTCTTATAGGGAGTGTATTCGCCGAAGGGGACGAGGTGCATCTTGTAATATTGAGTCATAGAGAGGTCAGGGCTGAGGCAAAGGGCCGTGTTATGAAAACGGATTTTGCCTCCTTCTGTCGTTGTCTCATTGGTGCCGAGAAGAAGAGTGCACTTTGTCTCCCGGACAAATTGAAAGAGCTTCTCCTTAAAATATTGATACAGCGGCTCAGGGCAGCTAAAACAGAGAGGAACAGAAAATTCGGGCCAGATAATCAGCCTGGCGCCGTCAAGGTAGGCCTGTCGGCTGAGTTTGAGATGCTGTTTGAAGAGGTTGTCGATTTCTTCCGACGAGAGACGATCCCAGTAAATGTCTGAGGAAACATTTCCTTGAAGGACCGCCGCCTTGAACGTGTCCGTCGTTTGAGCCGGAGTTTTGAGACTGAGGAAACCGGCCAAATGGACAGCGAGGACAACGGCCAGGGCCAGAAAAAAAGGCCTTCTCTTCCGGCTTGAGATGGAGAAGGCAAAAAAGCTCTGCAGGAGGACGAGCACGAAGGAAAGGCCGTAAACTCCTGCGACCGAGGCCGTCTGGAGAAAAGCAAGGTTATTCACTTGGCTGTAACCTAAAAGCCCCCAGGGAAAACCTGTCAACAGGTAGGTGAAAATATATTCTAAGGAAACCCAGATGAAAGGCGCCACGAGGAAGGCTAATCGAGGAAAGTATGGACGCACGATGGAGAAGAGAAAGGCGAAGGCCGCCCAGGAGAGGGCCATCAGAACGACAAGCAGGAGGTAGATAAGAAAGCTCAATATCGGCGACAGATTGCCGTAGTGGGCTGGAACTGAGGGAATCCAGTAAAGCAGAATAGCGTAGTAGACAAAGCCTGAAGACAAGCCGAGAAAAAAAGACGGCAAAGGTCTTTTCTTCAGAAGCGCAAGGAGAAGAGGGATAAGAGAGATCCAAGCTAAAAAAAAGAGGTTAAACTTGGGAAAGCACAAAGCGGTGAGTGCGCCGCTTAGACAGGCCAACAGAAAGGACATGGATGATGAATTCTTTAATCTCTGACGATGAAATAGTCTGTCTTCCTGCCGGTCGCAGAAGCCAACTTTGCCCTCGCGGCTTCAGCTTCTTCTTTGGTTTTGAACCCTCCTATCCTGACCCGAAAAACAGGATTTCTGTCTTTGAGCAGGGGCTCCAGAACAACCACCGAATAACCTTGAGTCCTGAACTTTTGGGCTGTGGACAAAGCAGCCGGCTTATCCGTTAAAGCGCCGACCTGGACATAGTAGAGATTCATTTTGGCGACGGGGATGCTCTCGCTGGGCTTTGTTTCCGTCTGAGGTTCTATTTTTTTTGGTTCTGGCTTAGACGCTTCTTTCTTGGGCTCTGCTTTAGGCTCTTCTTTAGCTTTTTCGGCGGCAGTTTCCTTCTGGGTTGGAGGGCTTTGAGTCGGACTTGGCTGGCCTATTTCCTGCTTCTGCTCGGGCTTTGCCTCCGGAAGCGAAATCTTTTCCTTGACCTGCTCAGGCTCTTTTGGGGCGATGATATTCGTTTTCAAGGCAATTTGAGCATGCTTTTTGCCGACGGAAACTCCAAGCAGAAAGATGATGACACCGATAATCAGAATCCCCAGAAAAATAACCGCCAGTTGCGTGCTCGAAACCTGAAGTTCTCTGAATTCTCGGTCTTTTATCATGATTTCTCTGTCTTCGGTTTTTCGTAAGTGAAGGCTTTGAAGAGTTCAAGGGGAAGTGGAAAAACAATAGTGGAATTCTTCTCTGTGGCGATCTCGGTCAGAGTCCCCAAGAAGCGCAGCTGAAGGGCTTGAGGGTTCGTGGAGATGATCTCGGCCGCTTGCAATAGCTTAGAGGACGCTTGAAACTCTCCATCCGCATGAATGACCTTGGCCCTTCTCTCTCTTTCTGCCTCAGCCTGCTTGGCGATGGCCCGAACCATGTTGTCGGGGAGATCCACATGCTTCATCTCCACAAGCTGAACTTTGATCCCCCAGGGGCCAGCTTGTTTGTCCAGGATTTCTTGGAGGTGGGCATTGAGCTTTTCTCTTTCGGAAAGCAGGTCATCGAGATCGACCTCGCCCAGCACACTTCTCAAAGTTGTCTGGGAAAGCTGGGAAGTCGCATAGAGAAAATCCTGGACCTCGATAATAGCCTTGAGAGGATCCATGACGCGGAAATAAACGACGGCATTGACTTTCACGGAGACATTGTCTTTGGTGATGACATCCTGCGGAGGAATATCCAGGGTGACGAGCCTCAAGCTGACTCTGATGATCCGGTCGATCGGAGCAAAAACAAGAATAAGCCCAGGGCCTTTGGCATGAGCCAGGACTCGTCCAAGCCGAAAGATAACGCCCCGTTCATATTCTCTTAAGACCTTAATCGAGTTCAAAAGGTAAAGGACGATAAAAGCGATAACAATGATCGGAAAAGTAATCATTTAAGCCTCCTCTTTTTATCTGAACTTAGATTTTTTGCACTCGAATTTTCAATCCCTCCAGGACTTGGACGACTTTAACCTTGCTGCCCTTGGGGATCTCTCCGGCAGCTTCGGCATTCCAAAGCTCGCCATGGACAAAAACCTTCCCTTCTGGGTTGAGGTCGGTTTGGGCTGTGCCGATTTCTCCGATGAGCCCTTCCTTGCCGGTGTGGACTTGCTTGGCATGGGCCCGGATAACGAGGAAGACGAGGAATAAGAAGATCAGGGAGAAGCTGAGAGCCACGGGAATGACAAATCTTAGACTAAGCTGAAGTTCGGGGATGGGGGCCTTGATGAGCATAATGGATCCGATGACCATGGCGGCAATCCCTCCCACAGTGAGAATTCCATAACTATGGACTTTCACCTCCAGGATGAACAAGCCAATGGCGAGCAGGATGAGGAGCAGGCCGACGTAGTTGATGGGCAGGATCTGAAATGAAAAAATGGCCAGGAGGAGGAAAATCCCCCCGAGAACTCCGGGCAAGATCGCTCCGGGGTTAGAGAATTCAAAGTAGAGGCCGAGAAGCCCGAGCATGAGAAGAATATAAGCCAGGTTGGGGTTTGAAATCGTGAGTAGAAACTTCTGCCTGGCCGACATCGGTATTTCGATGATGGACTCGTTTTTGAGACGCAGCAGCACTTCTTCCCCATTGAAGCGTTTGATGGTTTTATGGTCAAAATAGGCTATGATTTCCTGTTCATTTTTGGCGACCAGGTCAATCAATCCCTGGTCCAACGCTTCTTTTTCTGTAAAGGAGACGCTTTTCCTGACAGCTTCCTCGGCCAGACGGACATTCCTGCCTCTTTTTTCAGCGAGCGTCTTGATGTAGGAAGCGGCATCATTGGTAACCTTTTCCTCCATGGTCTTGTCCATGCCCTGGCCGGTGAGAGAAACCCCCACGGGATGGGCGGCCCCTGTGCTCGTCCCAGGAGTCATGACGAAAATATCACTGGCGATGGCGATGTAAAAACCGGCCGAGGCGGCCCGGGCGCCGCTCGGGCTCACATATGTGGCGACCGGAACTTTTGAGCTGAGGATCCTGGCGATGATTTCCCGCATCGAGGAGTCAAGCCCGCCCGGCGTATTCAGGACCAGGATGATCAAACTGGCATTCTCTTTCTCCGCTCTGTCTAGGCTTTTGATGATGTACTCAGAAGAGATGGGGTGAATGGGAGCATCCACCGTAATTTTAAAAATGGAGGCGTTTCCTTGGAGGGAGAAAACAGAGATGAGAAAAAGAAGAAGGAATTTTTTTTTCACGTTGTTTCTATTATAATAACTCAAGAAATTCAAGTCAATAATTCGTCTTGACTTTTTATCTTCGATTCATTAATTATTATCTATCGTTCCAGCGGATTAAAGGAGATTCAGATGATTAAGAATGATGTTGCCCTTGCCATCGAGAAGAATTCGGAGTTCAACAGGGCTAAGTCATTGTTAATCGTGGAGGCTATATTAACGGCCTTGAAGGAGGCCTTGGCGAAAAATCAAAAGATTGAAATTAGAGGATTTGGCAGCTTCAAAGTCGTCGCGAAGAAAACAGGCTTTGGACGGGATATCCGCCGGAAAAAGCAAATCAAAATAGAAAAAGGAAAACGGATAAAATTCAGGTCCGGCCAAGACCTTAAAAACAGCCTGGTTAAAAAATAGATCCGAGTGACCCTCTTACACTTCTCCATTCTTCCATCAACCGGCCAACAGAAAAGAGGAGCTCGTCCAATGACCGGAACGCATCAGCTTTAGCCATGAAGAAAAAGAACCGCCAAAGGCTGGATCCCGCCGGCCTCAAGACTTCCTCTCTCCTTGCGAGAAAGAGCAAAGTGGACGTCAAAGACTTCGCCAAAGATTATCATCCTTCAAGCGGTTTTGCGGGATTTCTCAGCAGCCTCCCCAACATTTTGGCCGGGAAAGATTTCAAAGAGTTTGTCTCCCTCGTCCGAGCGGCCAAGACGAAAAAGAGGACCATCCTTTTTGCCCTGGGTGCCCATGTGATCAAGGTGGGGTTAAACCCTGTCGTCATCCGCTTGATGAAAGAGGGCTGGATGACGGGCTTGGCGCTCAATGGCGCTGGAATCATTCATGACTTCGAAATCGCTTTTGCCGGCCGGACATCGGAGGACGTCGCCGCCGAGATAAAGGGCGGCAAGTTCGGCATGGCCCGGGAAACGGGGGAACTTCTGAACCGGGCGATAAAACGGGGCGCTGAGCAGGGGATGGGCTTGGGGGAGGCGGTGGGCAAGATGATCGCCGGATCGAACTTTCCTTATAAACACCTGAGTCTGCTGGCGGCTTCGTCTGAACTCGATATCCCGGTGAGTGTCCATGTGGCCGTGGGAACGGATACGATCCACTTTCATCCGGGAGCCAGCGGTGAGGCGATAGGGAAAACGTCCTTGGCCGATTTTTTCCTTTTCTGCTCTTTAGTGGAAGGCCTTGAAGGAGGAGGGGTTTTCGTCAACGTCGGCTCTGCCGTTATCCTTCCCGAGGTTTTCCTGAAAGCGCTGTCTTTCGTCAGGAACAAGGGAAAAAGGCTGGACCATTTTTCCACGGCTGTTTTTGATTTCATCCAGCACTATCGTCCGTCTCAAAACGTGATTCAGAGGACGGGGCGGAAGAAAGGAAAAGGATTTTACTTCATCGGGCACCACGAGATCATGATTCCTCTTTTGGCCGCCGCACTCTTAGCTTAGAGCGGGGGTTGGATTTCCTTTTTTCTTTTTGGAGCTTCCTTCTGTAATCAAAGAGGAGATGCTGATAAACGTCCTCTGTCTGTCTGACAGTGTCCTCTAAAGAACCGGAGGTATCAATCGCGTAATCGGCATATCTCCGTTTTTCCTGTGACGGCATCTGGCTGCGGATTTTTTTAAGGGCTTCACTGCGGCTGATATTGTCTCTGGTCATCAGCCTTTGGATCTGGACATTTTCGGCGCAATGAACAACGATGACCTTATCGAAAAACGGGACGAAACCCGATTCGATCGTCAAGGCAGCCTCAGAAATGAATATTTTGTGTTTTCCGTTTTTGTCCAGCCGGCGAATGACCCGCTTTTTCTTTTTCAGGACGAGAGGGTGAACGAGAGAATTGAGAAATTGCCGCTCTTTCTCATCTGAAAAGACGATTCCTCCGAGCCCGGAGCGGTTGATCGTCTGGTCAGGATTCAGGATCTGGCGGCCAAAATGAGAAACAATTTTTTGCCAGACGGGCCGGCCCGGCTTCATCAGATCATGGGCGACTCGATCGGCAGAGTGGGCGTAGCAGCCGTGCTGCTCCAAGATTTTGGCGACGACTGATTTGCCTGTGGCAATCCCTCCTGTCAGAGCAACGGTCAGCATAGCCATCGAGCCGCCCTTATTCTACCGAAATTTGTTAGCGTTGCCAATAAGAGCAAATTTTTAGGAAATTAGGTCAGCATCTACGTTTTCGTGGCCATCATGATCTCCCTAGGGTGGAGGGTGGCGCAGCGCCAATCCCCGCAACGCCCGAAGCGCAGGGGACCCCTCTTTAATCTGCGTGTTCATGAAAATAGAGAGGCTTACGGGAATTAATAACGGGTTGTCTGATTCGAGGTGATAAGTCAGGGCGACTTCTTTTTTTTGCCGGTTTCGATAAATTTGAAATCTTTGCTGAACCGAATGGCTACACCCTGCCTTTTTCCTTTCTTATCGGGTTCTTCGAGGCGAACCGTAATCCCGCCGAGATTAAGCTTTATTTTTTGCCCTCCGGTAAGCTGGGTGGGGAGGTCGATCATCAGGTTAAGCTTAGAGCCAACGACAACTCCAGAGTCGAGGCAGAAATAGGCGCCCGTGGCGCTGATATTGTCGATGGTGGTGAATTCTTCGAATTTTTCTCCGTGGGGGAGCTTTCCTTCGATCATGGTCGATAGGGGCAAGTCAAAACGCCATTCCCTTCGTCGATTGGCTTTGACAACAGGCAAGGGGGTCTTCTTTTTTGATGTTTTAGCTTTTTTCATCTCAACCTCGAATTCTTTCTGATTCATTAAAACAGGGCTGAATTAATGGCGTACAGGGCCAGCTGCAGCCGGCTGTGGGTGTCGAGCTTGGCGTAGATGCTTTTGATATGGGACCGGACCGTGTTCTTGCTGATAAAAAGGATTGCGGCGATTTCATCATTGCTCTTTCCTTGGCCGATCAGCCTGAGAACTTGAAATTCTGTCGGGGTCAGCTGGTCCAAAGTTTTTTCCTTGAGGTCTCTTCCGACGACGGAGATGATGCGGTCCATAATGCTGCTCATCTTATCGCGGGGAAGCCAGATTTCTCCTTTGTGGATGACGCGAATCGCTTCGGAGAGCTGGCTGGATGGGTCGGTGAGGTCGAAATATCCCCGAGCGCCCGCGTTGATGAGTCCGACGATTTCCTCATGGGAGGGAATGCTGCCCAAGATCAGCAGCTCGGATTTGCTTTGGAGTTTGGAAATCTCTTTAATGGCTTTGCAGATTTCCCGCATATTGGGTAGGGGCTCCGTGTTGGCAAAGAGAATCACATGCGGCCTCAATTTTTTGATCGAGTCCATGAACGTCTCGATCGTGTTCTTTTCGACATTGGTGATTTCAATGCCTGCGTCTGCTTCCAAAGCTTTGAGGATCCCTGAGAGGATAATTTCAGAAGGACAGAAGATGAGGATTTTGACCTTTTTATCTTCCGGGTTTGCAGATTTTTTGCTCATAGTTCTCTCCCTCTTTGGTGTTTCATAACCCCTGAGCCAAAGAGGTTTTTCAATTGTCCGTCTGCAGGAATTCTATTAAATCGGCAAATTCTTGTCAAGAAATTTATTCCTGGAGTAAGCCTCCCAAATCCCGTGATGATTAGGCGGTTTTCTGAGGGCAGGTCCTGTCACGGCGCGTCCCCGTCTAGGCTCGGGTGCGGGCTCGAAGGCCCGCGAACTTGCCCCCATTTCTCAGTTAGGGCGAAAGGCGGGGGGTGAAAAACCCCTAGGAGTCCTGAGCGGGCACGGTTTCTCTCCGAAGGAGAGAAGAGCGAAGGACGAATGGGAGTCGATTTTCCGCGCCGGGGAAAATAAACGTGTTTTGAACTCCCTGCCCGAGCCTTCCGCTTCGCCTCCGGATGGACTTCTCCGCCCACCCCCTTCGCCTCAGTCTTGAAATCGGGGATTGACGTTGCGCCACCCCTCGAAGTCTGTTTCCATCACGGATTTTGGGATGCTTCCATGGCTGTCTGGATGGATCATGAAGGGTTTTTTTAAAGAGGAAAAGACGCCAGAGTTGGACTTTAATTGATGCTGGAAGGAATGGGAAGCAGCCTGAATTTTTTGTCGAGTCTTAGAGACACAATCTGCTTCTTGCCGGCTCGCGCCGAGTCCACCTGAGAAAAAATGACGGTGCCGGAGAGGCGGAGTTTGAGATGATTCTCCAGAATGAGAGTCTTGGGAATGTCCAGGGAAAGGTCTAATTTGCACCCAACCATAACTCTTGATCTCAGCCAGACCGTGGCCTCTTCGGAGCTGATGGAGAGAACTTGGGTTTTCTCCCTGAATTTATTTTCCAGGGCATCCACGCCGGTCACCAAAGCAGGGAGAGAGAGCTCAAAGGCGCGCTCTCTCTTCCCGGCTCTGGCCGCGCCATGGGTGGAGGGTTTGGAGTGTTCTTCCTTTTCGTTCATTTCCAAATAGAAATTTTCGCTGGTTCCTTCTCTGAGTTCAATCGCTCTTGAGGATGAATCCGAGGGTGATTTTTTAGACATTCTCATCATCCGCAGAGATTAGGCTTCTTGGCTTCATGCCGCCTCCGAGGGGGCTCTTCATTGTCCGGTGCAGGCCGGCAAATAAGTTTATCCATTTCCTTGAGCCGAGGACTGCCCTTGTCTTCAGCCGTCCGGTTTAATAAAATATTTGGTTTCAAACCTAAGCGAAATTCGCTGTTTGGAAGGGCAAGAATTATTGGCCTCCACG
>Ga0315280_10009984_pt1 | contig 12006 bp, 10 predicted proteins | sample YL17G06_40_MG_FD_203697 | JGI IMG/M metagenome (GOLD analysis project Ga0315280, IMG submission 203697) | Sediment microbial communities from Yellowstone Lake, YNP, Wyoming, USA - YL17G06_40 | ecosystem: Environmental > Aquatic > Freshwater > Lake > Sediment | place: USA: Wyoming | collected... | reverse complement strand
ACCCACATCGTGCCGGACAGCGGACCGACGGTGGCGTCACGGACGTCGATGGTCGTCGGCGAGCTGCTCCGGAAGTGCGCGCAGGAGATGAAACGTCGGCTCGGAGGGTCGAAGCCGGCCGAGTACCTCGAGAAACACGGACCGCTCGTGATCACGCGCGGCTACGAGCAGCCGCCCGACATCGAGTGGGACGAGGAGGCCTATCGCGGCGACGCGTACGGCACGTTCGCCTATGGTTGCGACGTGGCGGAGATCGAATTCGACCCTGACACCTTCGAGGTGCGGCCGATCAAGATCACCGCGGTGCACGAGATCGGCAAGGTGCTGAACCCGACGCTGGCCGCAGGGCAGGTCGAGGGCGGCACGATCCAGGCGATGGGCTACGCGCTGCTCGAGGACGTCGTCATGCAGGACGGCCGCATGGCGAACGCGCAGCTGACCAACTACCAGGTGCCGACGACGGTGGATGCGCCGCCGGTCGAAGTGGTGCTGCTCGAGCAACCGTACCGGCACGGGCCGTTCGGCGCGAAGGGACTTGGCGAGCTGCCGTTCGACGGTCCCGCGCCGGCTCTCGTCAACGCGATTCGCCACCTTGGAATCGACATCCGCTCCGTGCCCGCGACGCCGGAACGGATTATGGAAGCCGCGGAGACGACGGGTGCCAAGTGCTAGGTGCTAAGTGCCAAGTGCGGTGCTAAGTGCTGGGTGCCAGGTGCGGCAGACAGCACCGCACCAAGCACGGAGCACCGCACCAAGCACGGAGCACCGCACCAAGCACGGAGCACCGCACCGGGCACATAGCACAGCACAAGCACATAGCACCGCACGAAGCACTTAGCACCCAGCACCCAGCACCCGTGGGAGCCGTTGTGAGATTTGTCCTGAACGGCAAGACCGTGGACGTCCGGGCGCACCCGATGAAGCGCCTGCTCGACGTCCTGCGCGAGGACTGCGGGCTGACCGGAACGAAGGAAGGCTGCGGGGAAGGCGAATGCGGCGCCTGCACGGTACTTCTGAACGGGCAGCCGGTCAACGCGTGCCTCGTGCCGTGTGCGCACGCGCGTGGCGCTCGCGTCACCACCATCGAAGGCTTCAGGGGGCGACACGCGTTGCAGGACGCGTTCGTGAAGGAAGGCGCGACACAATGCGGCCTCTGCACGCCCGGCCTCATCGTCGCCGCCTCGACGCTCCCGCGCGACGCCACGCCGGACGAGGTGCGCCTCGCGCTCGCGGGGAACATCTGCCGCTGCACGGGCTACGCCGCGATCTATCGGGCGATCAACAGGGCACGCAGGGCGCGCAGGACAGGCTTGCCCGCCGGAGCGCCCAGAGCCCCCGGGAAGCGCGCGAAGGTGGGTAGGGCTGGCCTGCCTCGACGAAGCGCGCGCACCGCAGCAAAGCGCGCGAGGGCGGGCCCATGAGAACCGCGATCTCCTCGCTCGAACTCCTCGAGCCGCGGTCGCTCCGCGACGCGCTGGTGATGCTGCGCGACGAAGGCCCGCTGGTCCCGATGGCCGGCTGCACGGATCTCTACGTCTCGCTGAACTTCGGCACGCTCACGGGCAGCCGCTTCCTCGATCTTTCGAGGCTCGACGAGCTGCGCGGCGTCAGCCGGCGCGGCGCGTGCCTGTCGATTGGCGCCCTGACGACCTTCACCGACATTCAACGCTCGGCGGAGATCCGACGACGCCTTCCGATGCTGGCGAGCGCCGCTGCCCAGATCGGCGGGCGCCAGGTCCAGAACCGGGCGACGATCGGTGGCAACATCGCGAACGCCTCTCCCGCCGGCGACAGCCTGCCGGTGCTCGCGGCGGCGGAGGCGAGCGTCGTGCTTCTCAGTCACGACGGCCAGCGCCGCATTCCCTTCGTCAGTTTCTTCACCGGGTATCGGCAAAGCGTGCGGCGGCCGGACGAGATCATCGTCGCCGTCGAAGTGCCCCCGGTTGACGGGCGGCAGTGGTTCCGCAAGGTGGGCACGCGGGCCGCACAGGCGATCTCGAAGGTCGTGATGGCGGCCGTGAGGGGCGAGCGGCCGCGGGTAGCGCTGGGCAGCGTCGCGCCGACCGTCATCCGGGTTCGCCAGACCGAGGAGATTCTGGCGTCGAACGGCTCGCTCGCCGACGCACAGCAGATGCTTCTCACGGAAATCGCCGCCATCCGCGACATTCGCTCGACCGCAACCTATCGCCGTCGCGTCGCCGCCAATCTGCTGGCCCAGTTCTGGCGGGAGACGGCGCACGCAGGCTGACTTCAACCCTGATCTCGTAGGCCCGAACCGGGAGGTAATGATGCCACATCGACGATTGGTGGCCCTGTTCGCGGCTCTTTTCCTGAGCATCGGAGTGGCCGCGTTCAGCCAGCAGCCCGACGCGCTCTATCGGTACGACAACCGAACGCCGGCGTATCCGGCTGGCAAAGGCCCGGCCGTGTGCATCGACGAGGGACACTCGAACATGCACACCTTGGGTGGGACGTATGCCCCACTCGCTACACTGCTTCGTGGCGACGGGTATGAGGTCCAGGCGTCGAGCGCGTTCACGAAGGAGGTCCTTGGCGGGTGCCGCGTACTGATTATCGCGAACGCTGTCGCCAAGGCGAACGTCAAGAACCGCGCTCTTCCACATCCGCCGGCGTTTGAGCAGGACGAGATAGAGACGCTCGCGACCTGGATCACCGATGGCGGGTCGGTGCTTCTCATTGCGGACCACGCGCCGTTCCCCGGCGCCGTCAAGGACCTGGGCCTGCTGCTCGGCGTCGAGATGCTGGACGCCTTTGCGGGATCCAGCCAAAAAGCGGGAGTCATCACGGTATTCGGGACTGCTGACGTATCCGACGCAGCGTGGAAGCAGTACGGCGAGGAGCGGAAGCTGCCGGCGACCCTGTTTACCGAGGTCCGCAGCAACCCGGGTTCGCTCGGGGCACATTCGATCCTGCGCGGACGCAGCGAGCGGGAAAGAGTTCCCTGGGTCGTGACATTCACCGGCCACGCCTTCCATGCCTCGAATCGGGTCCAGCCACTCCTGGTGTTTGGCCCTCGGGCCGTCGCGGTGCTCGACCGGCCCGACGCGGCTGTATTTCCCATTGGCGGCTGGCTGCAGGCCGGTGCCGTTCGCCTGGGCAAGGGAAGGGCCGTAGTGCTCGGGGAAGCAACCACTTGCACCGCTCAGGTCGGGGGTCCGCAACGCATCACGACCGGCATGAACACTCCAATCGCGCCGCACAACGCAAGGTTCTGCCTCAACGTGATGCATTGGCTCACCGGGCTGCTCGATCCGCCCTAGTCTGCCGTCCATGGGCGCTTGGCGAATTGGGCGATCGACCAGGCAGGTGTGACGCGCCGTGTAACACCGACGCGAGTGAGCGTTAGGCGGCAGTCGCGGGAGTTGGCACTTCGTGAAACGGTACCTTGGACGCGCAATGCCTGTCGCACTGACGCTTCTGGCGCTCGCCATCGCGTACTGGATCGTCGTCTTCCTCGTGCAGCGAAGCGTCTTGTTCCCGGCGCCGTCCGCTCAGTGGGCGCCAGACCCCGATGCCGCCGAGGCGATACCGCTTCCGCAGCAAGGCGGCGCTGTGCGCGCGTTGTTCCTCGGACCGACAACTCACAACGCCTTCCCGGCCCCGCTGTTCATCTTCACGCACGGCAACGCGGAGCTGGCCCAGGAGTGGGTCGGCGAATTCGCTGAACCGCGCGCGTGGGGTTGGGCGGCATTGCTGGTGGAATATCCCGGCTATGGACAGGAGCCGGGCCATCCATCGGAAGCGTCGATCAACGCAGTTGTGACGGCGGCCTATGAGTGGGCTCGGCACGACCCGCGCATCGACCTGTCGCGAATCGTAGCGTATGGGCGGTCCATCGGCGGTGGCCCGGCGACCCACCTGGCGACCACGCAGCCGGTGGCCGGACTGATCTTGGAGTCATCGTTCACGAGCGTTGCCCGAGTTGCGCACAGGTTCCTGATACCATGGTTCCTGGTCCGCGATCGATTCGACAGTCTGGCAGCCTTGCAGAAGTACCGCGGGCCGCTCCTGGTCCTGCATGGTGAACTGGACGAGATTGTCCCTTTCAGCGAGGGCAAGGCGTTGGCAGCCGCCGTACCTGGCGCTGAGTTCGCTCGAATGCCGTGTGGGCACAACGACTGCCCTCGGCCGTGGACGACGATCAGGGCATTTCTCAACGGGAAAGGTCTGATGCGTACTTCTCCGTGAGGCGTGACGGTCGCGTGCTGCAGATCTTTCCGTTCCTCGCCTGGCTTGCCGCAATCATCTCGGCCATCCTGCTGGCCGCGTTGTGGAGTGCCGGCGAGTTGGGACCGGGCGCCCTCGGCGTCCTGGCTGCCTGGTTCCTGGTCGCGGCGTATTGTCAGTTCCTCGGTGGTTCGGCGATCGTCGCGGCGTTGGGCCTTCTGTGTCAGACGATCCTGGCCGTCTACCTCATCTTCCGCTGGAAACTCACGTCCTGATCATCGCCGGAACAGATACGCCAGCTTCACGAAGAAGCCGTCGTTCTGGCGCCGCACGTCCCACAACCGGTCGGTGAACGACGGCGCCGCCAGCGAGCTGCCGTAGCCGAAGAAGGCGACGGTGCCGGGCGACGGTTTGTACGATACCAGGTAATCGACGCGTAACGTACCCGTTCGGGTCGCGACGCTGGGCACGCCGTCCGGGTAGAGCAATGCGCCGGTGCGCGCCTCGAGCAGGGTGTCCTCGCGTTCGGCCCGGTATTCGCCGACGACACGGAAGAACAGCGACCGGGTCGCCTGGTACTCGATCTTCGCGCGCGGCAGCAGCGTGCGCGCGAACTGGCTGCCATCGCGCGCGCGCTGGATGTCGGACAGCACGCAGGTCATGTCGAGGCGCAGCTGGTTCGAGGGCCGGGCGCTCAGCGTCGCCGAGTAGTTCATCTCGAGGCCCTTCGACGCCTCGGGGAAGATCGCCACGTCGGCGCGCGAGACGCTGAAACTCGCGTTGAAGACCTGGAAGGTCGGCGTCGTGAGCGAGGTCGAATACTCGCGGCCGCCGCGCAGATCCACGGGCACGTCGTACGGGATGAGCGTTCCGCCCGGGCCGGCAACCATGTAGCCGGCGTAGGTCTCCCGATCGAACACGACGAACAGCCGGCTCACCGACGTATGCGTCTCCCAGCCGCCGCGCGCCTGCACGCTGAAATTCGCTTCTTCGCTGCCTTCGACGGCGCGCTCGTGCCCGAAGTCCGCGTAGTGCCAGATGCGGCTGAAGCCAAGCATGGTCGTCACGTTCTCCAGCGCGGCACCTTTGCGCCCGTACCACGTGAAACGGTTCGACCCGTGGGCGTTGACCATGTCGTTTCGCGGCACGTATCCCGATTCCGAGATGAAGTCGCTGCCGACCCCATTGAGCCGGTAGTTGAAGCCCCACCGCGGCGCGGTGCGATCGAATTCCGCCAGCCAGATCGGCGCGCTGCGCACGGCGGCGCCGTCCGCGCCGGTCCACGATCCGCCCAGCTGCCCCTGCACGTAATAGAGCTTCCTGAACACCACGCGCGAGTCTGCGGCGAGAACGCGGTTGTAGCCGGCGGAGGTCATCCGATCCGTGTAGGTCACGCCAGCCGTCGAGTCCGCCCCGAGATCGCGGCGGATGCGCGCGATGTTGAACAGCGCCCGACGAGGCGTCGTCGGCGCGGGCGCGGAGCCGGGAATCTCGTCTTCGGCCGGGGTCGCCGAACCGCTGATGTCGTCTTCGGCCGTCAGGTACGCAATGCTCGTCCTGCCGATCTTTCCCGTCAGCTTGCCGCCGGCGATCGGCTGGCCGATCTGGCGCGTGTAGACGAGCTGGTTCGGCGACGCAAACAGCTCGATGCCTTCCAGAAAGAAAGGCCGCTTCTCGGCATAGAAGAGCGCGAACCGCTCGTTCACGGTGACGAGGCCGGCGTCGGACTCAACCTGGCTGAAGTCCGGGTTCGCCGTCGCGTCGATCGACAGGTTCGTGAATCCAAACCGCGCGTTCAGTCCCGGTTCGACGCCGGTTCGCTCGCGCGTGAACGCCCCGGTGTCCGCATCCAGCTTCCCGTTGCTGGCCGTCGTCACGACCGGTTGCAGCTCCGTGACGACTCCACGCTTCAGATCGTGGATGCCGTCGAGGACGCCGGCCTGCGCCAGGAAGCTGCTGACGCGCCGGGCGTCGGTCCACGTGTCCTCGTACCCGGTTCGCTGGATCTTCCGGCGAATGTTCAGGCCCCAGCGCTGCGAGGGGCTGCTGCTGTAGCGCAGGCTCTTGAACGGGATGCGCACCTCGACGACGTAGCCGTCGCTGGTGAGCCGGCCCTTGGAATCCCATTGATAGTCGGGGCTGGTGTCCACGCTGCCGCCCGACCAGCTCCCGCCGCCCCAGCCTCCCGCCCCGCCCATCGATCCCGCGTTGAATCCGCCCTCCGTCTGCACGCCGTCCTGCTGCACGCCGAGCGGGTTGACGGTGAAGAAGAACGCGCGGCGGCGGTCGTCGAAGGTGTCCAGGTAGATGGTCACCGTGTCGTCGTTGGACAGCTTGTCGCGATCTGCCACGGTGGCCCTCACGGACCCGGCCTCACGATCGTGAGCGACGATGCCGAAGTGCAGTGCCGTCGGCGAGTACCAGACCAGCACTTCGGTTTGTTCCTCGGCGGGCCGACCGTCGGACGGAAGGTATTGCGAGAACCCGCCGAGACGGGCGGCGCTCGACCAGACCTCTTCGTCGAGCCGGCCATCCACCTGAATGGTCGCCTCGATTCGCGGAATCGCAACCGTCGGGCCCCCTCGTCCTTCGACGACGTCGGATGGGGCCGGAGCCTGTTGGAGTTGAAGGCACAGCAGCAGCAGCGTGAACATCGGGCAGGAATAATGATGAACGGGGCGCGGTTTGTTCCGATGCGCCCACACGGGAGCGCAGGGCCCGAACGGAGGAGGAATCTTAACGCTTGAGGTACCCGATCGCCAAGTCAGCCGGACGCGGCCGGCCAGATGGGGCCGGGGTGTAAGCCCTGACCCCATCTCGCCCGGCTTACGCCAGCGGTCGTGCCGCCGGCCGTCCGACCCCGACCGCGCGCACCAGCGCGAGCACCAGCACGACGACGCCGACGATGATGTCGTTGGCGACCGCCGAGGCGAGTTGCGGGCTGTAGCCGAGCACGAACGGGGCGATGGTCACCCAGATGCCGAAGAGCACCACGAGCCACGCAGGCGTGGCAAGTGCTTCATGGGTGGCGGCCATCCACAGCGAGAACGCCGCGATCAGGATGCCGAGGATGACGTCCTCCGGCACCGCACGGCTCACGTGGCTGTACTTCAACGCGAACGGCGAGACGATCAGCCACAATCCGAGGATGAAGTTTATCCAGCTGGCCCACCGCATGAGCGATTCCTCCTTCCGCTTCAGGTTGGGACGATCGAACGGCCGGCGCCGATGCGGAAGCGGAGCGCCGCCCGCTACCGATCCTCTTGCATTACGAGTACCGGGAAGCAGTGCTCTAATTTGCGTAGAACCACGCCCTGGCGGTGGCGTCCGTGCGGATGAAATGGAGCAGCGCCTGGGCAACTTTCTGCGCCCCACTGTCGCTCGGATGCGTGCCGTCGTTGCTTGGCACGTCCGCGCAGTTGCTCTTCGATGACCCACCGAACCGAAAAGGCACTCTCGTAGGCGTACGGCTGGGGTTGAGCGCTGTTGAGGCGTACCCGCCATAGATACGGCTGGAAAGGTAGGCGATCTGGAGGTTCGGAAGAATCAGATCCTCACGCCGCTTGCGTAGAAGAGCATCCGGCCGAGTATTTCCGACGCGAAAACGAGAACCAGGGCGGCAATGGCGGAAGACGCCGGCAGCGGGCCCGGCAGCGCTCGGAACACGTTGACGAGCAGAGCCGCGGCGACCAGCGCCAGGCCCGCCCGCGCGCCCGCAAGCCAGAGGGCTGCGTGGCCCGCGGATGCCGCGCTGATCGCGGCAGCCGGCTCGCGCGCGACGGTGGCGAGTTCCGCCGGCAGCAGCAACAGCTGCAGGGCGACCAGCGTGACGGCGACGAGCACGAGTACGCGTACGAACGGGACGGCCGATTCGAGCACGACGACGGCGAGCGTCCCCAGCACGACCGTCGTCGCAAGGAAACCGAGCGGTGTCGCGATGCGATTCCAGGCCGGCTGCGCGGGGACCATGTAGAGGCGCGACATCGCGTAGAGGGCGGCCAGGCCAAGCGCGAGGGCGAGGAGGCACGCGGTGCCCCGAACCGCGGGCGACAGGCCGGTGCGGAAGGCTGCGGCGACGAGCGCGACGGCTGCGGTGAACAGCAGCGAGAACGCGATCTCGCGGCTCAGCCACGAGCTTCGGACGTTGGCGACCGCCAGCCATGCCTGCAGCGGCTGACCGAGGTGCGCGAGCGAGGCGACCAGGGCGAGGGCGGCCGCGGCCGCCGCGACCAGCAGCGGCAGTTCGAAGGCGCGCGCCGGAGTCTGCACGGGACCCCGCACGGAGAACAGATGAAGCGCGCTCACGACCAGCAGGACGCCGACCGAGGTCTGCATCAGCAGTGTGAAGGCGACCAGCGCCCATTCGCGGACACTCACGCTATAGCTCCTCGCGGTTCCCAATCCGCGGACGGCGTGCCTCCCGATGCGCCGTGACGACGATCGACGGCCGGGTGATCGCCGGGTCGGGCAGCGGGTAGATGCCCTTCGCGCCCGTCCCGTAGCGTGCCTCCAGGTCGCGCAGCTCGCCGAATTCCAGCGCCCGCATCGGGCACGCGGCGACGCACGCCGGCGGCCGCCCCGCCTGCCGCTCGTCGGCGCACAGGTCGCACTTGGTCATTCGCCCGGCGCGCGCGTCGTAGCGCGGGGCGCCGTACGGGCACACCCACTCGCAATAGCGGCACCCGATGCACCGCTCGGCGGCGATCGCCACCGTCCCGTCCTCGCGTTTCTGCATCGCGCCGGACGGGCAGGCGTCGACGCACGCCGGCTGCTCGCAGTGCGCGCACGACAGCGACACGCTGTAGGCGAACGCACTCGTCGTCCAGGCCGCGCCCTGCCGCACCCACTCGCCGCCCTCGACGGTCGCCACGCGGCGCCACAGGCGTCCCACCTCCAGGTCGTGCTTGTCCTTGCACGCCACCTGGCACGCCTTGCACCCGCTGCACGCGGTCGTGTCGAGGTAGAAGGCAAGCTGCATCGAATTACACTTCTGTCAATTGGACCTGGTCCAATTCCCCAATTACATTTCTGTTAATTGGACCTGGTCCAATTTCCCGCTGTCAGCGGCTACCTATCCAGTCACCCGTGCGACCTCCACCAACATCGTGTGCTGCGCGTTGCCGCGGGCGCCGGGCGTCGCACGCTCCGACGTGAGCACGTTCACGCAACCCCGGCGATCCACGCCCTTCGCGTCCGGCGTCCACCACGCGCCCTGCGGGATGTCCACCAGTCCCGGAATGATCCGCGTCGTCAGCCGGGCCCGCCCGCGCAGCTCCCCGCGGTCGTTGAAGACGCGCACCTCGTCGCCGTTGCCGATCGCGCGGGCGCCGGCGTCAATCGGGTTCATGTACACCCGCTGCGGCATCGCTTCCTCGAGCCAGTCCACGTTGTCGTGCGTCGAGTGCACGCGCCGGTGATAATGGCTGCCGATTGCCTGCAGCGGGTACTTCTTGAACAACGGATCCCACGGCCCGCCCTCCCATTCGGGAATGAACGTCGGGATCGGCGGTAACCCTTCGATCCGCATGTCGGCCAGCCGCGACGAATAGATCTCGATCCTGCCCGACGGCGTATTCAGCGGATGCTTTTCGGGATCGGCGCGAAAATCCGCGAACGCGATGTGCGGCTTGTCGTACTTGAAGATGTGGACGCCGCGCCGGCGGAACTCGTCGAAGGTCGGGAAAGTCGGATCAGCGGCCTGCGAGACCTTCACCATCTCCTCGAGCCATTGCAGTTCCGTTCGCCCCCCGGTGAACTGCCGCGCCAGGCCCAGCTTGTCGGCGATGTGCGCGAAGACGTCGTAGTCGCTGCGGCACTCGTACATCGGCGCAATCGCCTGGTTCATGAAGATGAGTGAGGCGCCCTGATCCCAGATCGTGCACATGTCGTTGTGTTCGAACCACGTGACGGCTGGCAGCAGCAGGTCGGCGTAGCGCGCGCTCGGGGTCAGGAATTGGTCGGTGACGACGATGAAGTCGAGGAGCTTCGGATCGCTCAGGATGCGCTTGGTGCGGTTGACGTTCGCGTGCTGGTTCAGCAGCGCGTTGCCGGCAGTATTGAAGATGAACTTGATGTTGGTGCGGAGCGTCTGCTGGCCCTCCGGCAGGTTCCGCACGCCGTCGGCGGCCCCCATCTCGGTGCCGCGCACCACCGCGTCGGTCCACTTGAAGACCGGGATGGCTTCGGGCACCGGGTTCCGGCCGGCCGGGAAGCGGCCAACCGGCAACGGACGCCCGACCGAGTAGCTGACACCGCCGGAACTGCCGCCGCTGATGCCGAGGTTGCCCGTCATGGCGGCCAGCGTGATGCTGCCGCGGACAGGCTGTTCGCCGTACGCCCGCCGGTTGTAGGCCAGCCCGGCAAGCAACGCGGCCGGCTTCGTGCGCGCCAACTCCCGGGCCAGTCGCGTGATGGTCGCGGCGGGAATCAGGGTGAGCGCCTCCGCCCACGCGGGTGTCTTCGGCACGCCGTCAGTGTGCCCGACGACGTAGCTCTTGTACGACGAACCCGGCGGCGCACCCGCCGGCAGGTGCTCCTCGTCGAAGCCGACGCAGTAGCGATCGAGGAACGCCTGGTCGTGCAGACCTTCACTAATCATGACGAACGCCATCGCGTCCATCAGGGCGTTGTCCGTGCCCGGGCGAATCGGGACCCACTCGTCCGCCAGCGCCTGCGCGCTCATCGTCAGGCGCGGGTCGATGACGACGATTCGCGCGCCCGCTTCGCGCGCCTGCTTCAGGTAGTAGCCGGTGTTGGTGCCGAAGATCGTCTCGACCGGGTTGAACCCCCAGAGGAGGATCAGCTTCGAGTTGACGTAGTCGTCCGCGCTGTGCCCGGTGTCATCGACGCCGAGCGAGTACGGCGTGGCCCATCGCGCGCAGGCGGAGCTGTAGGAGTTGTAGTAGCCCAGGCGGCCGCCGAACAGGTTGAGCAGCCGCGCGGACATCTGCGAACCGGCGAAGAGGCTGCTGCCTCCGGTCGCGTAAATGTTGAAGAACGCGGCAGGGCCGTGCTTGTCGCGCACGCGGCGCATCGCGTCGGCCACCAGCTGCGCGGCTTCATCCCAGGACACCCGCGCGAACTTTCCTTCGCCGCGTTCCCCGACACGCTTCATCGGGTACTTCAGGCGGTCGGGGTGATACACGCGACGGCGGTACGCGCGTCCGCGCGGACAGGCACGCAGCTGCGGGTCGGCAGGGGAGTCGGGCCTGTCGTCGGTCGTGATGCGGATGATGCGGCCGTCCTTCACCCACGCTTTCAGCACGCAGTGGCCGCCGCAGTTGTGGGCGCAGCCGCTGGACACGATCGTGACGCCATCGGGGATGTGGGATCCGGCTTCCTTGCCCGCCGACGCATCAGCGAAGGCGGGAGCCGGATTGGACGCGGCTGCGGTGCCGCTTCGCCGCAGCCCCGCGCCGATTGCGGCCGCACTGCCGCCGACCGCGGCGCCCCAGCGAAGGAAGGATCGCCGGGACAGGCCGCGCTCGAGCGATGGGTTCAGGGGTCGGGTGTCGTCGGTCATGAGAGACGCGGGGATTTTGAGCGTCGGAGGGCTGGCCTGTCAATTGGTTGTTGGTCGTTCTGTGCGTCGATTCTACGGAGCACAAGGATTCCACGCCCAACGGATGGCGTCTGAACGGCTGGAAGGAAACGGCCCCCCACTTCGGCAAAGGTGTGCGGACCGTCCAGCGGTGGGAGAAGGTCTTCCGCTCGCCGGTCCATCGTATCCGCATTGGAGCCGGCGAGACGGGCGGGACGCGAGTAGGAAGCGTCTGAAGCAGGCGAAATCGAGGCAGAGACCGGCCGCCCGGCACGCTT
>Ga0315280_10009983_pt1 | contig 12006 bp, 10 predicted proteins | sample YL17G06_40_MG_FD_203697 | JGI IMG/M metagenome (GOLD analysis project Ga0315280, IMG submission 203697) | Sediment microbial communities from Yellowstone Lake, YNP, Wyoming, USA - YL17G06_40 | ecosystem: Environmental > Aquatic > Freshwater > Lake > Sediment | place: USA: Wyoming | collected... | reverse complement strand
GGGCTGTGGCTCTGGCCGAAGGGACTCGGATCAGGGTTGAGGACTTCTCCGACGAGACTGACCCCCTCGGCGACGATTTGCTTGCGAGGCTTTTGCGCTTACCCCTACGCGAAGCTCGCAGGCAGTTCGAACGGCACTACCTTCTGGAGAACCTGCACCGCCACGACGGGAACATCACTCAGGCGGCGAGCGCTGTGGGCCTGCCCAGACAGAACTTCCATCGAAAGATGAAACAGTTGGGCATTGCCAGCAGACATCGCCAGACTGCCATCCAGTTTGAATCCAGCCTTGATTAGGCTTGGGAGCCCTTCGCCTATGTCGCTCTTCTGCGACTGAATCAAGATTTTATGACATTTCCATAAGCCTATAATATAAAGTGACTTACGTGAGGTTGCCCGCAATTTTTGTCATACCGGAATGACCGGGGCCTTCCATTTTGACGAAGCATTGCTTCGAAGCTGCAAAGTCAACCCATAAAGGCATTATATATATCTATTAATTATAGATTTACAAGTTTGGCACGGCAATTGTATTGAAGAAGACCGAACGAATTTGGCATCTGCAGACTGAGAAGACACGCCTAAAAGAAAGAGGAGGATGTAATGGGCCAGCAACAACTTCTACTCATCGTGCTATCGGTGATCATCGTGGGGATCGCGGTGGTCGTCGGTATCAACATGTTCAATGACCAGGCGGCCAGCTCCAATCTGGATGCGGTCAGCGCAGATCTGGTCAACCTGGCGTCCAGGGCGCAGCAGCATTTCCGCCGGCCGACGGCTATGGGCGGGGGCGGGGGCAGCTTCGCCTTACTCACGGCCAACGCTGCAGGACTGGCTTATCTGACCACTCAGCCAACGAACGAAAACGGAGCCTACAGCGTGAAGACGGCAGGGACCGCGACCACGGTGACTCTGCGCGGCGTCGGCACGGAGGATGGCGACGGCAACGGAACCCCTTGCACGGCGGACATCCAGGTGTGGGCTGACAGTATAGCCATCACCGTCATTGACCGATAGGTTGGGGGCTTGGCGAGGCGGGCGGATGCCGTCCGCCTCGCTGCATCAAATAGCAGTCCCAAAAGAGCTAAGACCGTCAGTCCGTTTTCGCCGGGAAGCGGACTCATGACAGTTCAAAAAAAACCGGGAAGCAAACCGGGGAGAATCTATGGGGCAGCAGCAGGTTCTTCTGGTGGTATTAACCGTCATCATCGTGGGCATAGCCATTGTAGTAGGAACACAGATGTTCCAAGATCAAGCCGCCGATTCCAATTTGGATGCAGTTTGCATGGACTTAGTGAGCCTTGCCTGGAAGGCTCAGCAGCATTATCGGAGGCCACTTTCCATGGGAGGAGGCGGCGAGAGTTTTCAACTGCTGACTGCCAATGCGGCCGGTTTGGCTTACTTGACCACGCAGCCCTCAAATGGAAACGGCACCTACTCGATCACTACGGCGGGCAACAATGTCAGCGTCACTTTGCAGGGAATCGGCACCCTTGACGGGGATAGCGACGGAATCGCCGCCAGCGCTCAGATTCAGGTTTGGGCCGACAGCACTGTTTTGACGGTTTTAAATCGTTGAGAAGACTATCAGAAAGGCATTCTGCAGAATTCTGATTAAGCGGATACAAAACGTGGATGGGGATGAGTTCAGACTCCAGATTGGACAGGAGGCGCGCTGAGGCAGGTGCAATGACCACCTGTCTTTTGCGCATTTTACACACTAAACAAGCAGGTTGAAAATGGCTGAATTCCGATATCAAGGCGTGGCAGTTTCAGGGCGGATGACGCAAGGGATCATCTCCGCTCGGGGGAAACGCGAAGCGCGCAAGCGCGCCGCAGAGATTGCTGGACAGCGCCGTTTCCGGCTGCAATCGTTGGAAAAGAAGATGGCGTTCCTCTACAAAGTCCAGAAGGGCAAGGAGACGGCGATTATCGGCGAGCAGAAGGCGTTTTCCGCCGATGAAGTTCGGCGCGCGCTGGAGAAGATGGGCTACACGGTGCTTTCCATCCAGAAGAAGTTCCTGGATTTTCGCCTGAAGCCACCTTCCAAGGACGTGGTCATGTTCATTCGCCTTTCCGCCGACCTGCTGCGGGAAAAACTGCCTTACGACGAGATTCTGAATCTGCTGTCCAACGATATGGAGAACAAGACGTTGAAGCAGTCGCTGCGGGAGATTACTCAGGATTTAAAGGACGGCAAGGATGGCGTCGAAGTGTTCGGCAAGCAGGCGGATATTCTGGGCAAATTTCCCGCGCATATGCTGGGTGTCGCCTCCAAGTCCGGCAACATGGTGGAAATCTATGAAGCCACGGCCAAATTTCTGGAACGCAACGAGGAATTCAAGAAGAGCCTGCGCAGCGCCATGGTGATGCCGGCGATCGTGGTCGTTGCGCTCATTGCGGCCGTGCTTTTTTATGTGGCTTACGTCTTTCCCCAAACCGCCAACATGTTTTTGAAATTTGACATTGACCTGCCGCCGATGACGGCGGCGACTCTGCAGTTATCCAATTTTCTGCAGGCCAACGCCCTCTATATCTTCGGCGCGATCGGGGCCGTGATCCTGGTTGTGGCGCGACTGGCGCTGTCGCCGCGCGGCCGTCTGTTTTTCTCGAGGTATTTAATTAAGTTCCCCGTAATCGGACCGCTGATCCATAAGACCTCCGTCGAGATCTGGTTCCGCGTTTTTTATTCGCTATACTCCGGCTCGGGAGAGAATGTGGAGGCCATTCGCATTGCGGCGGAGGCCTGCCGCAGTCCCTGGATGGAAAAGCAAATTAAAGAGGTGGCCATTCCGAGAATGCTGAAGGAAGGGCAGGGCATTGTCGAGGCGCTGGAAGAGACCGGTGTCTTCACGAAGAATGCGCTATCGCGGCTGCGCTCCGGAGCCGAAACTGGAACCATTCGCGAGACCTCGATCCAGGTCGCCAATTACTACGAAAAGGAAACGACCTATAAGTTGCGGAATATCATTGATCTGATTCAGGTGGTCATCGCGCTGCTCATCATGATTGTGATGACGGGCTTAACGGTGATCAGTTCTGAAACGGCGGTTATCCGTCCGAAAGCACCGGGAATGCGGTAGGCTATGGCGGTACGGGAAGAGATTCGCAGATCCACGCGCAGCGGCGACCTGCTGGTAGAGCGGGGCGTGATTGATGCCGAGACTCTGGAGAAGGCGCTCATTTTGCAGTCTGCCGAGCCGGGGTCCAGGCGCCGCAAGCTGGGAGAGATCCTGGTTGAAGACCTGGGCTGCGACCGGCATGAAATCTTTCGCGAACTGGCCAGGATCTACGCCTTTTCGGAGGTGGAGTTAGACAAGGAAGCACTGACAGACCAGAAAGTCCAATTCATCAAGAGCCTCTATGAGACCTTAGAGAAAGAAGACCGCGACGAGCTGCTCAGCAACAGGATTCTTCCTTATCGAGTTGACGAACGGCGTCCGGACACCTTACTGGTTCTGACCGATGATCCGACGGACCGGGAAATCCGCGCCCTGGCGCGCAGATTTCGTTACCGCCACATTGAATTCGCCTACGCGCGTCGCGAGCATTTGCGCCAGTCGCTTGATAAGGTTTATCCGATTACGAATGAATTTCTGCAGATTATCGAGGAAGCCTCGACGCAGATTGAGAATATTGACGAGAGCGAAGAAGATGAGAAAATAGATGAAGAGAAGTTAGACCAGGAAATCAACCAGTCGCTGCTGACCAACTTGATCGAAGGCTGTCTGGTGGAGGCTGTCAGGCGCGGGGCATCGGATGTTCATATTATCCCGGCCGAGGGAAACCGGACGGAATTTCACTTCCGCGTGGATGGCAAGTTGCAGATCTGGCATACGCAGGAATTTATTAAACCGGAAGCTGTTGCGGCCGTCGTCAAGGACCGTTCGCGCAATGTGGACCGCTTTGAGCGGGAGACCGCGCAGGATGGCTTCATTCAGCGCAGCATTGATGGCCACTTGATCCGTTACCGAGTTTCCATACTTCCCATCGTCGCATCCGAATACCGGCGCAAGTTGGAATCCATCGTCATCCGGGTGCTGGATGATCGCAAGGTGATCTGCGATCTAACCAAGCTGGGTTTGCAGAAACAGGCGCGGGCGGATTTCGAGAAGGCCATTCGCAAGCCGCAGGGGATGGTGATCCTGACCGGTCCGACGGGATCGGGCAAGTCTACGACTCTCATGGCGGCCCTGCACCAGGTTCTGACTCCGCAGGTGAATGTACTGACGGTGGAAGACCCGGTGGAATATATGATTCGCGGCGCCCGTCAGATCAAGCTGAGTCAGCATCTGGATTTTGAGGGCGCCTTGCGCTCTATCCTGCGGCATGACCCGGACATCGTCATGGTGGGTGAGATGCGCGACAAGACCACCGCGGAGATCGCCATCAAGCTGGCCAACACCGGTCACCTGACGTTCAGCACACTGCATACCAATGATGCTCCTTCGGCCATTTCGCGATTATTCAAGATGGGAGTGGAGCCATTTTTAATTGCGTATGCTATTAACATCGTGGTGGCGCAGCGTTTGATCAGAACCTTATGCGAAAAATGCAAGCAAGTAGATGATAGTCTCGATCCAGAAGTCCCCAAGACTCTGGGATTTACCCAGGATGAGATAAAGAACACGACTTTTTACCGCGCCGTGGGCTGCGAGGCATGCAATCGCGGCTACAAGGGCCGCGGCGCCATCCATGAAGCTCTTCTGTTCACCAAGGAGATACGCCGCATCATTCTGGAGTCGGGCGACGCCGTCAATGAGGACGCGGTGCGCGAAGAAGCTATCAAGAACGGGATGCTCACGCTGCGCGCTTCCGGCCGGGAAAGGATCAAAGAGGGAATCACGACCTGCGAAGAAATCGGCTTTGCCACCGCCGAGGATTAGAGCTGCTTGCAGGTCAACTCAGCTTGAGGAGTATAGGCCATGGCAAACACAGGTCAAATGCTGCTGGTTCTGGGGGCGCTGCTGCTTTTCAGCATCGCTTTGCCCTCGCTAAACGGGACGGTTCTGTACAACGATAAGACGCTGTTTTCGACCAACGCTGAGCTTACGGCGATATCTCTGGCGCAGAAGATTTTAGCCGAGGCAGGATCCAAGGCCTTCGACGAAGTCTGCTTGACCACCCGGCCACAGTCGGCTTCGCAGCTAACTGCCGTCGCCTCCTTGGGCCCTGAAGCGGGGGAGAATTACCCGCAATTTGACGACGTAGATGATTTCCACAATGTGACCTTAAGGGATTCTACAACTTTGCCCTCCATTCTGTTCATTATTAACGGCAGCGTTTCCTATGTGGATCCCGCCAATCCATCGCAAGCCGTCGCCAGTCAGACCTTTGCCAAGCGACTGCGCGTTACGGTTTCCGGGCCTTATCTGGTGAATCCGGCTAATGATCAGCCTGGCCAGATTAGCATGGAGCAGTTGTATTCCCATTTCTAAACGAGAGAAAAGGGACCAGGAATGCGAGAAAAAATTCTTATTGTGGATGACGACCCCGAGACCCTGGGGCTCTGCCAGAACGCGCTCGAGGGCGAAAGATACCAGGTGGTCACCGCGTCCAGCGCAGAAGACGCTCTGCAATTGGCGGCCGAAGGGGAATACGACGTGATCCTCTCAGACATCAGAATGCCCGGAGTCAGCGGACTGGAATTGCTGGAGAATCTGAAGAAACTCGATCCGGAGCAACCGGTGATCATGTTTTCGGGGTTCGGCGACGTGGATGCCGCGGTGGAAGCGATGAAGCTGGGTGCTTTCGATTCGCTCGCCAAGCCGCTGATCGTGGATGAGTTGAAGGTCACGATCAACAAGGCCTTGCGACAGAACCGCCTGCGCCAGGAAAACGAGAAGCTCAAGCAGGAACTGCACGATTCTCACGTAGCCATGGCCAATCTGCCCAAGATCGTGCCTTTGCTGCAAAATATGACGGCTGACGTCGCCAGAGAATTCCTGGAGCTGGGAGAAGTTGAAACGATCAATTCCAACGATATTATCTTAGAAGAAGGCCTGCTCGATAATCGCCTCTTCATCGTGCTGGAAGGCGAGCTTTCCGTCTGGCAGGAAAAGGCCGAGTTGTTCCGGTTAGGAAAAGGTGAATGTTATGGCGAAATGAACATATTTCGGCCCGGGCTGCGCAGTCAGGGCTTGCTGGTCGAACTGCCCGGACAACTGCTCGTGCTGGGCAAGGAGGAGATTCTGAATTTCTTTAACAAGAAAGAGGAGCGCGTCTTCAAGCTCTTCGTCTTCAATGCCTTGAATTCGATCTTCGCGAAACAGCGCAAGGCTTGCAGTCGCATTATACACCTGGAACGCATGCTGAAAGGATAAGCGATGAGCTCGATACTGGACTTAATTGGGTCCTTTGTCATTGGCGGCTTGCTCCTGATATCGGTCCTCTCGGTAAGATCCAATGTCAGCGATATGGCCACTCTGGATCAATTGGAATTGTCGGTGCAGGAGAATGTCGTTGAGCTGGTCTCCGAACTGGAGTATGATTTTCGCAAGATCGGATATGGAGTTCAGAATCCGGCATTGGCCATCATTCGCGCAGATACCAGCTCTATCACCTTTTGGGCGGACATGGATAACGACGGAGACATTGACAGCGTTCGCTACTGGTTGGGACCGACCGGTGAGGTCTCCGGGACGGTGAATCCCCGGGATCGCATTTTGCACCGAAAAGTAAATACGCAGACGTCCACCGGGTCGCTCGGCGTGGTCCAGTTCCAGCTGAAAATGTACGACGTCAGTGGCGCACAAACAACCAATGTCACTCTGGTCAAGCGCCTGGACTATTACCTGCGGGTGGAGAATCCATTTCCGGTTGACACGGTCTACGCCCGAACGGCATGGAATGGGACTATTCGTCCCAAAAACTTGTAGTGCAGGGGATCAAGGGATCCGAGCTAAAAAATCAGAGGCGGCAGCCAGCGATGAGGAAATCTCTCGGAACTAATGCAAACCTAAGAGGAGGGTGGTAACATGGGACGCTTCACCATCATCATCGTAGTCGGCTTCGCCATCATTGCTGCCGGCCTAAAGCTGACACAGGGGCGCTTGATTCGACGGGCCCAAGAACTCAGCTCAGAGCGTCTAACTGAGATGAAGGCTCGCAACGTCACGACCAGCGCGGTGAACATGTGTCTATATCATATTGGTCAGAATTTCGACTGGCGGGACGGGTATGATGACCTGAATATCGGCGGCGGCACGGCTGACGCTGTGATCGCAGACGCCTCGGACGATCCCGGGCTGCCGCTGAACCAGGTGCGCATCACCGCAACCGGAAGCTATGGCGGAGAAACCGCCACGGCCGTGGTGGTGATGAGGAAATCGGCGTATTCTGAATTCGCCTACTTCACGGATGTGGAACCTCTAATTTACTTCATTACGGGGGACACGATCCGGGGGCCCATTCACACCAACGGGCAGTTCCACATTTCGGGCAATCCGGTATTCTATGGTTTGGTTTCGTCGGTAGCCAGTTCCTGGTATGGCACGGGGAGTCCTAAATTCAAGGCAGGCACGAATTTCGGTTCTTCGCGGATTGACCTGCCTACTGACTTTTCGATCCTCGAAGGCAGGGCGCAAAGCGGCGGAACCTCCTTTGCAGGTGAAACCAACATCATATTCAAAAATGATGGCACCTTCGATTGGCAGGTCTTCCATAAGGTGGGAAGTCCGCCCAGCATCGTGGTGGATTCCAGTGGCAATACTGACCTTGACCTCACCAATGGAGTAATTGCCACCGAAAACGGCAAGGACATCCACATCAAAGGCACGCTGAACGGTCAGGTTACCGTCATATCTGACAGCAACATCTGGATTGACGATGATATCCTGTACAACCAGGATCCGCTGACGGACCCTACGGCCGATGACCTGCTGGGGTTGATTGCGACCAAAGATATCATCGTTACTGACAACGCGGCAAACCGCAGCAATTGCACAATTGACGCCACGCTCATGGCGTTGAACAAATCCTTCAAAGTGCAGAATTACGATACGGGTTCTCCACGGGGGACGCTCACGGTCCTGGGCGGCATGGTGCAAAAAGAACGCGGGCCGGTGGGCACCATGAGCGGCGGGGTGATCAAAACCGGGTACCTGAAAAAATATCTATACGATCAGCGCTTCATGACCAAAGCGCCGCCTTACTACCCGATTTTTAGCAGAAACTCCATCGTCTCCTGGTACGAATAGGCTGACGACGCGCCGCGTTCGCCGGCGGATGATCGGGCATTTTTCCTCGCAGCGGCTGGACAAGCGAAGATGAACAAGGAGATGTGCAGCCTCCCTGTAAAGCAACAACCTGATCGAGCGCCTGAAATAAGACGATGGGCAATAAAGATCATCGAAGCATCAGCCGAAATAATAAGGGGGCGCCATATCAACTCTGCTGAGTTGCCTATGAAGCTCAAAAGCCGCTCGAAGACCGGGTGCGGTCTCATGGTTGGACTTATGAATAGCTGAGGACACGATGTGGGCAGGCCGCATTATGGCTCCGTTCAACCCCGACCCCCACGGAGCCGCCGGTCTTCGGGTTCTATCTAAAGAGGACGAGCCATGAGAAAAGAGTCCCTCGTTATCATTTTCCTCGGACTCCTGCTCTGGGGTTGCGAGGAAAAATCGACCGACCTGACCGCAGGTCATGAGTATGCTCATTTGACCGGCGTGGTGAAGTATGCCGCGGATTTGACTCCGGCGAATATGGCCTTCGTGCGCACGCAAACGCATCTGGAGACGACTCTGACCGATTCATCGGGCGCCTACGATCTGCCCATAGAAATGCCTAAGGATGCCCAGGAAGCGGTCGTCCTCGAGGTTTTCAAAGAGGGCTATCTGACCGTGGACATGGACGCGGTCATCCTGGCGGGGGCAACCACCCCTATGCCGGTCATCACGCTGGAGCGCTATCTGGATTCAACGTTGTTGGATACGACGATTACCGGCTCAGGGGTACCGGTGAGCCTGGCGCTCATTTCGCTTAGTCCTGAAACGTTGGGCGTAACCGGCACGGGCGGCGTTTCCTCCAGCCAGATCGTCTGCGAGGCTCGGGATGGTAATGGCAATCCTGTGGATTCGGTGCACGCCGTCCAGATTGAATTTGAGCTGCTTGAGGATCCGGGCGGAGGCGCCTATGTTTATCCCGCTAACGCGGTGACAGACCACGAGGGACGAGTTTTCACCACCTTTTACGCTGGAACCGAAGCGGGAGTGGCCATTATTCAGGCTGGATTTGCGGGACAGAGCGTTTTCATCGTTCTGCCGGACGTCATCATATACCAGACGGGAGAGCCCGCTTCCATCGCTCTAATCAGCCTGCAATACGACTCCATCGCGGTTCGCGGCACCGGCGCGAACGAAGTAACCACCATGACGTTCGAGGTGCGCGACGCTGGAGGATCGCCTCTGAGTCTGGCGCAACCGACGGAAGTCAATTTTGCCGTGCAGGGGAGCATGGGAGGCGGCGAATACCTTTACCCTACGTCGGATGTTACGGATGCACTGGGCCGGGTCAGCACCAGCCTGAACAGCGGCACGATTTCAGGCGTCGTGCAGATCGCTGCCTATCTGGCAGAGGATAGCACCGTCGCCTGCACGCCGGTTCCCATAGCCATCCACTCGGGTTTTCCGGATCAAGCGCATTTTGCCGTGATTCCGCAATACATCAATTTCCCAGGCTTCAACTACTACGGCATCATTGACAGCATTAGAGCGCTGGTAGGGGACATATATGCCAACCCGGTCCCCATGGGCACGGCAGTGTATTTTACCACGGACGCCGGCATTATTGAAGGGTCGGCCACCACGGCGGCGGATGGTTTTGCGAGGCTGCGGCTCTATTCGGGACCGCCTTCGCCCCCCGCCGAATATCCCTTCGGCACCATCGTGGCTCAGACCGTAGGCCAGGGCGGGCAGATTCTCACGGACGACGCCCTGGTGCTATTCTCAGGCGTCACCCAGATTTACGATGCAGACCCTTCAACTTTCACCATCGCCAATGGCGCTTCACAAACCTTCACCTACAGGGTTTCCGATCAGAACGGGTATCCGCTGGCGCAGGGCACACAAATCAGCGTGGAATCCACGGCCGGGGCGGTTCTGGGCGATGTGGATGTGTATTTCCCGGACACTCAATCGCAGAGCTGGACGTACTTTAGCTTTGTGCTTTTCGATAATAACACGGAGGAGGCGGACCCACCGGTCATCGCCGCCGTGGCGATCACGGTGAGCAGTCCCAATGGCGACGCTTCGCTCCTCATCACGGGGACTATGGATTAGCCAAGAGCCGTTAAGCCCGTTTAGACATGTCCAAAGCATTGCTATCCGAACTCGATCTCTCCTCCGACCTGGAAGGATTGCCGGAGCTGGAGCAGATTTTCATGGCCATTGAGACCCGTCTGCCTCAGCACGTTCTCGGAGTGGAACGCCAGGAAGCGATTGCCGACCTGATTGATGAATTGAACGAGCACGACCGGGAGATGGTGCGGGAGCGGTTCAATTCCTTCCTCGTCCGCATGATCGAGCAGAATGCATCAGACATTGACGTCGGCGGGCAGGGGTCTTTGGGGCAGGTCTGGCTGCGCGTCTACAATGATAAGAGGCCGGAGTTGTCGCTGGGCGCCTATTCTCTCGACCAGTGCAACATTCTAGCCCTGAATATCATTACGCCGCGCCAGCGGCAATTCCTGTTCCAAAACCGCAATCTGGACTTCTCATATGCCATCGTCCACCAGGGCCACAACATCCGATTCCGGGGCGATCTTTACTTCGACCTGGACAATCTGGCTCTGAACATGCGCCGGATCAGCAACAAGATCTGGCCGTTTAAGGATCTGGCCTTTCATCCCATTGTCGCCCGGATGTTGTCGCTGAAGTATGAAAAGCAGGGACTGATCCTGGTGACGGGCATTACCGGATCGGGCAAATCCACGACGCTGGACAGCATTATTGACGCCAATAATCGCACCGTGGACGCGCACATTGTGATCATCGCCAGCCCGGTAGAATGCGTTCATCTTTCGGCCCGATGCCTGGTTCGACATCGAGAAGTTGGCCGTGACGTGATGAGCTTCAAAGAAGGCGCCATCCAGTCTTTACGGCAAGATCCGGACATCATCATGATCGGCGAGATGCGGGACGCCGAAACGATCATGACGGCGCTGGAAATCACCGATACGGGACACAAAGTATTTTCCACGCTGCACACGGGCTCGGCGGTGGAGACCATTGACCGCATTGTAGCCGAGTGTCCGCCGCGCGAGCAGGAGCGAGTCCGAGTGCGCCTGGCGGACGTGCTCAGGGTAGTCATCTGCCAGAAGCTGGTACCGTCACTGGATGGCAAACGGGTTCTGGCCAAGGAAGTTTTAGTCGTCAATCCCTCGGTGCGCGCGGCGATCAAGAACAACAACACCGGCGAAATTTACCAGATGATCAGCGAATCGGGCAAGGAAGGCATGGTGACCCTGGAGCAGGACTTGAGGCGGCTTTTCACCGAGAAGAAGGTTTCCATGGACGAGGCGATCAACTTCGCCAACAACAAGAAGCGCATGATGGAGTTGCTCGATTATTCGCCCTAAGATGGGCAGATGAATGTATCCCACTTACACCCGGGAAGGAACATGAAGGGTTTCGGCAAAGGATCGCATGAGCAGATTCTGGGCGTGATGATAGACGGCCGCGAGCTGAAGATTGCTCATCTGGGGCGGCAGGGCGGCGAGATTGTCATCCACGCCTTAGAATCGGTCACGCTGCAGCACCGCCTGGGCAAGATTCACATGGCCAAGGCGGTCACACCGACGGCCTCCGAGAACGCCGGCCAGGATATCTTTGGCCTCGAAGAAACAGCGGGTTACGCCCGCGATTTCCCCGAACCCGAAGTTGAAGAAGGCGACGTTTCGACTGCGCTGGTCAACACTTTCTCCAAATACCTGCTGAAAAGAGTCCCCATCGCCATAAATGTTCCCGAAGGCCAGACGACTTACTACAGTTTCGAGAGCGATTTTGGC
>Ga0315280_10009982_pt1 | contig 12007 bp, 21 predicted proteins | sample YL17G06_40_MG_FD_203697 | JGI IMG/M metagenome (GOLD analysis project Ga0315280, IMG submission 203697) | Sediment microbial communities from Yellowstone Lake, YNP, Wyoming, USA - YL17G06_40 | ecosystem: Environmental > Aquatic > Freshwater > Lake > Sediment | place: USA: Wyoming | collected... | reverse complement strand
GCAACCAACAAAAAAACCAAAAATGAGTAACAACTCAATTTTGAGTAAAAAAAATGGGTAGCTACTCATTTCTGAGTAGGGTCAAACTATTTTTCAGACTTGGCAGGCAAGATTAAGAGGCGACCTTCACCATAGAAAGCCCTAAACCTCAAACCCGCCTCCTTAACCGCTCTTGCACCACCAGCAACCTGACCCTTAGATAACTCCGTGACCTCAACAGCCTGACCAGACTCCTCGACTCTTGCAATAACATCCCGCCAAACACTTTTAGGACGAGGCGGAGACTCTTTATACTCCTTCTCAACCTCAACCGCCGACTTCTTACTAATCTTCATATCTCACTATCACCTCCGTTACCGCTTAACGTGTAACCATTTGGTTACTGATATATGTGTATAAGCCCAGCTTTACGCAACAACTCCAAATCGCCAGTTACAGTAACATCAGCAATTATCTTGCGACTTTCAGGCAACGATGTATAATGTACTTCCTGTTCACCAAGTATTTTCACAACCTCATTATAAACGCTATCTTTCCAACATACTATTATTATCCTACTCATGTTTTTTCACCTCCTTACTTATGTAAAGTGCCAGTATTTAAGACCTTCGATGATAATCCACACAAACAGTATGGCGATTCCTAAGATACACAAGTTCACTTTCACTTTATTGTAACTCACACTAACACCCCCTCTTATAATAGAAACTTAGAATCTTCTTGATACACGGTTCACTCTCACATAGCCCCACTAAAATATCAGCCGCATAAGACTCATAATCAGTTATCGGAGCCTTAGACTTACCGTAAATCTTGTTGTACAGATTCGGAAACTTTATACAGATACTAATGGCGATTTCAATGCGAACAGCCTGTAACTCACGATTCTTAGATTCAATCATACGTCACACTTCCCCTTAACTTCACTATATTTCACAACGTCAACAAGAATGTTAAACCACGAGCCAAGCTCTATGTTTAACATCATATCAAACACGAAATCTTCTGGAAGACCCTTTAAGTGTCTATCACACGCCTTCCATAGCAAGAACGTTTCAAGCTCATCTTGCATCATTCTTATCATTTCTTCACTTATCATTCTCTATCACTCCCTTTTTGTTTACACCACACGTCTCCACTATTTCTAACTCATTGTTTCTAACTGCCTCTTCGACTTTCTGTAAATCTATATCTCCGAGTTCAGACGTTCTGAGTATTCCTGCGAGTACCTCGTGACCTGCGTCCTTAAGTTCATAGTATCGTATGAGCTGATTTAGCTTGTATCTACTTATCTTCATTCTTACCACCTCTTTTTTGTTTACACCATTCTCACACACACTTATAAACACTGCCCCAAAACTGTACAACACAAACACACAAACAACCGTACAACACAACAACACATCAGCCCAGCAGCACACAAAACCGTAACAACACACGCAACGTGAAACTAGGAAAGAAGAGATATGACGGTTATACCTAATGTAGAAGATGAAAAACGGTGAATAGGGTAATCCTTATATCCTTAAATCCGTATTTAACACGGAGAAGTGAAACTAATGAAACCGAGTATTTTTGATTTCTGCCATTGTGCATATCTGAAGCCAGACGAAGAAGAACGCTTCATGAAGGCTATAGCCCAAAAGTACAAGACAGCACACGGCAACGTAGCAAAAGCAATACATGAAGCAATAATAGACTGGATACAAAAAATAGAAGGTGAAAAATAAATGAGCAACCCAGAACAATACCTAATAAAAGGCCCAATGCCAGAACTGTCAAAAATGGATAAGAAAAGCCTAACAGAAGAATGCCAAATGTGGAGAAACGTATGGGGCTGGGTTCCACCAGAAGTAAAATACTACGTAGCAAGAGTCGGACAAGACATAGGCTTAACACTCAGAAACTACAAGAGGTATCTAGGCAAATTGATAGACTCACACTGGATGCTCGAAAGCCTAGAAATAGGCACAGTAGACAAAGTATACGATTCAGTAACAGACAAATACTTCTACGAAAAGAAAATCTGCGTAATCAAAACCTCAAGCATACTAGACGTACAATGGATAAAAGAACGCAAAAGCTTCGAACAATTCGAAGAAGAAACAAGAAAACAAAAAGAAAAAGAGGAAATGGAACTCACCGCTCAGGAGCAACAACCATCAGAGCCAACAGAAGACCCCAAATCAGAACAGACCTAAACGGATTAGGCAAAGACAAAGCGAAACTGAAGTAACACCAGAAACCAACGACAACAAACGCCACACCAACAGCAAGCAAAAAGCTACTGTAAGTGTAGAGAACGTCACTTAACCAATGTGAAAGACTGGCAAAATACCCCACTCGAACACTTTGACTACCACAAGTAAAGCCACTGAGCTTATGCTTAGCCCTATTGACAAGTTTTTTAACTTCATGCTGTTTCACCTCCATCCCTCCCCCTTCTAGGAGTCATGTAACATAGAGGTTTAACCTGTTTATAAACTTTATGGAATAATCTTCTATAATATAATATAATATAATATAAAATTGAACCATTCACCAGTTTCTGAATGTAAACGTATATACCATCACATAATAGTATCATTCTTTATATTCACAGTTACCAACCTCTCTCACGCCTTTAAGGAGGAAAAAAAGAAATGGTAACAAAAACCAAAGAAGAAGCAAGAGCCAATTTCGAAGCGTCAATAGGCTACATACCAGACAGATATAGAGCAGGAGTAGCAAAAGCAGACTGGCTAACACCAGCCAAAAGCGAAGCAGCTGAAAAGAACTACGCAGACGGAGTGTCAAAAGCTATTTCTGGAAAAACAAGACAGAAAGAAATAGCTAAAATGACAAACGAAGATTGGAGAACAGCTGCATCCAACAAAGGCGCACCCATAATCGGCGACAGAATAAGAGGAGCACTAGACAAGTGGACAGCAAACTTCGGCCCAATCTACGACACAGTAGTATCAAGAGTAACAGCATTACCGCCTAAGACAACTGATTGGCGTGCAAACATAAACAACAGGCTTGTCCCAGTTGTAGAACAATGGCGCAAAGGAGCAGGCAAAACTTAAGCTTTGCCCTAAGGAGTAATAACCATGTACTTCAAAGAGCAAAGATTTGAAAAAGCAAAAGCCTCAACACTTGCGTCAACACACACAGTTGAACTTCCAGACACAGGACTAATAGACACAATAAGCCTACAACTAGCAGCAGTAAACGATAATGACGTTTACGCTGACCAACCAAGCACAATACACAGCCACATAACAAAAATAGAAGTAATAGGTGACACAGATAAAACACTCTTCAGCATGACAGGAGAATGTGCAATAGCAAAAGCATTTAGAAAAATGCGAAGCTTACCACCAGCAACAATAAACGGATACGGAAACAAAACACAATGGCAAGTAATCCCAATATTCTTCGGCAGAAAACCACACGACAGCAAATACGCATTAGACCTGAGCAAATGGGACAAAGTAGAACTCAAAGTAACAAACGACCTAAGCAGCTCATACTTCACAAGCCTAACCATGGAAACAAGACTGCACACAATAGAAGACTCAGTTGAAGCCCATCCGAAATTCTTGAAACAATGGGAATATGAGGCTGATAAGCCAGACGCAGACGGAGACTACGTTAGACCTAAACTTCCAACAAAAGGTTTACTAAGAACTCTAATGATACAATTAGACCCAGACCTGACAGCAACAACTGGAGCAGTAGCACAAGACCCAGTAAGCGACAACTACAACTGGAAGCTCTGGTTTAAAGACCGAGCCTTAACAATATTTGACCACAGACCAAAAGACCTAATGCGAGATGAACACTTCCGCAGACAACTAGGCGTAGGAGTAGGATGCCTTAAACCTTACCCATCAATAACACAGTACGCTGACTTTCTCTGGGCATACGTTGAATCAATAGCCATCAGCCACATAACAACAGGAGCAGCAGACGTAACACAAAACGGAATGGATGATAGTCAAGCAAGATTCCAAGTGTTAAACTTCGCTGGAGCAGCACCATTCTACCAAGCTATAAGCAGAGGATACGGACTGTTCCACACGTTTGAAATCCCATGGTACACAGAAGACGAGGAAGCTGAATACTTAAACCTAGAAGCATACAAGCCAGTAGAAATAGAATGGTACGGATACAAAGACGACAACACACACAGAATCATACTGGAAAAGCCAATCGGACAAGGGCCAGCTGAATACGCTTAAATTAACATAAACCAATCTCCCTTTTTTTTTCTGTTTAAAGGCGAAAAAAGTGAGGTGATGTTAAATGACTGAAACAAAGCCGCATCAGTTTGAAAAAGACTTCGTGTACACTACAGGCTTAAGTAAATACTTACACGGATACAAAGTTAAAGCTGGCGAAGTGCTAAGGATAACACATATTGGCGGAACATTTGAAGGATTAGCAACAACTGAGTTTGTAGAGTTAGGATATTATAATGGACATGCTTACGTGCCAATATACAAAGATAATCCAGAGAACATAAGCGATTATGTTAACTGGACAGGCAACCTATGGCTTAGAGAGGGACAGTACGTTTACGCTTACTTCGCTGATGTAGCAGACGGAGAGAAAATGAAACTTAGGGCTGAAGGAAGATACGAGTAGGCGACTGTGAATGTTTTTCTGCTGGGATATCACAATACTTAAAGATACGAAAGAAGATGACCCCTTAGAAGAGTGGCTATCACTGCCGAAAGGCATCATAACAAGCGTGGAAATCAAGTTTCCTAGAGGTTGCCATGGCATGGTTAAAGTTAGATTGTTTAAAGAAGCATTACAGCTTGTACCTTTAGCTGAGGATGAATGGGTTACAGGTGACGGTGAAAGCGTCCCAACAGAAACATATGCTGAATTACTGGATTTTCCTTACAAACTGAAACTTAAAGCATGTTCACCAGACACAGATTACGACCATGTTATAACTGTGCGGATAGGAGTTGAAGAGGAAGAATCAGCAAGCATGGCGAAACTAACTAAACTAATGCAGATGTTACTAGATGAGCTAGGAATTGAGGTGACTGAATAATGTCGTCAGATTTGCCAGACTATCACTTACCAAGAGTTGTGCTGATAGACCACGTTGAGCTAGTTGACCTCATAAATGAAATAACACTAATCAAGACAATAGAAAACATATTGAACATTGACAACATTACAAGCGTTGACCTAATAGACCGCATAACTAAAATTGATGAAATAACAGAAATATCACACATCACTGGACTTGACGAGCTAACCCATATAACTGAAATGGACTGGATAGGTAAGATTCATTTAATTAAAAGCTTAGCTCATGCAAACGTAACGGAAAACTTAGTTAAAAACGCAACTATTGATAATTACTATGACACTGATTCAAGCACATACTTAATTAAAGACTGGATACTCTCAAACACAGAAGCAGTGGACACACTTGGCGGAGTGGAAGGTGAAGGATACGCTTGCATATACGCTGGGGGATACATTAAACAGTACCTTAAACCTAATTACGGCGATGAATGTGCCTTTTTAATTTGGCTTTGGGGACAATACGCAGGTACACCTTTACAAGTGACATTTACGTTTACTGATGATACGACTGAAGTGTTTAACTTCACAACAACGGCTGAAACTAAAACAAGTCACTTATGCGAATTAACTACACATAAACGATTAAAGTCCGTCACATTAAAGAATACTGGCGCTATATACCAGTTTTACATTGACGAAGTAGATGGTGTGACTGTGCCTGAGGTTGTTGTGTCAACTGTTCCAGATGTAATTATAAGAGATGCTAATACAGCTTCACAGAAGCTAGCGGTGGATGCTAATGGTAAAATAACAGTGCAAGCAACAGATTTAGACATCAGAACCATTAACAGCACAATAGACAGTGTTGAAGTTAAACAGCAAGAGCGAAGTAACCTTAAAGCAATGACTGAGAGGGAAGATTTACTGACTAAAAGTTTTGATTTAACAGCAGGAACAACAAAACTGTTAGCAGCTCAAGCGGATTATTACCATTTCATTTATGGGTGGGATTATGAGGCTGACACTGACGGTACAAATGAGTTTTCAGCTACAATAGGCGGTGTTGCTTGCAAGTTTGGACGGAGAGTAACAAAAGGTGTTCACGCATTAACACTTGTCCACCCAATTCGCTGCGATATAAATACTGATTTAAACTTCGTTAGTGCTGGAAATACGAAGTTGCGTATCCAATATAGGACAACTACTTTAGTGTAATGTTGAGGTGAAAGTGAAAGGGGGTGAATGTATGACAACTATAACTTGTCAAATGTTCATAACTAAGACTGTTTCAAGTTTAGATGCTACAACAATAGCTAACATTATTACATGGGTTAAAACTAACGTGATTGATAAGCTGCCTGCTGATGCTACGATAACCTTAAATTTCAACATTGTTCCTTAGAGGTGTAAAAAATGGGCACATACTATTACTACGTGAACGCTCTTGATACCACTTACAGAACTTGGGCTGAGTATGGTTCGTCACCGTTTTTAGGTGCAATAGACTACAATGTAAACTATGTGAAGTCACTTACAGGCTTGAATAAGAGAGAGGGCATATTTGACTTTCCAAACGCAGGAGCTGAATCAAGTGAAACAATAGATAAGGTGTATTTGGAAGTTTACCATAGGGACGGAGAAGACCCAGATTATGGTTATGCTCCGCCGTCAGTTTACGTTTATGACGGTTCAACGTGGACACCGTTCGCTTGTGCCGCTAAGGCTAATTGGGCTTGGGATACGATAGATATTAGCAGTAAAATTAACACTTGGGCTAAAGTGAACGCTTGTAGAGCATACTTAGCATGTGCACTTGCAACTTCAGACCAAGCTAGTGATGTTGACTGTATGAGGTTGAAGGTTACAACTGTCACAGTTGCTAAGAAACAAGTGATGGACGGGTTCGTATTTGTAGATTAGCAACAGGGGGTGAAAGATGGTGATAGGTGAAAGTAAGAGCGATATAGCAAGCAATGATAACAAGGGCTTAACTGCAATACGAGATGCAATAGTAGTGTTTCTTCTAGTGCTAATAACTAAACTGCTGGAAATTGGTTATCCACCGACTATTGAAGCGGTTTATCCTTCATTCTTAGCTGGGCTGTTGATGGGCATTATCAGCTATATGGCTGCAATGGGAATTAAGAAACCTCAAGAGTAACCTTATATCTTCCCTTTTTTTTTGTTAAGGGTTAAAAGGTGATGTGATGAGTAAGAAAAAACAAAGTGTATTCGGACAAATTGCAGATTCGCTGCAAAGGATAGGTGACAACTTGGAAGAGGCTGTTACAGTTCTTTACGTGGTGGGCACTGAATTGGCTACGTTGCATGATGAGCTTAAAGTTTGGATGGAGAAACCTCTTAGCGCTACTGTTAAGACTGAGGAGATAGCTAAAGTTACTGAGAGTGTTCAGAGTCTTCTGGAGAGTAAGAAGCCTAAGCCTTTAGAGGCGACAATTCCTGAAAGTGTGTATCCTAAGCCTGAGTGAGGTGATGTGAAATGCCGCAAGAACCTTTTTATGAGGTTATGAGTTACAGTGAAGCTAAAGCCCTTAAGACACAGCAAGTTATGGCTTTAATTGCAGATGCTGGACAAGCGTGTAGTGGTGTTGTAACAGCGATTTTAACAGCAGCAGCTGGTGCGTCACTTGACAACTTGGTGGGTTACTTAGATGGGTACATGGGAGCTAAAGCTGGTATGGCTACTTCATTTAGAGCTGGGGTTATTGAAGGTGTGCCTCTTGTTGTTGAAAGTGAACTTGTAGCTGACTATAAAGACATAATTACAGCTCTAAAGGCTGGTTTAGGGCAGGGTGTTGGTGCTGTTCACGCTCAACTTCTTGAAACGCTTAGGGGTACAACTGGACTGTTACAAAGCTATAATAGCGCTATTGAAGGAATAGGAATTGACCCTTACCTGACTCGATGGGCTAATAATGCGTTTACACCTAACATTCCTGATGCTGAGACATCGTGGTTTATGAAACGTATTGGACAGTTAAGTGACAGTGCATACAATGCTTATTTAGCTCAAAACGGTTGGGGGTCTGAGTGGGCGACTAAGTTAGATGCTATGTGGACTAGGCAGCCTATGGTTGAAACTTTGCTTGCTTTAACTAGAAGGGGCGTTACGAGTCTTGACCAGTTGAAATATTTGCTTAAGTGGTTCAGATTCAGTGATGATATTGTTGAGGGTATTTCCAGTCTTACAGTGCAGTATCCAGAACCTTACAGACTTGCTGAGATGCGTAGTAAAAATTTGATTACGCATGAGGATTACATTGCCACGATGGCTAAGTTTGGGTTAGATTACGGTTGGGCTATGGCTTGGAACGCAGCGCAACTTCAGTTTCCTAGTGTTGAAACTTGTATGACGATGCTTAGGCGTGGAATCATTGATGATGCTACTTTCTTAGAGTATCTGGGTAGGCAGCAGATAGCTGAGTATCAAGCAAGTCAGATAATGCAGTTGAAAACTGTTATTCCACCGATTCAAGATTTGATACGGTTCGCTGTGCGTGAAGCTTATCTTGACCATAATCCTGATAAACAGTATGGTGAAATGGTGCGTATAGCTGGTCTTATGGGTTTATCTCCGCAAGACGCTGAGCATTACTGGTACAGTCACTGGGAGAGGATTCCAGTAAACTTGATGTTTGCTAACTATCACAGGGGATTTTGGGATAAGGCTAAGTTGGAGCATATGCTTAAGATTGTTGACATTCACCCAGACGATAGGCAGGATGTTATTAATGTGGCTTACACTGTTCCGAGCATACGTGAGATGGGCTATGGTTTTGACGTTGGTGTGTATAGTCTTGATGATGTTAAGAGGTTTAGGCGTTGGGGTGGTTTGAGTCCTGAGGATGCTGAGAAGGCTGGAGAGGCGATGGTTGCTTATCGTACTGAGGCTGAGCGTAATAGTGTGCGTACTGAGTTGATGTATGCTTTTGGGCTTGAAAAGATTGATGAGGATACTTTGAGGGCTAAGCTTACTGAGATTAAGACTCCTGTGCAGAGTCTTGAGCTTTGGGTTGAAAGGGCTAAATTGTATAAGGAGCGTATTAAGAAGCCTGCTATGGATGTTGAAGGTCGCATAGTGAGCAGTAGTGAGGCGTTGACAGCGTTTAAGCTTGGTTTGAGAACAGAAGAGTGGCTTAGGAATAGTTTGAAGGCTTTAGATTGGACGCAGGATAGGATAGATACTGCTGTTGAGAGAGCTAAGTTGGAGATTGCGGAAAAGACTGCTGAGAAAGAGGAAGTTAAGTATCGTAAATTAACTTTAGCGCAGATTAAACAGATGTACACTATACATCTAATTAACAAAGAAGAGATGACTACTGAATTTGTACTTGTTGGGTATAGTCCTGATGATGCTGATTTGCTTACTGAGATTTACACTAGAGAAGTGCCTGTTGAGGTTAAACCTAAACCGTTCACGTCAGCAGTAGCTGCTAATATGTATGCGTTGATGATATTTGATGAAGATGACTTGTATGACAATTTCCTATTGCAGGATTGGAGTGAATATGAGGCTGCGATGCTTACAATGTACACTCTTGTCACTCAGAAGTATGACTCGTTGAAAACTCAGTACATTAAAGGCGTTATCAGCGGTGAACAGATGGTTAAGGAGCTTATGAAGCTTGAGATGCCAGAGTATAATGCTAGGCTTTTGGTTAAGAAGACTTATGAAGAGTATGAGGTTGATAGGCTTAGCCATGAGAAAGACCTTACTAAAGCTGAGATTATTAAAGGTGTAAAGAATCAAGTATTAACAGCAAGTCAAGGAGCAGAACTATTACAAGGCATTGGGTATGATGAGAGTGAATCATGGTACATCTTAGCTATCAATAAAGTTGTTGCTGCTGGAGACCCAGATGGATATTGGGAGATGCGTAAGGTTACTGAAGCTTACAAGAAAGCTAAGGGTGAGAAAGCCGTGGATGTTCCAGATGAGCTTATAATGCTTGAGAAACAAGTGAAAACCATAAAGGCTGAGATTGAGAAGCTGAAAAAAGAGGGAGCTAGTGAGGAAAGCATCGGCGAAGCAACAGTTAAGCTCGGCACTTTAGAGACTCGAATGCGTGAGTTGATTCAGCTACATAAACTCTAGTAGCGTTCCTTTCTTTTTTTCTATTATCGTTGAGCATTCTCGTTTGATTTGTTGCTCTTCTATTTTCTCTATTATGTTTAGGTCTTGCTTCATAAAAGCATCCATTGTTGGTTTACCCATCCTCTTCATTATATAAGTATACATTTTTGGGTTGGCTTTAGATAAATTATCAGCCCAATTTTTGAACGCTGTACACGGCATACATCCTGAACGCTTAAAGCCTTTAAGGTACAGTGGATTTAACGGTATGTTATTGGCTTTATAATAGTCGTCTAGGTCTTGCTGTGACCATAAAATTATAGGGTGGTAACGCCAAACTTTGTAGCCTTTAGTGTAGTAAAATTGTCCATATCCAGCTATGGCGAATGTTCTTACTCTTGATTCAGCTACTCGCAAGCCGTCTAAGTCACCTTGTATCTCATAGCGTATGTATGCTCTTTTGACTGGTTCTTCTTTTAAAGCTTTACAGCATTGTGGTACTGACGGTCTTTTCTTTTTGTCAAGTCCCAACGCTCTCATTTGTGGAAAGCCATATCTAGCTACTATTCTCCAGAATGTTGTGTATGGTTTGTTTACTCTTAGGTTTATATTCCATTTAGCTGTTAAGTCTTTTATGTATCGTCTTGTTTCTGGATATTCAACACCTGTATCATTGTTTAGTACAAGTATGTCGGGTTTTATTTGCAACGCCATGTGAAGAACAGCTGTTGAGCATTTACCTCCACTCCACGATACACAAACTGTTTTATGATTCTTCAGGGCTAAACGGATAGTTTCTTCGGGAGAAAAATAGGGTTTTTTGTTGAAGTCCCAGCGTCTTTTGACGTATGATATTCTTGCTTGTTCTAGTTTTAAGCTCATTATTCCCACTCTTCTTCTTCCATGATTTCTCTTACTTTGTCTAGTCCCCATAAGCCTGGTAAGCCTTGTATTCCGTAGCGGACTTCTACGCCCCATGGATAGTGTATTGTTACGCCGTGTATTCCGTGTTCACTCATTTGGAAGCTTGTGTCCACTTCGTTCCATAGTGATTCTTGGAAGTCTGGGTTTGTTATGCCTAGTTCTTCTTCTAAGTATTTGGTGAATCGTTCTTTGTCTATTTGGTCTTCTACTGGTATGTCTAAACGTACTAGCGTGTCGCCGTATTCTTCACTTGTTTTTTTTGGCGACGTTTAGTTCCCACCTTTTTAGGCTGTTGTGGTCAGCGAGTGCCTCGTATTCTGGGCGGATGTGCCGAGGTTGCCGAGAGGGTATGCTTTGGGGTTGTTTGATGTAGAGAAAGGAACGCTTCATTCAGTGGCATATCCTTTACCCATGAGGTTAGTTCGCTGACGTTTACGTTTTCTGGTATTGGTGAGTATAGTATTTTTATTAGTTTTGGTTTTCTGCCTTCTTTTGGTGTTACTCTCAGTGTCCAGCGTTTTCTGAATACTCCCCATTTGAAGAAGTCTTCGCATACGAATAGTGTGTTTGCTATTATTTGTTTGCTGTGCCACCATGAGCATCTTATGAATGAGTATGCTATGTAGTGGTCTGGTTTTCCTGTGTTGAGTATGTATATGTTTGGCAGTTGGAAGTATTGTTGTATCCATTTTAGGTCTGCTTCTATTATGTCTAGTGCTATGTCGTCGAAGTCCCACATTAAGATATGGTTGCCGTCTTTTAGGAGTGAGTTTACGCCTGTTATGTCTGTGATTTGGTATAGTGTTGCGGTGAATCGCCAGTTGCCTATTCTTATGCGTATTATCATTGTGTCACCTTTATTTCTTCTATTTTTATGTGTGGTACGGGCACGTTGTGTATTGGTGCTGTTAGTTGTGGTTCTGTTTTGTCCCAGTGTGGGTCTTCTGGGTG
>Ga0315280_10009979_pt1 | contig 12010 bp, 20 predicted proteins | sample YL17G06_40_MG_FD_203697 | JGI IMG/M metagenome (GOLD analysis project Ga0315280, IMG submission 203697) | Sediment microbial communities from Yellowstone Lake, YNP, Wyoming, USA - YL17G06_40 | ecosystem: Environmental > Aquatic > Freshwater > Lake > Sediment | place: USA: Wyoming | collected... | reverse complement strand
CCATTCGCCAAAGGCTCAAAATTCAACTACAAACTCTCCAACAACAGCGGCGTAGCCGAAACATACGACATCGCCCTCGTCCTTGAAGTCGCAACGTGGCCACCGGCGTAAACGGTTTAGAAGGCGAAACAATGGGAATACGCAAACGGAAAATCTCGGGTCTCCAATGTGGAGTCATCGCTGTTAACATTGGAAGCATAGCCGCCACTTCAATTCTCGACACCCCCTGCGTAGTTAACGGCCTTACACCAAGCCACCAAGTGATGGTGATGTGCAATGGATCCCTTGAAGCTGGAGTTGTTATCGTCGCTGCATGGGTGCCGAGTGCAAACACGTTGACGATTAGAGCGTACAATACCACAGCTGCACCAATAGATCCAGCCACCCAAAACTACTTCTACATTGCGTGGATCCCATGAGCACCTACATAAGAAAGGCAACCCGAGCAAGGAAACACGTCCTTCCACTCGACAACGCCAGAGACAACGAAGAGATCGGAACAGACCTTACAGCAGTCGAGATCATTGACAAGAGCACCGCAACCTTTAGCCTCAAAGTCGTTTTTCCAGACAAGACAGAGCTCACGCTTGATCAAACGGAAGTCTCCAACGGAAAACGATTCGAATGGGACATCTCGGAGCTCAGGATCACTCACGCAGCGCAGGCAGGAGTAACAATCAAGATCCTTTGCGAGCAACAAGTGAAGTAAATGCTCTTCACCTTCGTCGTCACAGCCCCGGCAAACACTCCATGGAATCAACCCGTAAAACAAGAGATGAAGCTCAGAGCAGGCATCATAACAAAAATATCGGTCCTAATCCCCGCAGGACATCAAGGCCTCGCACACTTAGCCATCAAGAGCGGCGAAACACAAATCATTCCAGAAGGAGCAGGTGAATGGATAGAAGGCGACGACGAGTCCCCTGAATGGCTAGAAGAGATCGAACTACCATCAGAACCAGCATCATTAAACGCTTCAGCATGGAACGAAGACGACACCTATCCCCACTCTTTTTATATTCGTATCTGGGTGACTGAAGAAAAAGCGGCAGCCTCTCCAGGGATCCAAGAGAAAGCAGCCCAAGCAATGATCAAACTCGTTAAACGTATTCTCGGAGAGTGACATCAAAAACATGCCAAGAGGAGCACCTGACTTTATCAGATTAATGCAGCTGCTACCTACCGAAGCCGAAGAGTACCCTTCAAAATTCTTCCCGATCTCTGTCATGGTGCGATGGAATCTAACAAACGGCATCGACTTTAAGAGTGAAACACCGATAACCACGGACTACCTGAAGCAAGGAATAATCCTCCCGACTAACGTCCCAATCGCAGACCCTACCGGCGCCATAGCATCATACGAAGCTGGATGGGTATGCAGAGCGCTCATAAAAGCCAACGGTGCAGGCGAGCTTGACCTCGCAGGAAGCGTCTTAACGGAGATGGCAAAACTCCAATACGCCGACGGATCCTTTGAACAGCAATACTATCCAACGAGAACAACCGATGGAAAACACGTTCCCTTCGTCATAACAGGCTCGCCTTTCAAGGATCTCCAGGTAGATTCTGGAGCTGGGCTTCTCGTCTGGGCTATGGCGGAATACGATAAAGCCAAGGTAACGACAACATTTAAAACGACTGTTCAAAAAGCCTTTAACTTTCTGAGAGAGTGCCAAATCCAACATCATAACCAATATCCAGCGAGCTACCTTCTCGCAAACCAACGATGGAACTACATCGCAGGGAGTCCACTATGGAATTACGGCGCCTTCGCCTGTGATAGTGCAGAGTGCTTAATGGCAGCGTACGCAGCTCTCGACGCTTATGGATCTGATCTCCTAAGTCAAAACGGCTATAGCGTCAAACAATGGGCAAACGACGTCTATGTCAGCCTCACCCTTTGCTGGACTGGAAGCTCAAACCCGACAGATCTCGACGACGCATACTTCAGAACTGAATACCCAGCAGGAGCGACGATGTGGCAAATGCCCGCGAACGTCGTCCCTCAAGGCATAAGCTACGCTCAAGGGATGGTAGCTCTTGCGATCTACACGTTCGCAAAAGGAGCTTTCAAAAACGTCGGCGTCTCAGATTATAGCTATCTGTGTGAGAGAGCTCTAAACTACGCATGCGCATTGACTGAAGGAAAATGGGGCGGTTTCTACTACCATCCTGTCAGTCCACTTATGGGAGCAGGGATCAAAGGCGACGGTTGGGGTCTCTACGACGAATTCCCGAGTTTCACCGCAATAATGATCATGGGCATGTCAGCCGTAAACTCGACTCTGTACGCCTCACGGATCTCTCGAGCCAAACGATTCATAAGGCTTGCAGCCTTACCAGGTGGCCTCGTAGTAAACAGGATCAAGATCGACGGAACAGTTGACCTCGGCGAAGGTTCAACATGGGGCGACGGAATGCACTTCCGCAGCCTTAACTCAGCTCAGGCGATAGTAGCAGGCGCATAGGTCCCTTTCAAGCGTTTATGTCAGAATATATGCTCGAGCAGAGGATACTCTCTTGAGGAATCTGTATGAAGTTGAACATAAACCCGTTCAACCAAGGCAACCCCATGACTTTCAAAGACGCAGCGGTGGTTTCAACACTCTCAAGCGTGGCCATCACCATACTGAACGTTGTCGCAAATGCAACATTCCAAACAGTCACCGGATCACCAGGCGAATTCACCTTCAACTGTGTCAAAACCTTCCTGGTCTCTTGGGCTGGCAACTTCATAACGCTCGCAGGCCTCGAGAAGCTCGTAGGCGGCAAGGAAGAAGGAGAGCAAAAGACAAATGAGTGACGTCTTAAGACCGAGCGATCGAGTTAGCCAGGCGTTTTTCGCTGCTTTCGTTGCAGCTATGAAAGGAGACGACAAACAAGCTGGAGATATCCTCAGAGCAGTCGCCGACGACATCCTCAACCAGTTCAAGCCAGGAGATAAACCGAATGTTCCGAAACAAAGAACCCATTGAAGTCGCAATCCTAGACGAAAGGATCACGACAACCTACCCGCAACCCAACAAACCATTTTACACATCGATAGTCACGTACAGGCTAGGCGACAACCTTCCGAGATCGATCTTCATTCCGTTGACAGCCGTCACCAACGAGAAGGCAGAAGATCTCCGTAAACAGTTAGACAGCAAAAGCGGTAAGCTCTACGAGGAATATTTGACATATAGGGCTAAAAAAATCCGTGAAGACATAGAAAAAGCTGGAACCTCGAAACCTGAGACCGTGAAGGTGTAGCCTTTGGCAGGTTGGCCATGGCCTCTCGATGCAGTCCAAGGATGGTTTGAAAGCCTTTGGAACTGGATAAGCGCAGCTGCTGTCAGCGCTGTGAGCATCGTCTGGAAGTGGGTCAACGATGCAGTCTCTGGAGTCTGGACTAGTATCGTGGGCGCCCTAGGTAACCTTTGGAATTCGATCAGCTCCTCAATAGGTGGGCTATGGACTTCCATAACCACCGCTTTTTCTAACCTCTGGACAAGTGTTTCCGGAGCAGTAAGTGGGTTATGGACTAGCTTCGTTGGTGCTCTCGGTAACTTGTGGAATAGCATCTCGACGTCGGTTTCTGGGCTTTGGACAAGCATAGTCGGCGCTCTTGGCAACATCTGGACAAGCGTCTCCGGAGCCCTCGGATCTCTGTGGACAAACCTCACTAAATTCGTCGGATCTGTCGCCGATGGAATCAACAATGGAATAGGTGCAATCGGCAACGCTCTCGGATCAGCTGTCAACACGATCGGCGGCTGGATCTCGGACCTTCTGAAAGGCATGGCTGCTTCCGTCGGAAGCGCTCTCCAGGGTTTCGTCGAATGGCTCTGGAAAGGCCTTCAGACTGCAGGCGGCATGATCATTAATTTCGTAAGCCAAGACGTCATAGCTCCATTGCTCGGCGCTCTGAATTGGATCCGAGACGCTATATTCAACATACTAAAAGGTCTCTGGGATAGCGTCGCCTCGTTCTTTGGATCTCACAGTCCCGTCACTCCAGAAGAGGCAGCAGGGTTCACGGTGCCTTTACTACTGATTGGTGCGGGCGCAGGGTTCGGCGTCTCTGTCATGGGTGCAGTCGGATCCATAAAGGCTCTAGGTACAGGTGTGGAAGCCCGGGCTATCTCGGACTTCATGGAGTCAGCCTTCGCTCTCGGAGACATGGCTCGCTCTGTTATCATGCCGATTTTCAGCGCTGCGTATGAGCAGCCGATTCGCTTCTACTACAACAGCATATTTAGACCGGCGATCCCAGACACCAGGACAGCGGACCAGATGCTTTTCGAGGAACACATAACCGAGGCTGAGTGGCGCCAGATCTACGCTTACCACGGCTGGAAAGAGCAGCACATCGACGCCTGGTTCAAAACCATGTGGCGAGAACCCAGCATCCTTGTTCTCCGAGCAATGGCAGCCGACCCAGACACAGATCCAGCGTGGATCCTAAAGAAAATGCGTGAGCAGGGTTACGTTGGTGAAGACGCCCAGGCAATCATCGACTATGGGAAAAGGCAGCAGGTGAAGGACGAAAGAACAGCGCTGGCCACACAGATCAACACGGATCTAGTCGACGGAGCTATCTCATACGACGAAGCAAGAGCAGATCTCGCAGCTCTCAAATTTACAGATCAAGAGATCGAGTACCGCCTCAGCAAGGCTTACATGATGATCGTTCGGAACGATAGACGTGCAGCAGCCAAGGCAGCCAAAAAAGAGCCGCCAAAAGTGAAGGGCATGTCCGAAAGCGACCTTGACAAGGAACTCGAGCTGGGGTTAAGAGCGCCTGAACAGTACATCGCTGACATTCAGGGTTTGGGATATCCTGAAGACGTCGCAAGACGCAAGCTCGCCCTTGAAATGACTCCAAAACCAGTCAGCACCGAGGAGATCGAGCGGCGCAAGCGAATCGCTCAGAACAAGATCGCTAACGCCAAACGACGTTATGACATGCAGATCGCCAGGCAAGACCTTCAAATAGGCATGATCTCGGACATAATCGACTACCTCAGTGGCCTCGAGAAACCACCAGCAACACGGATCGAGACGTTGAAAGCTGAGCTGACAAAGGCAGCCGGAGAAAAGCAGCTGATCATCCAAGCCCGAGATGAGGAACTCGCCGAGCTTCAGACAGAATTAAACCTAGTCCAGGCAGGATAACCATGAGCAAAACCGACAAGGACCGAAAAGAAATAAAAGCCTTCGAATTGCTCGGAGAGATGTATCCTAAAGAGCGGAAGACGGAAAAGAAGCCAGCGAAATGACCGTTTTTCTGAAATAGGCTTCATTCTGTTCGAGAAATCGTAAACATCGTCTTAATCATGCTTTTTGAGACCGAAAACCATCGCCTCATAAAATTCTCCATGCTTTCGGAAGCCTTCGAACCCTCGAGCGAGCTTTTCCCATGATCTCTCGATGTTATCATTATATAGGGTCTCGAATAAGATGTCTTAAGATTTAACATTCAATCAGTCGTCGCCAGAAAATTATGGTAGTATAAAGAAGAACAACAACAAACCCCCCTGAGATCAGGATCAACAACAGCAGAGAGTAACAGTACTCAAGAACAAGAAGAATAAGAAGATCAAGAAAGAAATGAAAGGGGGGATTTGTTGTTGTTGTTAGCTCTTTCGAGTGCTATTTCTCGAGTCTTCAGATTCTCTCATGTAATTCGCATGTCCAAGATGCTGATAGATCTCCCTCATTCGCTTCTGGATCCGCTTTTCAGCTTTCCTAATTGCCTTCGACGGTCTGGTGTCGATAACAATGCAGACCTTTCCCTTTCTTTTCTTAAGTCTCATTACCATTCACTTTCACCGCTCTGTAGAGGTTAGCATGTCCCAGCTGTGACGCTTGGGCGTAAACGAATTCAGCGAATTCCTTGTCAACCGTTATGACTACGCTCTGAGTGCTCCAGTTGACGTCCTGGCTTCTCTGGGTTTTTTTCCTGAACCGTTGGATCTCACGATAGAATTGGCGCCTGTTGCTTGTTTGGGGAAGGTCATAATCGACTATCCAGACTGTCTCAGGTGTGACGTCTCGATCCCTGTCTAAAATCTCTCGTCTCTCAATCCTATCCATTTCTTCAACGACGTCGATCTTCTTCCGCATCACTTTAACTCATCTCTCTCAGACTCTTTTCCAACGACCCCATTTTGGTGACACTTTCCAATAAAGGTCGAAACCCTCGTCAGCCCACAGCTCCATGAGGACGTCGACGATCTTTAGGGGTGTCCTATCGGGCTTCATTCCTCGCCCTCCTCTGTCTCAGCTGTGACGGGCTTCGGCAGCTTAACCCCGTAGTACTCTTCCTCAATGCGTTTGAAAGGAACCCACCTTGGGCCTTCTATGCTGATCAGCTGCAGGATCTTCGCCGGCAGCTCTCCTATGAAGCTCTTTTCCTCTTCTATCACCTTCATTGTCCCATGCTGAAAAGTCGATTTTCTGAAGTCGTTTGTGAGGCCTGCTCCCGTCCTGCCTATGTAGATGTACCCTTTCATGCTCAGGTCGATTAAGAGGCGCTGCACGTCGCTGGTGATCTCCCTAAAAAGCATCTGAGGTTCTGGCTGCTTACTTTCTGGCATTTTGCCACCTCTCTAGCTCCTTCAAGAACTTCCATGTCTCCTTTTCAAGCTCCTCAGCTTGTCTCCGCAAGGCGCTGGCTATGGCGACGTACTTGTAAATCTCCACCGTCAAACGCCTGGCCTTCTCGGCCAAAGGTTCACTTTCAGTCATCTCTCTGGCTTGCATTTTCTCAACTCCTCAAGTATGGTTGCAAGGATGCAGGAGACTTCTCTGAGGCTTCCAGGCTCGCATCTATCGAGGCTCAGACTGCAATGGTTGCAGTTGTCCCAATAGTACCGGTCAAGCGGTGGCGATCTGGGTGAGCTTGTTTTCTTCCTCAAAGAGCTGTTCATATTCCATCTTCACCTCTTCAGGCATCCAATCCAGATAGTACGCGGTGCTCTCGAGCTTCGAATGTCCCATCTGTTTCTGCAAAAGCCTAATGTTCCCTTTCCGCTTCAGCCAGGTTGTCGCAAAAGTGTGTCTCAGCATCACCGGGCTGATCCTCTTAGGCTTCTGGATCCCGCTTCTCTTTCCCGCCCTCATGATGGCATAGTGCACTATGAACCTAGATATCGAGCGCCCGTCTTCTCGGACCAGCAGAGGCCCCTTCTTTCGAGATCCAACATAGACAGCGAGAAGCCTCAGCGTCTCCTTGTCAACCGCAACATAGCGAGGCCCGCTCCTGTGACCATGCGGAATGTAGATCCAACCGTTGACAGGATCCACGTCTTCAATCCTGGCGTCGGCGACCTCGTGAGCTCTCATTCCAGTATAGAGGCAGAGCCTTACGATCAGCCTTGATCTCAGAGAATTAGCGCATCCTTCAACAGTCTTCGCTTCATCCCACATTAAATAAAGCATCAAACCACCCCTCAGTTATCACCTCCTCTTTTCCCCTTTACACAGTTTGGAGGAACTGTGTAAGCTGCGCTCTGCAGCCTCGGGGTTCTTAAGCCGGTAATGGTCTCGGATATGAACCTTCAATCTGTGTCCGGCTATGATCCCGTGAACCTCACAGAGGCTCTTGGGCAAGTACAGACAAAGGCCGTCTCCTCGAGCGGAGACCTTCAAGGTGTGGGTTTCCTTGATTTCCCCTATTTTTTCAAACTCTTCCACGATTGACACCACACGTCTATCCTATGTACAGTAACAGCTTAAAAGATTAACCAAGAATGGTCAAAAACATACATCTTAAACTTTTGAGCTTCCCAGATCTACCTAAACTGCTCAAAAACTCTTAACTCGTGGTTTCAACCCTGCAGCGGTGGGATTTGAACCCACGACCTTAGGTCTAGTCGTTAGATCTGGCTCTGGCGCCTTTTCACCTGGCTTCAGCTTTCGCATGATCTTGACAGAACGGACCTCTCCCTTACTTTTCAGAATTCCCTTACCCGTAAGAGGATTCTTACCCACATAGAAGCTCCTCGGATAATCCCAGCTCTCAAACACGTAGCCCATGCGCTCATAAAACGGCGTCGGATCAGTGAACCTCTCCCGGTCCTTGTCACTCATTCCTTTGTGTGGCCTACACTTGACACGGATCCTCTCAGGTGTCACAGCTGAGACAAGATAAGTGCCAAGGTGTAGATGTCGATATTCTGGCACTACCATGATGTTCCAGAGAGTCTCTCCAGGCTTGCCGATCGCTGCAGCTGCGAGCTCGCCGTCTATCTTGACGACGTGGACAGCGCCCTCTCTAATGTGGCGCTTGATCCTGACGTCTGGAACGAACCCATAGACTCCGCTGCTATACGTGTCAAACAACCACCTCACAGAGGCAAAGTCGGAGATCTCCGCAACCTCGAGAGTGATCCTCTTCCCTGGTAGCTCTGAAAGCTGCAGTTCCTGGAGAATGGTCATATCGGGATCACTTGATCAATCCTTGGCGGAACGAACCCGGCTGCGTCCTTGACGACGACAAACTCATAAGCAGTATACCTCTTGCCCTCGAGGTACCCGGCGAATTCCGCTGCGTGCTTCTGCGAAAGAATCGAGTACATCTTGCTGGCAGGCTGGCCATCGATTTTATCGACGTAAAAGATCAAACTCTCCCTCTCAACCTGAACCTTCCTCACAGGATCCGTGATTATTCGCTTGTCAATGCGATGGTCATGGAAGTGCAAACGCACCTTAACACCAGGCATCAACGAGACAAAATTCGAGATTGGACTTGCCAAAATTCTCACCTCCCACAAAATCAACTTTTCGGACACCACAAAATTCAAGGACTCTTAAAGAAACTCCCATGGTCTCACCTGTCCAACATGAGAATTTAATGATCGTTCGATTGGTCTTTCGTCAAGGTTTCAAGAGGGGGGGTCGGGATTTCTGATGTTTCTTCTGGTGGTTTCTCGGGCATGATTCCTTTTTTGCGTGCCGCTCGGACTGCTTCGACAAGAAGACCGTAACAATTGACGCATAGGTTTACGCCTACGACCTTTTTGATTGGGTATTCTTCTTCGCATCCATGACAGCGAATTTTAGGGATCAGAACGGGGCTCGGCGGCTGCGGGTTCTTTTCCAGCTCCTCTCTCTTTCTGATGATCTCGAGCGTGTCATCGACGACGTTGTGCAGGTCCTTGACGCTTAATCGGTATTGAAACACCTGAGCGAGAAGGCGGAGCTGCACGTCTTTGTTTTCCACTCGGGCTATCTCCCAGGCATGCCCGACGCCGATTTCCTCACGATCTAGCGCCTCGAGGACCTCTGGAACTGCCTTGGTGCACTCGAGCAGCTTTTCCACATAGTCTCTTTTCAAACCCGTTGCTTTTTGGATCGCTTCAGAATTCATGCCTTCGTGGTCTCGGAGCCATTTCATGACTTTTATCATTTCTGAAGCCTTGATCCCACCCCTGAGCCTGTTCATGTACAGGTTTCTAGTCATCACTTGTCTCATTGTTCCGTCCATAATGACGCAGGGCACTTTCGGTATGCCCTGGAGCAGCGCTTCGTCCTTGCGGTGTTTTCCATCGACTAGCCAGAGGTTCTCACCTTCCCTGATCAGAATAAGAGGCTGCTGTATGCCATCGGCCTCTACTGAAGATTTGAACATCTCCAAAAGCTCAGGATCCCACGTCGACGTGATCCTGACGTCCGGCTCCTTAATCTCTTTCGGGTCAACCATCACGACTTTCATCTTTTGCTTAGAGACTTCTGTCTGGCTCATGTAAACCCTAACTCCTGGATCTGTCTCTTGCGCTCCTCTCGTTTCTGGATCGCTTCCTTGGTCCAGTACTTGTCTCGTTCATTCCAGACCCTTTGAATGTAGTCTGGAACGAAACCAGTCACCACCTTGACGCCTGCGATCCTGGCTGCGTCTAACACCCATGGGATCGATGTCGGGATTAGCAGCTCCATAATGACGTCTGTCGGCCAGTGTGCGAGTTCTGGAGTCGACGGGACCAGTCCCTTATATATAGGCAGCTTGCTGAGGCCATCCATGTACTTGAAGATCTTGGCTTCTACTAGGACCGTGTGAGTTGGCAGCCTTGCGGCGGCGTCAACCTCTGGTCTCCATGGTCGATAAACTCGAAGTCCCTTCAAAAGTCCATAGTCCTTCTGTGTTTCTGTTGGGATCGGACCGAGAGCAACTCTGAATCTCACTTCAACTGTTGGATAGGTGCGTGCCATGTACTCGCTTACCCATTTGGGTTCTAGCTCTCTCCTTGGTTGAGTGAAGGTCATAACAAACCTCCAGACTCAAGCGTTTATCTTGAGATATAAGAAAGTTTCGCCGAGGATATTCTCGAGGAATCAAATTGGTAAAAGTTGAAGTACCCTCAGCGGATTCTGTCGCCAAGAAATGGGCGGAAGAAACGCCCAGGCGATCGACGTACTACGAAACAAACACTCCCCCCGCAGCTTCTAAATGGGAAGCTAACGCAAAAGCGGCAGCCGTCAACTTCAAGGCAGCGATCCAAGCCGGCAACATAGACGCCATGTTCAAAGGGGGCATCTCCAAAGCGGGCGCTGGGAAGTTTGAACGCAAGGTTCGAGCCTTAGCAGGACGGTTCGGTCCTGGCGTTGCAGCTGCTCAGACAGACATGCAGACAAACGTCGCTCCCTTCCTGACGGAGATCTCAGCTGTGGATCTCAAGGACCGCAGGCCAAGAGGCGACCCGACCAACTACGATCGTGTTAAGGCGATCGGTGACAGACTCCACTCAAAACGCCTGGCTCTACTTGCAGCTGGATCGCCGAGCTGAGCTCTCGGCACCTTGAACAAAGGTCCAGTTAGCATGAAAAACCCGTGAGAAGGGAAAAACATGAAAACGTATCCACTTCAAAAGGATTTCGTAACAAACACCGACTACGTTCTCGAGCCATACAAAGCCTACGTCATTGAAGAGATCGGCACAGACGACATAGCAAACGTCACCATCCGCATAGACGGAAAAGCCTGCGGAGTCATCACCAACCTGTTGTCAGCATTGAGAAAAGCAGCCGCTAACATGGGCGGGCAACTGATTCTCGGAGCATGGAAGCTCGTAGTACCACCAGCCAAAACCCTCAGATTCGACGGCACAGCCGCCAAAAACGTCGCTGTTTCAGGAAAGATATACGACCTCGCTCCTGGCGAGTCTCTGCCGGGCGATCTGCTCACCAGATTCGCAGCCCAACCAAACGAGTACATGACGGTCATCTCAGGCTCAGCAGTGTCCACAGGAACAGCTTGGGCAGACGGCGCCGAGGTGTCGCTGTTCTCGCTGACGCCGACAACTATCGAGCAGTACACCATCAACGACCGAGTCATCGTTCAAGCGGCCGTCGCAGGATCTCCAGTTGAAGCCGAAGGTAACATAGGAATACGCTTCTACATTGACGCGGCACCCCTCGACAACCTTCCAGCTTCAGCAGCAAAGAGAGGAATCAACCGTTTCGACTTGGATCTTCCAGCAACAACCACGAACACTATGGAACCGTTCACCGTTGCGAGCATGCCTATCGTTGTAGGTGGAGACCACCTTCTCGAAGTCAAAGCTATGAACGTGAGCGGTGGCAGCCTCTTCGGAACCACAGCTGCACAGTTCAGATTTTTGGCTGCAGCAGTCTACAGGAGAGTAGGGTGATTAAACCATGGCAAGCATTAGAGTCCATAGGTTAACGACGGGATCAATAGCAAACGGATCCTTCAAGGAAGACAACTTCGCAGCCGACGTCGGCTACACCCTGAAAAAGGTCATTGTGACGCCCCGAGGCAACTCCATAATGACGAACGTTCAGCTCTACGCCGACATAGATGGACAACCAATCTTCAGGCCAGATATCCCCACAGATCTGCTGGATCCAGTGAACCCAACAATTCCAGAGATCAACATTCCATTCGCCAAAGGCTCAAAATTCAACTACAAACTCTCCAACAACAGCGGCGTAGCCGAAACATACGACATCGCCCTCGTCCTTGAAGTCGCAACGTGGCCACCGGCGTAAACGGTTTAGAAGGCGA
>Ga0315280_10009978_pt1 | contig 12012 bp, 10 predicted proteins | sample YL17G06_40_MG_FD_203697 | JGI IMG/M metagenome (GOLD analysis project Ga0315280, IMG submission 203697) | Sediment microbial communities from Yellowstone Lake, YNP, Wyoming, USA - YL17G06_40 | ecosystem: Environmental > Aquatic > Freshwater > Lake > Sediment | place: USA: Wyoming | collected... | reverse complement strand
AATCTCAAAGGCCTCAAGGACGAGCGCGGCGGGCGGTCTTGCCCGCCGCGCGATGTCTTGCAGCAGGTGCGCGCCGCATGCATCTCGGGATCGACATAGGCACGACAAAGGTCGCGGCGGTCGTCGCTGACAGCGAGGGGCGGATCTGTGGGGTGGCGTCGCGCCCGCATGGGGCGGACCGGCCCGCGCCCCCCGGCTATGCGGAGCAGGACGCCCGAGCGCTCCTCGAAACCACCTGGGCCGTCGTGCGCGAACTCCCGGCCGACCTGCGACGCCGGGCGAGTTCCGTCGGCGTCACGGGCCAGATGCACGGCGTGGCGCTGCTGGACGGGTCGGGCCAAACCGTCTCGCCGCTGGTTACCTGGCAGGACGGGCGGTGCCTTGAGGCGGGCTTTCTGGATGGCCTCGCCTCGCGAACGGGCCACGCCCTGTCGACGGGTTTCGGCGGCGCCACGTTGGCCTGGCTTGTCCACCACGGCGCGTTGCCGCCGCGTGCGGTTGCCGCAGGAACCATCCACGATGTCGCGGCGGCGCGCCTCTGCGGCCAAGTGCGTCCGGTGACCGACCCGACCGATGCGGCCAGTTGGGGCCTGTTCGACCTTCGCACGCTGGCGTGGGACAGGGAAGCGGTGGCGGCGGCCGGGATTCCCCTGGGGCTCCTGCCCGAGGTGCGGCCATGCGGCAGCCGGGCGGGGGAGATTGCCGCGGCGATGGCCGGGCCGCTGGGCCTTGCGGCAGGCATTCCCGTTACCGTGGCGATTGGCGACAACCAGGCCTCCTTGCTGGCGACCCTGCGCGAGCCGCAAGAGGAACTCGCCGTCACGCTTGGAACGGGCGGGCAGGTTTCGGCCGTGCTGGCTGCCGGGGCCGCCATCGATTGGAAGGCGTCCGCTCCGGCGTTCGAGTACCGGCCGTACCCCGGCGGCCGCTACGCGGTTGTGGCGGCCAGCCTCTGCGGCGGCGCCGCGTGGGCATGGCTGGCCGACGCAGTCGAGCGGTGGACGAAAGACCTCGGCGTGGCGTGCCCGCCGCGGGAGAGGCTGTTCGACCTGCTGAATGATCTGGGCCTGGCCGCACCGGACGGCCTGGCGGTGCGCCCGCACTTCCTGGGCGAGCGTCACCAGCCGCTTCTGCGGGGGTCTATCGAGGGGATCGACCTTGCGAACTTCGATCTCGGCCGCCTGGCGCGGGGCCTCGCGCAAGGAATCCTCGGCAACCTGCGCAACATGCTGCCGCCGTGGGCCCTGGCTGGCCGCACGCGCCTGGTCGGCAGCGGCAACGCCCTGCGCCGCAGCCCGCTTCTTCAGCGCACGGCGGCGGAGGTCTTCGGTCTACCGCTCGCGCTGACGGAGGGCCGCGAAGAGGCCGCCCTCGGTGCAGCACTACATGCGGCGGGGCACGTCGCGTGATGGGAACGAGCGCGATAGAGGTGCTTTGGCCTGGGCGTCGGTTTTTTCGTAGGCGCCGTCGACGGCGGGCCGGATCGGCAACGGCGCCCGGCGCATGGCCGGCGCAACTTAAATTAATGATTATTGACCTCGAAGGGGCCGGTCGCTATCATCCGTCGAGATTCATCCTCGTGGGGTCTGGAAGGGAAGCATGGCGCACTCAGTGAAGGTGGGTTGGGCTGCCGGCGCTAGCGAGGCTTGGCGTGATTCGAGCCGATTCGCCGATGGCGCCGGCCGTCGGGCTGTGCCGCATGCCGCCGGCGCCGGCCTCCTGGCCTGCGTGGTCCTGGCCCTGTTGGCCGGAGGCTGCGGCGGCGAGAACTTGAGGCCCATCATCGACGAGTCGGACTTCCGGCAATTGCTCAAGTCTGACAAGCCGGTCGTGGTGGACTTCCATAAGGGCGGCGGATGCCCGCCGTGCAAGATGCTCCTGCCGATCCTGGACAAGTTGGCCGACGAGTACCAGGACCGCGTGATCTTCGCCAGTTACGAGATCATCACGCCGTTCTTCCAGGTGACCTCCGAGGAGATCAAGCAGCAGTACGACATCTTCTACATTCCTACGGTGATCCTGTTTGTCCGCGGGAAGGAAGTGAAGCGCTGGCCCCTGGATTTCATGATCGACGACTACCGCAAGGTCCTCGACGGGGTGGTCGGCGGTCGGACCACGAGACCGGCAGTCAAGGGCCAGTCGCCGCACGCTTAACTGCTCTGGTGTCCGTCAGTTCTCGATTGACGTGTGTCAGGCCCACATCCTGGCCGCTGCGGACGGGCAGGAAGCGCACCTTGCCCTGCGGCATTGAGCGGCGTTGTAGTAGTATGGACCGTGCCTCCGGCACGGGCACGGACTTCGCGGCCGCGGAATAATCGGCGAGCCCCCCAAAGATGACTTGACCCGCGCAGCCAGGGGGCGCAAAATCGGCTGCGGCGAGGCGCGGCGGGACCTGCCGTGGGTCTCGCCGGGCCGGTGAGCGGTCCGGCAGCGCGTTCAGCGGAGGCCGCGGGCGATGATCGACTTCAGCAGCAGGATCGTTTTCGTGGGTTATGGTGCGGTGGCCCGGTGCACGCTGCCGATCCTGGTCAAGCATATCAAAGTACCGCTTCACAATATCACGATCATCGAATTTGAGGACCGGGCCGAGGAACTGCGGCCCTGGATCGAGCAAGGCGTCCATTACGTCCGGGACCGCGTGACCCAGGGGAACCTCCCGCTGCTGCTGGGCCAGCACCTTGCAGCCGGCGACCTCTTGATCGACGTGGCCTGGAACATCGAGTGCACCGACATCCTCCAGTGGTGCCACGACCGCGGCGTGCTGTACGTCAACACCTCCGTGGAACTCTGGGACCCCTACACCGGCGCCCGGACCAAGCACCCGACGGAGCGGACGCTGTACAGGCGGCACATGAGGATCCGCAAGATGACGTCCGGCTGGGCTATGCCCGGCCCGACCGCCGTCCTGGAACATGGCGCCAACCCCGGCCTGATCTCGCACTTCGCCAAGCAGGGCCTGATCGATATCGGCGAGCGCCTGCTGGCCGACAGGATGGCGGCGGGCCAGGACGCCGAGGACATACGGCACTTCATCCGCGACGGCGCGTTCAACCGGCTGGCCATGAAGTTGGGCGTGAAGGTCATACACTGCAGCGAGCGAGACACCCAGATCACCGACAAGCCCAAGCAGGTCGACGAGTTCGTCAACACCTGGAGCGTCGAGGGCCTCCGCGAGGAAGGCACCACCACGGCCGAGATGGGCTGGGGCACGCACGAGAAGGAGTTGCCCGAGAATGCCTACGAGCACCCCGAAGGACCGCGCAACCAGATCTGCCTGGCCCGCATGGGCATCAACACCTGGGTGAACTCGTGGGTCCCTGACTGCACCATCGTCGGCATGGTGATCCGCCATGGCGAGGCCTTCACCCTTTCCGACAAACTGACCGTCTGGGAGGACGGCAAGCCCGTTTATCGCCCCACCGTGCACTACGCCTACTGCCCCTGCGACTGCGCCATCGCCAGCCTCAACGAGTTGCGCGGCTACGACTACCGGCTGGTGGAGCGGCAGCGGATTCTGACCGACGAGATCACCAGCGGCTCGGACGTCCTGGGGGCGCTCATCATGGGCCACGCCTACAACGCCTGGTGGATCGGGAGCGACCTGGCGATCGAGGAATCGCGCCGGCTCGTGCCGCACCAGAACGCCACCACCATGCAGGTTGCCATCGGCGTGGTGGCGGCGGCCATGTGGATGATCGAGAATCCTCGCAGGGGCGTCTGCGTGCCCGACGACCTGCCGCACGATTACATCCTGGGCATCGCCAAGCCGTACCTGGGCAAGTTCATCTCGATCCCCACCGACTGGACGCCCCTGAAACACTACTCCAACACCTTCCCGGGGTACAACAAGCCGGCCCTGGATACCAGCGACCCGTGGCAGTTCAAGAACTTCCTCATCACCGACGGAGACTAAGGATGAACCGGACTACGACCATCAGTCGCCAGAAGGCCACGGGGGCGCATTACACCCCGTTGCCTCTGGGCCGGTTTGTGGCCCGGCGGATTCTGGCTCATCTTGGTGTTGGGCATCCAGAGAAACTTCGTGTGATCGATCCTGCTTGCGGAGCAGGAGCCTTGCTGGAAGCCTTTGAACTGGCCGCCCAAGATGAAGGGCGAGTTTCTTGCGAATACGTGGGCGTTGAGCCGGACCAGGAGGCGCTGGACTCCGCACGCCATCGCCTGAGCGGCATCCCGGCCGAGCGGCTGGCATTGGTCCAAGGCGACTTTCTGCAAATGGCTGGTCCCGCCGAAGGGCAGGCGGCTCTCTGGGGGCAGCAGGAGCAAGCGGCTGACCTGACTGAAACTTTCGATGTCGTGATAGCCAATCCGCCCTACGTCCGAACTCAGGTCCTGGGGGCAGCCGAATCGCGTCGCTTGGCAGAACGCTTCCGCTTGTCCGGTCGAGTTGACCTCTACCATGCCTTTCTTGTGGCGGCAACGTCGTCTCTGCGGTTCGGTGGGATGATGGGGATCATCGTCTCGAACCGTTTCCTGACAACCGTGACCGGGGCTTCGGTCCGGCGGTATCTGTCCAGCCACTACGAGGTCTGCGAGGTCATCGACCTGGGAGATACCAAGTTGTTCGAGGCCGCGGTATTGCCAGCGGTTGTTGTGGGGCGACGAAAGAAAGCATCGCAAGCCGCCGTTTCGCTCCCGCCAACTCGCTTCATACGGATCTACTCCGCCCCCGCGTCCACCGGCGAGCCTAACGCTCCTGCGAGATCTGGCAGCATCTATGATATTCTGGAAAATGGCAAGAACGGGCTCTACCGCGTGCCGGAAGGAGTCTTTCGCGTTTCGACCGGGACGCTGAAGATGGCCCGAGAGGCCGGGCGAGTCTGGTCGCTGACCACGCCTCGCGAAGGGCAGTGGGTGCGACAGGTCCGAAGCCGAGCCGCCGGGTGTTTTGAGGACCTGGCCCAGATACGCGTTGGAATAAAGACCACCGCCGATTCGGTCTTCATTCGGTCGGACTGGGAGAGCATGCCCTCGGCAACGCGTCCGGAGCCTTCGTTGCTGTTGCCCTTGCTCTGCCACGTGGATGCCCGGCGTTGGGCCAGGAAGGCCGGGGAGTTTCCCGCCAAGCGCGTTCTTTACCCTCACGAAGTGCGGGATGGACGGCGTACGGCGATTGACCTCGCTCACTTTCCCGGCGCCAGGCATTACCTCGAATCCCACCGGGCGCTTCTCCAGGGCCGCCGCTACGTGGTCGACAGCGGGCGGAAATGGTACGAGATATGGGTGCCCCAGGACCCGGCGGGATGGGCGGGTCCCAAGGTCGTCTTTCCGGACATAAGCGCGGAGCCCTGTTTCTTCCTCGACTTGAGCGGTTCCGTCGTCAACGGTAACTGTTATTGGCTGACTCTTCGGCCTGGGGTTCCTGGCGAGTTTCTTTACCTGCTCCTGGGGCTGGCCAATTGCAGGTTGATGACCCGGTTTCACGAGTTGGCGTTTGGCAACAAACTCTACGCCGGACGGCGCAGGTACATCACGCAATATGTCGGCAAGTATCCATACCCGGACCTCGCCACCCCGCCAGCGCGTGAACTGGTGGCTGCGGTCAGGGAACTGGTCGATTCTTGCGAGCACGAAATCGCCCAAACGCGGTTGTCGGACATGGAGTCGCGCATCGAGTCCCTTTCGGAGAAATGCTTTGGCTTGGAGCCGGATTGAGTGAGGTTGACCCCATGTCCACAAAGCAAGCCATTCGACGCAGAGCCCAGCAAGAGAAGAAGCACATACACAGTCTGGACTTGGCTGACGGGGAACCGTTGGCCAATGCCCCGGCGGACCCGGCGACGCTCTATTCCCTGGAGCAACTGGGTTATCTCCTCAAGCCGCTGATGGGCATCGATGCCCCCCGTGATGGGCAGAACCGGATTCTTGAAGTTAGGCCCAAGGGGCACTGGTTCGAGTACGAAGTGGTTAAGAACCTGGGTTACCACTATCCGCCGGGAGCAGGACTCTTTCCGGACGTTCGCCACCAGTTGCTGGAAATAAAGCACCACACCGGCAAATCTGTGACCATCGATTTCGGGCACCACCACCCGGCAAGTGATGAAGTCATCGAAGCGCGGTGGAATGAGAAAGCGAAGGCGAGAATCTGCGACATTAGATACCTGATCGCCCTGGCCCCGCCACCGGAGTTCAAGGTCACTGTCATGGTGCTTGCTACGGGCGCTGAGATCGACAAGATCTTCGGCGTCTCTCCCACCCAGACGATCAAGTACCAGCTTGGAATTTCACGCAAGTGGCGAGACGATCACACAGGGCAGATTCTGGTGTCAGGCAAGGTGTTGGATGCGTAGCGTCGGACCGTACGCCGGATTTGTGGCGGCGGCGCTTTTCAAAGCGAGGAAAGTCGACATGGCGAACTTAAGACTCCTGAAGCGGCTGGCCAACGAGCACGGCACGCCCCTGTTTGTGGTGGACCACAACGTCCTGCGGGCCAATTACCTCCAGTTCAGGAAGTACCTGCCGCGGGTGCAGGCGTACTACGCCGTCAAGGCCAACTCCGACCCTGCCATCGTCAAGACGCTCTACGACATGGGGGCGAGTTTCGACGTGGCCAGCATGCCGGAGTTCCTGATCGTCCACGAGAACATCAAGAACCTCCCCCCCCGACAGCGGCAGGACTGGATCTGGGATAAGATCATCTACGCCAACCCGATCAAGGCCACCGAGACGCTCGAGCAGTTGGACCCGTACAAACCGCTGGTCACGTACGACAACGTCGAGGAAATCCGCAAGATCAAGAAGCACGCCCCGCACGCTGGGCTGGCGCTGCGGATCAAGGTGCCGAACACGGGGTCGATGGTGGAACTGTCGAGCAAGTTCGGGGCCGCCCCCGGCGAGGCCATCGACCTGATCCGTGCCGCCTTCGACGCCGGCCTGGTCGTCGAGGGCATCAGTTTCCACGTCGGCAGCCAGTGCACCAACTTCGAGAATTACGTCCAGGCGCTGTACCTGGTGGCGGGCATCTTCATGGAGGCCTGGGGCTGCGGCTACGACCAGGTTAAGATTCTCGACATCGGGGGCGGCTTCCCCGCCCACTATGACAAGAACATCAGACCTTTCCGGGCGCTGGCCCGCCGGCTCAACGGCGAGTTCGACCGGCTGTTTCCCAAGCACATTGAGATCCTGGCCGAGCCGGGCCGCTTCGTCGTGGCAACCGCCGCCACGCTGGTCGCCAAGATCATCGGCAAGGCCGTCCGCGACGGCAAGACCTGCTACTATATCAACGATGGGGTCTACCACACCTTCAGCGGCATCATCTTCGACCACTGCCAGTACCACGTGAAGGCCTTCCGGAGAGGCCCGGCGCAGATCTGTGCCCTCTACGGCCCCACCTGCGACGCCCTGGACACGATCTCGCTGGCGGAGGAGTTGCCCGACCTTGAACTGGACGACCTGGTATACAGCGAAAATATCGGCGCCTACAGCCACGCCTCATCGACCTATTTCAACGGCTTCCCCCCGGCGAAGGTGCTGCATATCAACCGGTAGGCCTCTCGGCAGCCCGGGAGCATGAGGGCCTTGCGATGAATGGCGGCGTCCGCCCCATGGCATGTGAATGGGGCTGAAGGTCCTGACGATGGAATGCCTCGACCACTGGATCGGCAAGGCCAGCGACTTCATGTGGGGCACGGCATTCCGCGCTGCCGGAGGTTGGGAGATCCAAGATGCCAAATGGCAAGCGGACAATCGGAATCGGCCTGCTGGGCCGGCCCCGCACGGATCAAGCCGTCCATGGGCGTCTTGGCCGCCGGCGGCAAGACCTTCACCTTCCCCCCGGATGCACTGTACGTGGTAATGAGGTGACCAACCATGACATTCCCGAAGGGTTTCACGTGGGGCGTGGCCTCGGCGGCCTACCAGGTCGAAGGTGCGCCGCTGGAGGACGGCAAGGGCCCGTCGGTCTGGGACATGTTCTGCCGCAAACCCGGCGTCATCTGGCGCGGCCAGACCGGCGACGTGGCATGCGACCACTATCACCGGTTCCGTGAAGACGTGGCGCTGATGAAGGAACTGGGCATCCGCGCGTACCGGTTCTCGATTGCCTGGGCCCGCGTCCTCCCGGAGGGGGTCGGCACGGTGAACGAGAAGGGCATCGCCTTCTACGAGCAGTTGGTCGATGCGCTGCTTGCGGCGGGCGTCGAGCCGTGGGTCACCCTGTTTCACTGGGATTACCCGCTGGCCCTGTATCGCCGGGGCGGGTGGCTGAACCGCGCGAGCGCAGAGTGGTTCGCCGAGTACGCCCGGGTGGTCGCGCGGCGCCTCTCGGACCGCGTCACGCACTGGATGACGCTCAACGAGCCGCAGTGCTTCATCGGCCTCGGCCTCCAGACCGGCTACCATGCCCCCGGCGATAAGTTGCGGCTCGACGAGGTGCTCCTGGCGGGTCACCATGCGATGCTGGCGCACGGGCGGGCGGTGCAGGAGATTCGCGCGTGCGCCACGGCCCGGCCCACCATCGGCTTCGCCCCGGTGGGCGTCGTCCGCATGCCCGAGACCGACTCGGCGGCGGACGTTGCGGCCGCGCGGCAGGCGATGTTCAGCGTCGCCCGGCAGGACTGCTTCAATAACACGTGGTGGATGGACCCGGTTTTCCTCGGCCGCTATCCCGAGGACGGCCTGCGGTTCTTCGGCGACGCCGTCCCCAAGGTCCCGGCCGGCGACCTGGAGACCATCGCGCAGCCGCTCGACTTCTTCGGTGCGAACATCTACCACGGGGCGTTCGTCCGCGCCGGCCCGGGCGGCGTGCCGCAGGACGTGCCGCTCCCGCCGGGGTATCCCAAGACCACGATGGATGACTGGCCCGTCACGCCCACGTGCCTTTACTGGGGTCCGCGGTTCTTCCATGAGCGGTACGGCCTGCCGATCGTCATCACCGAGAACGGGCACCAGAACGCCGACGTGATCTCGCTGGACGGCAAGGTCCACGATCCCGAACGGATAGATTACCTGCACCGCTACCTGCGCGAACTCCGCCGCGCGTGCGCCGATGGCGTGCCGGTCCGCGGGTACTTCCAGTGGGCCTTCACCGACAACTTCGAGTGGGCCAAGGGCGACTCCATTCGCTGTGGATGCGTCTTCACCGACTACCCCACCCAGCGGCGCATCGCAAAAGACTCGGCCTGGTGGTACCGCGACGTCATCCGGTCCAACGGGGCGAGTCTGTGACTGGCCATCCGCGATGTTGGGCGGCGGGCCGCTCGCCAGGGCGAGTCTTCGACATCGTGGTGGCCCTGCCGCACGCCGTATTGTAGTATCAGAGGAAGGCCGCCATATCGGAGCAAGGAGGGATCGCCATGCAGCACGCATCGCTGGGAAGGACCGGCCTCAAGGTCAGCCGCCTGTGCCTGGGCACCATGAACTTCGGGCCGCACGCGAGCCAGGAGGAGAGCCACGCCATCATGGACAAGGCCCTGGAGTCGGGCATCAACTTCTTCGATACGGCCAACGTCTACGGCTGGCGGCGCGGCGAGGGCTGGACGGAGCAGATCATCGGCCGCTGGATCGCCCAGGGCGGCGGCCGCCGCCAGAAGATCATCCTGGCCACCAAGGTCTACGGCGACATGGGCGACTGGCCCAACTGGCGGGGCCTGTCGGCGTACCATATCAAGCGGGCCTGCGAGGACAGCCTCAAGCGGCTCCAGACCGACTGCATCGACCTCTACCAGATGCATCACGTGGCCCGCGAGGTGCCGTGGGACGAAATCTGGCAGGCCATGGAGCAACTCGTCCGCCAGGGCAAGATCATCTACGTCGGCTCGAGCAACTTTGCCGGGTGGGACATCGCCACCGCCTGCCAGACGGCCGCGCGCCGCAACTTCTTGGGCCTGGTCTCGGAGCAGAGCAAGTACAGCCTGGCCTGCCGGACGGTGGAACTCGAGGTCCTCCCCGCGTGCCGCCACTACGGCCTGGGCGTCATCCTGTGGAGCCCGCTCGACGGCGGGATTCTGGGCGGCGTTCTGCGGAAGGTCAAAGAAGGCCGCCGGGCCGAGCGGCACATCCAGGACCGGATATCCAGACTCATGCCGCAACTCAAGAAATATGAGGCCCTGTGCCGCCAGATCGGCGAGGCGCCTGCCGAAGTCGCCCTGGCGTGGCTCCTCGCCAACCCGGTCGTGACGGCCCCGATCATCGGCCCGCGCACCACGGACCAACTCACCGGGTGCCTGCGTGCCCTGGATTTGAAACTCAAGGCCGACGTGATGGCGAAACTCGACGCCATCTGGCCCGGCCCCGGCGGCGAGGCGCCAAAGGCGTATGCGTGGTGACGCGCGGGGCAGGCCCCGGCCGAGACACCCGATTGCAGCGGCAGCCGCTCATGTGCCACGGATTGCTTGCCGACCCGTGGTGATTGTAGTCGTTCTTCCTCACTGGTATTACGCCATAGCGAGGAGGAGCCACGCCAATCAAGTGTTCGAGGCACAGCAGGGGAAACCACGCCGAAAACACGCCTTGCCCGCAGGCCCCCCACGGGCCACCGGATGGTCGTGTAGCCGATCGTGGCTGGGGTGTTCGTCCGGCATAGGGAAGGGAGCCGACCGGGCCGCCCCCTTGGGGGGATAAGGAGGCAAGTCGCCCGAACCGGCCCCCATCATGGTTTATTCGCGCGCCGGCCGCCAAAGTCAAGGGCAAGAACGGCAAATTGAGGAGGCTGGGGATGGAGGAAAAGCGGGACGCAGTGTAGGGTGCCGTTGCCGGTGCACCTGGACCTTGAACCTGTAACATTGGAGACTGTAGCAGCATTACCGGCGTAGAGGCTGTCCGAAAAACCGAGGGTCAGGCATATTTACTGAGGCAAACGCGCTTTTGCGTTTGCCTCAGTAAAGTTGTTGCGGTTCTCCTTCCCGGGGCTGAAGCGACATGCCAACCAAAGCCCAACGGCTGGCTTTGGTTGCATATATGCCTGACCCGCGGTTTTTCGGACAGGCTCTTCGACCGCGGTAAGGATGCTACACTATCTAACTCTGCGCCGCTTTCCACCTTCCAGCCCGCAGCCTTCGGCCTGCCGTTCCTCCAGCCCGCCTTTTGGCGTTGCAGGACCGCCCGAAGGACGGTAGCATTCGCTTAAGCATTCGATAATGGTCAGGAACCGGCGAGGCGGCACATGCTGAGCAGGATCATCAGCCACGAGGGCCGGGTGGAGGGCGTGGCCTACTCACCCACCGGCCGGTGGATCGTCGGCGGGGCCGACGACGCCACCGCACGCGTCTGGGACGCCGATGCCGGCACGGCGTTGTTCTGCCTGCGGGGCCACACCGGCCCGGTGACGGGCGTGGCGTTCATGCCCGACGGCCGGCGGATCGTCACCGGCTCCGAAGATGGCACGATCCGCCTCTGGGATGTCGAGACCGAGGCCGAGCGGCTGTGCCTGCGAGCCCGAGACGGGGATGTGGCGGCCGTGGCCTGTTCGCCCGACGGCGGCCGGATCCTCGGCGGCGGCGGGTTGACCGCCCAGATCTGGGACGCCCAGACCGGAGCCGAGCGGCGCACCCTCCGCGGGCACCGCATGGGCGTCTACAGCGTGGCCTTCTCCCCGACAGGCGACCTTGTGGCCACCGGCGGCGGACAGACGATCCGCATCTGGGACGCCCAGACCGGCGCCGAACTGTGGAGCCTCCTGGGCCATCGGACGGGCGTGTGGGGCCTTGCGTTCTCGCCTGACGGCCGGCGGCTCGCGAGCGGCGGAGATCAGACGGTCCGCGTCTGGGACGTCGGCAGCGGCGAAGAGCGGCACCTCCTGCGCGGGCACGAGGGGATGGTTTCGGGCGTCGCGTTCTCGCCGGATGGCAAGTGGGTCGTCAGCGGCGCTGCCGACGCAACGGTCCGCGTCTGGGACCTGCACGCCCGGACCGAACGGTGCTGCTTCCGCGGGCACGAAGGGCCCGTGGCGGGCGTGGCCTGCTCGCCCGACGGGCGGCACGTCGCCAGCGCCTCCGCCGACGGGACGGTCCGCGTGTGGGAGGTCCAGGGCTGACCGCCCCCGAACGCCGACGGCGC
>Ga0315280_10009975_pt1 | contig 12014 bp, 10 predicted proteins | sample YL17G06_40_MG_FD_203697 | JGI IMG/M metagenome (GOLD analysis project Ga0315280, IMG submission 203697) | Sediment microbial communities from Yellowstone Lake, YNP, Wyoming, USA - YL17G06_40 | ecosystem: Environmental > Aquatic > Freshwater > Lake > Sediment | place: USA: Wyoming | collected... | reverse complement strand
CGTTAATGTAACAACATACTTTTTCTTCATATTTAGGTCTCCTTGCTTTGGATATACTTTCTTTATCGGCAAAGAGACCCAAAATATCCATCAATTCACGACTGACGAAACACTACGGTCTAAATATCTGGGCTCAGTATATGCCAGGAGCCGATGCTGGCGGATCACGCGACCCACGATACTGGCAGACCGTTCCTGCCAGAGGTGCGGCAAATGTACCCCTATTGCTGGATAGCGTTCTCTGGTGGGCATGCCGGCTGACCGAAACCAAGCCTCCTGCACACGAAGGTATCTGGGAAGATAGTTCGCTGCCCTGCTGCGTGAATCGCCATGAGGGGTTCGTGTGCGGGATGTTCTGTGATTGGTCAATCCGAAAAGTTGGCCTCAAGGAACTGTGGACCTTGAAGTGGCACCGCAATTTCGACACGCGAAACTACTGGACCAAAGCCGGCGGTGTCCGGCCCGAAGACTGGCCCCATTGGATGAGAAGATTCAAGGACTGTTGACCCAAAGGCACACAGGCAGAAAGGCACAAAGGCACAGAGCTACTTTGTGCCTCTGCGCATTTTTTGTTAGCAATGTCCTGCATTCTGCTTATAATATCCCACCTGTTTAGGCAGTTACTTAATGGAAAGGGAGTGAAAAATGTCTAAGTATGTGCTATTTGCAATCGCAGCGACTTTTTGCCTGATCGCCTTTGGCTGCACTGCCGGCGAAAAAGTCCGCGTTGTTGACAAACCTAATATCGCTCTGGGAAACGATTTCTACGTTGGCAACCGGGCGCCTCTGATGCCCAGTGCTTTTATGAAGCTGCCGGTCGGTGCTATCGAGCCGCAGGGTTGGGTCCGCCGGCAACTGGAGCTTCAGGTGGACGGCTTCAGCGGACATCTAACCGAAATTAGCCCGTTCCTGAAAAAAGAAAACAACGCCTGGCTGAGCGCCGCAGGAGTCGGCCACAGCCCGTGGGAAGAGGCGCCGTACTGGCTCAAAGGATTCGGCGACACAGGATACGTCCTGCGCGATGAGCGAATTATCAAAGAAGCCCGCCAGTGGCTGGAAGCGGCAATTGCCAGCCAGCGCGACGACGGATACTTCGGCCCGCGCTCCAATCTGACCCTCACCAAGAACAAGCCCGACCTGTGGCCCAATATGATTATGCTCAACGCGCTGCAGTCGTACTATGAATACAGCGGCGACCGGCGGGTGCTTGACTTGATGAGCAGGTATTTTCACTGGCAACTTGCCATTCCAGATGGCGATTTTCTACTTCCTTTCTGGCAGAATCAAAGAGCCGGTGACAACCTCGCCAGCGTCTACTGGCTGTACAACCGTACGGGCGAAAAATGGCTCCTGGAACTGGCTGAAAAGATTCACCGCTGCACCGCTGATTGGACGGCCGGCGTAGCCAGTTGGCACGGCGTCAATATCGCCCAGTGTTTCCGCGGGCCGGGTATATTCTATCAGCAGTCCAAAGACCCTGCTCATCTGGCTGCCACCGAGCGTAATTACCAGACGGTCAGGGGCATCTACGGGCAGACACCCGGCGGACTGTACGGCGCCGACGAAAACTGCCGGGAAGGCTACATCGGCCCCCGCCAGGGAACTGAGACCTGCTCGATGGTCGAGATGATGCTCTCGTGCGAGATGCTGCTGCAAATAGCCGGCGACGTCGAATGGGCCGACCGCTGCGAGGATGTAACATTCAATTCATTTCCTGCATCGCTGACGCCGGATTTGAAAGCCCTGCACTACCTGACTGCTCCGAACATGATCCTGTGCGACAGCGCCAACAAATCGCCCGGCGTGCAAAATGATGGGCCGATGTTTCTGTTTGATCCGCACCGCCACCGCTGCTGCCAGCACAATGTTGCGCACGGCTGGCCTTATTATGCCGAGCACCTGTGGCTGGCTGCGCCGGGCAACGGCCTGGCAGCGGTCCTGTACGCCCCCTGCAAGGTTACTGCGAAGGTCGGAGGCGGCAGGGAAGTTGCAATCACAGAAAGCACCCGTTATCCTTTCGATGAGGGCATCGAGCTTACCATCAACACTGCCAAGCCGGTCCAATTCCCGCTTTATCTGCGGGTGCCGCTCTGGTGCGAAAGGCCCAAGCTGGCGATTAACTTGAGAAACGTGCTGGTCAAAGGGCGACCAGGCTCATATATTGTGATTTCCCGCCAATGGGCGAACGGCGACAAGGTGTGCCTGGAGCTGCCGATGAAGATCACGACCACGGTCTGGAAGAAAAACAAAAATAGTGTCTCGGTTAATCGCGGCCCATTAACGTACTCGTTGAAGATCGGCGAGAAGTACGTTCGGGCAGGCGGCACCGATGAGTGGCCCGCGTGGGAGATCCATCCGACAACTGACTGGAATTATGGGCTTGTGCTGAGCGAAAGTGACCCGGCTTCAGCGTTCGAGGCCGTACAGAAGGATTGGCCTGCCAACGGGCAGCCTTTTGAAGCTAACGCTGCTCCGATTGAGCTTCGCGCCAAAGCCAAGAAGATCCCACAATGGAAGAAGGATCATTTCGGCCTGGTCGGCGAACTTCAACAAAGCCCCGCGAAATCTGTTGAGCCAACCAAAACCGTCACGTTGATACCGATGGGCTGTGCGCGGCTGCGGATTTCGGCATTTCCAACCATCGGCGCCGGACCCAGCGCACAGGTGTGGAAGGAGCCGCCATAGTCATTGCCCCCTACCGCTTCACGTTGACACAATGTAGTCTGTTTGGTAAAGAGAATTTGCGTGATAAGGGACAAGATAACAATAGTTGGTGCGGGCAATGTCGGGGCAACGGCTGCATACGCCGCCGCAAACAGAGGGCTTGGCGACATCGTCCTGCTGGACGTAGTCAAAGGGCTTGCCGAAGGCAAAGCCCTGGATATCGCCGAAGCCAGTCCTATCCAACTTTACGATTGTGCCATCGTAGGCACGACTGACTGGCGGGAAACTGCCGACAGCGATCTGGTCATCATAACAAGCGGCCTGCCTCGCAAGCCCGGCATGAGCCGGGATGACCTGCTGGCGAAAAATGTCCGGATCATCAAGGAAGTCGCAGAAAGAACAGTGAAATATTCGCCCGATAGCGTAATCATTGTGGTCAGCAACCCGCTTGACGCGATGGTTTACGCCGTGTATAAGGTCACGGGCTTTGCCGAAAGCAGAGTTGTGGGAATGGCCGGCGCTCTGGATTCGGCACGTTTTAGCTACTTTATCGCCCGCGAGATTGGCGTAAGCGTAGAGAACGTAAAGTGCGTTTTGCTGGGCGGTCATGGCGACGATATGGTGCCTCTGCCGAGATTTACGTCAGTCAGCGGAATACCGGTAACGGAACTGGTGGGCGAAGAAAAAGTCGCCGAGTTGATCGAGCGAACCCGAAAAGGCGGCGGCGAAATAGTGAGTCTTCTTGGCTACAGTGCTTACTATGCCCCTGCGGCGGGGGCGGTCGAAATGGTCGAGGCAATCTTGAAAGATAAAAAAACTGTGCTATCCTGCTGTGCTTATTGTGATCGTGAATATCGCGTGGGCGGCTACTTCGTAGGTGTCCCCGTCGTGCTTGCTAAAAATGGCGTCCAAAGGATTATTGAGCTTGACCTGAATGAATCTGAATGGGCTGAATTCAACGGGTCACTCGCTCACGTCAAAGAGATGGTGCAAAGGGTTGACGAGTTGTTGCAATGGAACTGATAAAGAAGATCAAGCAGGCTGAGGCCGAGGCTCAGCAAATCATCGAAGCGGCTAAGACTGAAGCAGCCGGGCAAACTGAACAGGCTCGGCAGCGGCGTCGAGACCTTCTGGATGAGGCGGAACGCGGGCGAAAAAAGTCGATCCAGGATGCCGTATCCCGGGGCCAATCTCAGGCCCAGCAAGAGGTTGAGAATCTGAAAGCTCAGGCTGAAAAGCGGCGTCAAGAGCTTCGCCAAAAGGCGGAGCACAAGAAGGCTGCTGCCGTAGCCAGGGTAATGGATTGCGTGGCAGGAGAAAAAGCACGCGTGAAATTGGAGGGAACCCCGCGATAAATCGCGGGGCTAAATATTTAGCCCCCCAATTTATTGGGGGGTGGATTTACCCAATTTGTTGCGGCGTTTGTCCGCGAGGTTTATTATGGCCATAGTCCCAATGGCAAAAATTCTGATTGTCAGCCATAATAGCGAAGCCGCTGGACTTCTGGAGGCCCTGCAGACAGAGGGCATCTGCCAGATTCTAAATGCGCAAGAAGCCATCGTTAGTAGAGACCTTCCTGACCTTGCTGCGAAGGAGCATAGGCCAAAAGATGTTGAGGAGCTGTTAAATCGTCTTGCAAAATGCATCACATTTCTTAAAGGTTTCGGCGATCCCACAAAAGCCTTAGTAAGTATGCTGGCGCCGCGGGTGGTGGTCGATGAAGAGTCTTACCAAAAGACTATTTCAGACCAACAGGTTCTTATGCTCATCGACCAGTGTGAGCATCTCGAAACGGCGATAGAAAAAGCAAAAAGCCAATGTGAAAACCTTCGAGCGACTCTTGCGGAGTTGCGGCCGTGGCAGTCGCTACAAACGCCGGTAGAAGAGATTGGCCCACTTGCCCGAACTATCTGCCAGGCAGGGCTTCTGCCGGCTGGGCAGTTCATACATGTCGAGAATGATATTGGCGAGCTTGGCGGCGCAATCCAGCAGATAGCAGAGACCGAGAATCGCTACGCCTGCCTCGTGGTATATCTAAAAGAAAATGCCAACGAAGTGCAAAAGTTGCTACGCTCAGCGGAATTTGCACTGGTCAACTTTGCTCCAATGACCGGCACCGTACCCGAATTGATAAGGCAGCACGAGGAAAAAGTGAGTCAGGCGGAAGGGCAATTACAGAGCTACAAAGAAAGCGCAACAAAACTGTCCAAGAGTCTGCTCAAGCTGGAGATCCTTCACGACCACTACGCCAACTTGCTCAGTAGAGAGCAGACCAAAGGCGCCGCACCGGCAACGCAGCGCACGGTCGTTCTGGAGGGCTGGGTTAAAGAAAAGAATTATCCGTGCCTGGAGAAAATAGTCTCGGGCTTTGAAGCCTCCAGCCTGAGCAAGGTCAAGCCGGCCGCCGATGAACAGATCCCAGTGGAGATAGAAAACAAGCAAATCGTTCAGCCTTTTGAGTTCATAACACGTCTTTATGGAATGCCTCAGCCATCCAATGTTGACCCCACGATATTTCTGGCGCCTTTCTTTGCGCTTTTCTTCGGCATCTGCCTCGGTGACGCAGGTTACGGCCTGGTTATGCTTGTTGCAGCGGTGCTGATAGGAAGAAAAATGCAGGGCGATAGGAAGCTAGTCTGGATGCTGGCAATATGTGCCGTCTTTGCCATCCTGGTTGGAATGCTGACTGGCTCGTGGTTCGGCGATTCGGTAAGCAGATTCGCCCCTCAACTGGAAGGTCTGCGTGTGAGACTGATGTGGTTTGACCCGCTTGAGAAGCCGATGATGATGATGGGCGTGGCGATGGGGCTCGGCTACATCCACCTTATGACGGGACTTCTCATAGCATTCGTGCACAACCTCAAACTACGCGACTATGCCTCGGCTGTTTTCGAGCAATTGACCTGGCTGGTTATGCTCAATTCGATTGTGATATTTGCCTTCAGCAAGGCCGGAATCCTGCCTGCCGGCCTCGGAATGTTCTGCAGCAGATTCGCAATCGCTCCTGCGGTTTTGATAGTGTTATTTAGCAGCCGGGTCGGCGGCTGGGGTGCAAGACTGGGCATGGGAGCTTACAATCTGTTCAGCACAGTATTTTACCTGGGCGACTTACTCAGCTACCTGCGACTGATGGCTCTGGGCATGGTCAGCTCAGGCCTTGGGATGGCTATAAACATTATCGCCGAGCTGACGCTGGAGATACCTTACATCGGCTTTATTGTGGCGCTCTTGATTTTCGTCGGCGGACACGCTTTCAATCTCTTTCTGTCGATTCTTGGTGCATTCGTGCACACGATGCGGCTGCAATTCGTGGAGTTCTTCCCCAAGTTTTTGGCAGGCGGCGGCAGAATATTTCAGCCCCTGCACAAGGAGTATAAACATATTCACATGGAAGCAGCGTAAACCGTTGGTTTTGAGTTTTCAGTTTGATTGAACGGAGATTCAGCGATGGATTATGGAATGGCATTAGCTTTAATGGGTGCAGGCCTGGCGATATTTCTTCCCGGCATCGGCTCAGCGTTAGGCATTCACACAGCCAGCAAGAGCGCTACCGCCATATTGAGCGAGAAGCCCGAGCGCTACGGGCAATTCTTCATTATGGTCGTTCTGCCGGGCACGCAAGGATTTTACGGTTTCTTGGGGGCGTTTATGGTGATGAGAAATCTGAATTTTTTCGGCGGCGGCTTACCCGAAGTACCGCTGGTCACCGGCCTGAAAGTGCTTATGGCGTGCCTGCCTGTTGCTATTGCAGGTCTTGTCACCGCCATCTACCAGGGCAAGGTCTCATCGTGCGGTATCTTGATGGCCGGCAAAAAGCCAGAACTAGCGTTCAAGGCAGGCGTCGTTTACGCGGTCATGGTCGAAATCTACGCCATCCTGGGCTTGCTCGGAACACTGTTCATGCTGCTATACGGTGTAACTTGGCCGAAAGTCGCGTAAAACCGTAAAGTGCCAACTACCAAGCAGGATGAAAATTATGGATGCTGAAAACGTCATCGCAAAGATACTGGCGGACGCAGGCGCTGAGGCCGAGAAAATAAAAACGCAGGCTCAAGAGAAACAGTCTGCCGAGCAGGCTAAGCTCGATGAACAACTGCGCCAGCACCAAAAGCAAACCGATGCCCTTGCTCGAAAGGCTGGCGAAGATGAAAAGTCGCATCTTCTGGCAGCAGCGAGAATGCAAATCGCCAAAGAGCTACTAACGGAGAAACGTAAGATACTGGACGAAGTTTTTGCCCGTGCACGTCAGCAATTGCTGAATCTGCCGGACGACCAGTATCGCCGGCTTATAGGCGACCTGATGATTAGCGCAGTAGAAACCGGCAACGAAGAGGTTATCCTCGACAAAGATGAAAAGCGCATTGACCAGGAGCTCATCAATCAAGTCAACAGGCAGTTAGCCGGCGAAAACAAAGGTAACTTAAGACTGTCCGACCAGAGGCAGGAGCTTGGAGGGGGCTTTATTTTAAGACGCGGCAAGATAAGAACCAACGTGTCGTTCGAGGTACTACTTTCTCAGGCACGCAAAGGCCTGGAGATTGAATTAGCCAAGGGACTGTTTGGGAACTAACCCCGCAATAAATTGCGGGGCTAGATATTGATGGCCGTTGCTGAACAATCTATTACTGATTTTTACATTTATCCGCCTATCGGCGACGACGATTGGCGATACCTACGCGAGACGGCTCTCGTGCGAATGTACGAGATGCAGATGCTCACCAGAGCCACGCTGCTGGATATGGCCAATGCCGAGAGTTGCGAAGCAGCAGCCGGTTTTTTAACAACGACTGAATATGCGCTGCCGCAGGCCGGCAGAGACTTCGCAGAGGTGGAGAATATCTTGCGAATCAGAAGGCAGGCTATCCGTCAGCTCTTTGCGGATTTGATGTTTGATAAGGCCGTCGTTGAGCTTTTTAGAACACGGGACGATTTTGCCAATATCCGCCTGGCGATCAGAAGAACTCTGACAGAAAAACCGCTGGGAGTCGATTACAGTAATGATGGCAATTTTCCGCCCGAACGGTTTGAACAGGTCTTTGAGCAGGAAAATTATAACCTGCTGCCGGACTATCTTCAGGCCGCGATAGACCAGGCGGTCCTGGCTTATTACCAGAACAAAGATATCCGCCAGATTGACTATGCGGTAGATAAGGTGCAGGCTGAATACAATCTAAAAAGGGCCCGCCAGCTAAGAAGTATTTTTCTGCTCGGACTTGTCCGAATCCAGATTGATTTGACCAACATTCGGACAATGCTTCGGCTGAAATTCACAGAATCTGAGCAGCGTAACGTATTTCTCAGTGGCGGCTATATTGACCTGGAGCGGCTGCAGCACGGGCTGGAGGTTGGATACGAATCGCTGGGGCCGCTGTTTTTCGTGACGCCCTATTGTGAAGTTGTTGAGTCGGGTGCCAATTACCTGGCCTCGAACAAATCCTTTCTGGGACTTGAGCAGCGATGCGATGAGCACCTGATCGGATTCCTCAAGACAACGATGCAGATTGTCACTGGGCCTCAGCCGATTATCGCGTATTTTCTAATGAAGGAGAACGAAATCCGCACGGTTCGGCTGATACTAACAGCCAAGAAGAATTATCTGGATACACAGCTCATTTTAGACCGGCTTTCGTGAACCTTATCGGTAAGCTCTAACGAGCCACGAGCTACGGGCGACGAGCGACGAAAAATGCAAGGTAAAATCGCGGTATTAGGTAACACTGATTTTGTGATGCCGTTTACGGCACTGGGAGTTGACACGTACGCAGCCACCGATGAGGCTAACGTAATCGAAAACGCTAAAAAGATAATTCAGGGCAAATATGCCTTGATACTTGTGGCGGAAACCATAGCCCCGGTTGCCGAGACGGTTTTTGCAGATTACGAGGGTTCGGCGACACCCTGCGTCCTGGTGCTGCCGTTCACCACTGAATCGCAAGGCTTTGCCACCGAAGCTCTGGCGAAAGTTCTTAAAATGGCAACAGGGATAAGTATTTTGCAGAATGATTAGGGAGAAACTCTCGTTTCGAGTTTAGCCGTCGCCGGCACGGCGACTGTTGAGCAAATATGATTTCCGAAAGGTTTTGGCAATGGTTGAGGCAAGAACCGGCAGAATCGTGAAAGTCGCAGGACCCGTCGTCGTCGCTGAAGGTATGGCCGGCGCCCGGATGTATGACGTGGTGCGCGTGGGCGAATTGAACCTCATCGGCGAGATCGTGGAGCTGCACGGCGACCAGGCTTCGATACAGGTCTACGAAGAGACTGGAGGCATCGGACCGGGCGAACAGGTAGTCGACACTCAGGCGCCGTTGAGCGTCGAGTTGGGCCCAGGCCTTATCGAGAGCATTTACGACGGCATCCAAAGACCTCTGGACTTACTGGTGAAAGCCGAAGGCCACTTTATGAGTAGGGGTATCGCCATGCCGGGCTTAAACAGAAAAAAGAAATGGCACTTTAAGCCCACGATGGCTGAAGGGACAAAAGTGGGGCCCGGCGACATTATCGGCCAGGTCCAGGAAACTACCATGGTCCTTCACAAGATTATGGTCCCGCCCGGCGTCAAAGGGACCATCCAAAAAATCGCCGAAGGCGACTACAGCGTGGATGAAGTCGTGGCCATCTGCGCTGCTGACAATGGCGGCGAGCAGCAAATAAAACTGATGCACAAATGGGCCGTCCGCAGCGCCAGGCCGGTAAAAAATCGCCTCACGCCAAACACAATTCTTGGCACGGGCCAAAGAGTCATCGACGCTTTCTTTCCGATCACTAAGGGCGGCACCGCTTGTGTGCCCGGCCCATTCGGCTCCGGCAAAACGGTCATTCAGCATCAGTTGTCCAAGTGGGTCGACGCCGACATCGTGGTTTACGTCGGCTGCGGCGAACGAGGCAACGAAATGACAGATGTATTGACGGAGTTCCCGGAACTGAAAGACCCGCGCAGCGGCGAGCCGCTTATGCGCCGCTCGGTGCTGATCGCAAACACCTCGAATATGCCGGTGGCAGCCAGAGAGGCCTCGGTCTACACTGGCATTACCATCGCTGAATACTTCCGCGACATGGGCTATACCGTGGGTTTAATGGCAGACAGCACCAGCCGATGGGCTGAGGCTATGCGAGAGATATCCACCCGCCTGGAAGAGATGCCCGCTGAAGAGGGCTATCCCGCGTATCTTGCCGCCAGAATCGCCGCGTTTTATGAAAGAGCCGGCAGAGTCCAGTGCATTGGCAGCCCGCAGCGAGAAGGCGCGCTGTCGGTCATCGGAGCAGTTAGCCCGCCGGGCGGCGACCTTTCAGACTCGGTTGTCCAGGCGACACTACACGTGGTTAAAGTGTTCTGGTCGCTCAAGGCAGAACTGGCATACGCCAGGCACTTTCCGGCGATTGACTGGCTGACCTCCTATTCTTTCTACAAGCAATACTTGAAAGGATGCTTCCAGGACGCCGAGCAAGGCCAGCAGATGGAAGCGCTGTCGGCAACGGCGATGAGTCTTCTGCAGCAGGAGTCCGAGCTTCGAGAAATCGTCAGGCTGGTGGGCGCCGAAGCATTATCGCCCAGAGAAAGATTGACGCTGGAGACAGCCAGGTCCATTCGCGAGGACTTCCTGCACCAAAATGCTTTTCATGAGGTCGATACCTATACTTCGATGGTCAAGCAATACGAGATGCTCAAGACTGTGCTTCATTTTCACCAGCGAGGACTGGAGGCCATTGAAATGGGAGTGGAAACCGCCGATTTCTTTAAGCTCCCGGTGCGGCAAGAAATCGCCCGAGCAAAATATATCCCGGAGAATAACGTCGGGAAAATCGCCCAAATAAGGCAAACAATCGACGAGCAAATCAAGCAATTGCAGCCTTCAATGGTGACTTGAGCAACATCATGACGACCGCCACTTGATATTTAGCCCCGCAATTTATTGCGGGGTTTTCGGGTATGGTACAAAATACGATGCAGGATTCGCCTGATACGAATTAGGAGTATGAAATGCTGAAAGAGTATCAGACAGTTGCTGAAATTGCAGGGCCTTTGATGCTGGTCGAGATGGTCGACCAGGCAAAATATGCTCACATCGTTGAGATTGAGCTTGCCGACGGTTCTATACGTCACGGCCAAATTTTGCAGGTGGAGAGAGATAAGGCTCTCGTGCAGGTCTTCGAGGGCACGCGCGGCGTGGACGTCAACGCCAGCACAGTCAGATTTTTGGGCAGACCGTTGGAATTTGGCGTCTCCACGGATATTTTGGGCAGAGTTTTCAACGGTTTGGGTGAGCCGAAAGACGGCAGTCCGCCGGTAATCCCCGACAAGCTGATGGACATCAACGGAAGTCCCATCAACCCTTATGCCCGTGATTACCCGATTGAGTTCATCCAGACCGGTATATCGACAATTGATGGCTTGAACCCGCTGGTGCGGGGCCAGAAGCTGCCGATATTCTCCGGCTCCGGCCTTCCTCACGATAACATCACCGCTCAGCTTGCCCGCCAGGCAACTATTTTGGGAAAAGGCGAGGCATTCGCCGTCGTATTTGCAGCGATGGGCATCACTTTTGAGGCGGCGCAGTTCTTTATTGACGACCTGCAGCAGACCGGCGCCATCGAGCGGGCGGTTATGTTCCTCAACCTGGCAAACGACCCCGCCATCGAACGAATTGCCACGCCGAGATTTGCCCTTACCGCGGCCGAGTATCTGGCCTTCGACTTGGATATGCACGTGCTGGTGATTTTGAACGATATGACCAACTACTGCGAGGCGCTTCGAGAAATAAGCGCTGCCAGAAAGGAAGTGCCGGGCCGACGCGGCTATCCCGGATATCTCTACACGGACCTGGCAACGGTTTACGAGAGGTCCGGACGAATCAAAGGCAAAAAAGGCTCTATCACCAGCGTGCCGGTCTTGACCATGCCGGAGGACGACAAGACCCATCCGGTGCCGGACCTGACCGGCTATATTACCGAGGGGCAGATTATTCTGTCGCGTCCGCTGCATCGAAAGGGCATTTCGCCGCCTGTGGATGTTTTGCCCAGCCTATCTCGGCTTAAAGATAAAGGCATCGGGCAAGGCCGAACCCGCGAAGACCACGCCGACCTTTACAATCAGCTTTACGCCGCTTACGCCCGCGGCAAAGAGATGGAGGAGCTGGCGACAATTATGGGTGAGGCTGCCCTTTCGGAAGAAGACAAAAAGTATATGGAATTTGCCAAGAAATTTGAGAAGCGATATGTTTCGCAGGACTATTACGAGAACCGCACGATTGAAACGACTCTTGACCTTGGCTGGGAGCTGTTGAGCATGTTTGACAACGCCGAATTAAAACGTATCGATGTCAAGCTGATAGAAAAATATATGCCGCGATTTC
>Ga0315280_10009974_pt1 | contig 12014 bp, 13 predicted proteins | sample YL17G06_40_MG_FD_203697 | JGI IMG/M metagenome (GOLD analysis project Ga0315280, IMG submission 203697) | Sediment microbial communities from Yellowstone Lake, YNP, Wyoming, USA - YL17G06_40 | ecosystem: Environmental > Aquatic > Freshwater > Lake > Sediment | place: USA: Wyoming | collected... | reverse complement strand
CGATGGTCGCAGTCAAGAATCATAAACATGGAGCATTGAACCCGAAAGCCCACTTCCAAAAAGAGATAACGATAGAAGACGTTATGTCTTCAAGGCCGGTGGCGTGGCCCCTCAAGCTGTACGACTGTTGCCCTAGAAGCGACGGCGCAAGCTGCCTCATTCTAACGAAGCCGGACATCGCGAGGAAGTTCACAGATGCACCTGTATACATAACAGGCTCCGGTCAAGCACACGACACAATTGGCTTATTCGAAAGAAGAGACTTCACAAGTATGATGGCTGTTAAACTCGCTGCTCAACAAGCCTACAAGATGGCGGGAGTGAAGCTGAAGCACATAGACCTCGCTGAAGTCCACGACTGCTTCACAATCGCGGAGATAATGGCTTACGAGGATCTAGGATTCTGCAAGCCGGGCGAAGGTGGCAAATTAGTAGAGATTGGAGTTACAACGCTTGACGGTAAGCTTCCGGTGAATACTAGTGGAGGGCTTAAAGCGAAGGGGCATCCTGTCGGCGCTACGGGAACGGCTCAAGCATATGAGATCTTCCTACAGTTGACTGGAGAAGCGGGGAGAAGGCAGGTTGACGGCGCAGAGATAGGTCTAGCGGCTAACGTGGGGGGCTCAGCATCAACGGCTACTGTCCACATCTTCACGAGGGCTGATTGATATGGAATCAAACGCCCCGCCGACAATAGAGCAGTTCTACAAATATTGCTCTGAACGGAAACTTGTGGGAGTCAAATGTAGGAAATGTAGAACACTCCTAGTCCCGCCTAGAAATGTGTGCCCACACTGCTACTCCTCTGGATTCGATTGGATCCAACTCAGCGGGAGAGGGAAACTCTTGACGTACACAATTATTCACGCGCCTCCAGCACAGTTTCAAGCAATGGCGCCCTACGCGGTTGGGATCGCTAAGCTTGAAGAAGGAGTCCAATTGCCAGGAATGATCAAAAGCGCTAGACTTGAAGACATAAAGATCGGAATGGATCTGGTAGTGGATTTCGAGACGGCAACCCCAAAGGTTTGGCCTCAATGGCCGAGATACTACTTTAAGCAACCATAGAACACGGCTTAATTGAACAACGAAGTCTGAGGGAAAAGAATGGAAAAGATCAAGATCGGATTGATTCCTGCACATAGAACCAATCGTCTGTACAGTTTTCAAGGAAAGAGATGAACTATGATGAGAATCGAGGACGTTAGAAACATCGCTGTGATCGGTTCAGGAATCATGGGAGCTGGAATCGCACAGGTATCCGCCGTAGCAGGCTACAGAGTAGCCATGAGAGATATCGGAGAGGCATATCTCCAGAAAGGGATGGAAGCCATAAAATCGAGCCTGAAGAAAGGCGTCGAAAGAGGGAAACTTGCGCAAGAACGGGCTGACGCGGCAGTAGCTAGAATACGAACAACACTGAACTTGGCGGAAGCCGTGAAAGAAGCCGACGTGGTTATTGAAGCTGTTCCAGAGAGCATAGTGCTCAAGAAGCAAGTATTCAAAGAGTTGGACGAATCCTCTCCAAAAGACGCAATTCTCGCGACGAACACATCTTCTTTCAGCATAACCGAAATCGCCTCCGCAACAAAGAGACCTGATAGAGTTGTTGGGATGCACTTCTTCAACCCTGTTCCGTTAATGAACTTGGTTGAGGTCATAAGAGGCGCCTCAACATCTGATCAAACGATTCAACTGGCAAGAGACTTGGCGGCAAGACTCGGCAAGGCACCGGTCAACGTGAATGAAGCTCCAGGGTTCGTAGTTAACAGACTACTAGCACCTTTTCTGAATGAAGCTATGTTCTGCTTGATGGAAGGAACAGCTGAAGCGAAAGATATCGACACAGCGATCAAATTGGGATTGAACCATCCGATGGGCCCGTTAGAACTCGCAGACCTAGTTGGCCTTGACACAACCCTAGCGATTCTGGACTATATGCATAAGGAGACCGGAGACCCGAAGTATAGACCTTGCCCCCTACTAAGAAAGATGGTTAGAGCCGGGCATTTGGGCAGAAAGTCTGGAAGAGGCTTCTACGATTACACCGCCAAATAGGCCAGAACCACTCTCTGATTCATTTTCTATGTAGGTTAATGAGCTAATCCTAGGCTTCTTCTATAGGTCGATAACCAAGTCCATAGACTCGCGTGGTCGATCTACATGCTTCTCTCAAGCTTAGAAGTGCCAGTATCGAGATCCCCATCTAATTATGTTCGGCAGTATCCGTTTGCGACGAGGTCCTCGGCAAGACCCTTGACACGAAGGGCCCGACTCAGCCTGTGCTGGGGATGAACAGGCAGGAGAAACAACAGCCTATGAGCCTAGAAGCCTACGCCTATTCAAGGGGGCTAATCGCTTGCTTATCCCGTGGTATATGCTCAGTGATATGACCGGCCTAGAGACCGATCTTTCGGAACGGGTCTCGAGCCTTATTGGGAAACGGTCTCTCTCCTAGTTGGTCTTTGATGGTGCGACGTTTACTTTCCGAGAATGTGCCCACGATGCGAGCTGGAATTTTCAGCCCTGAAAGTCGCCGTAGGACTCTCTGTTCTGCGTCAGGCTCCAATGCGGCAATCAGCGTGCCAGTGGAGGACATTGACATCAACTCACCCACTGAGAGTCGAAATTGCCGAACCAGAGCGTGGATCTCCCTCGGAATCGCAATTTTTGTGAAATCCAATGAGAACCCTACATTTGATGCCTCGGCCATCTCATTGAGCGCTGCCACAAGGCCTCCCTCAGCTGCATCATGCATCGCGTGAACGCCGGGCATCTTTGAAAGTGCTAGAGCCTCTTTGACACAGGACTGGAATTGAAACTGTCGACTGAGCCGGACCGCTCGCAATTCTCCGAACAGCTTCTTCGCAGGATCTCTTCGCACCTGCGCGAACGTGACTAGAGTCTCCAAGCCGAGTGGCTTCGTGCAGAGTATGCTGTCTCCAGGCCTCACGTCGCCAGGTGTCATCACCTCTCTCAATGAGGTGAATCCGTAAGCCGTACATACGCCAACTAAATCGTCCAACGCTTCGTATCTTCCAGTATGTCCCGTCACAATCTGCATATCGAGTTCGTGGGCGGCCTTGCAAGCCTTTCTCATAACAGTTTGAAAGAGTCGTGTAGGGGTTCCGGGCGGCCCAAGCAGGTTCACAGTGCAGTATTGTGGTTTCGCCCCAAAGACCGCGACATCCGACGCTGCGTAGTGAATGAGCAACCAACCGAACCAAGACTTTGGCACGCCGAGGCACGGATCTGTCGACACCACTAGACAGAGATCGCCAAGGATTCTATGTACTCCGGAATCGAAGCCGACTTTCGGTGGCACGACGGCGGCGCGGCTTCGCTTGATGCAGTCGATAACTGCCTTAAGCTCCTTGGGTTCAAGTTTTCCCATGGACAATTGCACTTCTGTGCATGACTGCGATTCTCTTGATTCCTCATGTGCCTAGCGATCGTCTGAAGCAGAGGCTTCTCGTGTTGGTTCCAATTGCGTCATTGCCATTCGACACAAGCCTCAGCCGTGCCTGATCCCGCACCCTACTTGTAGAGGTCGATCATATTTCTCCTCATTAGAACCGCCATCAGCACTAAGCTAATCACGAGTTCTGGAACTAGATAGGTTCCGTTGTAAATGGCAGAGTAGGCGTAGGCATTGGCTCCAATGTTCAGCCCCAAGTAGATCTGCGGAGCAAACGTGGCGAAGAAGATTACTCCTGAAACAAAATGAGCCAGAAATCTCCCCCCGATCCCGACAGCTACGCCGCCGAGTTCATGGGTCCGAAACAGTCCCGCGAGGCCGAGCGCGCCAAATGCGATTGGATAGTCGAGCAGGACCTGTGCTGGATGAACAAAGTAGGGTTCAACAAAGAACTGAACCATGCCATAGGCGATGCCACCGCTGATACCCAGCTTTGCCCCGCGTCTGAGGCTAAACCAGAACAGCGGGATCATACTCCCCGCCGTTATCGACCCACCTTGCGCCCAAATTGAGAACTTGACAAAACTTAGGACTGTGCTCAGAGCAATTGCAACAGCCATTTCTGCTAGTAGCTTAGTTCTAGATCCGATCGACTTCTTCGACCTAACTGCCGAATTTGCATATCCGGTCTTCACTCAGTTGCACCACCTTGGGTTTCGCTGGGTGCCGGATCTGCCGAGAACTTCATGTTCCTCCGCCAGCATTACCTGGATCAGGTTCAAAGGGTCGACGGTTCAATAACCGTCCTCTCAGCCGGTAATCCAGCTCCCCTCGACGAAGTCAACTGGGAGAGCAACTTCTATATAAGATATTCTTCCTTAGACGACTTGATCACAGTTCAAAAGTTCTTGAAATCGTTGATCGATTCTGCGTTTTATCGTGATAAAAAGTCTTATTCGCCTTTGAATAAGCATGTTATGGTGCGTCCTTGCGGTGAAGCATTTTGGTTGAGCCTTCTGTGGAGGATAAGAGGGTAAGCCTCGAAGAGGCTGCCAAGAAAATTCATGATGGAGCGCATCTCTTTTGGGGAGGCTTCGGCTACCAAAGGCCTCCAGCTGAATTCGCAAGGGAACTCATACGACAGAAGAAGAGAGACCTAACTCTATACACTTGCGGCTCAGAGATAGACATAGATATGCTCGCGGGCGCACGAGTTGCGAAGAGGTTCGAACTCGCTTTCTTCGCAATTGAAGCCATCGGATTAGCGCCGAATGGTGTTCGTAGAGTTCGAGATGGAGAACTCGAAATAGAAGATTATACCAACCTCGCCATGGCGATGAGGTTCTACGGAGGCGCCATGGGCGTACCATTCATGCCTCTTAAAAGTATGCTCGGAACAGATCTGGAAAAAAGATCGCGTTTCAGAAAAGACAAGTTAAAAGTCGTAGACTGCCCATTCACAGGCGAAAGGGTTGTTCTAGTTCCCTCCGTACGTCCAGACTTCAGTATAGTTCACGTTCAAAGGGCTGATTCCGAAGGCAACGCTCAAATAGATGGAATAAAGGGGGAGGATGAGGAAGGGGCGAGAGCTGGGAAGAAGCTGATAGTCCTAGCAGAGGAGATAATCTCGAATGAGACCATCAGGTCCCAGCCTGATCTGACAGTCATCCCCGGCATATATGTCGACTACGTTGTTGAGGCTCCTTGGGGGGCCCACCCTATGACTGTTTACAAGTATTACGACTACGATCTGGAGCATATCAAATTCTATATGACGCAATGTCAAACTGAAGAAGGCTGGGAGAAATACTGTGAGCAGTACATCTTATCTGTCGATCGGGAAGGATACCTAAAGAAAATCGGTGAGGAGAGGCTGGTCAAACTCAAAGCTAGACCTGAATACGGCTACTAGGTGAGCAAGAAATGACTCACATGAACGACTATGCGAAAGCTGATGAATACTCATCTCTAGAGATGATGGCGATATGCGGCTCACGGACCATAAGAGATGGAGAAACGGTCTTCGCTGGAACAGGCCTGCCAGTACTGGCTGCTATGCTAGCTCAAAAGACTCACGCACCTAGGTCGAAGATAGTCTATGAAGGAGGCTTCATCGACTCTCGAAACATCCACTTGCCGCTGTCCGTCGCTGATTCAAGGCTAACCTACAGAGCTGCCGCAGCGATAGGGCTTAGAGAGACTCTCGGTATTCTTCTCCAAGGAGGAAGGATAGATGTCGGCTTCCTAGGCGCAGCACAAATAGATCAATACGGCAACGTAAACACGACGATAATTGGAGACTTCGATCGACCGAAGATAAGGCTTCCAGGAAGTGGGGGAGGAAACGATATCGCATCCTCATCCAAGCGAATCGTCATAATAATGACTCATGACAAACGAAAATTTGTAAAGAGGCTCGACTATATGACGAGCCCGGGATACCTCGACGGACCGGGCGGAAGAGAGAAGGTCGGTCTTAGAGGCGGAGGCCCTTCGTCGGTCGTAACGAATCTTTGCGTCTTAAATTTTGAAGAAAAGGCCAAGAAAATGAAACTTCTTTCAGTCCATTCTAGCGTAACAGTTCAGCAAGTGATAGAGAACACAGGGTTCGACCTGCTCTTGCCGGAAACAGTGTTGGAGACTAATGCGCCGACGTACGAGGAGCTCAGGATAGTCCGAGAAATCGATCCAACTGGGATCTACCTCGGGAAAAGGGAAAAGAAACAGTAGACCGGAACTTCGCTGCGTAATGCTCACAGCAGCGTAGGAAAGTTTTAAGACACAACCTCTTTCCGTTTGATATTTGAGGAGATTTGATTATGGTTGAACGGAAGGAAGGTCCAGACTTCTTTACAGCGATTCGTAGACGCAGAAGCATTAGAGAGTTCACAGGCGAGAAGATTCCGGACGAAGATATCGAGAGAATAATTGATACAGCCAGATACGCGCCTTCACCAGAGAACTTTCAGAATGTCAAATATGTTCTAATTAGGAAAGATGAAGACCTGAAGAAGACGATCGCGGACATATGCCAAGAAGCTTCAGGGGAACTTTTCGGAAGCGCACCCTATGAACTCACTCAAGGGAGATTATGGTACATGCCTGAATCAAGGAGACCGGCGACATTCAAGGACATGCGCGACGGAAGCCTATTCAGATACCCGGAAAAATCAGATTCTTTGATCGTCTGCTGCACTTCAGAATCCTACCATGACTCACCTCTGATCTATCCAAACGAATACTTCGGCTCAGTCACTCTTGGAATGGCTATTCAATGCATGTGGACAGCCGCGAGCACACTTGGATACGGCGTTGGGTATCAAGCGTTTCCAGTAATGGAGCCGAGGAGAGCCGAATATATTTGCAATGAGATAGGGATACCTAGATTATGGAAGCCGATAAGCGTACTCTGCATAGGCGTGCCGATAAAACCCGTGAGAATGGTAGGTCCATCACGTTGGCCTCTCGAAGGCTTCTTCTTCGAAGAACGGTGGGGAAACCCGTATGTTCGAATGGCCTTCAGAAAATAGTCGAGAGCAAGGTGAAATTAGATGCCAAAGATAACGATAGAACTGCCGGAAGACGTTCACAGGAGCCTTCTCAAACAGTCTGAGAGCATCGGCGTGTCGCCTGACGTGGCCGCGAAATTTGTGTCAATCAGTTATCTAACGCAGAAAGGCGGAAGACTCTGGTTAGGCGAATGGCATGGTGGAGGCAAGGGAGCCAAGCGAATAGTGGTTCAATGGCCTTTCGTAACCGGATACTTTGAGGCGAAGGCTGAAGACTTGGTCTAGGCGGGTTCGAAATTGGCTGAATGGTTGGGCTTTCCAGATCTGAAGAAAGAAGATATCGCTGCTGACTATTTGAGGGAGAAGTTTCTAGGAGAAGATCTCGTGAGGACGAAGAGAGGGCGCATAGTCGTCATAATGGAACAGGACACGTACCAAGAATTTTTAGCCGCGGTCAAGAAGCGGTTCGGGGATATATCACATCGTCACGTCAACGGCGCTGCGCTTCGAGCCCTCAAAGAATGGGCCGCGAAGAATAAGTAGGTGAAAAGATGGCTACTCCAAACGATGTCAAGCTCTTCTTCTCGAAGGCTGCGGATGCGGTAAATAGAAGTGAGCAAGCCCGATCGATTGTCAGAGAGGCTTGCAGACACTATCCCGGCAAGATATTTCAATGCAACGTTAACGGAAATAAGTTTCACTTGATCTTCTTCGCTGATGGCCATGTCGAGTTGAGAGATGGAGAATATCCTAGCGCTGATGTACGTTATATCTCAGATCCAGACACTTTTCTCAGTGTCTTGAAAGGCGAAAAGCAGCTCAGGGATGTTACGGCGGATTGGAGTTTCATCATTGAGGGCGCGATGCATGAGACGACGTACTTGGCTAAAGCTATCACTACGGCATACAAGAGATAGATAAGACCCAGTTCCCTACGCGGTGCTTTCGAATTGCCTCGTAAACTCCTTCACAGTATCCTTGTAGGGCGTATCCTTACGGAGATCGAAGAATCTAACCTCTTTTCTGCCAATCGTCGGGATCGAGCCCAAAGGAACATACTTAATCATGTTGGGCGTGACGCAGATGCCTCCTCCAAGCTTCTCTGCTAATCGCTCTACGGTCCTATGGTCTTCATAATCAGCCTCGACGAAGATCTTTATCAAGTCCACAATTCTACTTGGGTCTTTGTCAACAACGAACAAGTAGTTCCTAATCTCAGGGAACTCGAAGATCGCGCTGTCTATGGCATAGGGGCTTGTCAAAGTACCTCTAATCTTCACAAGATCGTCGAGTCTGTACTTGGGTGGAGCAATTCTCAATAATGTCCTTCCGCAAGAGCACTTTTCAAGTATCGCGCGAGAGAAATCATTCGACCTGAATCTAATTGAGAGGGTGCCGGTCCTTGTTAAAGTTGTGAACACAAGCTCGCCTTCCTCTCCCTCAGAGACTCTCTCTCCGGTTTTCGGGTCGATAACCTCGACGAGCGTTTGGTCTTCAGGCCAATGGACTCCGTTCCTCTCTTCGCATTCAGCCGCGCTTCCAGCTTCAGTTAAGCCGTAGCCTATCCTGACTTCGATGCCCCACCTCTCCTCCAGTTTCTCTCTAACGATGTCGGGGAGCGGTTCGCCAAGCGCATACGCTAACCTTAGCGAACTCTTCCTCGGATCCTTACCGATTTCTTTCTCATAGACGTAGGAAAGCTTGAGGATGAATTGAGGAACGCCGAGTATAACAGTGGGCTTGAATACATCTACTACTAGAGCCTGCTGCTTGCCAGTGGGGAGCTTCCCAGCAGGAATGACGGTTGCTCCAAGACGCCTCGCTCCTTCATGAAGGCAGATCCCTGCGAAAAACATTCCGTAAGGAGTGACATTGTGTACCACATCCTGAGCTGTTACTCCAATGACCCTCAAGTTTCTCGCCTCGATCGAAGTCTGTGCTTCAAGATCTTTGTCAGAAAACCCAATGATCGAAGGTAGTCCAGATGTGCCTGAAGTTGTATGCCACACAGAGACCCGTGAAGCTATCAGCGCTAAGTAATCCTTAGCGAAATCTTCCTTGCTCGAAAATGGAATCTTGACCAGATCGTCGCAGGTCTTGATGTCATTCGGCTGCACTCCAACTCGTTTGAACTTCTCTCTGTAGAGCCTAGTCTTCTCGTACGCGAGCTTGAGTGTAATTCTGAGCCTCCTTTTCTGGAGCCTTTCAAGCTCTTTTCTAGCAAGTCTCTCAACGTCCTTTACCATGCAGCATCACGCTTGCTCTTCTTGATCTGAGCATACACGTAAAGGCTGCAGAGAGCGCGCAAAGCTCTTTCAGGGCTTGGGAAGCATGGTAACCCGGCGTCTTCAAGCGCCCTCACATTACTCACGATATGGTCCATCATCGGAACACAAACCAATACAGGTTTCGCTCCATTAGTTGAATGTTGGGTGGAGATGAGAGACTAGGATTAATAATTACTCCTCAGCCTTCTTTAGGAAGACGCCCTCAGGGTCGACTTTCTCCCGTAGGACTCTTATCTCGGCCTCGGTGGGCGGCTCCGTTCCTCTTGCCCGCGAAACATCAAGCTCGAAGCCTGTGTTCTCTCGGACCTGCTCGGGCGTCACCCCAGGGTGGTACGACGCGAGGTAGGCCCGCTTCGTCTGCTCATCGAACCTTAACACCCCTAGCGTAGTGATCACCGCAGAGGGGCCACCCCAAGGCAGCCCAGCCTGCTTCCTTCCCTGTGGTCCATCGATCCATCCGGGACTCGTGGTGTAGTCGCATTGCTCCGGGAACCGCCGCTTCTCATGGACGGCGATGATTATCGTCCGCTTCGACAGGCAAGCGATATCACCGGAGCCCCCGCTGCCAGGAAAGCGAACTTTGGAGTGATAGTAGTCGCCGATGCATGTCGAGTTTATATTCCCATACATGTCGACCTGTGCCGCACCGAGAAATCCGACATCGATGAATCCTCGCTGTAGGACAGTAGAAAAGACATCTAATAGGCCCGTCGCCGTCGAGGCAAATCGCATCGTGCGCGGGTCCCCTACAGACATGGGGAGATGGGCGAGCTTGCAGTCAACTGCCCCAGCCTCGAAGACTATGATGCAGTTGGGGGCGTTGGTGTGCTGGGCGAGCATGGCCCCAAGCATTGGCAGACCAGTTCCTGCAAAAACGATTTCTCGGTCCTTAATTTCCCGCGCTGCAGCCACCGCCATGAGTTCCATCAACGCGTAATCTTTCGAGTATTCTTTCTTCATCATCCTACCTCCGTTTAAGCTTGGGCGCGTATCCTAGCTTTTTGTCAGCCTTGAGCATTCTCAGTTTCTTGTCACCGCCTATTTTCTCAAGGTACTCTTCCCAGTCGATCACACCGTAAATGTATTCGTCAAGAAATTCTTTGAAGGAGGCATCATCTCTCGCCTGCTCGTGATACAGGCGCAGGAATTCTGGATCGTAATCGTAGTATCGGTAACACGCGTAGGGGTGCGCGCCGTAGGGAACCTTCACGATAGCGTCAACGCGGAAAAACGGGATGCAGTTTTGCTCGGGGAACTCGCGTAGCTTCTTCGGCTGCACGATCTTCTCACAGGTGACGATGAGTTTTTTCGCGGCCTTTGCCTGCTGCTCGTCACCGAAGTTCTGGCCGTAAATCCTGACAGTCCCCTGGGCATCGACAATTTGGGCGTGAATGATAGTTACGTCAGGTTGAATTGCGGGGAGGAGGACAATTTTATCTGCAGTGAACGGGCAGTCCATTACCACAAACTTCCTAGAAGCGATTTTCTGGTCGCTCTTCCTAAGTTCAGGGCTGAAACCATCCTTCTTGAGCATGTTTGATCCCAGCATGGTCCGCGTAGGGATGAAGGGGATCCCCATGGCGCCTGCTGCAAACCGCTGCACCATTCCAAAGTTGCTGTAGTCATCCCACTCTATCAAGCCTCTCTCGACCGCATACTTGAAGCGAGGGCCAACGCGGGCAAAGGCCTCATCAGCCTCATAGGCAAGCTCAACCCTGCGGACACAGCCGGCGCCAATCAGCATGTCCCAGTCACCGCCTGGGGAGTGTCCGTAGGCGTGGAGGTTTCTCTTGCGCTGTCGAATCATTTCATGAACAAATGCCATTGGGTGGCGCTGGGTCGTGAATCCCCCAAGCGAGATGTGAGCTCCGTTCGCGACGATTTTGACAGCCTCGCGCAGGGTCATGACTTTATCTTCGAGCTCCAATGTTGCCATCACTCTTCACTTGAGATCTAGGGAATCATATGAAAAAGAATGATATAAGAAAGGATGGGTTGGAAATCAGGATCGCAACGGAGCGACGCTTGAAAAGAAGCTTCAAATCCTCATGATCATTGCCGCACACGATGTCAAGTCCCTCAGGACCTCTTAAGAAATATGAATGGAAACTGAAGGTATTCTCTTAGCTATGCGATCAAGGCAGAAATGATCAAATGTTAGCCACTGTTGCGCGCTACTTGTGGCAGAGATCAGTTTTCAGACATAGTGGTTGCATTGAAAACAGTACCACTTTTGGTATTGAGGTATCCAAGATGCAAGTCCGCCGCAGAATCGACAGACCTTTGATGGATACGTCATGTATGGCTTCGCTTCAGTCGGGTAACTGGTCATGCACCCGCAGTAAGGACATATATACGACATTATGAGATCCTCCTCACTAAAAGTATCGGTTAGTCGTAGACATTTAAATCTTAGTGAAACTAACGACCAACAACATTAGAGAGTGAATGAGGCCCAGCTTTTTTCGCATCAGGCTTTCAACTCGATCGATGTTGGGACTACAAAAACGATTGTTCTAGCCATTTGCATGGAAGCACTTTTGTTTCTGGAGAGAGAAGCCCATTAACCCTAAGACTGAGCACCGCTGTTACCTTAAGGCTGGGGGCAGGCTACATGGTAAAGATAGTAACTGAAAGCGGGGCAGCCTTTCTCCCTCTCTGGTAGTCTGCGGGTGTTCAACTCGAAAGCAGCCACTTTCTTTTTTACTTTCGGGTATGGGTGAAGAAAGCCCCCATGCTCTGCATGGGGGATGAATTCACCCATCATCAATCTTATGAGATCTCAAGCCCAACTTGATA
>Ga0315280_10009973_pt1 | contig 12014 bp, 9 predicted proteins | sample YL17G06_40_MG_FD_203697 | JGI IMG/M metagenome (GOLD analysis project Ga0315280, IMG submission 203697) | Sediment microbial communities from Yellowstone Lake, YNP, Wyoming, USA - YL17G06_40 | ecosystem: Environmental > Aquatic > Freshwater > Lake > Sediment | place: USA: Wyoming | collected... | reverse complement strand
GATCGCCTTGGCCGCGAAAGAGTCCAATGTAAACACATTCGTTGCCGCCGAGACCTACAAGTTCAGTCCCGAAACGATGATCGGTGAAGCCGTCCCTATCGAGGAGCGGAGTACAGACGAGGTGATAGGTAAAGCCGAGTTGCTGGGACTGCCGGGTCTCGAGGTGAAGAATCCATCATTTGATGTCACGGCTCCGGAGTACATTGATCTCATCATCACTGAGAGGGGAATCATACCTCCTCAAGGCGCCATTCTGATACTGCAAGAACTCATGGGGACTATTACGCCCGAGGAACTGGATGAGTACAAGACACTCACTCTTGCAGAAGTCGACTAGGCACACTCGTTGCATTCCTCAGAGGCAGGCCTGCTGGGAGGACACATGCTGAACAAGGTTTTTCTCACTCAGTCCACCTGTACCGTTTAGGTCTTCTGAGAATTGCAAAGGTTCGAAGCAGGAGTAAGCCCCTATTCCAATAGATACCTAGAGCTGGGATACGAACCAGAAGAAGATGAGCTCCTAATCGCGTTCAAAGTAACCCCCCGCGCAGGCACCTCAATGGAAGAGGCTGCGTCGGCAGTTGCCGCCGAGTCCTCGGTGGGAACATGGACTGAAGTCGAGCTCGGAAACGAGAGGAAGTACAACAGATTCAAGGCGAGGGTCTATCGCATCGAGGGCGACATCGCCTACATCTCATATCCGCTCATGATCTTCGAGAAGAACAGCATACCGAACATCCTTAGCAGCGTTGTTGGAAACGTGTTCGGGTTCAAGGCTGTGAGCGCGCTCCGCATCGAGGACATGAAGATCCCGCTCGCGCTTGTGAACAGCTTCCCGGGGCCGAAGTTCGGGATAGCTGGCGTTCGGAAGATTCTGGGCGTGAAAGATCGACCCATGACCGGCTCAACGGCGAAGCCTAAGCTCGGTAACAGCCCGAAGGAGCACGCCTACATCGCGTACAACACTCTTCGCGGAGGCATCGACACAGTCAAAGACGATGAGAATCTGAACAGCCAGAGCTGGAGCAACTTCTACAAACGCGCCGATGAGACACTCAGGGCTGTTAACAAAGCCGAGAAGGAGACGGGTGAGAGCAAGGGCTGGTGGGCAAATGTCACGGCTGGCGATACGGAGGAGATGCTTCGCCGCTGCAACTACATCGCAAAGAAAGGCGGCAAGTTCGTGATGATCGACTACCTAACAGCGGGCTTCGCGGCTGCGGCGTCATTGAGAAAACGGACCGGAGAGCTAGGGTTGGCGCTTCACTGTCACAGAGCGATGCACGCCGTCATCGACCGCCAGCCCAATCACGGCGTCGAGTTCAAGGTCCTCGCCAAATGGGCACGCCTGACCGGAGTTGATCATCTACACACTGGAACCGGCGTGGGCAAGCTCGAGGGCGAATTTCAAGACCTGAAAGACAGATGCAACCTACTCCGAATGAGCAACACACCAAAGGCAGGCGGGTTGCACTTCGACCAGCCATGGGGAAAACTGAAAACGACTGTGCCGGTCGCCTCCGGCGGATTACATCCAGGTCATGTCTGGAAGGTCTATGAGACCTACGGGAACGATGCCTTCTTCCTGTTCGGCGGCGGAACACACGGACACCCAGGTGGAAGCTACGCTGGAGCTAAAGCAGTCAGAGCCGCCGTCGAGGCAGCGGCGCACGGTATCGGCCCAGACGAGGCCATGAAAGACAGCAAAGAGCTGCGACAGGCCATCGAGTTGTGGGGAACAGTCAAGTTCTAGAAGGAACAGGCGTAGAAGTTTACTCTCATTTCGAGCGCTGACGTGCTAGTTCCAGAGCTCTCGCCACAGCTTTCTCCGGATCCCGTTCAGATAGGATCATTACGTTCTTGCGTTCATCCAAGAATGTGCCCTTGACTCGGTCGGCGGTTCCGCCGCTTCCCTCAATTGCGATGATCGGCTTGCCTTTCAGATAGCCCGCGCACGTCTCAATGAGTGCTCCGGCACCTCCACCAATCAATATGATTGCGTCAGCGCTATACGCAGTGGCGAAATCTCTAGCCCATCCGATTCCCGTCGCTATCGCCACATCGCAGTAATCGTTCGCATGGTGCGTCTCGTCCTGCGGGATTATTCCTACAGTGATCCCGTGGTTCTCTTTGGCGCCTTTGCACGCGGATTCCATCACTCCACCCAAGCCTCCGGTCAAGAGGATGGCACCTCGTCTTGCTGCTTCCGCTCCGACTCGGTATGCCAACTCACGCGCTTCAGCGGTGCAATGATCCGCAGCCGAACCGATCACAACAAGTTGAACTCTCTTCCCCGCCGAAGATGTCAATGCCTCGTCCTCAGTCATGTCATATCCACCTAATGTCACACTGATCTCAATATCGGTTCCCGAGTCCCGAAGGTTTCAATGGAACCCCGGAATCATGTCTTGGAGAGATACAAGCGTCGCTGGTTTTCTTGGGAGATCGACGACGTGGATTGATGCTAGATGAACGGCGCAAGAGGTGGAGGACATTCATCCATAGTCAATCAACTAGGTTGCATCAAAGAAACCTTTACGATGGAATTTCGAGCCCAGAAAGCTTGCACCAAAACGCCATCCAACGGATTGCGCTTGTCACGTGAGCGACCAGAGGTGGGAGCCACCCTAGGCGATCGCGAATGGCCGTATTGTAGCGTGCTAAGAGGCGTAAGGAGCACTCGGTTCTACACTCATGAATGGTTCAGATTCGGGCGCCCGCACCGGCCTACCCGCCGCCGCCCGAACGACGACGCTCCTGCCGAAAAGACGCGGACCTATTGGCGGGTCAAAAAACGTCATAAAAATTATAAGAATAGAATCACGGCGGAACAGACAAACCCTGCAAACCTGCAAACCCACGTATGTCTTAAAGGATCGTTTCGCTTCCATCTCAACCAAAGGGCGTGGCGACATACAATGCTTGATGCAGATGAAAAGATCGAGGTGGAGAAGATGATGGATCTGAGAATCAGGAAATTGGAAGCGAGAATCGCAGAGCTGGTGTCTAAGGGTAATTCAAGACCAGCTCAAAGAATCATACTAACAAAAAGCGACATTGCCGTCCCCATTTTCGTCTTTTCGGTTTTTGTAGTGTTTGCGGCTGTTGCGAGTTATTTCACGGATGCACTCCTTCATGACCGGTTCTTGAAGGCTTCACTCGCCATAACAGAAGGATTGTCCTCTGCGGTTGGAGCTAACTCTGCCCGCATCATCGGTGATGCTACCCCATGGTTCTTCATCATTACAGGATGGTTAACAATAGCATTTGTCTGGTGGGATTTGTTCGCCAGAGTAATCGGATTGTGGAAGCGAAATATCAAAGTCGAAAACTGACATCACACAAGACCGAGCCACTGAAACCCCATGCTTTCCACTGGGCTACATCGGCCTGAATCAATAGGACTAGAGAAACTCTTACAGGCTTACGCCGTCAAGTGATTGATCGGATACATGCCGTCTCGTTGATTCAGGCCGAGGCAATCCAGTGAAAGTCATAGGGTCTTAACGGCCCGGTGTTGCGTTCTCTCGCGTTCTTTCAGGGCCTCATTGTTGAGGTATGATGAAAAGAACCCGGATCGCTTAGCCAGCCTGAACTGTCGTAGATCATTTTCACTTACCTCTGATGAGTAAGAGCTTAAGCGTGAAGTTGAGATCAATACCAGTATGCTGGGCAGCGAACAATGAATGATGTTCAACCGAAATCGGTCGAGGAAAAGGCGATTCCTGATTCATATTGGATAGGGCAGGAATTGGATTGGCAAACGAGTACGGTCCCTGTTGAGCTGCATGTTGAGCTGCCATATTGGCTAATGGTTCCTGATTGCACTCAAAATGTGGAAGTCAATGGTCACACATTCTTGGTGGACATTAGAGATGATTACGTAGAGCTGTATTTTGACGTCGTTGGTGACTCCAAATCTACGTGCCTTTATACGGGTCCACCTCAGGAGCCCCGTCCTGATGTGCAGAAGGCTATTGAGAAAAGCAAAGCGCCAACCATGAGCCGCAAATGCAAAACAGTCCTTCTCATTCATTCCGAGTGCAACAAAGACGTACTTGCTGCTTCTGCAGAGAAAGACCAGAGAAAGAGATCTGCATACTGTTATCTCCAGTCTTTCTGTGAGGCACATTTCGATGTTGTGAATCGTCTGATACAACAATACAGGCTTTCAACTTATGACTACTTTGCTTACGAGCTTAGCCCTTGGGATATTCCCATATGGTTCGTGAGATCAGGTGCTGATGCTGTCAGGATAACTCTTCAAGAGTATGCGACATGGGACAAGAAACCTGTGATTGTCGATAATGCTTCAGGTGGCAAGAAAGAGCGATACAAGCTGATAGATCCATCAGGACTTCAAGCTGGCTTGGCCATCCAACCAAGCGCAGGCGAATTCGAGTTGCTTGACGCATTGAATTTCATGGAACGTGGAGACTATTCTGGCGCAGTGCGAAGGATCACCACTGCCATTGAGGCTCAAACCGAGTTTGCGCTAAGGCAGGAGCTCCTAAAGAAGCATCCATTGCCTGATGTAGATAAGAAACTCAAAGCCTCAGAGAACGACTTCCCGGGGAGACTCCGCCAGTATCAGAAGCTTAGTGGTCGCAAATTGAACAATGCTTTGGCCAAAGAACTGGACGTGACAAGGACATTAAGACATTCGATTGTTCACAGCGGCAAGCGAATTGCCTTCAATGAACGTGGCCAAGCAGAAAACTCAGTGGTCAAGGGTCGGTGGATCTTCAACTGGCTTGAAGACCAGCCTGCGAGGCGCGACTTGAGAGAAAAGAAGATAGGAATGCGTTCATTGGGACGGCATTTCAGTTTGTATTCTGCTGAAATTACTCCTGCGGGCGTTGCTGTGCATAAGCCACATTTTGGAATTCAATCTTAGTTTGTATTCTGAAAGGGCGGAAAGAGAAATCATTGAAGATAGGTCCTCTGGAAGGTTGTTACAGGTCAAAGGACGGTCTCTAGAAATTCAACAGATGCCCGATATCTTTCGGAAGACCAAGTATGCCGTATCCTTCGTTTGCTGGGTGTGGCGGTTGGGGCTTGATTGAGGGCGCTATTCTATTCTTCTAATTTATAAGACGTTTTTTGACCCGCCAATAGGTCCGCGTCTTTTCGGCAGGAGCGTCGTCGTTCGGGCGGGGGCGGCGCACCAGCCTACCCCACACACATTCATGGGAGACGATGACTCACTCCTCTTTCGCGCTGATGAGAACTCTCAAAGTGGCTCCTCTTTCCCGGAAAGCGGCACCTCTTTGCAGAGTGTGGTCTCACATCATGTCACGCATGCCACACACGCTGCAATAGGCAAAGAGGATAGCGGGGGCATCTCGCATTGCGAGCATGGTCTGAGTAGCCGTTTATCATCGTTACTGGCATTGTGTGTGCCCGCACCAAGAGACACACACAAAATATCTCAACGACGACGGTTCAAGTCCCGACGCCCGCACCAGCCTACCCACACACACAAAAGAAAACGACGCCTCCCATGACAGTTCGAATCCGGACGCCCGCGCACCATGAGACACATGAATTGATCTCTCGTGCTCTCACGGCTTAGGAAGGGGATCGCTGCAATTCCCCAGGGAGTGCCAGTTGCACGAAGAGTTATGTTTTGATACACGAGACCCATCAGTAGCACCGGGCACCTTCAAATGATACTCATCGTACTCCCACCATACTTTTATGAAATTGTCCCTGCAGCTACAGCGATAGTTGCCTACTATCTGTTCTGGAAACCACTGGTTGAGAAGCAAGTGCGACAACTTGTAACCAGAATCCACTTACTCCGCATGTTTTTGCCCGTTTTTGGTTTTATCCTAGACATCCTGTTCGCGGTTTCCCTGGCTTTGTTTCCATGGATCCTATTCACCTACGGATATTCGGCTCCGCTAGAACTCATGAAAGTCTACACGTCAGACATAGGCAATCACCTGACGTTGAGCGCTCTCTTGGTAGGGGCTTCTGTCGGTCTTCTGGGACTTACTGTCACAGCAGCAAGTGTTCTCTCTGTGGACGCGGAGTCGCGTAAGTCGATGCCAAGATTCTTCTTCTGGACCAAGTGGATGATTCGCTTCTCGCTCGCTTCGACCACTTTGGCGCTCGGCTCTCTACTCGCTAGGACAGCTAACCCATACATTCTTGGTGAATTACCACCCTTCCTATCAGCACTTTCTGTCTTGTGCTTCCTGTTTCAGATCTACCTTACCTTGCCCGCCATGAGAATGCTCACTGCAGAAACTCCTGAAGCAAAACAGAGCCAACCATCGGAACAAATTGGTCCGAAGACATTGTTGGGCGCCATTGTCGCCACGGTGGGGTTAGTCTTGATGGTTTTGGGTCTGCTCTTTGCCCTGAGCCTCGTCTAGGACACTAGCGTTGGCTGTCGTCAGTGTTTGGTGAGAGTAGATGAGCATCAAGTCAGTCTAATTAATCGACACTTGACACTATGTGTGTCTACAGGCAAATGCCTTCTCAAGCGAGAAACAATCTTCTAAAGAGATTGAATCACGTAGACGAAATTGTCACGGCCCATTTTCTCGTGACCGGGGGACAAGGAGCTGCATCTGGAGAAACCTTCGGATACCGAATCTCTGCCCAACAGCTCACGCAGCATTCTGCTATTCACTCAAGACTGTTGTGCTGCCAACCAGAGGATTGTCAATCTCAACCGATGGCTAGCATGATCTCGGAAACAATATATTACCAACCTAGAGGCACCGAGTATTTCATGGATTCTATGAACCCGTCGAGTGATTGAAGATCAACGGTTGAGGCCTTTGACACTCTTCTGACTCCTTTCTCATTGTAAAGGCGTAGAATCCTGTGCAATGAGAGTCTCATGATATTGGAGGCGTAAATGAAATCGTCCTCTGTGATCTCCTCTCCGGCGTCCTGATGCACCAAGGCTGATCGCTTATCGTAGATCATGCCAACTCTTTTTGCCAATTCAGCACGGGCTGCAGAGCGAGCCTTATCACACTCCTCGTCTGTGAGCTTTTCCTCGGGTTCTTTGCCTAGGTATTGCTTGACCCAGACCGGTGTGTCGCCAAGAAGAATGGCAACCTTCTCTCTCAGTTTCCAACCGAGAAAATCCTTGTCGTCCTTGCCCAGGAGGAGGCTCTCCGCAGCCATGACCGACAGGAGGAACTTCAACTTGAGCGCGGTTTCCCTCTCCATCATTCCGTATATGTCAATTGCGGAGAGACATCTTCTAGCGATTTCATCATCTGTTCCTTTTCGAACAAAATCGTTGACGATTCGCAGGTAGCCTTCGATCTCTTTGTCGGTCCGGTGATTGTACCATCCCCACATGAATCGCTCCTCTCTCACCGCACCAGAGCTAGCTCCGACCTTATAGTGGCAGGCAACAAGTCTGGGAGCATGCTCAAGTAGATAGAAGCACTTGAGGATGTTGAGACCCTGATTGGCAAGTCTTGTCGCCTTTTCTATTGCCTTGCCATTGCCCAGTGCTTGAACGCTAAGACAGAAGTAGGTTTCTCTCCTCTTCCTTTCTTGGTACTCATCGAAGCTGCGAACAAGGTAGATGTTTTTCTCACTCGCGTATCTGTATTTCCACTCTGATGAGATCTTCGTCTGGATTTGCTGTGGCAACTGAGCAAAGGAGTGCAACTCGCATAACCCCAGAACATATCCATCTGCGAAATTGAAGAGTTCCAACGCAGGGAAAAAGAATTCATACGTGTCCGGCGTTCCTAACAGTTTGCTCAGATAATTCTTCAGATCTTCGGCGGTTATGTCTTTGAGATCCTTGCCCAAGTACACGGCGATCTGGTATAGCCCATCGCGAAGGTCGTCAAGTGAAAGATAATCTTGTAGTTCTTCGTTGCAAAACACCAACGAGGCAAACTCATCGAGTTTCTGAAACCAAAGTGTTTCGTATTTTTCGAACCAGGTTTTCTCGTCACTCTCTCGAAAGACTTGCAGGATTTGTTCGGCAACGTCAAGGATCTGATCGAAGTTCTTTGGACGGGGTCGCACGCTAGCCACGCCCACTATGTCGCTCTCCTGTGAGAGATCGGCAAGATCATGTGAAGCCTTTCTTGCACCTTAGAATAGGCTCCTAGCGAGTGACCGGTTTTCGCCCTTTTTCGTGAGTAATGGAAGCTGCTTTTTCCGATTCCAAGCCTCTGAGCCTCTGATTGAGAGAGACCTAGGATTCGTCTCCGAAGATACTTGTCATCCCTCATGCGTAGATTGGGGGAGGGCTCCGAGGAATCAAGTCTGCTAGTTCGACCGACCAAATAGCGGCCAAGCTCAACCGTCTTCTGCTCAATAACCGTATCCCACATGAATGCACGTCCCTTGTACCTGACCGCCGAATCGAAGCGCTCGCTAAGCAAATTATGAGCCGTTGTTTCGCTTCTGGCTCGAAGCGGTACCTGTAGTCGTCACCTGTGAAGTAGAAATCCGGCAGATCCAACACTCCGGATTGAAATGACTTCATCATCGCCACATCAGCTATCCACCGAAAAGATTCTAGAAGATCACCCGTGAACGAACGATTGGAGGTCAACGGTCTCTCACTCTAACTCTCTATACGGCAAGGTTATGAGTTCTAGCATCTAGCTTCAGCTCGCGAATAGAAGCGATGACATCAACCGTTCAGGCGCCCAGGATCGTAATCTTGGAGGACCTCTGCAAAGGATGCGGTATATGCGTTGACCTCTGTCCAATGAAGATACTCAAGACGAGCACCAGCATGACGAAGAAGGGCGTCTTCTCGCCTGAGGTCGTCGAGCCGGCAAAGTGCACCGCATGCAAGATATGCCAGTACTACTGTCCTGATTTTGCGATATTCATCGTCGGGGGGCCCAGGCCTTCGCGCTCATAGAGCCCGGCACATACTTCATGCAAGGAAACGAAGCGTGCGCCCTCGGCGCAGTAGCCGCAGGCTGCCGATTCTTCGCCTTCTACCCCATCACTCCAGCCGGCGAGATCGCGGAGAAGATGTCGCGGGTGCTGCCAAAGGCTCGCGGCATCTACATTCAGATGGAGGACGAGATCGCCTCGATCGGAAGCATCATCGGGGCTTCGTGGACAGGGCTGAAGGCGATGACGGCAACATCAGGCCCAGGATTCAGCCTCATGCAGGAGAACATCGGATACGCCGTCATGACGGAAACGCCTTGCGTCATAGTCGATGTCCAACGGGCTGGGCCGAGCACGGGAATCGTCTCTGCGCCGATGCAGGGCGACGTGATTCAGGCCCGGCACGGGAGTCATGGCGAGTACGATATCATCGCCCTCGCTCCGTCCTCGGCTCAGGAGATGTTCGAAATGACGGTGCGTGCATTCAACCTTGCCGAACAGTACAGGACGCCCGTCATCGTGCTGGCCGATGAGACTGTGGCTCATATGCGCGAGGAAGTCGTGATCCCGAGCGAGGGCTCGCTCACAATCGTCAACAGAAAGGTTCCCCTCAACCGTGAGGAAGCGTCTAAAGCGTTCCTGAGCGCATCGGTTGCCCCGATGCCTCTCTTCGGGAGAGGCTTCGCGGTCCATGTAACCGGGTCATCCCACGACGAGTATGGCATGCGGAAGGCAAGCGCTCCTGAGGCGATCGACAAGATCGTCAGAACAATCCACGCAAAGATAGCACCGCATGCTCGCGAAATCTCGAGTATTGAGAGGATTATGCTCGATGATGCCGACATCATACTCGTTGCTTATGGTAGCTGCGCGAGAACCGCGGAATACGTGGTGAAGCAGGCGCGGCAGAAGGGCATGCGGGTCGGGCTGCTCAGGTTGATGGGGATTTGGCCTTTTCCGCACGAAGGCGTGAGGGAGGCGCTGAAGTCAAGCCGCCGCGTTGTTGTGCTGGAGAACAACCTCGGCCAGCTCTTTCCCGAAATCGAGAGACTCGCTCCAGACAGTACGGAAACAGTCTTCCTGCCACCGGAAATCATCGGAACGCTCCACAGGCCCGCATACGTTCTCGATCAAATCGCGAAGGAGGTAGGCTGAGCATGTCTGTGCAGGAGCTTCATCCGCTCTCCAAGTACATCCGGAGAGGATCTCAGCCGCATACGCACTGCTCGGGCTGCGGGAACGGCATGATTGCGCAGTCCTTCCTCCGTGCCGTAGATGATCTGGGAATCCCGAAAGAGAAGATTGTCTGTGTCGCGGGTATAGGGTGCAGCGGCTGGATCCCAAGCCCGCTCTTCGACATGGACACTCTGCATGTGACTCACGGCAGGCCAATCGCTTTCGCGACCGGCGTCAAGCTCGGAAACCCGAACCTTGAAGTCGTCGTGTTTACCGGCGACGGCGATGCATCTGCCATCGGCGGCAACCATCTCATCCACGCCGCTCGCAGGAACATCGGAGTCAAGGTGATCTGCGTCAACAACATGATCTACGGCATGACGGGAGGAGAGGTAGCGCCAACGACACCGCTTGGACTCAAGACTACAACCACGCCGTTTGGGAATCTGGAAAGACCGTTTGACCTTTCAAATCTCGTCATCGGCGCAGGCGGGACCTACGTGGCAAGGTGGACGACATACCATATCGCGGCGCTAGTCTCCGCAATGAAGAAGGCCATGAGCAGGAAGGGTTTCGCTTTCCTCGAGGTTCTCTCCCACTGTCCAGTTCACTATGGCCGCAGAATCGGCATTTCCGACCCTGTTGAGATGTTGCGATGGTTCCAGAAACAGTCTATAACAATCGAGAAGTCTCGCGGGATGAGCGAGCAGGAACTCGCAGGCAAGTTCGTTGTCGGAGAGTTCGTGGACATCAAGGCACCGGATCTCAGTCAGATGTATGAGCAGCTCTTTGAGGCGGCCAAACGTGAGCCGAACTGAGATCAGGATCACAGGATTCGGAGGTCAAGGCGTCATTCTAGCCGGCATAGTGCTCGGCCACGCAGTAGCTGTGCACGAGGGAAAGAAAGCGGTTCAGACTCAGTCATACGGAGCAGAGACAAGAGGCGGAGCCGCTAAGGCGGAAGTCGTAGTGTCCGATGAGAAGATCGACTACCCCAAAGTCATTTCCGCGGATATCACAGTCACAATGTCACAGGAATCATTCGAGAGATACGGGGCTACCACGAGACCAGGGAGCGCGCTCTTCGTAGACGCTGATCTGGTCACAAGCGGATCAGGATCATCCGGAGGAACCATCTATCGTGTTCCAGCGACGAAGATCGCGGCCGACGAGTTCAAGAAAACGCTTGCAGCCAACATGGTCATGCTTGGCGCCGTGGCCGCCGTCACCAAGGTTGCGCGACTTGAGAGTCTGAAGATGAGCGTCAGGGAAGTGGCTCCGAAAGCGTCCAGGGATCTAAATACACAAGCGCTAGAAAGAGGGTTCGAGTGGGCACTCGCGAACCTCAAGAAACCGTGAGTTCGAATCCCCCTGCGCATCCGCTCTGTTAACTTAGCGAGTGGTGTTCGGAATTAGCGCCGTGTATAACTCTATATACGACGTTAGTAACTGGTAGTAACCAGTGGGTAACTGAGCGGTAACTCGCAGTAACCACAAGTACGTAGGAGAACAGAACAGAAGAGTAGAGTAGTATGCGGGCGCTAGTACGCAAGAATGGGCATAGCCCAACATTGGACACGCAAGTGATGGTTGAGAGATGCATTCGCGACAATACCGTCTTCCCTTCCAGACGTGCCTTGATGCGTGCTCTCCCACGCAAGGTAGAGTACCCCACATTGGTCAAGATCTTAAACTACCTAGAGGCATCAGACAAGGTGCTCCTTAACGGGGATTCTATCACTTGGATCTTCGTGGACAACCCAAGACTCGTCAAACTCCTTCGGGAAAGCCCCGTTTTGAAGTCAAGGGACACCCCAAGTTCAAGACCTACCTAGACGACCTCCGAAGTTCGAGCGACAATAGTGACATACAGCTACTCAAGCGAATCGAGGAAGCAATATCTCTCCTTCAAGAAAATCCGAAGGCTGGCGAGGACATCTCACGTGATCGCTGGCCGAAGAAATACCGATCTCTGCCAAACCTTCACCGTT
>Ga0315280_10009972_pt1 | contig 12014 bp, 10 predicted proteins | sample YL17G06_40_MG_FD_203697 | JGI IMG/M metagenome (GOLD analysis project Ga0315280, IMG submission 203697) | Sediment microbial communities from Yellowstone Lake, YNP, Wyoming, USA - YL17G06_40 | ecosystem: Environmental > Aquatic > Freshwater > Lake > Sediment | place: USA: Wyoming | collected... | reverse complement strand
GGCTTTATAAAATTTGGTCTTTGAAGGCTTAGAGAACATAGCAAGAGCTTTAAATCTTTTTTTCTTTTCCCTCGCTTTCTATTTCTTCTTCTGCCTCTTTTTCTTTCTTTTTCTCCACTTTTTCCACCTCTTCAACTTTTTCTTCAATTGGTTTTTCCAATTCTTCTTCAACTTTTTCTGGTGGTGCGGCAAAGGCAACAATTTCCCGGGGGTCTTTTAAAATTTTTACTCCCTCTGGCAATTTTAAATCAGAAACAAAAATCTCATCCTCAAAAGTTTTTAATTTCTCAATGCTTACTTTAATTTCTTTTGGCAAATTCAGAGGAAGGGCTTTAACTTTGACTTCAGAAATATTTTTCACCAAAGTCCCGCCCAATTCTTTGACTGCTTTCGACTCGCCCTCAAAAATTAAGGGTACCAATGCTTCAACTTCCTCTTTCAATCTCGGTTGATAGAAATCAATATGAATTGGTTTTAAGGTTAAGGGGTCTTTTTCAATCTCATGGATTAAGACCGTAAACTCGTCAATTTTTAATTTTTCATTTTTAATTTTTAATTTGACTAATGAACTCTCCCCGGCTTCTCTCAAAATTTTCTCAAATTCTTTTGAATCAATTTCCAAAGGCAAATTTTTAATTCCGGGGCCATATAAAATGGCCGGAATTTTACCCTCCTTTCTCAGCCTTTTTATTTTTTTACCAATGTCCTTTCGAATTTTGGCAGTCAAACTTAACATAAATTTATTAAATTCTAAATCCTAATATCTAAATCCTAAACAAATTCTAATGTTCCAAATCACAAATCCCAAACGTGTTTGGAAAATTTGAATTTCGAATTTGGGATTTGTTTAGAATTTCGAATTTAGAATTTAGGATTTTCCAATGCGGATGCATTGTACGGGGCAGGCATCGGCAGCTTCTTGAGCGCATCCAACATCATCAACTTCCAACTCATCGTTTCCTTCGGCATTCTTTTCTGAATTCAAAAGTTTTGCCTTTCCGTCATCAGCCATCTCAAAAAATTTCGGACAAAGCGCAGTACAAGACCCGCAACCAATGCACTTTTCCCTCTCATGAATTATTTTCATATCTTCCTACGAAACTACTAAATTTTTACGAAAGTACGAAATATATAAATATATAGCAAAAATAGAAATTTTTCGTATTTTCGTATTTTTTCGTAATTTCGTAAGGTTATTTAATTGTGAATTCATTTGAATAAAATCTAGTGGTTTCTTTGAAAGTGTCTTCGCTTTTGCAACCGATACAAATGGGAATGGCTAATCGATGAGAACCATCTGAAATTTGAGGTAAAGTCAATTCAAAGGCTTTCAATTCCCCGGCTTTCATGCAATGGCCGTTGCCATCAAATTTTTGGCATTCAGCATATTTATAACTTTCCCAGTTCTCATTTTTGTTTTCTAACAAATAAGGATAGCAAGAAGAAAAACAGATTTGCTTTGAAAAATTATTTTTGATTTTCACCTTTAAAATTCCTCCCGACTCATATTCTGTCTTATCGGTAACGATTGAAATTTCTCCTTTTTGTAATTGATAACCTTTCCAGCCCATCCAACCAATCAATAAAATAACAACAAGAAGTATAACGAAAAATAAAATTAAATACTTTTTCATAAACTTTTAGGAATTATTAATTCGTATATTCGTAAAAATTCGTAATTCGTAGGGTTATTTTTTTCTAATTTTAAATCTTTTTTCCAAATCTTTCAAAGTTTCCATTACTCCAGTGTATTCCAATTCTGACATTGGCAGCATTGCCGGTCCTGAAAATCCCTGTTTTCTTATTTCTTCTGCTTTCTGGCTCACTTTCATTCTGACATAATCCCAATATGGCTGGTCAAAACAATCAGCTGGCTCGGTTAATTTCCCATTTTTCATTGAAAAAGCCAAGCAAGAGATAACCGGAGGTCCATCAAAAAATGAAATCGGAGAGTTTTTCTTGACCGGCATCAAAGGCCCATTGTGAGAACCTCTCATAAAACCGGCAACAAAATGTCCAATAGTGTAGGGTGATAAAATTTCGCCGGTGGCTGGAAAATCGTGCTGAGTTCTAACTAACATCACCGGATCATCCTTGCCAACATATTTTCCGGCAATGTTATGTAACCTTGTTGTCGAAGCCGAAACCACTTGTTCTCCTGAATCCCGAGAAAAAATCGATTCAACGACGAATCTTCCGGTATCTCGCAAAAGGGCCGCAATGTCATAAGTTTCTTCGGGCGTGACCAATTCAATAATTCTATCTGCCTTTGTATAACTTACATCCATAATCACAAATTTAAATCCTTTTTTAAGAACCGGCGACAAAATTAAACCAGGACAATACATTGGATCAGCAAAAGACAGATAAAGAGGCAAATTGAAAGCCCCGGGTTCAGTTTTGTCAGCCATAAACATCAAAAAAGGTTCTGAAGGCCTCTCTTCAATTTCCATTTCCGCCACCTGAGGTCCCATTCCCTTGACATTTCCCGAAAATGCAGTTTTCAATAAATCTTGACCGGCTCCATATAACCCTTGGGCTTTGGCAACTTTAGTACCAGCCAAAAAAGCATCAAAACAGAGCTTGTGAATTTTTGCGCTTCCAACTCCCTTTTTATGTGTCGTCAAAATAGCAATATCGTCTCCGGTATGTCCAATGTAAGAATCAATAATTAATCCTTTCTCTTTTTCTTTTACATAATTTTCCACTGTCTGAAGCAGTTTTTGACTTGGTTTTAAATGTCCGCCAATACTTCCAATATCAGCTTTAATTATTGATAGAGTAATTTTTGCCATATTATCAATAAACAAAGAACAAAGAACAGCGAACAATACTTAAAACTGTTTATTGTTTACTGCTCATTGCTCATTGCTCATTATTAATTATACCTCACTTTTTAATTTTGGCAAGGTTTAAAATTGTCTTAATTACTGTATCTGGGTTTATGGACATTGATTGAATTCCTTCTCTCATTATAAATTCGGCAAACTCTGGCCAGTCAGACGGAGCCTGACCGCAAATTCCGCAATATTTTTTCTTTTGATTGCAAATTTTAATTACTCTTTTTACCATTTCTTTCACTGCTTCATTTCTCTCATCCCCGACTTTGGCAACAATTGCTGAATCCCTGTCCAATCCCAAAACCAATTGAGTAAGATCGTTTGAACCAATTGAAAACCCATCGAAAATTTTTAAAAATTCTTCAGCCAAAATTACGTTTGAGGGAATTTCACACATACAAATTACTTTCAATCCATCCTTTCCTTTTTTCAATCCATTTTTCTCTATTAAATCCAAAACTTTCTTTCCTTCTTCAGGGGTTCGACAAAACGGAACCATTACCCAAATATTTTTTAATCCAAACTCTTCTCTGGCTTTCTTTATTGCTTTGCATTCCATCTCAAAGGCCGGCCGGAATTTTGAATCATAATATCTTGAGGCTCCCCTCCAACCCATCATTGGATTTGATTCTTCTGGCTCAAAAAGTTCTCCGCCAATCAATTGTCTGTACTCATTCGTTTTAAAATCAGAAAATCTGACAATCACTGGCCTTGGCCAAAAAGCGGCGCCAATTTGGCTAATACCTTCAGCAAGTTTGTCAATAAAATATTGTTTCTTATCTTTATAACCGAGAGTAAGTTTGTCAATCTCTTTAACAATTTTTGATATTTGATTTATAATTTTGATTTTTGATTTTTGATTTTTGATTTTTTGATAATGACAAAGGGCTAAAGGATGAATCCTAATTTTTTCTGCCAAAACGAATTCAATCCTGGCCAATCCTACTCCATCGTTTGGTAAAAATGAGGTTTTAAAAGCAATTTCTGGAGCGCCAATGTTTACCATTATCTTCGTTTTCAATTTTGGAATTTTTCTTAAATCGTATCTTTTAACCTTGAAAGGAATTCTTCCCAAAAATATTCTTCCCACTGAACCTGAAGTGCAATCTACCGTTAATTCCTGCCCGGTTTTTAATAATTTTGTTGCTGATCCTGTACCAACGATTGCCGGAATCCCAAGCTCCCTTCCGATTATGGCGGCATGACATGTGCGCCCCCCCTCATTAGTCACAATTGCTGAAGCAATCCTCATTATTGGCACCCAATCTGGGTCGGTCATTTTTGTTACCAAAACCTCTCCCTTTTGAAATTCGGAAATTTTTGAAACATTTTCAATAACATGAACTTTCCCTTGACCAATTTTGTTTCCAATAGCAATTCCAATTAGAATTGGTTTTTTTGTAGCTTTAATTTCGTATTCTTCATAAACCTGAGCTTTTTGGGGAGCAAAAACAGTTTCTGGTCTTGATTGAACGATGAATAATTGGCCCGTCTTTCCATCTTTTGCCCACTCAATATCTTGATGACAACCATAATGATTTTCTAAAATCATTGCCCATCTTGCCAAAGTCAAAACTTCCTCATCAGTCAAAGAAAATTTTTCTTGATCTTTTTTTGAAACTTTTACCTCTTTTAATCCTCCACCATTTTTATAAATTAACTTTCTGTCCTTTCTTCCTAAATTTTTAACGATTATCGATTTGAAACCTTCTCTTAATGTCGGTTTGAAAACATAAAAAGTATCCGGGACTATCTTTCCCTTAACGATCATTTCTCCTTGGCCAAAAATTGAGTTAATTAAAACAACATTTTCGAATCCAGTTTCAGTATCCAATGTAAACATCACTCCGGAGGATGCCAGATCAGACCTAACCATTTTTTGGACGCCAATAGATAAAGCAATTTTTAAATGCTCAAAACCCTTTTCCTCCCTATAGGCAATGGCTCGATCGGTAAAGAGAGAAGCAAAACATTTTTTGATTGCTTTTAACAAATTTTGAGAACCTGAAATGTTTATATAACTTTCGTGCTGACCGGCAAAGGAAGCAGTGGCTAAATCCTCAGCAGTTGCCGAAGATCTTACGGCCACATCAACATTTTCTTGGCCATAAATTTTTGAAAGTTTTTTGTAATTTTCTAAAATTTCTCTTTCAAGATCGGGAGGAAATTTACTTTTTAAAATCAAATTTCTTGCTTTTCTCCCAGTTTCCTTTAAAGATAGAAGGCTTTTGGGGTTAAAAGTTCTGAAAATCTCTCTTAATTCCTGATCGATTTTGTTGAACTTTAAAAAATACCAAAAAGCACTCGAGGTTAAGGAAAAACCATTGGAAATATTGATTCCTTTTTCGCTCAACTTTGAATACATTTCCCCTAAAGAAGCATTTTTTCCTCCGACCAAGGGAACATCTTCTTTTGAGATCTCCTTAAACCATAAAGTGAGTTTTTTAGTTTTTTTCATAGAATTTGCTTTAAAATTAAATTCAAAGATTTTAATTTGAGACCTTTTAATTGTTTTTTGTAGTTTTCGATTATCGGTTTGAAAGCCACATTCCCCAGAGAAAATTCATTTAAAGCGTAAATCAAACCTTCAAGTTTGTCGGCTGCTTCAATGATTTTCCCCTCAATCTTCTTTTTATCTTTTGATTTTTGCCAAAATAATACATATTCTTTGGCAATTTTTTCGGGAAAATTTTTCATCAAATTTTCGAAAAATTTTTGGCTCATTCTTTTAATCTCTCGGGTTAAACTTTCTTTGGTGTGTTTAAAATCATAAATGATATCTCCGGTTAAGCATTCTTCTAAATCATGTAAAAGGGCAGTTTTTAATAATTTTTCTTTGTCAACTTTATTTTTGAAAATTTTTTCTTCCAGATCAGCTAAAATCATCGCGTATAAAGCAACATGAAAAGAGTGTTCGGAGACCGACTCATCTTTTATTCGCATTTGAGCCGAGAATCTAATCACCTTATCTAATTTTCTCTCTTCTTTTAAAAAATCTTTAAAATTGAATTTTTTCATTTTCCCAAAATATTTTTGATTTTTTCGACGCTTTCAGGATTAGCCAAAGTAGATAAATCGCCTAATTCTTCACTAGTGAACATTCTCTTTAAAATTCTCCTCATTATTTTTCCTGACCTGGTTTTTGGCAAGTCATCAACGACATAAACTTCTTTTGGCAGAGCAATGGGGCCAATTTCTCTTTTGACTGCCTCAATCGCCTCTTTTTTTATTTCTTCTAAATTTCTTTCTTTTTTCAAAACGATAAATGCCACCGGCACCTCCCCCTTGATTTCATCTGGCATTCCAACTACCGCACATTCAGTAATATCTTCATGCTTTTCAATGGCTGCTTCCAATTCTCCGGTTGCCACTCGATGACCGGCAACCTTAATCACATCATCTACCCTACCAACAATTCTAATCAAACTATTTTCATCTCTCAGGGCTCCATCAGAAGTGAAATAGATTTTGTCACCGTACTGGCTCCAGTAAGTTTCTTTGTATTTTTCAGGATTTTTGTAAACTCCCCTCAATAATCCCGGAGCAAAAGGTGGGAACAAAACCAAATTTCCCTCCTTTCCTGGTGGACAAGAATTTCCTTTTTCATCTAAAATATCGGCTCTTACTCCCGGAAATGGAAGTCCAGTAAAAGCCGGTTTGAAAGGACCAATTCCTGGCAAAGAAGTGATTAAAATTCCTCCTGTTTCCGTTTGCCACCAAGTATCAACAATCGGGCATCTTCCTTTTCCGACATTTTTGAAATACCAATCCCAGGCCCCCTCATCAATCGGCTCCCCAACCGAACCCAAAAGCCGGAGAGTTTCAAATTTGTAATTTTTAGTCAAATCTCCAGTATACTTTTCAAACATTCGAATAGCAGTGGGGGCAGTATAAAAAATTGTTACCTTGTGTTTTTCAATAACTTGAGCCCACCTATCGGGAATTGGCCAATCAGGCGCGCCTTCATAAATTAGGGTTGTAACTCCATTGAGTAAGGGTGAGTAAATTGCATAAGTGTGGCCAGTTATCCATCCGACATCGGAAGTGCACCATAAGATTGAATCTTCGTGGAGATCAAAAATCCATTTTCCAGTGAAATTTGCCTGAACGGTATAGCCCCCACAAGTGTGAACGCAGCCTTTAGGGGTACCGGTTGTGCCCGAGGTAAAAAGTATAAAAAGTAGGTCTTCTGAATCCATTATTTCTGGAGGACATTCATCCGACTCATCTTTTACTAACTCCTGCCACCATAAATCTCTTTGGGAATCCCAGGAAATTTCATTACCCGCCCTTTCGACGACAATCAATTTCTCAACTTGAGTATCCTTTAATGCTTCATCAGCATTTTGTTTTAAATTGACAATTTGGCCTCGGCGAAAATAGCCATCGGCAGTGATCAAAACTTTGGCTCCGGTGATTTGAAGCCGAATCTTCAGGGCATGGGGCGAAAAAGCCGAAAAAACAACTGTGTGGACTGCTCCGATTCGAGCACAAGCCAACATTGAAATTACAACTTCCGGAATCATTGGTAAATAAATCCCTACTCTATCCCCTTTTTTCACTCCCAATTTTTTTAAGGCATTGGCAAATTTATTAACTTCTTTCGAAAGTCCTCCGTAAGTTAAAGTCCGAGGTTTTTCTTCTGTTGGTTCTGGTTCCCAAATTATCGCTGGTTTTCCTTTTATCTTCTCCCAGCCCAATAAATTTTTTTCAAAGATATTAGTTGTAATATTTATTTTTCCGCCCAAAAACCATTGAAAATAAGGTCTATTCTCGCCTTCGGCGAGACGACCCGTCCCGAGCTTTGCTCGGGAATAGGGAGGGTTATGCTCAAACGCCTTTTTCCATTTTTCAAACCAAAAAATTTCCTTAGCCAAATTTTCCCAAAATTTTATTGGGTCATTTTCTGCCTCCTTATAAATCTTTGGGTCATTCACCCAGGCCCTCTTTTTGAATTCTTCGCTTGGATAATATAAATCGCCTTTCTTTAACATATTTTTATATCTTTCATTATAAACAATTTTCGAAAAAACAAAAAGTGGAAAAGCGGGCTTTAATTCCCGCCTGACTTGATCAACTATGCTGTCGAGTGCTGTCGAGGTTTGACCTAGACATCCTCGGCACTCATTGCCAAAATATAACGAGAATGTTCTCGTTTTTTTATTTTAATTTTTTGCCGACAAATTCGGCGAATTCGGCAAGACGACAAGCGTAGGCCCATTCGTTGTCATACCAGGCGACGACCTTGACTAAATTGTTGTTTGCCATTGTCGAAAGAGCATCAACGATGGCTGAATAGGAATCGCCCTTGAAATCATTGGAAACTAAGGGATTCTCTTCAACTCTTAAAATTCCTTTTAATTCTGGGCTTTGGGCTGCCTCTCGGAAAACTTTATTCACCTCTTTTTTCGTTGTCTCTCTTTTCACTTGGCAAATTAGATCTAAAATTGAAACGGTTGGCGTCGGAACTCGCATCGCCATTCCATCTAATTTTCCTTCCAATTCGGGAATAACTTTGCCAATGGCCTTGGCTGCCCCAGTTGTTGTTGGAATGATATTCAAGGCGGCTGCCCTGGCCCTTCTCAAATCTTTGTGAGGCAAATCCAAAATTCTCTGATCGTTAGTATAAGAATGAACGGTGGTCATAAAGCCCCGCAAAATTTTGAAATTTTGATGCAAAACCTTTGCCACCGGTGCCAAACAATTTGTTGTACAAGAACCCATATCGACAATGTCATCTTGTTTGGGATTATATTTTTCTTCATTGACACCCAAAACAAAAGAGGGAGTACCTTCTGCCGGAGCAGATATTATTACTTTTTTTGCTCCGGCTTCCAAATGGGCTTTGGCTTTTTCAAAAGAAGCAAAAAATCCGGTACATTCCAAAACGATATCAACTTTTAATTCTTCCCAGGGCAAATTTGCCGGATCTTTTTCAGCCAAAATTCGAAATTCCTTTCCTTCCACAACTAAAAAATTCTCGGCAAAATTCACCTCCTTTTGATAAATTCCATAAATAGAATCGTATTTTAATAAATGAGCCAGGGTTTTTGGATCAGTTAAATCATTAATCGCCACCACTTCCAAATTAGGGTGATTATCTAAAATTCTCCGAAATGTTGGTCGGCCTATCCGGCCGAAACCATTAATGGCAACTCTGATCATAAAAATATGCGAATGGTGATGCGAATTTTATGAGGTAAAGTATGCGAATTAAGATGCTAATTTTATGCTAATCATACGAATTGGCATTATTCGCATTGAATTCGCATCTAGATTCGTATGGTTTACTCTTTTATATTTAGCAATTTCGCTATTTTCTCTTTGTCAAATCCTATCACAATTTGGCTATCGATCTCAATAACCGGTACTCCCATTTGGCCTGATTTTTCAACCATTTCTTTTGCCGCATTTTCATCTTTTGAAACATCGATATCTTCAAATTCGATATTATTTTGTTTCAAAAACTCCTTTAAAGTAAAACAATAAGGACAGGAAGGGGTACTAAAAACACGAATCTTTGGTTGAGATTTTTTCTCCATATTATTGAACTTCAGGAGTTCAGTTATTGACAACTGCCACTGCTAGAAGAACCGGTACTCAAACCAAAACCAGGGGAAGTGGCTTCTTCAGGAAGTTTTTGAGAACATTCAGCTGGCGGCGTATTAAATGCTTGGCAAACCACTTCTTTAAATTTCTCTGGCGACCTCTCAACATTTGCCACTGCATCATTAATGACAACTGTTGGCGAACCCTGAACTCCATATTTTTCATTTAAATCAGTATAAATATCAAATTTCGGAAAATTTCCATTTAGCCAGGTGCTTTTATCATTATAGGACTGGGTGATTTTAAAAGTTTGGTCGGTCTGAGAAATGCAAGAATTCATTTTATCTTTATCAATACTGGCTTCGGAAAGACATTTATCAAAATTTCCATCTTTTACAAAACAACTCAAATAGGCATAATATTTTTCTTTCTGCTCTTTTTGGATGCAATATTGCCTCAAGTTTTCGTCAATTTCTTTTTTCTCATGCATAATGTAATCAACGAAATAAACCCCCATATCAGCCTTATCTTTGAGTAAATTATAAACTGGCAAATAGGCCTTTTCCATTTGAAGACCGTAAGGACAGTAAGACATAACGAATAATTTCACATCAGGTCGATCTCTTTTCTTAGCTTCTTGAGGAGTCTCTTCTTTTTGAGCAACCTTCTCTTCCAAACTTACGCCTTCATTAGGGAATAAAAGCTTCCCATCTTTGGACACATAGGAGGGATATTCTTTGTCTCCGATTTTCAAGCGCAATTTATAAAGCCCATTTTCCTCAACCACATTAACCAAAGAAGCAGTCGTCCCTTGCTGTAACAAATTTTTGTTAATAAAATCTATCGCTTTTTGAGCGGCAGTTTGGGAAGTCAAAAAACTTTCTTTACTTGGACACTTCTTTACATAAATTAACCCACCGGCAATCAAAATTCCAGCAATGATAATGGCAACGAATATTAAATTTTTACCTTGTTTTTCGACCATATATTTTATATTAACAATAAATTTTTTCTAGTCAAGTAAATTTAAAGTGTTTTTTTCTTTTTTATCTTTAATGATTTATCAAGTTCATATTTTATCAAGCCAGCGAAAGGCACTTCAACATTGATAATATCTTCATTAGATATCTTCTCTATATACTTGATTAACGCTCTCAAAGGATTATGGCTGGCCACTACCAAAACATTTTTCCCTCGCTTTAAATCTTTTTCAATATACTTTTTGTAAAAGGGTAATGTTCTTTTTAAAACGTCTTTTAAACTTTCAGCGGCCGGGGGTGCGCCTTCAAAATTCCTTCGCCAGAACCTGACTTTTTCAAAACCATATTTTTTCATCATTTCTTTTTTATTTAAACCCTGTAATTTCCCATAATATCTTTCGTTTAGATTTTCCGAAACATAAACGGGTAAATAATTTTTATTTATCTCTTTAAAATTTCCCCAATCTTTCATTTTTCCTTTATCTAAATGAATAAAAATTGGGTATTTTTTGCCAATTGATTCTAAAATCAAAGCCACCGATTGTTGATTTCTAAATAAGGGGGAAGAATAAATAGCATCGATTTTGAATTTGAAAATTTTTTTGGCAATTTCTTTGGCTTTCTTTGATTGGTTTTTGGCCAAAGGCATATCCACCCAACCAGAAAACCTATTTTCTAGATTCCATTGCGATTTTAAATGTCTGAATAAAAATAATATAGGCATGAATTTTTGGAAAGTGAAGGAAGTGATTTTCGGGACCATCCGCAGGCGAGCGGGCATGGTTCGCCGACTTTTTGTCGGGGAGAGCGAGCCGAGGACAATGAGCGAGTAAGCCTCGCTGGGGCTTACGAGCGTGTACCGAAAATTAGCTTCCCGAATGAAGCTCTTCTTCTATTTTCAATAATCTGTTATATTTTGCTACCCTTTCTCCCCTGGCTGGTGCCCCGGCCTTGATAAAATCGGCTCCGATTCCTACTGCCAAATCGGCAATAAAATCATCATTGGTTTCGCCAGATCTATGAGAAACCATAATTTTCCACCCAAAATCTTTGGCCAATTTAGCTGCCTCTAAGGCCTCACTTACTGTTCCGATTTGATTTATCTTTAAAATCATGGCATTGCATAATCCCCTTTCTTTTGCCAGTTTTATTCTTTCCGGATTCGTTGTTGTCAAATCGTCCCCAATAATTAAAATTCGGCTGTCGAGGTTTGACCTCGACAATTTCCAACCATCGAAGTCATCTTCGGCAAAGGGATCTTCTAGGCCCAAAATTGGATAATTTTTAATTAAATTTTCGTAGTATCTCAATAGGCCTTCTCGAGTAAAAACGCCCATCTTCATTTCATATTTTCCGCCTTTACCCCCACTACTAAATTTTTGGTGTGGGGGCGAAAAAAATTGAGAACTGGCAACATCTAAAATTAGTTTGATTTCCTCTTCATAATTCAATTTCTTAACCGCTTCCAAAATCAATTCAATTGCCTCGCCTGGAAATCCAATTGGCGGGGCGAATCCGCCTTCGTCTCCCAAATTAGTGGCTAACTTTCCGTATTTTTTTGCTAAGGTTTCTCTTAATTCATGATAAATTTCTGATGCAATTCTTAAATTTTCAGCAAAAGAATTTTTTTGGGGTCTATTCTCGC
>Ga0315280_10009971_pt1 | contig 12015 bp, 9 predicted proteins | sample YL17G06_40_MG_FD_203697 | JGI IMG/M metagenome (GOLD analysis project Ga0315280, IMG submission 203697) | Sediment microbial communities from Yellowstone Lake, YNP, Wyoming, USA - YL17G06_40 | ecosystem: Environmental > Aquatic > Freshwater > Lake > Sediment | place: USA: Wyoming | collected... | reverse complement strand
GCGGTCACGATCTCGTCCGGCATCAGCGCGGTGCGCTTGGGCCCGGTGAACCACTCCGTGAGCGGGATATCGCGTTTCCGGGCCGGGCCGCGCGTGCGCACGCAGGCCTCGTGGACCATAAGGGCCGGGGCGCCGTCCAAAGAGGGGACCGCGGAGCAGAGGTTTCCCGCCAAGGTCGCGCGGTTGCGCACGCCGGTCGAGGCCACGCTGCGGGAGGCCTCCCAAAGCACCGGGAAGCGCTTCTGGACGAGCTTTGATTCGATGAGCTCGGCGAAGGTGACGCGGGCCCCGACGTGGAGGGAGCGGCCCTTGACTTCGAGGCGCCAGAGCTCCGGGATGCCCTTTAAGTCTATGACCGCCGCGGGGGACACAAGCCCTTCCTTGAGCCCCACGATGAGGTCGGTGCCGCCGGCCAGGAGCCGGGCTTGGCCCTTGTAGCGGGACAGCAGCCTGACGGCTTGAGACAGGTCCGCGGGCCTGTGATACTCGAATTCGCAGGTTATGGGCAAGGGGCCTCCTTACGGCAGCCAGGCCACGATGCGGCACATGGCGCTCTCCAGCTCGATGCCGCGCAGGGGGAAGCACCCGATCCAGGCGCGCCGGTTGGAGAGCTGGTCTATATCGCCGCCCAGGTTCTCGGCGTGCACCAGCTTCTTGGGGAAGAGCTTCAAGTGCATGACCTGGTAGTATTCCTCCAAGGGGAACATCTCGTCCCAGGTCTTGCCGTAGACGGCCTTAAGCTTCTTCTGCGCCTGCGCGAAGGCCTTGGGGTGCCAGTCGCGGATGATGGTGTTCATGGGATGGTCCGCGCTGCCGCAGTCCACCCCGATCCACTTGAACTTCATGTCCAGGCACCACTTGTGGAAGCCCGGGCCCGGGCCGGGATGCTTGACGAAATAGCGCACCTCGTCGGACCGGGGCTGGTCCCAGGCGTAGCGGTGGAAGCCGGTGTTGATGACGAGGATGTCGCCCTTCCTGATGTCGGCCTTGCTGCGCAGCAGGTCGGGCTCGTAGAGGTCGTAGTCGTCGAGCTCCCGGGAGAGGTCCACGACCGCGCCCGGACCCACCCATTCCGCCATGGGCACCTGGCCGATGGTGCGGCCGCTGGCGTGGAAGTGTATCTCGCCGTCCATGTGCGTGCCCACGTGGTTCGAGGTGGTGATGACCTGGCCGTTGGCGCCCTGGCCCATGTGCGCGCCCGCGAGGCGCTTGAAGTACTGGACCGAGAGGGGGATGTAGCTGGGCCACGGCGGGGTGTGCACGCTCAGGCGCTGGGTGAGGTCGTACATCTTGACCCGGTTCATGAGCTTCAGGAATTGGTCGGCGTTCATGCGTTACCTCCCGAGTTTATCGGCCAGACCGGCCAGGGCCTTCTGGAAAGGCTCGGCCGGGGCGTCCAGGATGCCCGCGCCCACCTGTCCCACGCCGGGCTCGCGGTGGGCGACCCCGGTGTCGATGACGGGTAGAATGCCCTTCTCCACGACCTTGACGGCGTCGATGCCGGTGGGGCTGCCGCGGAAATCGAGAGCGGGGATCTGGTAGGCGGCGTTTTCGGCCAGGGTGATCTCGTACATCCGGCGCGTGTAATTGAGGGCGTCGGCCGCGCTGCCGCCGATGAACTGGACGATGGCCGGGGACGCCGCGATGGCGAAGCCGCCCAGGCCGTTGGTCTCCGTGATGGCGGAGTCCCCGATGTCCGGATTGGCGTCCTTTTTGGAGAATCCCGCGAAGAAGAGCGCGTCCGGGACCGGCGCCGGGCCCGTGAACCACTCCCCGCCCGTGCCCGAGAGCTGGATGCCGAAGTCCGTGCCGTTGCGCGCCATGGCCACCACCAGGGAGCTGCGGGGCACGTCCCGCGCCGCGTCCAGCGAGACCTTGCTCGCCGGCATGGAGAGGTTGAGGAAGAAGTGGTCGTTGCCGTTTATGAACTCGAGGACCCGGGCCGCGGTCTCCGGGTCCGGCGCGGTGCGCGTCAGCGCCGGGGCGACGGCCCGGTAGAAGAGCGACGTCGCGGCCCGGTTGCGGTTGTGGACCTCGTCGCCCATGTGCAGGGCCTGGGCGATGATGTTCTTGAGGTCCAGCCTGCCGAGCTTGGCCACGGCCTTCTTCAAGGCGGGATAGAGGACGGCTTCCATCCACTTGAGCTTGCGGATGACCTCGGGGCCGTAGGCGCCGTAGCGCAGGACCCGGCCCAGGCCCTCGTTCATGGTGCAGTAGCCGAGGTTGCCGTGCTCCTCGTTCTTCAAGACGAACACGGGCATGGAGGAGGAGACGATGCCGGCCATGGGGCCGACCGCGGCGTGCTCGTGGCAGGGGGAGAACCCGACCGCGCCCGAGGCCGCGAGCCGCGCCGCCTCCTCGGGCGATGCGGCCATGCCCTCGTAGATCAGCGCGGCCATGACGCCGCCGCGCATGGGGCCGCACATCCGCTCCCAGGTAACGGGCGGGCCGGCATGGAGGATCAAGTCCTTCCTCATGCCGGGGACGACGTCCAGGGCCTTTTCGAGCCCGACCAGGAAGGGCTGGGCGGCCAGGACCTTGGCCACGGCCCGGTCGTTGGCTTGGGCTATGGCGTCGGAGGCGGCGCGGACCGCCTCCAGGGCGCCGGCATCCGCGGCGAGCGGCGGCCGCCAGTCCACCTGGACCGCCTTGGTCCGGCATTGGTCCAGGCTTTCCTTGAAGGATTCCAGGCCGATGTTGACGACCTTAAGCTCGCTCTGGAAAAGGTCCTTGATGGCCATGGGATGGTTTCCTGGGTGATTATAACAATTCGTCGGAAACGTCAGGCGACCGGCTGGGCCTCTTTCTCCAGTTCCTTGACGACGCAGCCCGCGAATCTCGCCGCGGCCGCGTTGCTCGGCAGGACGACTGCGCCGGCGGCCTGCAGAGCCCCGGCGACCCGGCTGCGGACCTGGGGGTCCTTCTCGGTGCCGGTGACCGAGCACGCGAAGACTAGGTGCCGCCCGGCCTCCTGCGCGGTCTTCCTCGCCGCGTTCATAGCGGGAGCGAGCTCTCCGGCCGGGTCCGGGCTGGAGCCGTAGCCCAGGACCACGTCCAGCAGGATGACCGCGGTCTCCGGGTCCCGGGCCTCGTCCTGGATGCGGCGGTTGCGCAGAGAAAAGTCGATCATGGGATGCGGCCGCCCCACGGTAAAGGCGTCCTCGCCCAGGTCCACCACCGTGTGCCCCTGCGACTTCCAGGAGTCGGCGAGCGGCTTGAACGGCGTCATGGGGACATTGGAATAGACCTCCGCCAGCATCCCCCGGAAGACGATCTGGGCCTCGCCGCAGAAAGTCCCGCCGCTGAAAAGTCCGCGGATGAATCTCTGGCCTTTCTTTACCTGCAGGGATTCCCGGGCCGCGAGCTCGTCTATCTCCATGTCCCGGCCGGCGAGCCTGCGCCGCACCGATTCCGGGGTCCTGCCCTTGACCAGGGCCGCGGCGAGGAGAGCCGCCTCCTCCAGGGTCGCGGCCGCGGTCATGCCGTAGCCGGACACGGTTTTGGGGTCGGCGCCGAGGAACACGGCCACGACCGGCTTTCCGACGCCCGGCACCGCGGCCCCGAGCTTTTTGAGGACCTCCGCGTGCGGGGGCTTGGAGACCAGGACGACGACTTTGGTCGCCTCGTCCTCGGCCAGGGCCCGCAGGCCCTCGAGGAACATGATGCCGCCGACCCCGCCTTTGACGTCCCGGCCGCCCGTGCCGATGGCCTGCGACACCCCGGCTCCCTCGTTGGAGATGATGCAGGAGACCTCCTGCAGGCCCGTGCCGGCAGCGGCCACGATGCCGATATCGCCGCGGCTGACCGCGTTGGCGAAGGCGAGGGGCACGCCGTTGATGATGGCGGTGCCGCAGTCCGGGCCCATGACCAGGAGCCCACGGCTGCGGGCGAAGGTCTTGAGCGCGACCTCGGTCGCTAGGGGCACGTTGTCCGAGAAGAGCATCACGTGCAGGCCCCGGCGCAGGGCCCCCATGGCCGCCTCGCCCGCGTATCGCCCCGCGACCGACACGACGGCCAGGTTCGCGTCCGGCAGGACCTGGAGGGCGCCTTCCAGGCTCTGGGGATGAAAGCGGCCCTCCTCCCGGCCTGGGCGGCGCGCGCCCTCCTTAAGGAGCGCCTCGGCCTCGGCCAGGCCCCGGGCCGCGGATTTCTCGTCCGCGGCCTTGACGCTGATGATGAGGTCCGCGTCGCCCGCGGCCGCGAGCTCCGGGCCCAGGAGCCCGGAAGCCTGCAAAATGGCCTTGTTCTCCGCCGTGCCCATGACCACGGCCGCGTCGCATAGGCCCGGCCGGGAGGAGATATCCCGGCCCACCATCATCAGGGTCACGGAATCGAAGTATGCGCCCTTCTTGACGACGCCTCTTAAGACCATACGCCGGCCTCCTTGCGCAACGCCATCAAAAATCCCACGCTCATATCCGCGCCCGAGGTCTCGCCCACGGCCAGGAGCTCGCCCGCGCGCCGCGCCACCTGCGGCTCACCGCCGTAGAGGAGCGCGGCCAAGAGGTTGCGCAGCCGCTCGAAGTAGCGGCCCTCCCGGGCGCAGCGCAGGAACGCGGCCGAGAGGGGGTGCTCGGTCCGGCCGGAGGCGTAGATCTTCTCGATCTCGGCGCTGACGTCGCCGCCGTCGAGCCTCTGCCGGGCGTGGAGCCCCCAGAGCCAGCCGGCCAGGAAATCGTCGCCGCTGGGCGTGAGGCCGAAGCCGGCCCCGCGCATGGCCCGGGCCCCGGCCGCCGCATCGCCGCGCCGAAAATCCCGCGCCGCGGCCTGCGCCTTGGCGACCAGGGCGCTTTCAAAACCCGATGAAAAGTGGCGGCGGCGGCCGTCATCCAACAGGAAGGCCAGGCTCTTGGGATGGGAGAGCTTGACGACCAGCTTCTCCAAGCCGCGGAGGTTGCGCCGGGCGCGGGAAATGTCCACGCCGTCGCCGGCCGGGAGCCCGGAGTCGTAGAGCGGAGCCCGGGGCAGGGCCGCGCCGTCCACGGCGCAGGAGTCCTCGCGCACCCGCAGGCTCAGCAGGCCGGAGAAGTCGAGTCCTGAAACCGCGATGTTGATGGGCCCGCCGCCGACGCGGCCCGTGACCACGCAGACCATGCGGCCGCAGGCCGTGAAGTTGACCGCCTCGCGGAAGCGCGAATGGATCCGGTAGTCGCCGGGGAGGATGCGGTCGCCGAAGCTCAGGACATTGATCATGGAAACGCCGTCATAAAGGGATGCCTTCGGCCTGCTCCTGATTGCGCTCGGGCAGGCTCTGGCGACAGTATATATAAATCAGCTCAGGTCTATGCGGAGGCGGGCGTGCAGGGCTTCGGCGATGCGCTGGAGTGTGCCGAGGGTGATGTTGAGGTGCTTGAAGGTTTCAATATCGGAGACGGTCTGCTGGGTCGTGTGCAGGCGTCGAGCCAGTTCCGCCTGCGTGATATGTTTTTGGCGGCGCAGTTGTGAGATGCGCAGAGCCAGACTGGCGCGCACGTGCTCTTTCTCATAGGATTTCCGGAAGGAGGGGGACTTAAGCTGGTCATTCAGCCATTCTTGAAACGGCAACCCTTCTCGTATCATGATTGAGCATCCCCCCACAATTTGAGCCATTCCGCCCGATAGCGGTTTGCCAGATCGATTTGGGCTTGGTCTACCTTTCTTGTCTTCTTGAGGAAGCCATGCGTTACGATAATCCTCCTGCCTGCGAAGAAGTACAGAAACCGAATCTCAAGCCTCCCGAAAGACACCCGCAGTTCCCTGACGGGTTCTTCCAGAACGTCCGCATAAGGCCTGTGGAGGTTCGGCCCCTTCTTTTCCAGAAGCCCCAACCATGAAGCTGTTTTGGTCCGGGCCCTTTCGGGCAGGGATTCCAAGAAATCCTTGGCCGGGCAGCATCCTTCTGCAGTCTCATAGAACTTTAGCCCGTATCCTGGCTGATTTTTGTCATATACAGTATACATGATATATAGTGTAGCAGCAAGACCCAGGCCGTTCGTTGTGGCGGCGGCCAAACCCGTATGGGTCCACGATATATACGAGCGAGGCGCTTTAAAGTTCCAGGGCTAAGGCGTCGCTGTCCCAGGGTTTTGCCGGAAAGGCGGGCGGAGCCATCCCGAGGCTCAGCACAAAAGGCCGATTAGGGAAAAATTGGTATCATAAAGGCGGCTATGGCCAAGAAGGACAAGCCCGTAGTAGGCCTGGACCTGGGCGCGACCAAGATGCTGGTGGGCGTCTTGAAGGGCCGGCGCGTCCTCTCCATGGTCAAGGCCAAGACCGACCCGGCCGGCGGGGAGAGGCGGTTTCTCTCCACCATCTCGGGGGCGGTCAGGCAGGCCTTGGCTGAAGCCGGGGTGAAACCCGGGCAGCTGGCCGGCGTGGGCGCCGGCTGTCCGGGCATCATGGACTGCAGGAAGGACCGCATCGTCTCATCGGCCAACATCCCGTTTCTCAAAGACTATCCCTTGGCCCGGAAGCTCAAGAAGCTCTTCTCGGTCCCGGCCGCGGTCGAGAACGACGCCAATATGGGGCTCTACGGCGAGCAGCACTTCGGCGCGGCCGCCGGCTACGCCCACGTCGCCGGCTTCTTCCTGGGCACGGGCATCGGCGGCGCCCTCATCCTGGACGGCCGGCTTTACCGCGGCTCCTCCGGCGCGGCCGGCGAGCTCGGGCACATCTTCATAGACCCCCTGGGGCCCGCCTGCGGGTGCGGCAGCCGCGGCTGCCTCGAGGCCCTGGCCGGCCGCCTGGCCCTGGCGGCCGAGGCCGCGGTCCTGGCTTCCCGCGGCGGCGCCCCGAAGCTCATGGCCGCCGCGGGCGCGGACTTGAGGAAGCTCAAGAGCGGCGCCCTGGCCCGGGCGCTCAAGGCGGGCGACGAGGCCTTGCGGGAGCTCGTCCGGCGCAAGGCCGAGCTGGTGGGCATCGCCATGGCCAACGTCGTCAATACCCTCAATCCCGAGCTCATAGTCCTGGGCGGCGGGATGGTGGAGGCCCTGGGGGATGTCGTCGTGCGCGCGGCCGAGGAGTCCATGCGCCGGCACGCCATGCCCGACATAGTCAGGCGCGTAAAGGTCGCGCCGGCCCGGCTCGGGGACCGGGCCGTCCTCATGGGCGCGGCCCAGTGGGTCCGGGATCAAAGATATGCCTGAAACCGCCGCCGCCAAAGAGACCGCCGCCGTCGTCGACATAGGCTCGGGCGCGGTGCGCCTGGTCGTGGCCGAGATGGGCCGCGGCGCGCCGATCCGCCAGCTCGAGAATCTCTCCCAGCCCGTCAGATTGGGCCGGGACGTCTTCACCACCGGCCGCATCTCCGTCCCGGTCATGCGCGAAACCATAGAGATCCTGCGCAACTTCAAGACCGTGGCCGAGACCTACGGCGTCAAGAGGCTCCACGCCATCGCGACCTCCGCCGTGCGGGAGGCGGCCAACCGGGACAACTTCATCGACAAGATATTCCTGGCCGCGGGCATGGACGTGGAGGTGGTCGAGGGCGCGGAGGAGAACCGCCTCGACCTCCTGGCCGTGGAGAGCGCGCTGGGGGGCAGCCTCCAGTTCCAGAAGAAGAACTGCCTCATCATGGAGGTCGGCTGCGGCGCGACCGAGATCATCGTGCTGACCAAGGGCAAGGTCGAGCTCACCCGGACGCTCCTCATCGGCTCGATCAGATTGCCCGAGCGCCTGGCGCCGGGCAAGAGCGACCCGGCCGTCGCGCAGCGCGTCGTCAAGCGCGCGGTCCACGCCATGGCCGAGGACGCCCGGCGCGAGTACGACCTCGACGCGGTGGACACCTTCATCGCCATGGGCTCGGATATGAGGCTGGCGGCCCGGCAGATCGCCGGCGCCCCCGACAAAAACCACTACGTCATCGCGGCCAAGGATTTCCTGGATTTCGCCCGGGCCGCGGCCAAGGCGCCGCCCGAGGAGCTCGCGGCCAGGTACGGCATCAGCTTCTCCGACGCGGAGACCCTCTACCCCGCGATCCTCATTTACTCGTGCTTTCTTTCCGAGACCAAGGTGGAAAGCCTGGTCGTGCCCATGGTCAGCATCCGCGACGGCCTCCTCTTGGAGATGGCGCAGATGGTGTCGGGAGACAGGCGCACGGACGTCTCGCGGCAGGTGACGAGCTCGGCGCGCAGCCTGGGGCGCAAGTACAGGTACGACGAGCCCCACGCCCTCAACGTGGCCGCGCTCGCGGTCAAGCTCTTCGACCTCCTCAAGGTCGAGTACGGCCTGGGGCCGCGCGAGCGCATGCTCCTGGAGGCGGCGGCCGTCCTGCACGACATCGGCTTCTACATCTCGCCCACGAGCCACCACAAGCATTCCGCGTACCTGGTCAACGCCTCCGATATCTTCGGCTTGCGCAAATCCGACAAGGACATAGTCTCCAACGTGGTGCGCTACCACCGCCGGTCCCTGCCCAAGCCGACGCACACGGCGTACATGTCCCTGCCCCGGCCGGACCGGACCGTGGTCTCCAAGCTTTCCGCCATCCTGCGCGTGGCCGACGGCCTGGACAACCCGCACCAGCAGAAGGTCGGCGACTTCACCCTGGAGAAGCAGCAGGACAGCTATACCCTCTGGGTCGGGCCCGAGGCCGGCGACCTGTCCCTGGAGCGCCAGGCCGTGCAGGGCAAGGGCGACATGTTCATGGAGGTTTTCGGCGCCTCCGTCGCCCTCAAGCAGAGGTCGGCATGAGCGCGCCGGCCTTGAATTTCCTCGACCGGGAACTCTCGCTCCTGGAGTTCCAGGCCCGGGTCCTGGCCGAGGGCATGGATCCGGCGAACCCCCTGCTGGAGCGCCTCAAGTTCATCGGGATCGTCAGCTCCAACATGGACGAGTTCTTCATGAACCGGGTGCCGCGCCTGGAGCGTCAGGCGCCGGTTTTCGACGAGGTGCGCCGCAAGTGCCGGGACCTCATGCATGGGCAGTGGCGCTATTTCTGCGCGGACATGGTCCCGCAGCTCGAGGCGGCGGACATCAAGCGCGTCCGGCCGGGCGCGCTCGACGAGCGGCAGACCGCCTATCTCAACAATTACTTCGCGGGCGAGCTTTTCCCGGTCCTCACGCCCATCGCGCTGGCCCCGGAGCGGGAGGTCCCGGCCCTGACGAACCTGGGCCTCCACCTCATCGCCGCGCTGGCCGAGGCGGGTCGTGGGAACGCGGTGAAGCATGCCTTGGTCGAAATACCGCAGAACCTGCCGCGCATGGTGGCCCTGCCCGCGCAGACCGGCTACCGCTACATGCTTATCGAGGACGTCCTGCGCATGAACGCCGGGGCGCTGTTTACGGGCTACGAGCTCTCGGCCACGGGCCTCCTGCGCCTGACGCGCGCGGCGGGCATGTCCATAGACGAGGAGCGCGACGAGGACTTCATGAAGGTGATGTCCGAGGCGCTCAAGGCCAGGCGGCAGAACCCGGTCGTGCGCCTGGAGATCGCGGCCCCGCCGGAGATGACCGGCTTCGTGCGCGACCGCCTGGACCTGGCCGCGGCCGAGGTCTACGAGTTTGCGGACTGGCTGGACTTAAAAAGCGTCGCCCAGCTCGCCTTCCAGGCCGGCTTCACGGAGCTCAAGCGCCCCGCCTGGGAGCCCAAGCCCGTCGCGGAGTTCGAGCGGGCCGACGACCTCTGGAAGCTCCTGCGCGAAAAAGACGTGGTCGTCCACCACCCCTATGAGAGCTTCGACGCGGTGGCGCGCTTCCTGCGCGAGGCCGCGTCCGACCCGGACGTCCTGGCCATCAAGCAGACCCTCTACCGGGCCGGCCGGCACTCCGCCGTCATAAACGCCCTGGAGGAAGCGGCGGAGAGCGGCAAGCGCGTCACGGTCTTGGTCGAGCTCAAGGCCCGGTTCGACGAGGAGAACAACATCGACTGGGCGCGGCGCCTGGAGGCGGCGGGCGCCAGCGTCATCTACGGGGTCGCGGGCCTCAAGACCCACGCCAAGGCCTGCCTGGTGGTGCGCCGCGAGCCGGACGGCATCCGGCGCTACGTCCATCTGGCCACCGGGAACTACAACGAGAAAACGGCGCGCCTCTACTCCGACATCGGCTTCTTCACCGCCAAGGACGAGTACGCCGCGGACATATCCGCCTTCTTCAACATGATCACGGGCTATTCCCAGCCCGCCAACTGGTCCAAGATCGAGGCGGCGCCCTACGGCCTGCGGCGCAGATTGCTGCGCCTCATCGCGCGCGAGGCCATGACCTCGACCAAGACCCGGCCGGGCCTCATCATGGCCAAGATGAACTCCCTGGCCGACCCGGAGCTCATCGAGGCGCTCTACGCCGCCTCCAAGGCGGGCGTGCAGGTCAAGCTCAACGTGCGCGGCATCTGCTGCCTGCGCCCCGGAGTCAAGGACTTGAGCGAGAACATCGAGGTGGTCAGCGTCGTGGACATGTTCCTCGAGCACGCGCGCCTCTTCCACTTCGCCAACCACGGCGAGGATGAGGTCTATCTTTCCAGCGCCGACTGGATGCCCCGCAACCTCGACCGCCGCGTCGAGATCATGTTCCCGGTCGAGGACCAGGACAACAAGAGGGAGCTCAGCGAGCTCCTCAAGCTTTATTTCCGGGACAACGAGAAGGCCTGGCAGCTCCAGCCGGACGGGACCTACCGGAAGGTCGCGGGCGACGTCAAGCGGCGGTTCCGGGCGCAGGAGCACCTCTGCAGCCGGATAGCCGAGAAGGCCAAGCTGCTCTCCAAATCCGCTCCCACCCAGCTCAAGCCCCGGATGGCGCCCAAGCCGTCGTAAAACGGCGGCAGAGGCTTCTTATCCGCATAAGTCCCTTTTATTTATTCAAAAAGTTGAAAGAAAGCCGAAGTGTCAATGGCTTGTACCCGATAAAATGTAGAGGGAGAGCTCTGATTGTTGTATTCGGTCTTTATAGAGTCGGCGCTTCTGGCTGTGCTGGAGATGCGGGCTTCATCCACAATGCCGTTGAAATATCTGTAGGCAATGTTGGAAGCGTTTAACTCATTGCCAATTGTGAGAAAATTGTTCGGCGCATTGGGGGTGCTGGCGCTGGTTCCTGCTGTTTGGGCGCCGTTCACATAAAAATATGTTGTTCCTGACGCTCTAACCATAACGACATAATACCATGCTCCTGCTGACGGAAATGTGTATCCGCTGTCTAGGTATATAACAGACCCGAATAATCCCGTCAACTTGCTTCCTAAATCTCCCGCAGCATTTCCTATTCCCAAGCCGTATCCTGCCGCATCATTGCCATTATAAACCGCATAGCCATACTGAGATAAAATGCCTGGTTTTATCCATGCTGAAATTGTCCAATTATCCTGGACATTGGTTGCGTTTCCGACACCACTTACGTATCGGACTCCGTCGGCATTCAGAGCGTTTGCAAATTCTCCATTTGCGTAAGAGGAGGCCGGGTCGGCGGAATTTTCAAAGGAGTTTATGGCGCCGTTTGACACAATGTGTGTCCCATGTGTAAACGAACTTCCACTGTAGTATATTTGATATTTTATGGCGCTGCCATTCATAATGTTTATATTGTCCAAATATGCGGCTTTTGTTGCGGCCCCGTCATACTCGCAGGCGACGTCAAAAAGGCCCTGAATTACTTTCCCGACGTGTCCTGTGGGTATGGCTATCTTTCTGTGGTACCATTTGTTCAGAGCATAACCGCTTAAATCTGTGTTAGGATGGGCGCTTAAACCATTCTGATCCGTAGCACCAGACGCCCTCAAAGTAGTTCCATCAGAGCAGGTATAATCAAAGGCGATCAAGTCGGTTGGTGAGGTCCAATAAACATCATATTCAATATAATCGCCAGCGTCGATCTGGTAATAGAAACCACGATAGACATACTCATATATGTAAGAATTGGCAGATGCAGTCATGTTATATGAGGCTTTCAAGACCGATGTCCCAGTCAATGTTCCGTTGTCGCCGTTTGACGTGCTGTCCTTGTACTCGCCAGGAACTCCGGCGCCGATTTCGTTTAGATGCCAGACCCCCTTGTAGTTCGCATCCCACACCCCGGGCGCGTTCTCCTGGGAGGTGGAAATGGAAGAATTGC
>Ga0315280_10009970_pt1 | contig 12015 bp, 9 predicted proteins | sample YL17G06_40_MG_FD_203697 | JGI IMG/M metagenome (GOLD analysis project Ga0315280, IMG submission 203697) | Sediment microbial communities from Yellowstone Lake, YNP, Wyoming, USA - YL17G06_40 | ecosystem: Environmental > Aquatic > Freshwater > Lake > Sediment | place: USA: Wyoming | collected... | reverse complement strand
CTAATCTTTTAAGTTTTATCCTCTTAACCTCATAGAACCGGATGCCTGCTGTGGTTGACTCCATGAAGATTATTTCCTTGACCTGATCGAATGTGTCAGGAGATGTGATCACCTTGAGCAATACACCGGGGCGGTTTTTTTTCATCTGCAGGAACGACAAAGAGACGTCAAGCGCTCCTTTCTCAAAGAGGCGCTCCATGAGGTAATCGAAGTATTCCGGGTTCATGTCATCAATATTCGCCTCGACGACGAAAGCTCTGTCTTCGTCACAGGAATCTTCCTTTTCTCCCAGAATTATTCTCAAGAGGTTGGGGATTTCCTCCAGGTCGAGGAAACCCGCACCGTAGCCTATCTTCTCCAGACGAAGAGAGGGTATGGTGGAGTAGCTCTTGCATAAGGTCGAGAGGATGGCTGCACCGGTAGGGGTTACGAGCTCTTTTTCGACAGCTGCCCCGTACACCGGTACCCCTTTTAAAAGTTCAAGTGTTGCCGGGCCGGGACAGGGGAGGGTCCCATGCTGACATCGAATAAAACCGCGGTTGAAGGGCAGGGGAGAGGAGCAGATCTCCTGAATGCCCAGGTATTCGATGCCAATTGAGGCACCAACGATGTCAATGATGGAATCAATTGCTCCTATTTCGTGAAAGTGGACATCTTCAAGGGCTTCCCCGTGGACCTTGGCTTCTGCCTCTGCAACTCTCCGGAAGATACTGCGGCTCATGGTTTTTACGTTTGAAGAAAGAGAAGATGTTTTTATCGTCCGGTCGATCTCCTTAAGACTGAGAGATAGCCCTTTACAATTTTTAATCCTGATCTTGACCTTGACCCCGCTCAAGGCATGCCTTTTTTCTCTGCATGTTACAATCGTCCAGGAAGGGAGGGAAATTTTCTTCAGTTCTTTTCTCAGTGTATTAAGGGGAAGTCCCAGGTCGATCAAAGCGCCCAGTACCATATCTCCACTGATACCGGAGAAGCAGTCAAAGTATGCTATTCTCATAATATCCCTTAAATATAGAGTTCAAGGATTCGATCCGCCTTCGGCGGACAGGGTTCAAGTGAAAAATCCAAATGTCAAAATCCAAATGCCAAATAAATGACAAATGATGAAATGTCAAATGATAAAATTCTCTTTGTTTGACATTTGAGCTTTGTCATTTGACATTTTCACTTCATCCCTTGAACCCTTATATTACTACTCTTTCCGATTGATCAAACTCGCCATATAGCCTGCCCCGAATCCATTGTCAATATTCACGACAGCCACCCCGGAGGCGCAGGAATTGAGCATGCCGAGGAGGGCGGTTACCCCGCCGAAGCTCGTTCCATACCCGGTGCTGGTCGGAACAGCAATGACGGGTTTTGATACGAGACCGGCAACAACGCTGGGAAGCGCTCCTTCCATGCCTGCCACCACAATGAGCACGTCCGCCTTCAGCAATTTTTCTTTCTGGCTCACTAAACGGTGAATGCCTGCCACACCGACATCATAGAGGTGGTCTACCCTGTTTCCCATAGTTTCAGCGGTTACCAGGGCTTCTTCAGCCACCGGAAGATCAGATGTCCCCGCAGATACAACAAGGATGGTGCCTCTCCCGGCATCCCTGACTTTATGTTGCAGCCGGACCAGCACCCGGGAATGAGGGTAATAGGCGACTTTCGGGATGGCTTTCTTGATGAGAGCAGCTTTTTTCTTATCCACCCTGGTTGCTAAAATGTTGTAACCCTTTTCCTCCATCTTCCTAATGATGGCTATGATCTGTTGAGCTGTTTTCCCTTCTCCCCAGATTACCTCCGGGAATCCCTGACGTAATGAGCGATGGTGGTCAAGGGTGGCAAAGCCGATATCTTCAAAAGGGAGAGTTTTAAGACTTTTTAAAGCCTGTTCGGTGGTGATTTTCCCTGATTTAACTCCCTGAAGAATGGCAGTAAGTTTTTTCAGCTCCATAATTTCCTCTACTCTTGAACGGGTTCTTTTTTAACCTTTACCTCTTTGATGAGTCTATCACTGGCACGCAAAACGGTAAAGGTAAGATTTTGGTACTGGACTTTCTCACCCTGAGAAGGTATGTGGCCGAACAACTCAAGGAGAAATCCCCCTAAGGTTTCGTAGCTTCCCCTGGGGAGGTTAAGGCCCAGCTGTTCATTGATCTGGTCGATCTCCATTCTGCCATTGATGAGGAACTGATCGTTTTTGAGACGCACTATCATCTCTTCTTCGGTATCGTATTCATCCCTGATCTCTCCTACAATCTCTTCCAGGATATCGTCAATGGTGATAATACCAACAGCCCCGCCGTATTCATCGACTACCACTGCTATGTGGTTCCCGCTCCTCTGGAATTCCAGGAGCAGTTCATCAATGGGTTTTGATTCAGGCACATAGAGGCAACTGCGAATCAGCTTTCCCAGTTTTTCTTCAGTATGGGGAGCGGTAAAGAGATCAAAACTGTTAACCACTCCGATGATTTTATCAACCCGTTCCCGGTAGACAGGTATCCGGGAGTGCCCCTGTGAGGCGATCAGGTTGATTGCATCTCCGACGGTATTTTCTTCATCCAGGCCTTTCACTTCAATGAGCGGGACCATCCCTTCCTTGACTCTGGTCCTGGTGAAATCGAAGATGCGGTTGATCATGGTTATCTCGCCGGCCTTAAGGTCGCTCTCCCTCTGGCTGGATTTGAGGATCAGTTTCAGCTCCTCCGGAGTGACAGAGGTGGTTTCCTTACCGCCTCTGCGCTGCAGGGGACGAGAGATCCATCGGATGATGGCGATCACGGGATAAAATACATACGACACGAACCAGATGGGATAGGAAACCCATACCGTCAATGACGTCGCATGGGCCTGGAAAATGCTCTTGGGGATGATTTCGCCGAAGATGAGGATGAGAGGCGAAAGCAGGAGAACGGTAAAAAACTCACCCTTCCCTCCCCAGAGCTGATAGAAGACGGAGGAGGTGAGGATGACATTGGTGACCACCATGAGATTGGTGCCGCAGAGCGTGGTGGCAAGAAACCGTTCAGGCCTTCTCAGCATATTGAGTGCGATTCGTGCCTGCCTTGAGCCTCGCTCTGCTTCCCTCCGTATCTTCTTGTGGTTTGCCGTTACCAGGGCAATCTCTGAACCGGAGAAAAAACCTTCGAGGAGGATAAGAGGGACGATGAGCAGGAGGAGACTACCGATCGTATTCATCGTAAATCTCTCCAAAGATTTCTTCAAGGATGTCTTCCATCGTGACCAGTCCCACGACCCTGCCGTCCTCTCTCACGACGATTGCCATATGAATCTTTTTCTGCTGCAGTTCCCTGAGGAGCTCGTCAATCCTTTTATTCTCAGGGACAAAGAGAGGTTTGCGGAGGACTTCTGTTAGATCGAGTTTCTTATCACCCGTGCTGGTAACAACGGGGAGGAGGTCTTTGGCGTTAAGGATGCCGACGATATTATTCCTGTCTCTCGAATACACGGGGATACGAGAGTAGTGCCCCTCTTTCACCAGAGCTATGAGCTTATCAAAGCCGATTTCCAATGGCAGGGCAAACATCTGCTCCTTAGGGGTCATGATTCTAACAACCCTGGTATCACCCAGCCGGAATACCCGGTGGATAAGCTCTCGTTCTGTCCCTTCAATTGATCCGTCTCTGTGGCCCAGGTCTACCAGGTCTTTAAACTCAGCCTCCATGAAGATATTCTCTCTCGGATCACGCTTGATCCTGAGGAGAGAGGTTATGGCGTCAACCACGTGCTTGATTACCCAGCGGACCGGTGTGATGATCTGCACGAATCTCATCATGGGACTGGCAATAACGGAGGATACGCTGTCCGGGTAAGCGATAGCCAGGGATTTGGGGATGATCTCGCCCAAAAAGAGGATGAGAAACGTCATCGTGAAAATAGCTATCAATTTTCCCCCTTCACCCAGAGAGGAAATGAAAAGAGGGGTGGCTAGAGCAGAAAGTGAAATGTTTACAATCTCATTTCCTGCAAGGATAGATATGAGGAGACGGCGAGGCTGGTCCAGGAGCTTTTCCACAATCCTGGATGATGGTTGCTTTTTCTCTTTCATCTGCTGAAGCCGCAATTGACCCAGTGAAAACAGTGCAACCTCTGATCCTGAGAAAAAGGCGGAAAGGAAAAGAAGAAGAGCGACAAAAAATACTCGTATCAGAATAAATGGTTCCATGGTTGTTGATTAAAAGTGGCGAAAGCCTTCTTTTTGAATCCGGTATACTTCCCCGCCGCTCTTGCGGAGGCGGATTTTCCCTCTTTCCCCGGTTATCTTTCCGATCATGGTCACAGAAAGAGAGAATTCTTGTGAAAGGCGCTGGAGTTGCTTCAGCTTCTTCCGGGGGACCGTGAAGAGGAGTTCATAGTCCTCACCGCCGGCGAGGGCAAGATCTGTCGGGTTCATTCTGTAAAGTGGTGAGTATCTGATAACTTCAGAAGAGAACGGAATGGCGTCAACCCAGATTTCAGCACCCTGGCTGCTGTTTTTGAGGATGTGCTTGAGGTCTGCAATCAGGCCATCACTGATGTCGATCATCGCTGTGGCAAACCGGTTGGCTGCTATGAACCTTCCTTCCCTTACGCGAGGGGAAGGGGAAAGATGCTTTTCCGTCAGTCTCCGGAGCGCTGAAGTGTTTTTTATTTTTTTTCTGGATCTGAGTGCCGTGAGACCTAAGGCAGAATCTCCGAGGGTGCCGGTCACAAAAATTGCGTCGCCTGTACGGGCACCGTGACGGTAAACGATCTCCTGTGGCGTTATCTCGCCGAGCACGGTGAGATCAATGAAAATCGTCCGGGAGGAACTAATGTTGCCTCCAATGAGAGAAACGCCGTTCTCTTTCGCCACTGTCTCAATGCCTTTATAAAGGTTATCAACCCATGAGAGGCGGAGGTGAGGGGGAAGTCCGAGGGACGCCAGGTAAAACCGGGGAGCCCCGCCCATGGCAGCGATATCACTCAAATTTACCGAAAGTGCCTTTTTCCCAAGGCGGTAGCTGTCTGTATGTCTGAGATTGAAGTGAACCCCTTCCAGCAGAACATCGCAGGTTGCAAGGAGAAGCCGGCCATTGCCGAAGTTGATTACTGCGCAATCATCGCCAATACCTTGTACTATCGAAGGGTCAGAGATCTTTGTTCTCTGTTGCAGCCTATTTATAAGCCCGAATTCGCCTATTTTTTTGATTTGCAAGCTTGGCCTTCCCCTTCTTCACCAAGGCCACCGTCAGGATCTCATCCATATCTTTTACAAATACGAAGTTGAGCTTGTTCTTGACATTTTTAGGAACATCATCGAGATCCTTCCGGTTCTGCTCTGGAATGATGACAGTCTTGATATGTGCCCTCAGTGCAGCGAGAACCTTTTCTTTCAGTCCCCCGATCGGGAGAACCCTTCCCCGCAGGGTAATTTCTCCCGTCATCGCAATGTCTTTATTGGTCGGGTATCTGGTGAGCGCAGAGATGAGTGCCGTAGCCATGGTTACGCCGGCAGACGGGCCGTCCTTGGGGATAGCCCCGGCAGGGACATGGATATGGATGTCCTGTTTTTCATAAAAGTGCTCGTCAATATCCAGTTCTTTAGCCTTTGAGCGGGCATAGCTCAGAGCAGCCTGGGCTGATTCCTTCATCACGTCACCGAGGCTTCCGGTAAGGGTGAGATTCCCCTTGCCCTTCATGGTGGATGCCTCAATGTACAGTACTTCTCCTCCTACCTGGGTCCAGGCGAGGCCGGTGGCCAACCCGGTTTCGTTCGTCTTCTGCTCTTCATCGGGGATGTATTTGGGTACGCCGAGGAACTTGTAGAGGTTGTTTCTGGTAACGTGGGTCTTCACTGTTTTCCCTTCAGCAATAGCCCGCGCTGCTTTCCTGCAGAGGTTGGCAATTTCCCTCTCCAGGTTTCTTAAGCCCGCTTCACGGGTATATTGAGCGATGATGGCCAGGATCGCTTCATCGCTTATCTCAAGGTGTTCCGGGGTGATCCCATTTTCTTCCATCTGCCGGGGGATGAGGAACTGCCTGGTGATCCGTAACTTCTCCTCGTCTGTATAGCCGCTGAGTTCGATAATCTCCATCCGGTCTTTCAGCGCCGGGAGGATCGGATCAACCAGGTTGGCAGTCGTAATAAACATTACGTTCGAAAGGTCAAAAGGTAAATTGAGGTAATGATCACTGAAGGCATAGTTCTGCTCAGGGTCTAACGCTTCGAGCAGCGCAGCCGAGGGATCGCCTCGGAAATCAGCTCCGACCTTGTCAATTTCGTCCATCATGAAGACCGGATTGTTCGAACCAGCCTGCTTTATTCCCTGGACGATTCTGCCGGGCAGTGCACCGATATAAGTTCTCCGGTGTCCCCTGATTTCGGCCTCGTCCCGGATCCCGCCCAGGGATATCCTGATATAGTTCCTCCCGAGGGCGCGGGCAATCGATTTTCCAAGCGAGGTCTTGCCGACCCCTGGCGGGCCTACGAAACAGAGGATCGGCCCTTTCATCTTTTTCTTCAGCTTCCGGACCGACAGGTAATCGAGGATCCTCTCCTTCACTTTCTGCAGGTCGTAATGGTCCTCGTCCAGGACTTCCTTGGCCTTCTTTATGTCGAGGTTATCCTTTGTGCCCTTGCTCCAGGGAAGCTCAACAATACACTCCAGGTACGTTCGTACGATGGATGCTTCAGCAGCATCGGGGTGCATCTGTTCCAGCCGGTTGAGTTGTTTTCTTGCTTCTTTTTCCACATCCGGCGGCATGTTAGCCGCTTTGATCTTTTCCGAGAAGTCAGCGATCTCTGCGGACTTCTCGTCCATCTCTCCCAGATCTGCCTTGATCGCCCTGAGCTGCTCGCGGAGAAAATATTCCCTCTGCGTTTTGGACATCTCCTCCTTGGCCTGAGACTGGATCTTGGCCTGCATGGTAGAGACCTCGAGCTCTTTTACCAGGAGTTCGTTAACCTTTCTCAGCCTCACAATGGGGTCTAAAATTTCGAGTATTGACTGGGACTCTTCTATCTTGAGCCTCAGGTTTGATGCAACCAGGTCAGCTAACCTCCCTGGTTCAGAGATATTATTCAATATCTCAAGGATCTCGGAAGAGATTAGCCCCTTTAATGAGAGGATCTTTTCACATTCTTCTTTTACGTTCCTCATCAGGGCTTCAGTTTCCAGGGTAATCTCAGTGACGACCTCGTCTTCGAGCTTCTGGATATTAACCAGAAAAAAGGGTCTTTCCTGGACGTATTTCTCAATCTTCCCTTTCGTGATTCCCTGAACAAGGATCTTGACGCGGCCATCAGGAAGTTTGAACTTCTTCATGATCATTGCCACTGTCCCGATGTTGTACAGTCCCTCTTTTGCAGGTTCATCCACGGTTGCCTCTTTCTGGGTAATCAGGAAGATGAGCCGGTCTTTAGATAACGCTTCGTCAACTGCCTTGAGAGAGGCGTCCCTTCCCACGAACAGGGGCAGAAACATGTAGGAATAAATAACGATGTCCCTCACCGGTAAGAGTGGGAGAACATCTGGTATGCTTAACTGGTCCTTTTCCTGCACTTCAGCCATAACTTATCTTCACCTCGTATTTGTAAGTAAAAGCGAGATATTCATTTATACTATAAAGTATCTCCAGGGTAAGGTCAAGCTATCCTGTAAAAAGTCTTTCTATTGCAATTTTGGGAGTAATTTAGTAAAAACATATCACATATCTATTAGAATTAGATCGAGAGATGATAATTAATGCTGATAGCTGATAGCTGATGGCTGACGGCTGAAAGCTGAACGCTATTCTCGGAGGATTATATGGCTGTAGAACGTGAAAGTAACGTGGAGAAAGCGGTTTCTCTTTTCAAGGATGGTTTCAGCTGTTCCCAGGCAGTATGTGCAGCCTATGCTGAACACTATGGCCTGAATCGCGAGGCTGCATTGAGGATTTCGGGAGGCTTCGGAGGAGGAATCGGCCGCATGGGTGAGACGTGCGGGGCTTTGTCAGGTGCAATTATAATCATCGGGCTTAAACACAGCGGTGTTAAAGCAGATGATAAGGCGGCTAGGCTTAAAACGTATGAGGTGGTAAGGGAATTTTTGAAGAGATTCAGGTCCCGGAATAATTCTATTCTCTGCAGGGAATTAATCAGTTGCGATATCAGTACACCTGAAGGATTCAAACGTGCCATGGATGAAAAAATCATTCCCACACGCTGTCCGAAGTTTGTCAAAGATGCAGCAGAGATACTTGAAGAGATAGTCTGGAGAAATGGAGAAATGGGGGGATGGGGGGGATGGGGAGATAAGGAAATAGGGAGATAGGGAGGTGGGGAGATGGTTGTTAAAGACTTGAAGGATTGTGAAGAATTTATCGCGGGAGACAATACTATCCTCAGACAGCTTCTCCATCCGGATAAGACAGACCTGGATATCCGTTACAGCCTGGCTTATGCGGTGTTGCACCCCGGCAAGGCCTCTCAGCCTCACCGATTGAAGACCTCTGAGGTGTATTACGTCCTTGAAGGAGAAGGTATCATGCATATCAACGACGAGACAGCGATGGTACATACTGACCAGGTAATTTACATTGCCCCCCATGCAAGGCAGTTTATTCAAAATGCCGGAAGTTCTGATCTGAAATTCCTCTGCATCGTTGATCCTGCCTGGCGGGCAGAGGATGAAGAGATGCCGGTGTAGGGGCGCAATTTATTGCGCCCAGGTGGAAGGCCTGCGGATTGTGGAATGAGGAATGCGGAATAAATGACTTTACCGCGAAGCGCGGCCTTCGGTCTTGTGTAGGGGTAACCCCCTGTGGTTACCCATCCGGAAAGGGCAGGCCCCTGTGCCTGCCCCTACAAGGAAATAAAATTGATTCAATAAAGAAAGGCAGAGGAGGTTTTCTTCTCTGCCTTTTTATTTATAGAAATACAGGATACAGCAAGTCGGTAGGTTCTGAAATTATTTTTTTCTGTAGTGCCAATTCATAGATGGCTGTATGAGGGTAGATCCTGATCCGGCTTAAATTGGGGTAATATCCGTCCATTTTTTCACCGCAGATTTCTACGATCCACTTTATCGTTTCCCTACCCCTTACTTTTTCTTGTAAATCTTCATCCGGGAGATTTCTTAAGAAATTATAGACGACCGATGATCTTTCGCTCTCTGCAAGCAGTCTGGCTGTTTTCAGAACCTGCTCAATGGAAAGACCCTTTTTCAAGACCTTCATCGCCCAGTCAGTCAATCCGTCGGGGGAGAGCTCAAAGAGTGTGCAGCCTGCCTCTTCTGCCTTTTTGATCAGCCTGTCATCCAGCAGGTCATCACGGAAATAGGCTGACCAGGTTACGTCCAACTTTCTCCTGATGATCTCCTCGCAGATGCTCAGGGCATGGTCATAGGGCTGGTTGAAGACAGAATCAGCAATAAATAATTTATCGATATTCTGGGTAGTTAGATATTCTATCTCATCAACTACTTTAGAGGGTGACCGGAGCCGTAGGGAATTTCCTTCGAGGTACGGGTAGGTACAGTGGGCGCATCGATATAGACAACCCCTCTTACTTTGAACGCCAACCGCATAGAGACTATCAACATACTCACTACATTTTTTGATATAGCGAGATAGACAGTGTCCTCTGTCTGGAAAGGGAAGTGCATCAATGTCAACAGGACGGGATTTGCCGGTAAATATGATATCTGCGCCGCTTCTCAAAAAGATTCCCTTCACATTTTCCAGTCTATCAAGGTTTGAAAGTATCTCTTTTACGGTTATCTCCCCATCTCCCCAAACCCCTATATCAATCTCTTGAAATTTCTCCATGAGTTCTCTCCCGAATATGGAGAACCCAGCGCCGCCTGCAATAATGAGCGTATCTGGGGCAAGCGATTTAATCATCCGTAAGGTTGCAGCAAAGTCGTTGATGAAAGAGATAGGAACAGTGGACTGCCCGGTGTCAGAATTGCGGAGCGAGAGGCCGATGATGTCCGGCTGAAATTCCCTGACAGATGCCTTAAGAGATTCAAGCCCTTTTTCTTCAATGTTCGGGTCGCATATCTCTACCTGATGATCCGGTAAAAGGGACGAGGTAATACTGGCAAGACCGAGAGGGAAAACAGGGGCAAGTACCGGGGTGAATGATTGGACCAGGAGGATTCTCATGGTTAAAGTTCTTCTGCTAATAAGGGAGGGTTCAAGGATTCAATCCGCCTTCGGCGGACAGGGTTCAAGTGAAAAATCCAAATGTCAAAATCCAAAGTTCAAATCAAATCCAAATGCCAAAATGATATTGGAGTTAGTCATTTGACATTCATTTGACATTCATTTGACATTTGAGCGTTGACATTTGACATTGTCATTAGACCCCTTGGCCCCTATTTTACATATTGACGAGTTTCCCTGGATTCATCGTGTCAGTAGGATCAAAGACCTTCTTGATTTTCTTCAGCATGAGGTGAAAGTCTGGTCCGATCTTCGGGCCATAGAGGGTGGTTAAAGGCTCAAGGCCGCAGAGATACCAGCCGGTGCGATTATTATCATCGCTCACCATGCGGAAGAGACCGGTGGTTACCCTTTTCATCGACCTTTCACATTCCTTGGGATCATTCTGGTCAAAGTAGGAGTCAGTCTCATTCAATGACCAGTATCCCCGGTCGTGGATGTATACCCAGGGGATTTCGTCATCCATCATGTAGTGCTCGGTGCCTTCAACTAAGCTCATGTGATCCTTATACACCATCTCAACGCAGTTCAATGGCAGCTCGCTCATTTTCACCAGGTGATAGGAACCACGTCTCCCCATGCGCATCGAGGTGGCAGAACGGAAAGCATCTCCATGCCAGGTGGACAGGACTTCCTTGAGCTCATCTGTCCTCAGGATGCCGTTGGTATCCTTGATGATATCAATGAGTACCCGTTCTTCAAAATCAAGCTGTTTGTTGGAGGATATGCCAGCAAGAATCACATAGACCAATAACTTGGGGAAGTATCCTTCCTTGAATTTTCTCTCACTCTCTTCAAATGTAGGCTGGGTGTTGAAGGAGTTGAACGTATCATTGCAGAGATTCATATGAGAGCCAATTCCATTGTGAGATACCTCGTAGAAGAACTGGTACATATCCTCCCACTCCTTGAACTCTACAAAGTAGATACGGTGATTGGCAGGCAGGGGAGGGCGGTCTATGATCTCTTCTGTTGGCCACTCTCCACCGGCCCAGGGATACAGTTTCAGGGTGGCCTCTGTGATGAACCAGACGCTTCCCGTGGTGGCTGATTCAAGCAGGCCTTTCAGGTCAGGGCCAGGCCCATACCACCAGAAGTTATCTGCCTTGGGAAGACAGGCCGACCCCGTTTCTAAGATATCCCCTTCGGAAGTAACCCCTTTAAGGTTCACAATAGACCTGATCCCTGTGGAATATTTGAGGGCACTCTGCCAGAGGCCATAGAAAGCATGAATCTGTGAGATGAGGTGATGGTTTGAAGGGGCAAGTGGTGTGCCTCCATTCCAGAGGCCTCTCTTCATGGTCTCCTGCTGCAGCCTGGCATAACTCACGCCTGGCTGGACAGTAGCGGTCATATTCACCTCATCAATCTTCAGGATGCGGTTCATTCTCTTCGTATCCACGCTGATTGTCTTCGGACGGGTGGGTATGCAGAAGCCGGTCTGATTATTGCCGGTGCCGATGGGGATAACACACCTCCCGTATTCCTTCGCCTTCAGGATGATTGCACGGATCTCTTCCGTGGTCTCAGGGAGGATGACCAGTTCGGGAAGCATGTTGGGATCTTTCTGGTGTTTCCTGAGCACCGTATTGAAACCAGGGTCTTTCCCATAGCTCTCGAGGATCGCCTGGTCATCCGAGACCCATTCCTCCCCTACGATGGCTTGGAGTTCCTTCAGAAGGGAATCGTGGTTATCTTCCATTTTCATCTCTATCGCCTGCTCCTTTCGTAAGTGACGCGGTGATGGCGTGACACGGGGACGCGGTGATCTTCTTGTCTCCGCGTCTCCTCATCTCCCTATCTCCCCATCACGCATTTTCAGATTGCCCC
>Ga0315280_10009969_pt1 | contig 12016 bp, 7 predicted proteins | sample YL17G06_40_MG_FD_203697 | JGI IMG/M metagenome (GOLD analysis project Ga0315280, IMG submission 203697) | Sediment microbial communities from Yellowstone Lake, YNP, Wyoming, USA - YL17G06_40 | ecosystem: Environmental > Aquatic > Freshwater > Lake > Sediment | place: USA: Wyoming | collected... | reverse complement strand
ATTGGCTTTGATTGGCTTTGTTTTCGCTCGACTCTCAAAGCCCATCTTTTTTCATAATCCTTTGTTATTATTGAGCTTGCATTCATTTTCGGTCTTGCCGAATTGGCTTTGTTTTGCAGAAAACGCTGTGGAGATTTGCCTTCTTTCGCCCAAAAAGCCTAAATCGCCCCATCTCTCATTTCTCTGTTTCCTGTCTTCTGTCCCTTCGGCTGCGCTCAGGGCAAGCTTCTGTCTCCCGTCTTTTGTCTCCTGTATTCTGTTTCCTGTTTCCTGTATTCTCTCGTTTTGGCATTTCGATTCTATTCCATTATTTACGGGCATATTATACCCAGAAAGGGCTTAGGCGTCAAATAAAATTTCAGGTTAACCACTGATTAACGCGGATTAGCACGGATTTACCCGGTGACATATCGGTTGGGCCGATCTCACGGGGCGGACTTGTTGCTTGCCTTTGCTCTTTGCCCTCCTCCGAAGCCAGATTCTGTTTTAGATTAGTTGTATCTAGGGCTGTTTCAAAGATGGTGCCAAATCGTCTTTCATTTGGCGACAGCTTTGACCAGCCCGGGTCGTTTAAGCAATCCTGTTTACGGGCGATCAACCTTCCTCGAAAGAAATTGGGAAGGTTGATGGCGTTTTTGCGAGGACCGGGCCGTTTGCGACTCGGCACGTAGGGTGCGATACTTCACACCATTTCCATATTCCCACATAATCTACAATTTCATCATTTCGGCAAGATTAATCATTTTCTGGTATAATGGTATACCAATCCAGACAACCGCATTGAGAATAACTATGAAGTAACCTACAACCATCTTGATTGCACAAACAGTAGTTAATTTGTACTGTATTTTATCCCTTTCTTGAGACTTCCGCCATATTTCACCGGCCCATAGGATGGCCATGCATGCAGCAAGAATACCCCCGAGAAGAAATACAACATCAATAGTTTTCCCGAGCAAAAAGACAGTTATTTCGAACAGTTGCTTATAATACTCGGGATTCATTCCTTTGTTTATCACACCTACAAATGGTGAAAGCGCCAATGTAAATGCGATAATTGCAAGAGTGGTCGCCATTATACTAATCCACACAAAATCTATTATACCGACAGGAACTATTTGGTTTGGACCAGAAGTAGAGGCTACACTAGCTTCAATTGGGTGCCTTGGTAAGACGATCCTTGGAAGAAGTCCGGTGATTAAAAATAAAATGCCAATAGAAACACCTCTCAAAGCATCGTGAGATGTATCCATTAGAAGTAATCCAACACCTACGAGCAAGCCGGATGCAACAAATTCAGAAATTACAAACCATCTGTCACGGCGTTCTATAAGTGAGTATATAACTCTGCCGATTCCAAATAAAATCAAAGGTCCCATAGACTATGTCCTTGTGTTTTGGCTAACAATGATTATACAGCACGCAGGGTGCGATATTTCGCACCAGTTGCCTATACACTATACGAATTCATTTACAGCTTCGGCCTCTTTTTTCTTCTTCGCACGTCCGACTGGTCATGAAGGAACACTAAGATACGCAAAAGTCCCTAATTATTCCCTAAAACAGTCTTGGTAACGACTGAATAAGTTGACTAATAAGAGACCCAAGCGAAGCCAATCCACCGAGACTAGCGATATAAGTATGGACATTCCCTCCTTTAGGTTTGTTCTTACTTAGTTCTCGACCAAGGTTTTCGATATCAATTAAATGGTCAGCTTTTTCTTTATCCGAAAGATTCTGATCACTTTCAACTACCTTTCGTATTTCATCTAAAACTTGTGTATAAGACCTACTCTCTGAAAGACTTTGATTTACTCCTTCAGAGTGGACGGCCAAATTGCTGCGCTCTATATTTCCATGGACAGTTGTGCTCTGATCGATGTGCATGGTTACTGTGGGATGCTCTTGCCCCACACTACTAAGGTCATACCCGGATTCGACGAAGACAATACCTTCTTCGGATAAATCTACACTTATTCCACCGCAGGTATATATAGCTCTAACAAGGCCACGATTTTCCAATAACTTAACAATATGGCGCACCTCATCTGTATCAGCGACACCTATGTTTTTGCAAATTTTGTTTGCATCTGCGTAGGAATGGTAGCCTTCTGAAACAGCGAATTCATTCAGTATTCTCAGAAATTCATTTGCTTTTTCTATCAGTGTCATTGTGTGCTCCAATAACCTCTTAAGGATTACCAACGACATCCGCCGTTTTTTGCCAATCCACGACGATAAATCCCAGATGTCTCGCCTCGTTGCTCGCCGACTAATAAGAAAGGTACACTATTCAGTCGGGATTTTCAAGAAAAAAACTCGTATTTCGTATGGATTCGACAAGCTCACCACAAGTGTCGTATATCGTATCTCGCTGGTTGCCTTTCTTATTCTGTTTTCTGTCTCCTGTCTTCTGTACAATCTCTGTGTGCTCTGTGCCCTCTGTGGCTAACTCTTGACCTCAAACTCGGTGGCGGGAGCCAAGAAATACAGCCATTTGGCGAGAACATTCGATTTTAGAATAGCACTGGCCGCCCTGCTGTAAAGTTCCAACTGCCGGCGGTAAAGTTCGGCTCGCTGGACAGCCTGCTTGGCAGTTACGTTATCGGTTTTGAAATCTATAACAATCAGCCCATTCTTAGTTTGAATTAGTATGTCGATTATGCCTTGAACGACAATCGTTTCGTCGCTCTTTGCCACAGAGAGCACAGAGAACTCAGAGGAATTATCTTTTTTTATCTCGGTGCACTCTGTGTTCCTTCGGCTTCGCTCAGGACAAGCCTCGGCTTTTTCCATCTTCGCGTGGTCCCAAAACTGCGAAACGGGCAAAGCAAAAGTGAACGTCCATTCACGCCAAACTTGATTGGCTTTGTCAAATACCATTCTGCCCAGGTCGCCCTTGAAAAATGCCAGGATCGAGTCAGTGTCGATATGCTCAACAACCACTTGAGTTATCGAGCCATCAGACAAAAGCCGCTCTATCGTTTGATCTATTGTTTCTTTATTAATAGGCCCGGCAAGGTCAAGCTGGGCGATTATAAGGTGTGTCGCGGTGCCAATCAGTCCAGCATCAGGCTCGGTAGATTCTACTTCGGCAGCCGCAACTGCCTTTGGCTGGCGCTGCAGCACGCCTGAATAATCGAGTTTTATATATTCATCGCTACGATGCGTCAATTGTGTTACCGATAGTTTTGCAGGTAGTAGTGTCGCATCAGCAAATTGATACTGCCAAGCCAAAGAGTCCTTCAGCTTCAAAAGCAATTCTGTTTCTGCATCTCGCTTCGGCTGTTTTCTTTGCGGCAGGATACGCCCCTTAGTTTTGTCAGCCCGCAGGCCGAGCACGAAGCGGGAAAGTCGGTCAAGCTCTTTGCCGTCGTACACTTTCAGGCTAAATAAATCATCGGCACCATTTTGCGCCGATAGGTGCGTCTGAAATGCGTTATGCAAAGCCTTCTGGTCGGAAAGTCCGTATAGAGTCCAGTCCAGGTGACTATGGCAGCGGCGAAGCCGCCAGTGCGGAATGGGCTGGGCGCCAAAGAAAAAACCGTCGTAAATAGTATTTCGGCAGCGGTCTTGTTTTTGCGAGGCAGTCAGAATAAGGCGGTCTCTTGCCCGCGTTGTCGCAACGTAAAGAATACGCATCTCTTCCGCCAGCGATTTCGCCAGTTTTTGCTCTGCGATAACCTGGTGGGCAAGAGAGCTGAGCTTACTATTTGACGTGCGGTCGATAATCTGCACGCCCAATGTGTCATCGGCATCGGCAAGAATATCCGACTGAATGTCTTTTCGGTTGAATCCGCTTTCAAGCTCGGCCAAGAAGACGACCGGAAATTCAAGCCCCTTACTTTTGTGCACGCTTAAAATCCGAACCGCATTGCCGGCAGCGGCTTCCGGCTCGGCAGGCGCCCAATCCTGGCCTATTTCTTCAAGCCTTTCGATAAATTCAACAAAGCGCGTCAGCGAGGCTATGCCGGCGCTGCTGGCAAAACCCTCAAATTGAATGGCCCTGTCGTGCAGCTTGAGCAGGTTTGCCCGACGGGCCTGGCCGTTCGGCAGCGCCGAAACAAACGACAAAAAGCCGGTCTGGCGATAAATCCGCCATATTAAATCAGCCAGGCTGCCACGCCGGGCAAGCGTCCGCCAGTCTTCAATCTGGGCGAGTATTTCCTTCAGCCTTTTAGCAAGTTCTAAATCCTTGCCCGATTTACAGTACGCAAGGACGGACTTGTAGAAGTTTTCGCGCCGCTCTATCGTCCGGCTATGGGCTTTTATCTTTGCCAGGTCGGTGTCGCTGATTTTGAAAAATGGGCTTCGCAGCACCGCGGCCAATTCAATGTCACGCTGAGGATTATCAAGAATCTTAAGCAGAGATAATATGTCTGTAATCTCGGTTGCCTCGAAATATCCTGCCGTCGCCTGGCAGCTTACCGGCACACCTGCCAACCGCAGCACCTCGACATAATCGTTGGCCTTTTTAGCAAGCGACCGCATCAATATCACAATGTCACGGTACTGCACGTCCCGCAATTTATCCCGGTCTTTATCATATATCTGAAACGCCGGCTTACCCGTATCCGTGCCAACCATTTGCCTTATGCGCTGCGCGATCATCGCAGCCTGTCGCTGGCGGGAGCTTACAACATTTAGACCTTCATCACCTTGCGATTCGGATGTTTCACCTTGTGCTGTTTCGCTGCCCTGCGAATCTGCATCTTTTGCCGTCTCGTCAAGGATATGCAGCTCTACAACATTTTTTTCGCTGCAAACCGGCACGCCTTTGAGTTCCAGTGCCGGCGTCAACTCAGCCGACCGGTCATAATCGATGCTGGCAAAAGGTGCGGTCATTATGCGGGAGAACAGCTTATTGACAAAATCGAGGATTGCCTTGGTCGAGCGGAAATTGGCGTTAAGATCGACCCGCAGCCCGGCGTGCGCGTCGGCTGGGTCGAGCGAGGCCGACTTGAGGTCGCTTACAAAAATCTCCGGCTCAGCGCCGCGAAAGGCGTAAATACTTTGTTTGACATCACCCACGACAAAGACATTCCCTTTGGAGCTTAGCATCCTGAGTATCGCCTGCTGAACAGGGTTGATGTCCTGGTATTCGTCGACAAATATGTACTTGTAGCGGCGCCGCAGCAAAAGAGCCGTCTGCGAAGGCACAAGATTATCCTGCGAGGAGTCCTGATCGGTCAACAGCTCCAGGGCTTTGTGCTCAAGGTCGGCAAAATCCAGACAGTTGACGGCGCGCTTAGCCTGACTATAAAACTCGTCAAATTTCTTGATAAGCTCGATGAGTACCATTGTCTGAAGGCTGACGCTGTTGGCGATTTTATCGAGATAATCCGGGTTCAAAATCGCCAGCTCAAAAAGCTCATCAAAGGACTCTCGGGCACTCTTGGCGGTCCTTTGGATAATCTCGGCAACTGCTCCCGACAGCCCTCTGGGTTTGTATTCAAACCTGGCTGGTTTTTGATAGTTTCTTATCTCTTTGTAAAACTCGTCCCATCGCCCGGATTTTAGAAATTCAAGGTAAACCGTAATTGGCTCGACAAATTGCTTTTTCCATTTTGCCGCCCAGTCGCCCGCGCCGTTTTCACCCTCACAAAGCTTTATAGCATACCCAATCTGAGCGAGTATGTGCTGCAACCTCTCCGCGATGATTTGTCTTTGCTTTTTGCCAACCTCGCCTACAAGCGGGTTGCCGGCTTGCGCAAACTGCGCCGCCTTTTCGTACCAGTCTCTGCGTAAGACCACGCCGTCCAGAAAATCGCTAACCTCTATTATCTTTGCCAGGAAACCGTCGTTTGTGCGAAGGTCTCGGCGGCGAAAAAGCTGCCCAAGTCCCTCGACTAGATGGCTCTGCTGCCAGGCCCAATCAATCGTATCTTCTAGTGCCTCGGCTTTTAAGAGCCTTGCTTCGTCGGCGTCAATCACCCTGAATGTCGGGTCAAGGTCGAGTTTGTAGAAGTATTCCGTGATGAGGCGTTTGCAAAACGAGTGAATTGTGCTGACGTCGGCGGCATCGAGCAGCACAAGCTGCCGGCGAAGATGAGGATTGCCACTCTTAAGAAAAGCATCTTTTAGCTGCTGGGCGATTCGGCTGCGCATCTGCTCGGCGGCCATGTCGGTAAAAGTCAAGACCAGTATGCTCCAGATATCGGGACACAGCAACTGGTCAGCCACTATATCGACACACCGCCCCGACAAGACGGCGGTTTTCCCCGTCCCGGCTGAGGCGGTCACCAGAACGTCACTGCCTCGCTGCTTGATCGCACGCAACTGCTGGTCGGTCCATCTGAGCTTTTTTTCAGCCATCAACTGTTCCTATTTTATCGAGAACCTGGAGCTTATCCAAAGGTTCCAGAAAGTTGTAATCGTTTATCTGCCAGTCAAATCGGCAAACTGCCTTATACTTGCAGAAAGTACAAGGTGATTTCCCACTCAAACGGTACGGCATAACACAAATTACGCCTGATAGTATTCCGTCAGCCAGTTCGATTATCTTTCGCTCAGTAAATTTAAGAACCCTCTCAAAATCACCAGGCTTTAGCGCCCCGCTGTCGGTGTTGCGGCCATACTGTCCATTCTCCTTTGACACAAAGAAATTATAGAATCTGCTCCAGCCGGAATCTACCGCACCGTCCAAGTGGCGGAAAAACTCCCCATCAAATATCCCTCTCGCCTTACGGTCAAATTTCTCTTTCTTTTTTTCCAGTTCATCAAGAGTGCCCTTGGCTGGTTGTGCTTCAACCGGCATATAAAATGCGCCCACAACGTCTTTTATTTTCGAGCGGCTCGCGTTTTGGACGGCCAGCATATAAATTGGCAGTTGCATATCCAGGCCGTAGTAGAACTCCGACCAGTCGAAAGACTCATCTTTGCGCTTGTAATCGAAAATAAGTGCGAGATTCTTGCCGCCGGCGTCCGCAATATCAAGCCGGTCGATTTTGCCGTTCAAAGAAAGTAAATGCCCTTTCGCAAGCGTAAGCACCCATCGCCCAAGCATCCCACCATCCGCACCGAACGAGACCTCCGACAGACTCGGCCTAAAACTTCCCGCCCGAACCATTTCTGCGATTGCCAGAGCGCAGTCTTCAAGATATTCACCGGCACAGTGGATGATGAATGCGTTGTGACTAGATCGGTGCACAAAGTTCGAGACGAAAGCATCGGTCTGGACAAGCCGGGCTATTTCGTCCCTCACAAATGCTAAAAGCTCCTTATCCTGAATTGCCGCAAAATTTTTGCCGTCTGCATTCAGCCTCTTGAGCAAAGCATCCAAAACACGGTGGTAGAAAAAGCCCACGTCCAAAGGCTCAAACTTGAACTCTTTTCTCTCCTTCAATGCCAATATATGTTCAGCAAAATGCTTATACGGACACTTGGCAAAATCACTAAGTCTTGTCGCGGATGTCGATATCTGCTGGCTAAAAAACTCCTCCACCACGCCGCCATCCAACTGCGCCAGATTCCGGTAATTTATCGCGGAAACGATCCTTTCGCCGAGCTCCTCCAACTGCCGGTCTAAACAAACATCATCCAATAACGCATACAGCCGACCGCCATTATCCCCTTCAGCGGCAGCGGCATCTTTTCCAAGCGACCTGCAGAGTAAATCCTCTAACTCCGTCCGGCTTTGAACCTTTTCAATTCCAATCTGCTCGGCTGCAATTGATTCTTCCTTAAGATCGCCAAACAGCGATTCCAGATCGGTTAAAAATGGCGAGCGCGAAACAGTGCTGGCCTTATCGTCAAGCACCGGATACGTGACGCAGAGAAACTCCGATGGGCGCGTAAATGCGATGTAGGCCAAATACTGCCGGTCGGCGAGCGTCTGCCTGGTCGGCGGGGAAAGCAAAAAATCCGCTGCCTCGGCGGTGCCGCGGTCGTCATCGGTCAGAATACTGTCAAAGCTGATAGGAACAGGGAACTGCTTCTGCGTGGCGCCTATCAAAAAGGCGGCTTTCAGATCCGGATGCCGGCTCCGCTCAATCGAGCCAACAAGAACCTGGTCGAGATTGGGCGGGATGAAAGCCAGTGTCAATTGCGAAAAAGCAGAACTGATAATCGCAAGATAATCATCGGGTGACATCCGCTGGCCGGCAAAAACCTCGACAAGCTCATCAAAGACGTTCACGAGCTTATCATAAAGCTGGCGGTGCTGGTCCACCGCCGCATAGTCTTTTCGTTCAGCAGATTCTTCGATCCAGCGGGCCAGCGTCTTTTTTACATATAAAGCATCGAGAAAATCAAAAATGGCACGCGTGAACGTCTCTGCACTTACATTACCTGCTGAACTCTCACCGGAATAAAGCTCTTGCCGCAGGTTCAGCAAAGGCCCAATGGCTTGCCGCCGGACTTGCTCCACGTGTTGCTGGTTGAAATCTTCGCTATCTTTGCCGGCAAACTGCCACGGCTGCTGGCTTATCCAGTCACTACCTGCAATGCCAAAGGCAATGCAATAATTCTCCAACAGGTCAACATCGCTCCGCTCCACCGGCACAAGGTCGGTTTTAAGATAAGCAAAGATGTCACTATTGGAGAAGCCGCTGGTCACCACCCTCAGAGCTGAATGAATAAGCTGGATGGCGCTGTGCTGACTCAGGGGCTTTGGCTTATCAATAAAAAACGGCACCCCGTAGTCGTCAAAATAAGCCCTTATATAATGTTCGTAGCGGTCGATGTCGGAAGCAATAACTGCGATGTCACGATAGCGATAATTCTTTTCTTTGACCAACTGCTGGATCTGCCTGGCGACAAATTTAACCTCGGCTCTTGGATTTGGCGCGGATATAATACGGATATTGCCCGCAGCCGGAATTTTTGGAACGCGCAATGTCCGCCCATCGTTTTGCCGCCCCTTCACAACCTGGGCGTCCGCAAATATGTTTGCCTCCAGGTGGGCAAGCTGGGGACAGTTAGCAAACCTAATCTGACTGGATAGAATTATCGGCTCTCGCAGTTGGAGTTTGGTTTTCTTGATGACCTCCAATAGGGCCGCATACGTCCGCTGGGTCGAGCTAAACAACCCGTCCGGTTCGAAACTGTCAGTACCCTGCCTGGCTAAGTCGATGTCTGATGCGTCCAAACACAAGGCGATTTGTGCCTGGGCGACTACCTTCAACAGTTCGGCAAGCATCGCAAGCTCGCCGGCAGTAAAGCTGGCAAAGCCGTCCACCCATAACTTTGCACCTCTGGCAAAGCTGGCCCGCGGCACCGCCCGGCAGGCGCGGGTCAACTGGATATCGGGGTCGATGAACCTACCTTCGATGAATTTGAGATACTCTTGAAGGACAAGACCTATATCCGTAAACTTCAACGCCGACAAATTGCTGCGTTCTTTTTTGCCCAAATCGTCCAGCAAGTGCTGAATATCGTCCGGCGTTTTTGCGTACTGGTGCAACTCAATAATAGTCCGCGCCATTTGTCGGCCCAGCCCAGGCCAATTTGCCGATGGTCCGAAAATCTTTAGCTTATCACCATTGTCACGCAGGATTCGCTGGATTATCATCTGTTGGCCGAGCCGAGAAAGGGCTGGCCTGGCGGTATTTTTACCTAACAGCCAGAATTGAAGGCGGTCAAATGAAAGCACACTTAATCTATTGTAGCCCCCTATTCCTTTGTCGGCTAAAATGGCACGCTCAGCCTGATACGTAGCCTGCTCCGGAACAAGCAGAATCAGGGGCGCTTTACTGCCAGCATCCAGCAGCTCATTAGCGATTGCATTTATGCAATAACTGGTTTTGCCCGTACCGCTTCTGCCGAGAATGAATTGAACCGCCATGCCCCAATTGTCAATTTTCAATTTACAATTGTCAATCTACAATTGGCAATTGGAATTCAAGGTATGCCGTGCAGAACGGATGCTGAGACCACGAGGATGCTGTGGTTACGTTACGCCTTGGACTTTCTTGGCCATGGGAGATTGAGGATGTGTGTGATCCGGCTGAGCAAGGCGCTTTTTGATTCTACCACCCCTACCAGAGATAATCCCAGGCCTGGGTCCTTGAGGTCCAGCCCGGCGACGTTCGTCAGGGTCTGTGGATACCACGGCGTCTTTTCGCCGACCGCCGCCAGGACGTTTTCATCGACTGCCTGCTCGCGTACCGTCCGGATTACCGAATTGACAAGCCACAATAGCGGATTATAGAAGTATAGAATCTGCAAAATAGTCTGCGCCAGATTAAGCCCGATGTCGCCGTGCTTTATGTGTGCAAGTTCGTGGAACAGAACCGACCGCAAGTGTCTTGAGCCTAACCTGGCTGCTAGGCTGTAAGGAACCAATATTACGGGACGCAGCAAGCCGCACACTATCGGGCTTGTTGCGTCCGTTGATACTTTAAGGCGGACTTTCTGCCTCACACCGATGCACGTGCAGCAATAGCCCAAAATATCTTTCATCAAAGCGTTGGCATCTTGTGCCTGGCCGATGATTCTTCTGGCACAAAGCGTCTGCCTGAGGAGCAATAACGCCATAGCCGCCACAATGGTCAGCCAGATTAGGAATATGGTTCCCTGCCACGTTATCTTGGGCAGCACCTCTGCGGTCTCCGCAGTATCCCGCCGATGCGATTGCTGCGAAACTTGTTGAGCTTGTGACACCAGCAGGATTTCTGCCGGCGTGATGCAACTGATGCTCATAGATGCCAGGTTGCTCTTAAGACTACGGTCCATTTTCACAAACCATGATGCAGAGACGGGCATCAACAACTGCATCGGCACGAGCATCCACATCCAATACCGTATCACTGCGCGCACTCTCTTGTGGAGCAGCAGCTCAACCAGAAGCAAGATCGCCATTAGCACGCTGGACCGAATAAACAGCGGCCAGGCGAATTCCACAAACGCCTTACCTATTGAATTTATATATTCCAGCATCTCACTCATAATCTGCCACTCACTTATAATGACGGAGCGGCGGCCAATTTTATTACAGGAAAATGTTTTCTTTGCTGGCGCGCAGATTAGACAGGGGTGCTATTCTTTCTCGGGTGCATCTTGCGGGCGGTGCTCTGGCGTGCCGATGTATCCCGGCTTGCCCGCCCTATCCTCGTCCGGCCCGAATATCTCCCTGATAAGCAGTTTTATTTCTTTCTCGGCGGGATACTCAGCTACTTGCATGCTTTCGAATTTGTACTGGTCTTGCGGCTTTTGCTTGAAATGGTACTCAACTCTTTTGGGCAGATCAGACTTGGCATCGACAAAAATACGGCACTTGTAGGAGGACACTTCTACAGCCCAGGTCAGCTCATACACTTGCGTTCCAGGAACGGACGCCCTCGTATCTTCGTCCGGCACTTTACTCCACTGGCTGCCTTCCGGGGCAGAATCCATGCCGGCAAATGGCAGAAACTCGAAACCATCGCTTATCGAACGTTCGAGCCTGATAGCTTGGTCTGCCGCCAGTCTTTCCGTGCTGATAGTACCCGAAGCCAAATACCTTGTCTTCTTGAGCCTATTTGGAATGTCAAATAGATCATATTTTGCCTGCGTACCTGTCTGCGATTTATTCATTACGACTTTTAAGGTGCGTGATGCCCACACCTGCTGGATAGGTTCGGCTTCAGCGTCAGCATACGTTGAGACACAGAGATTTTCAGCCTTCTGCAGCGCCTGATAGACCTGACCAAGCTCGACAGTTTTTGGCGACAGTGCTTTGAAGAACAAAGTAAAAGCTACTACTGCCACTGCGGCTGCCACGGCAAACTTCATGACTCTGGGAAAGACCAGTATTTGCCGCACAGTCCGCCCGAGGCCGGCTGATTCCTCTGGCGTAGATTCTTCCAGGGCCGCAAAAGCATCATCCAGAATGCGTCTATCCGTCTCGATGCTTGTAGTAACCTGAAATTGCCTGATTGAACGCTCCAAGTCGTCCGCGGGATTCATTTTTTCATCTCTCCGTTTAGTATTGTCCGCAGTTTGCTCAGCCCATAGCGGTATCGGCCCTGTACGGTGCTGATTGAAATGCCCTGCATCTGGGCTATCTGTTTGAATTTCAGGTCGGCCTTTAGGTGCA
>Ga0315280_10009968_pt1 | contig 12017 bp, 16 predicted proteins | sample YL17G06_40_MG_FD_203697 | JGI IMG/M metagenome (GOLD analysis project Ga0315280, IMG submission 203697) | Sediment microbial communities from Yellowstone Lake, YNP, Wyoming, USA - YL17G06_40 | ecosystem: Environmental > Aquatic > Freshwater > Lake > Sediment | place: USA: Wyoming | collected... | reverse complement strand
CACTGCCTGTTACGGGGATTTAACCAGAGACAAAAGAATAATTACAGAGAGAACCAGAAAAGAAATGCGCAAAATCTTAAAAGAGATACAAAAAGGTAAATTCGCCAGAGAGTGGATTAAAGAGAATGAGGCAGGCCGGCCGAATTTCAATAGATTGTTAAAAGAAGGAGACGAGCATCCTATGGAAAAAGTTGGGCAACAGTTAAGAGAAATGATGCCTTGGATGAGGAAGTAGGTGTTAGGTTATAGGTGATAGGTTTTAGGTTTGTGTAAACCAAAGACCTAAGACCAATAATATGGATAAAATTATAATTTTTGATACAACTTTGCGCGACGGAGAGCAGGCGCCGGGCGCCAGTTTAAACCCTGCAGAAAAATTAGAAATTGCCCATGCCCTGGCAGATTTAGGTGTAGATGTAATTGAGGCAGGTTTTCCCGTATCTAGTAAAGGGGAACTGGAATCTGTAAAACAAATTGCCAAGGCAATTAGAGGTCCGGTTATTTGCGGTCTTGCCCGCGCCATAAAACAGGATATTGACGCTGGTTATGAAGCAGTAAAATACGCAAAACGTCCCCGTATTCATGTGTTTTTGGCTACTTCCAAAATCCACATGCAATATAAATTAAAGAAGGCAGAGGATGAGATTTTGCGTCTAGCAATTTGGTCAACAAAATATGCCAAAAAATATTGTTCGGATATAGAATTTTCTCCGGAAGATGCCTCACGTACCGAAAGACAATTTCTTTTTAAAGTAGTTGAAGCAGTGATTGATGCCGGCGCAACTACTGTCAATATCCCGGATACCGTCGGGTATGCCGACGCCGTTGAATTCGGCAGTTTAATTAAGTCCATAAAGGAAAATGTCTCCAATATTGATAAAGCGATAATTTCGGTACATTGCCATGATGATTTAGGGTTAGCAGTAGCCAGTTCCCTGGAAGCGGTTAAGAACGGCGCCCTTCAGGTTGAGTGTACCATTAACGGTATAGGAGAGCGTGCTGGTAATGCCTCAATGGAAGAAATTGTTATGGCGATTAAGACGCGTAGGGATATATTTAGCGGTTTAGAGACAACGATTAATACTAACCAGATTTATAAGGTCTCACGGCTGGTGAGCAAACTTACTGGTTTTGCGGTTGCTCCCAATAAGGCTATTGTCGGCGGGAATGCCTTCCGGCATGAATCTGGCATCCATCAGGACGGCGTGTTAAAAGAACGCTTGACATACGAAATCATCAGACCCGAAGACGTAGGCTTTACAGGAAGAGGTCTGGTATTGGGGAAACATTCGGGAAGGCACGCTCTTTCTGAGAGATTAAAAGAATTAGGCTTTAAGCTTACTGCTGAACAATTGGATAAGGTCAGCGAGCGTTTTAAGGAACTTACCGATAAGAAGAAGAATATTTTTGATGACGACTTAATTTCGATAGTAGAAGATGAAACCAAGGCCGTAAAACCTGTCTGGGGTCTGGAAAGTTTTGAGATTAATTCGGGGACAAAAGTCAGTCCTACTGCTTCGGTAAGCCTAAAATATAAGAATAAGATCATCTCGGCAAAGTCTTCCGGTGATGGACCGGTCGATGCCTGTTTTAAGGCTATTGATAAGGCCACCAGCATAAAAGGCGAACTCCAGGATTACCGTATTGAAGCAGTCACTAAAGGCAAGGATGCCTTGGGCGAGGTAAGCCTGAAGTTAAAGGCCAAGGACTGCGTAGTCACTGCACGTGGCTCAAGCACGGATATCATCGAAGCCTCAGTCAGGGCTTATATTAATGCTCTCAATAAAATAGAAAGTCTTTAGTTTTTACCTTCAATGGATAATGGCTAAAGATCCCTCTGAGAAAAGAATCTACGGTTTAATCGGCTATCCTGTTAAACACAGCCTCTCACCTTATATGCACAATGCTGCATTTGGCGCTCTCAACATTGATGCTGAATACAGGTTATTTCCTTTAAAAGAAGACGAATTAAAAGGCTTTTTCGCGGACCTTAAGAAAAATAATATCTTCGGTTTAAATGTAACTATTCCGTATAAAGAAAAAGTCATCACCTTTCTTGATAAAATATCTTCCGAAGCCAAACTAATCGGTGCGGTTAATACTATTCGGTTCGGCCAAAATAGATTAGACGGTTTTAATACAGATGGGGCAGGTTTCTTGCAACACCTAACCCAAGACCTAAGATTTGCTCCGACAGGTAAAAACATTGCTATGGTTGGCGCGGGGGGAGCGGCAAGGGCGGTTTGTGTTTATTTAAGTAAAGAAAAACCTAAAAGTATATTTATTTATGATGTAGATAAATCCAAAGCAGAAACTTTAGTTAATCATTTAAAAGTCCACTTTAATAATATAGAATTCCGACGGGCAGATTCCATTGAAGAACTTAATATCAAAAACTGCAATTTGCTAATTAATGCTGCTGGCGTAGGAATGAAAGAGACTGATGCCTGTTTGCTCGATAGGAAACTTATCCATGAGGGCCTTTTAGTCTATGATTTAATATATAATCCCAAAGAAACAAAGCTCTTAAAAATTGCCAAAGAAAAAGGGGCTTTAGTCTCTAATGGTTTGGGTATGCTTCTCTATCAGGGCATAGCTGCCCTTGAATTATGGACAGGACAGAAAGCGCCTGTTGAAGTAATGCGTAAGGCTCTAAGAGAGGCTACGAGTAAATGATAGGAAAAATATTAGTATTTATCTTTGGTTCTGTCGTCGGTAGTTTCCTGAATGTCTGTATCCACAGAATGCCGCTGGGTGAATCTGTTGTTTGGCCGCACTCCCATTGCCCTAAATGCAAAAAGAAAATCCCTACATACGATAACATACCGTTCTTAAGCTTCATCATCTTAAAAGGAAAGTGCCGTTTTTGTAAAGAGAGTATATCGCTTAGATATCCGTTGGTAGAATTATTGACAGCGCTAATGTTTCTTGTAGTTTTTAATCGCTATGGATTAAGTTATGACTTCTTTATCTTTATTCTTTTTGTTTGCGGTTTAATCATTGCCACATTTGTAGATATCCAGCATCGCATTATCCCCGATGAAATTTCTGTCGGCGGTATTATCTTTGGATTCATATTAACCGCGATTAGAGGTTTTAACTTAAGGCCCGTAAGTTACGACACAAGACCCCTGTTTGACTCTTTACTCGGTATCATCGTCGGTGGCGGGATTATCTATTTAACCGGCAAGCTCTTTGATTTGGTTTACTTTAAGATACTTAAACGGCCTCCCATCCAGGGAGAGACCGAATCTATGGGCGGCGGCGATGTAAAACTATTGGCTATGATCGGAGCATTCTTAGGTTGGCAGAAAGTAATATTTGTCTTTTTCCTTGCTCCTTTCTTCGGAGCGGTTGTCGGCACAATAAATCTTCTGGCAAAAAAAGACCACACTATACCTTACGGCCCATTCTTATCTTTCGCAGCTATTCTTTCCATATTCTGGATGGATAAAATAATCCGTCTCATTTTCCCCTATTAGATGAACATAACCAGCCAATTTAACCTCGTAGGTAGAATTGAATAGAGGATAGATGGCAGTTTTACAGGGCGTAGAATTTTATATCTCGAAAAGAGTAGGCAAAGCAATTGTTGATTATAATATGCTATCCGATGGCGATAAGATTGCTGTGGCAGTATCCGGAGGTAAAGACAGTCTTACGCTCCTACGTATTTTGGCTGATCGCAGGAAATTTGTTCCGATAAAATACGAACTTTTAGCTGTGCATATCGATTTAGGTTACCCTTGTCAGCACCCTAAGATTTTAGCAGAATATTTTAAAAACCTCGGGATTAACTACCATATAGAAAAAGTTGATATCCTGCAGGGTAAAACACGCAAAGATATTTCTTGCTTTTGGTGTTCATGGAATAGAAGAAAGGCGCTGTTTGAGGCAGCCAACCGGTTCGGCTGCAGTAAGGTTGCCCTGGGCCATCACAAAGACGATGTTGTAGAGACTATTTTATTAAACTTATTTTTCCACGGAGAGATTTCAGCAATGTCTCCCAGACAAGAACTCTTTAACGGAAAGATTGTCATTATCAGGCCGCTTGCATATGTAGAAGAAGAGATGATTGTGCGTTTTGCTAAGGCCGCAGGTTTTCCCCATCAGAAGTGCGTCTGCCCTAACTCGCTTACCTCTAATCGCACAAAGATTACCGATATTATCAAGGAACTTAAAAGAGTTTGCCCGGATGTAAAGACAAATATATTTAGGAGCGTAAAGAGGATAAAAAAAGACTACTTGCTTTAAAAAGCTAGTGGTATAATTATTTAATGACAAATGACAAAGCACAAAATTCAAAATAAATCTAAAGCACAAATATCAAAACAAAGGTTTTGTCATTTGGATTTTAAATTTATTTTGTGCTTTGAATTTTGACATTTGGAATTAATAATATGCTCTGGTTAATTGGGATACTATTCCTATTTTTGTCCATCATTATTATTACTATTGTCTTGAAGATTTCTGCTCAGGTTAATGAGCGTTTGAATCAGATGAATCAATCTCTATTAGAGGCTAATAAAATCATCGGGCAGAATTTAGGCTCAGCTACCGCCGTATTCGGCAATGTCAAAGAACAGTTGGGCAAACTAGAAAAGACAAATCAGCAGATTGTTGAGATTAGCAAGGATATTTCCAGCCTCCAGGAACTCCTGCGTGCCCCAAAATTTAGAGGCTCAATGGGTGAGACGCTTCTGGAAAATTTATTATCGCAGGTCTTGCCTAAGGACCATTACCAGATGCAGTACCGCTTTAAGTCAACTGATGCTGTAGACGCTGTAATCCGCATAGGCGAACGCCTGGTTCCTGTGGACGCAAAGTTTACTTTAGAGAATTTTCAGAAGATGTTAGATGCCCAGGATGAGCAGCTAAAGAACGCCCACCGCAAGAAATTTATCCAGGATGTCAAGAACAGGGTCGATGAAATTGCCGCAAAGTATATTTTGCCGCAGGAGAATACCTATGATTTTGCGCTGATGTATATCCCAGCTGAGAATGTATATTATGAGACGATTATTAAAGAAGACCTTTTTTCTTACAGTATGTCAAAGAAGGTTATCCCTGTTTCGCCAAACACATTTTATGCTTACTTACAGGTAATTTGCTTAGGGCTAAAGGGTTTAAAAATAGAAGAGAATGCGAAAAGCATATTAAAGAATTTAAGTACGCTTGCAATCGAAATCAATAAATTCAAAGAGGACTTTGATATTTTAGGTAAACATTTAAGTGGTGCCAGCGCTAAATTTGAAGACAGCCAAAAGAGGCTGGATAGATTTTCCGAGCGGCTGACGAATATCCAGGATACCAAACAGATAGAAACCAAGTAAGTTTTTAAAGTTATGAGTGAGGAAGCAAGAAATCCAGGGCTGGCAGCGGTTCTCTCTTTTGTTTTTAATGGCTTAGGCCAGCTCTACAACGGCCAGATTATTAAAGGATTAGCAATTATCTTTATTTCTACATTTAATATGCTTATTTTTATTGCAGGCAGCATACTCATTGCTTTCTGGGTTTTAAACAAAGTTGTATTCGCAGGGCAGTTAGTCTGGGGTGTTGCGTTGTTTTGTATAGGTTTATTTTTTATTTGCGCATTAGGAATATATAGCATCTTGGATGCCTATCGGGTTTCCGCTAAGAAGTGATTTTAAATATTCGCGTCATACCAAAAGCCAGTAGAAACCTCATTAAAAAAGAGAACGATTCCTTAAAAGCATATCTTACTAAAGCCGCACAGAACGGTCTTGCCAATAAACAATTAATAGAGTTATTGGTTGGGCACCTTAAAGTAAAAAAATATCAAATTAAGATTATAAAAGGGGAAAAGTCAAGAAACAAAGTGATAGAAATCGATGCCACAGTCGACGCTGGTAAAATATAAACAATATTACCTATTTGAAAATTTTCCTAATTTAGATTTGCTTTGCGCATTCAGTACGCGCATTTTAGGAAATATGTCTTTATTTTATGGTGATACTGAGAATGCATTAGAGAACCGTAAAAATTTTTTGGTAAGCTTGGGAATAGATTACCAAAATTTAGTATGCGCAAAACAGGTTCATGGGAGCCTGACCAGATATATCCGAGAGATTGACTCAGGGAAAGGAGCCTTATCTTACGATAGCGCTATCGCTGATACAGACGCCCTTATAACAGATAAGAAAAATTTGCCCTTGTCTATATTTACTGCCGATTGTCTATCAGTATTTTTGTATGATTCTAAAACTCCCAGTATAGGATTAGTCCATGCAGGTTGGCGTAGCAGCAAAGAAAACGTCACGGTCAAGGCCGTCCAATTGATGCAGAAGAAGTTTAATACAGAAGTAGAGGACTTATATGCAGGCTTTGGCCCGGCAATAAGAGATTGTTGCTTTGAGGTGGGAGGAGAATTTACTGATTTTTTTGCTCCTGAATACTTAATTAAGAGAGACGGCAGTTATTATTTAGATTTAGTCGGGATTAATAAAAAACAACTTTTAGCCCAAGGAGTTAAAGATAAAAATATCTTTGACTCTAAGATTTGTACCTCCTGTCGTAATGAAGATTTTTTTTCTTATCGTAAAGAAAAAATTGACTGCGGCAGGATGATGTCAATAATGATGTTAAGATGATTCTTAAAGAAGCAAGGAATTATATAAAGAATAACTTTAAAGAAGGTAGGATAGCTTGCCTAACTGGCGCAGGTATCTCTGCTGAAAGCGGTATCCCTACGTTTAGAGGTAAGGGTGGATTATGGGAGAGATACGACCCCAATATTTACGCTAATACTTCAGGTTTAATTTCGGTCTTAAGAACACACCCACAAGATTTGGCAAATTTCATTGTAGATTTTTATTCTCTACTTCTGCAGGCTCTTCCCAATCCTGCGCATCGCGCCCTTGCTATCCTTGAAAAAGAAAATATATTAAGTAGCACGATTACTCAGAATATAGATGGTCTACATAGGCAGGCAGGGAGCCAAAATGTTATTGAACTGCACGGCAATGCCTTTAGAATAAGGTGTATGCAGTGTTCTAAAACAGTTGTCTTTGAAAAGGATAAATTAAGAGAGATGATAGAGTTATTTAAGATAAATAAGGATTCATATATTAAAATATTGAAGGTTTTAAGCCGTTATTTCCCTCGCTGCACCACCTGTGGCTCCCGATATCGTATTGATATTGTCTTATTCGGTGAAATATTACCTCAGGATGAATTATCCCGCTCCTATAAACACCTAAATAATTGTGACGTGTTTTTGCTTATAGGTAGTTCTTTGCTTGTGTATCCCGCAGCAGGCCTGCCTTTATACGCCAAAGAAAGAGGCGCTAAAATAATTGAAATAAATAACGAGCCTTCTGTATTATCAGGTTTATGCGATTATATAATTACTGGCCGGGCAAGCGAGGTCTTACCTGAAATCTTAGCTGTGTTAGGATATGAGTAGATATTGTTTAGAATTCATCTTAAATATGCACGCTGTATCAATGGAAACCCTGAGGGATTCTATAGTAGAATTCGGAGAGGATTTGGAGATTCTTCAACTACAACAGGACGACGATGTTAAAGGTAGGGATTTTAAAATACGCATATATACCGAAGATCCCACAATTATATTTGATACCTGCGCCCAATTTGGACGGTTAAAATCCATAAAGGTTGACGAGAGGCATGACAAAGGAGGCGTGTAGATGGCAAAGGCATTAGTTATCTATTTTTCTCGAACAGGTAATACCAAAAAGATGGCAGAGTCTATTGTTGAAGGCATAAAAAATGAGGGAATGGAAGTAGTTATAAAAGAGGTCAAAGATGTGGATGCCGATGAATTATTAAAATATGATGCGATAGCTATTGGCTCACCTACCTATTACGGAACAATGGCTGCCCAGATTAAAGAACTATTCGATGATTCAGTAAAATTCCACAGTAAACTCGAGGGTAAGGTTGGCGCTGCCTTTGCCTCTTCTGCTAATGTGGGCGGTGGTAATGAGACGACGATTTTAGATATCTTGAACGCCATGCTCATTCATGGTATGATTATTGAGGGTGACCCGCAGGGAGACCATTATGGTGCAGTAGCTATTGGTTCTCCGGATTCAAGGGCAACCAAGCAATGTATAAGATTGGGTTCCCGCGTAGCTAAATTAGTTAAAATAATTTCATCCTAGAATATCTAATAATGACAAATGACAAATACCAAAACAAAAGTTTTGTCATTTGGAATTTGTGCTTTGACATTATTTTGAATTTTGTGCTTTGTTATTTGTCATTAAGTTGCTATTTCATTAAGAAATGTATACAGTAATTCTTGTGACCGCGGCAAATAAGAAAGAAGCGAAGATGATTGCCTGCGCTTTAATTAAAGAGAAATTAGCTGCCTGCACAAATATTATTGAAAATCTGCATTCAATATTTTGGTGGCAGGGTAAAGTCGATAATGCCAAAGAAGCGCTTTTGATAGTTAAGACCAGAAAGGCGCTTATGAATAAATTGATAAAAAAGGTAAAATCACTGCACAGTTATAAAGTGCCGGAGATTATTGCCCTGCCGATTATTTGCGGAGATAAGAAATACTTGAAATGGATAAATGAATCTACAAGTTAATCCTCTCAGTTTTATAGGTGCATTTTTATGGGGCGTATTAGTGGGTTTTTCTCCGTGCGTATACCCTCTGGTCCCCGTAACTTTGGGATTTATAGGCGTTAATGCAGGTTCTTCGCGCCTTAGGGGGTTAATCTTAAGCCTGGTTTACGTATTGGGCCTTGCGATTACTTATTCTATTTTAGGTCTGATTGCTTCGCTTACCGGTAGGTTATTCGGACAGATTTCGGCTCATCCTATTTCTTACTTTATCATAGGCAATGCCTGTATTATTGCCGGGTTATCTTTCTTTGATATCATTAATATAAGTTTTAAAGGGCTACGCCTGCAGAGTAAGATTAAAATGAGAGGTGATATTCTTTCGGTGTTTCTTTTGGGTTTGGCTTCGGGATTGATAGCCGGGCCGTGCACCGCACCTGCCTTAGGCTCAATATTACTTTATGTAGCTACTAAACAAAATATATTTTATGGCGCAAGTTTATTATTTGTTTTTGCTTATGGAATGGGTTTTTTATTAATCTTAGTAGGAACTTTTAGCGCTGTTTTTGTAAATCTATCCCGGTCGGGAATTTGGCTTGAGCGCTTAAAGAAATTGTCTGGTTTCATTCTATTGGGGATAGGCGAATATTTCTTGATTAAAGCAGGGAGTTTAATGTGATAAACCCCGTTAGAAATACCGAAGCTCTTAGGGAGAAAAACAAGGTTTCTAACGGGGTAAAGAAGATAAATTTAGTTGTTTTATTTTTGGTGTTAGTGCAAAACTTTTTATTTGCCGCGCAACCCCTGCGAAACGAAACCCCTGAAAGGGCATCTAACTTTACTCTGTTAGATTTAGAGAACAAACAATTTTCTCTGTCTGACTTTAAAGGCAAACCCATAATATTGTTTTTCTGGACGACATGGTGCCCTTATTGTCGCAAAGAACTAAAGCAGCTGGATACTATGCATACACAGTTTTTACGAGATGGCGTGGAACTAGTTGCGATAAATGTAGAGGAGCCTGTTGATAAAGTGCAAAAGTTCATTGGAAATTATCCTTTCTCCTTTAGAGTTCTTCTGGATACAGATGGTAAAGTTGCGCAAGCCTATGGAATATTAGGCGTGCCTACCTATAACCTTATTAATAAAGAAGGCCGCATTGTCTTTGATAATCACTATTTCCCTCAAAAAGAATATAAGGACCTGATTTTAAAATAGATTATCAGATGAATAGCGCTTTATTGCTGGATTTATATGAATTAACCATGGCGGAAAGTTATTTTATCTATAAAAGAAATGCTTTTGCTACCTTTGATTTGTTTGTCAGGGAGCCTCCCAAGAATCGTGCATACCTGGTTGCCTGTGGATTAGGGGATGTCTTAAATTACATAAAAGATTTAAGGTTTAATAAAGAAGATCTGGAATATTTAAGGAGGCAGAAGATCTTCTCTGCTGATTTTCTCAATTATTTAATGAGATTTAGATTCAGGGGTAATATCTGGGCAATGCCCGAAGGCACTGTATTTTTTGCCAATGAGCCAATTATACGCGTTACAGCATCGATTATTGAAGCCCAGCTCATTGAAAGTTTTCTCCTGAATACGATAAATTTACAGACCATGATTGCCAGTAAAGCTTCGCGCGTGGTTTTAGCAGCAAAGGGTAGAGGCGTGTATGATTTCTCTTTAAGGAGGACGCACGGCTCTGATGCCGGGATAAAAGTAGCACGCGCCTCATTTTTAGCAGGATTCAACGGAACATCTTGCGTATTAGCAGGGAAATTATATAAAATACCCATTACGGGAACTATGGCGCATTCGTATGTTATGTCCTTTAAGCATGAGCTGGATAGTTTTCTTGCTTACAGCAATACTTTTCCTGAACGCACAATCCTGCTTGTGGATACCTATGATACAAAAAAAGGCATTGAAAACGCAATACGGATAGGCTTATATCTTAAGGCCACAAAACACCGGCTACAGGGCATCCGATTAGACAGCGGCGATATTGTTGCCCTATCTAAATTAGCCCGAAGGATGCTGGATAAGGCAGGCCTAAATTATGTGAAGATTTTTGCCAGCGGCAATTTAGATGAATTCAGGATAAAAGAATTACTCATTAAGGGCGCTCAAGTTGACAATTTCGGCGTAGGAACAAATATGGGAACAAGCATCGATGCACCATCATTAGATGTTATCTATAAGATAAGTGAGGTTACCGACGAAAATGGGAATTTCTTACCCACGATGAAATTAAGCAAAGGCAAGGTAACCTACCCTGGTCGAAAGCAGGTATTTAGAATTCAGGATAGAAAGTCAAGATTTATAAAAGATATTTTGGGCTTAGAAAAAGAAAAAATTAATGGCAAGCCTCTATTAATAAAAGTAGTGCAAAAGGGGAGAATAATTTACAGGTTGCCCTCGCTGGATAAGCTCAGAATATCAGTTAAGAATAATCTTTCGAAATTTCCCGAAGCTATGAGAGATGTATATTTCCGTTATGCATATCCGGTTATAATCAGCCCCCAATTAAAGAAATTAAGGCGCACTTTAATTTACCAATTAGAGAAGAGACAGTAAGTGAGGACATAAGTTACGTCGTATGCTATAATTTGTTAAGCGACGTAACTTATAAGTCCGAACTTATCCCCCCTTCTTGCTTTCGCAAGAAAGCAGGGGGGATTAATTCGCCCAAATAACTTACGTTCGCTATCACTCCGTAAGTTATGGGCTCATTTAAAATGGATAAACGGATAGATAATCTTATCAAAAATTGGCAGAAAAGAAATATCCTGGGATTTTATTACGAAAATAAAGAGCAGGCAGTAGATAAGATTCTGGAAGTTATCCCTGTATCTAGCAGCATTGGTATTTCAGGTTCAGTGACTCTGGACCAATTAGGGATAGTCAGGCGGTTAGAATCGCACGGCAATAAAGTATTTAATCAATATAAAAGCGGCATAAGCCGGGAGGAGAGTTTAGAATTAAGAAGGCAAGGCTCGCAAGCAGATTATTTCTTAACCAGCGCCAATGCCATATCGGAAAAAGGAGAACTGGTATTTTTTAGCGGTTATGGTAATCGCAGCGCAGGTATTTCTTACGCCAAGAACGTCATTGTTGTCGCAGGCATCAATAAGATTACATCCAATATTCAGGAGGCACTGAAGCGTTCAAGAGAACATGCGACGCCCCTTAATTGTAAGCGCCTTAGCTGGAACACGCCTTGCCTTAAAGATGGTATCTGCCGTCAAGAAATCTGTCTTTTTCCAGGATATAGAAGAATGTGCTGTCAGATCCTGATTATCGAGGCAGAGGTTACACCTGACAGGCCAGAAGGCCGTGGTTTGGCTTCAGATAGCCAAAGCCATAGATTAAAAGTAATTTTGATAGATGAAAATCTAGGATTCTAAATTCGATACTTTGCTTCGGGATTTGCTCGTAGTGCTTGAAATTTTTCAC
>Ga0315280_10009967_pt1 | contig 12017 bp, 10 predicted proteins | sample YL17G06_40_MG_FD_203697 | JGI IMG/M metagenome (GOLD analysis project Ga0315280, IMG submission 203697) | Sediment microbial communities from Yellowstone Lake, YNP, Wyoming, USA - YL17G06_40 | ecosystem: Environmental > Aquatic > Freshwater > Lake > Sediment | place: USA: Wyoming | collected... | reverse complement strand
CTTCGCGAAAGCGACTTTTCGGGCATGGCGGTCCTGTGGCACTCGGTGGCCAGGCTGGTTGCCGCCTACGCCATCGGCGGTTACGGTTTCGCCATCCTGGCTGCCCTCCTCGTTTTCTTCATTCTGTGGCCGATACTGGAATACCGTCGCGCCCGTGCCGGGAGAAGAGGAGCCCGATGAGCGGCGTGGTCGTGGTGGGCTCGGTCGCGCTGGACACCATCGAGGGACCGGCGGGAAGGAGGGAGAATGTCCTGGGCGGGTCGGCCACCTATGCCTCCTGCTCGGCGAGCTTCTTTTCGCAGGCAAGCGTGGTGGCGTGCGTGGGCGGCGATTTCCCGCCGTCCGCGCGGGCCGTCCTGGAGGAGAGGAAGCTGGACCTTGCTGGACTGGAGACCGTCCCGGGCTCCACGTTCCGCTGGACGGGCCGCTACACGGACGGTTTCAGGTCGCGGGACACCCTTCACCTTGACCTGGGCGTTTTCGCCGGGTTCCGGCCGGCCCTCGCCTCTAGGCTTCCCGCCGATTCCATCCTGTTCCTGGCGAACATCGATCCGGACCTCCAGCTGGACGTGCTTGAGAAGGCGGGTGGCAACGCCTTCGTGGCCACCGACACCATCGACCACTGGATACGGATGAAGCGCGACGCGCTGGCCAGGGCGCTGGTGCGCACCGACCTGTTCTTCCTGAACGACGAGGAGGCGCGCCTCATCACCGGGGAGGAAAACCTCGTGAAGGCGGGAGGAAAGCTCCTGAAAATGGGCCCGAAGTTCGTGGTTCTCAAGAAGGGCGAGCACGGGGCGCTCCTGTTCGCGCCCGGTGAAATGGCGGCGCTCCCCGCCTATCCACTGGACGAGGTGGTGGACCCCACGGGGGCGGGAGACTCCTATGCGGGGGCGATGCTGGGCTGGATGGCCAGGACGGGCAGGCGGGATGCCGGCACCATGCGGGAAGCCATGGCGCGGGCGGCGGTGGTGTCGTCGTTCACCGTGGAGGCCTTCGGCCTGGAGAGGCTGCGTACGCTTACGCCGGACGACATAGCGGGACGGCTGGAGAACTACGGCAGGCTGGCGAGGTTCTGAAATATTTTCCTTCCCTCGCCCCCGACGGCGTCCGGGGTGCCTGCGAAGCGGGCCGGACGACTAGTGTCCGTAGCGCGGCAGCGCGAAGGACCAACGGGGGTTATGCTGGCAGCGAAGCGACAATAAATAATCAAACAACTAGCATCAGTCGCGATAGCGGCGAAGCCGCAATAAAATCCTTCCACTTCGCGCGGCGGGTCCCTCCCGCCGGGAGCCTGGCGAGGCTGGAGGGGAGGGTGAGGGGGTAAACTGGCTGCAATGTCGCCATACGTTGAGGTACCCTGTCCGCTTTGCGGCTCCCCCCGGTCGCGCCTGGTCTTTCCCGCCACAAAACCGCAGTCGATGACGCCCGCCGACCTCGCTTGCACCACCGCGATTCTCGCCACCTATGACACCATCGTCCGCTGCCTTTCCTGCGGGCTGCTCTACACCTGTCCCCGCCCCTCGGACGCCGACATCCTGGGCAATTACCGGGAGGTGGCCGATACCGGGTTCCTCGCGGAGCGGCACGGCAGGGAACTGACCTACCGCAGGCTGTTGCGTGGAATAGACTCGGTCACGGGGGGAAAACGGGGCCGCCTGCTTGACGTGGGATGCGCGATGGGCTTTTTCCCCGTCGAGGCCCGCGCGGCCGGATGGGAGGTCGAGGGGATAGAGCCGTCGAAGTGGGCCGCCGAATACGCGACCCGTGAATTCGGCGTCAGCGTGCAGGTTGGGAGCGTCGCCCAGGCGAAGCTCGAGCCCTCCTCCTTCGATGCCATCACGGTCTGGGACGTGGTGGAGCACCTCGTGAATCCAGTGGAGGATTTCCGCAAGCTGGCCGGGGCGCTGAAGCCGGGCGGCCTGCTTTCCTTCAGCACGCATTCCATCGCCAGTCCGGCGGCGCGCCTGCTGGGGAAGCGGTACCCCTTCCTCATGTCCATGCACATAACGCACTTCTCCTCGAGGACGACGCGGCTCCTCTGCGAGAAGGCGGGATTGAAGCAGGTCAGGGTCAGGCCGCACCTGCGGTACCTGCGGGTAGGATACATCATCAAGAAGCTTGATCCGGTCATGCCCCGGACGGCGGCGGCCCTGCGCGCCGTGACCCGGGCCATCGGAATCCACGAGCGGTATGTAGTGGTGACGGGGCTGGGAATATTCAATGCTTTCGCGGTCAAACCTGGATGAGAAAATAACCGGGGAATGAGGTTATGATGTTGATGATGGGCTTGAAGGCGAATCGTTACGCGGCAGGTGTGCGCGGCTGGACGGCGGCGGGCCTGGCCGGGTTGTTCGTCCTGTTGTCCGGTTGCGGAGGGATGATGCTTTCGATTGCCAACGTGAACACCCAGGACGACACGATAAAAAAGACCCATTCCGACCGCATGACCTCCAATCCACTCTCCTGCGACTCCGAGGACCACATGAGTTACGTGCCCGACGTGCACCTTCTCATCGAGCGGTATTGGGGCCCGGATTACCGGGTAAAGTACCGGCTCATCGCCCTCGTCCGGGGCGGTGGCTTCATCGGCATCGAGGAGGGGGAAGCGCTTGTGATTATGGCCGATGGCCGGAGAATCGGGTTCAGCGGCCCCGGCGGTTCGGCCCACATGACCTCGTCAGGCTCCACGATGATTGAGGAGGCCTGGTACGATACCGCCTTCGACCAGTTGAGCGCGCTTGTGGAGGCGAAAGAAATAAAGCTTAAAATCACGGGGAAGGACTACTCGGTCAACCGGTGTTTCAGCCTCACCAACATCGACAACTTCAAGGTGTACCTGAAATATTTCCCGCCCTACGCGGCGGTGGAAGGGAGATAGGCGGCAGTAGGCTGTCGGCAGTAAGCTATCGGCTATCAGCTATCAGCTATCAGTCAGAACAGAAAGAGATTGTTGTTTCTTTTCTTGCTATTTTCTAAAGCTGAAAGCTGAAAGCTATTTCTTTTCGCCTTCTTTTGGTTTCTCGGGGGGTTTTTCGGCAAGCAGCTGGTTCAGGAACGTCTCCATGGCCGATTCAAGGTCGGCGCGGTATCCCACGACCTTGGCGCGGGTTACACCGGCCTTGTCCATTACGAAGATTGTCGGTAGGCCATAGACGCCGTAGGCGCGCGAGATTGTCGCGTCGGAATCGAGCAGGACGCGCATTTTCATGCCGCGGGACTTCATGAAATTCTCCACCTTTTTCGAGTCTTCCTGCTGGTTGACGCTGAGGACTTCCACGGCCTTGTCCTTGAACTTTTCCCTGATGTTGTGGATTTGCGGCATGGTGTAGCGGCACGGTCCGCACCAGGTCGCCCAGAACTCCATTATCACGATCTTTTTCCCCAGGAATTGGTCGAGGGTGACGGTATTGCCGTCAAGGTCCTTCGCGGAGAAGTCAGGCGCGGAGTTCTCGACCATGGTGCGCTGGGTCCTTGGCCTGTCGCCCTGCGCGAGTGGGGCGCCGGAGGCGAACAAGAGCGCGAAGCCGAGGATTATGGCGAGGGTGTTTTTCATCATGAATTTATGTTACATGCGAGGGTCAAAAAAGTCGAGCAGGTCAGGGAGTCGAATACGCGGACAGGATCAGGTCGGCGAGGAATTGGGAGGAGGCGGCCATCTGGCGCACCATCAGCGGAAGGAATTCCGCGGATACCGCGTCAAGGTAGCGTTCCCAGTCGCCGCGGGGGTCGGCGCCCCCGGTCGCGGAAGCGTCGGCCTTCAGGATGGCGCCGGTGAACGCGTAGGAGTCGGCGGCCAGCCGGAGGGCGCGCGGGGTTATGCTGGCCGGCGCGATGATGACGGGATTTATTGCGGCCTTTTTCAGCGCCGCCGCGATTGTTTCCCGCCTCGCCTTGACGAACCCCGTTTCAAAGCGGGCGTGGATGTCGCCCCGCTCCTTGTCGCTGAAAACCAGGTTGCCGGTGAACTGGCCCTTGTAGTTGGCGGTAAGGTGGAACGGCATGGTCAGGTCGCCGGTGAAATGGGCGAGGTATCCGGTGCCGGGAAGCGTCCATTTCAGGTCGCCCTTTCCGCGCGCGCGGACCAGCGCACGGAACAGCAGAAAGGGCTGGTAGACGACCGAACCGGTGAATATCTCCTCGCGGCCGAAGGCCTTGCGGTATTCGGTTATGTTCGGCGGGAGGGAAGCCCAGAGCGGCGAAACGCGTTCGGGCTTCCAGGGTGGCTGGTCCTTGGAGAAAAAGTCGCGGTCCAGCCCCGCCACCAGGTCGCGGGCATCCTCGTCGGCGTAACCGGCGTCGCCGAACTGGCGGGAGAGACGGTCCTTCAGGGCCTGCTGGTAGGCCGGGTCGAGCTTTTCGGCGTCGAGGTAGTGCCGGCTTCCCTCGGAAGTCGGGGCCGAGCGCCGGTCGGGCTCCACCGTGAATTTCTTGAGGTCGCGCCATTTCCCGTCGTAGGCCGCGCGGACCTTGGGGGGCAGGGCGCGCAGGGCGCGCTCCAGGATAAGCAGGTGGCCGTCGTCTCCCCAGGGGAGCGCGGGAACGGGTGCCAGCGCCAGCAGGAGCGCGGCGAAGGGCAGGACCCTGCTTATTTCAGGGCCTCCGACAAGAGTCTCTGCGCGAGTGGCGCCGCCCTTCGACTCACGGCCGCGACGACGCGGCGCGCGAAGCGCGAGCGCTTCGCTCGCTCTCTCAGGGCAACAACATTTCTCATTTTAGAGCCTCCGATAATAACCTCTGAGCCAGTGGAGCGGCGACGGCGTGGCCCGCCCCGCCGTTCTCGCAAAGGATGGCGGCGGCCAGTTCGGGCTTGTTGGCGGGCGCGAAACAGATGAACCAGCCGTTCAGGCCGTGCTTGCTGCTGCCCGACGTCCCCGTCTTGCCGGCCACCTGGTAACGGATCATCCGGGCCTTGCGGCCTATCCCGGAGTGGACGAAGTCCACCATGTATTTGGTAAGCGCCGCCGCCGTCTCCTTCTTCATGGCAATCTTGTATGGGTGGGGGGCGGCCGTGCGGATTACCGCGCCGGTCACGCTGCGCACCTCTTTTACGAGGATGGGCGACATCATCACCCCGCCGTTGGCCACCGCCGCCGCCAGCATGGCCGCATGGAGCGGGGTGATGCGGAATCCGCGCCCGAGCCCAATTGCCGCGGAGGCCAGCGCAGTCTGGGATTCCAGCTCGAGCGGGGCCTTGCTCTTGGCCACGGGAAGGTCAAGCGGGATGTGGTCATCCTCGCTGAAGCCGAAGGAGCGCAGGAACTGAATTAGGGAAGCGGCGCCCAGGCGGTGGACCATCCGGGCGATGCCGACGTTGCACGACTGGTTGAAGGCCTCGCTGAAAGACGGAATCATGTTGTGCCTCTTCCAGTCCCAGAAGGTCTCGTTTCCTATCATTACGTATCCCTTGCACTTGAAAGGATAGAGGCTGGTAACGTCCGTCTTGGTCTCCATTATGGCGGCCGAGGTGATTATCTTGGCGATGGAGCCCGGCTCGTAGAGCCCCTCCATTGCACGGTTTTTGAGCGGCTCGTTCTGGTTGTCCATTATCCTGCCCCAGTTCTTGTCGACAAGTGACGGGCGGAACGACGGATGGGAAACCGCCGCGAGTATCTCCCCGGTCTGGGGGTTGAGCACGACGATAGATCCCTTCTGCCAGCCCAACGCGGCGTCGGCGATGCGCTGGAGTCCAACGTCGATGGTAAGGGTGACCACGTTGCCGCCAAGCTTGTCCTCAAGCGCGGCCTCCAGCCCGGCGTAGCCGTGGGAGGAAGAGCGGTAACCCACCAATTGGGCCGTCAGGAAGTCGCTCGGATAGGTGGGTAGCCTGGAGGTTACGTCGAGGGCCGCCAGCACGGCCCCGTTCCGGTCGAGGATGTAGGGAATGGAACCCTTGCTCTTTGCCTCCTGGACCCGCGCCAGCGTAGACTGGATTTCAGCCGAACCGTAGGCGAGGGTGAGTGCCTTCTGGTACTGTTCGATGGCCTTGGCCAGCCTCCCCTGGGCGTAGAGGAGGTGCCCCTGCAGCAGGTTGGCGGTGGCGTTCCGGGGTGACAGCAGGAGGGCATGTTCCAGCTCCGTTTCAGCCTGTTCGTAGCGGCCGGCGTCCAGGAGGCGCCGTGCCTCCTTCACGTGGTTGATGAGGAAGTTGCTGCGGAGTCGGCGTTCCCTGGCCTGGATGTAATTTCCCCGGGCGGCGTTCTTCCAGCCTTTGGCTTGTTCCTGGAGCGCCAAAAAACCGGCGCAGTCGTACATGAGGGCGCTCTGCGGCCTGACATGCCAGGCCCGCTGGAAAGCCTCCCGGGCGGCGGCGAAGTCATGCCGGTCCACCGCGCGCTTGCCCTCGTAGACCGCCACGACGAAACCTGCCTGGTCCCTGATGAGCCAGGCGATGACGCCTGCGGCGACGACGATGATGGCCGCGCGGCCCAGGCGTTTAAGGCCCCGTTCACGCCGGCGGTGCGGACCGAACAGGCTTCCCTTGTCCCAGGGGGTTTTCATCGGGACAGGCTCCCATGGCATGCCGAAACGGCACTAAACATAACGCTTATTGTAGCGATTTGCGTTTTTTTTGCCCAACGCATGGCAAAAAGTGTCGAAAGGGGATTGGAAAGCGGTTGCCGGGGGGAGATTATGTGAGCAGGAAGGCGTGGTTCGGGATGAGTAACGCAAATAGAAGGAGGCTGGGATGAACGGGTGGAAAAGAGGTCGAATCGAACGCGACGATCGGGAGTGGCCGCAGGCGCAGCGTCCGGTCAGGGCGCTGGTGGATTGCCTTGACAGGTCCGGCGGGGAATCGGTATCGTGAGGCCCGCAACGGCATTCCAAGTGCGTTTTTTAGCGGTTATCTTCGTGGCGTTGGCGGCGGGCTGGGGCAGTTCGGCCTCAGCCGCCCCCTTCGCACCGGGCGCCTCCCTGGGAATGCTGTTTCCCGCGGGCAGCCTGACTTCACGTTCGGATTACATGGGAAGTTCGCTTCTGCCCGGCCCCGCCTTCGGCGTGTTCGGGCGGTGGGGTTCCGTCGAGCAGGTCGCCTGGGAGGGGTCCGCCGAAATAACCCTTTTTCAGGGTAGTGAGGACCCGGGGCTGCAGATCATATACGTACCGGTGCAGGCGGCGGCAATCCGGGAGGTCGGAAAACCCGGAGGGCTTTCCCTGCAGTTGCGGGGAGGGATTGGACCGGCTTTCATTTCCGCCAACCAGGGTGAGACGCGTTCTCTCGCGCTATGGGCGGGGTCGCTGGGATGGCGTATTGAAACAAGCTTGAAAAACGTGGACTGCGCGCTGGAGGCGGGGCTGGAGCTTCTGCTGGAGGGGAAGCCGCAAACGCTGCTCCGTTTCCGGGTAATGCTTTTTATGCGCTAGGCCGGAACTAAAAGGTAATCGGCGGGGCGTATGCCGCCCCGCGAGGAGGCAGTCATGGCCGCTGAATCGAAGTCGGAAGAGAAAGAAAAGGAGAAAGAGAAGGGAAGGGACGGGAAAGAGGCGACGCGGGACACCAAGGAACGGAACCGCGCGCTGGATATGGCCCTTTCCCAGATAGAGAAGCAATTCGGGAAGGGCGCCGTAATGCGCATGGGGGACACGCCGGTCGAGGCGGTGAAGGTCATCCCCACGGGGGCGCTTTCCCTGGATATCGCGACCGGGGTCGGCGGCCTGCCCCGCGGGAGGGTAATCGAGGTTTTCGGTCCGGAGGCCTCCGGAAAGACGACGCTGGCCCTGCACGCCGTTGCGGAGGTCCAGCGGGAGGGCGGGATAGCCGCCTATATAGACGCCGAGCACGCCATGGACCCGGGCTACGCCCAGGCGCTGGGCATAAACCTCGCGGACATCTATATCTCCCAGCCGGATTCCGGGGAACAGGCGCTGGAGATAACCGAACAGCTCATCCGCAGCGGTTCCATCGACCTGGTGGTGATAGATTCCGTAGCGGCCCTGGTTCCCAAGGCCGAGATAGAGGGCGAGATGGGGGACCAGTTCATGGGGCTCCAGGCCAGGCTCATGTCGCAGGCCCTGCGGAAGCTCTCCTCGGTCGTCAGCCGGTCCAACACCTGCGCGTTATTCATCAACCAGATACGCGAGAAAATCGGGGTGATGTTCGGGAACCCGGAGGTGACGCCGGGCGGGCGGGCGCTCAAATTCTACGCGTCGATGCGCCTGGATATACGCCGCATCGAGACAATCAAGGAGGGGACCGTGGCGGTGGGTAACCGCGTGAAGGTTAAGGTGGTCAAGAACAAGGTCGCACCGCCCTTCCGCGAGGCGGAATTCGACATCATCTACGGGGAGGGCATCAGCAAGCTGGGGACGCTCCTGGAGGTGGGGGTGGACAAGGGCGTGGTGGATAAGAGCGGCGCCTGGTTCACCTACAACAACCTGCGAATTGGGCAGGGCAAGGAGGGCGCCCGGACATTCCTGAAGGACAACCCGCCGGTGGCCGCCGAGATAGAGAAGAAAATAAAGGAAAAACTCGGCTGGGGCCAGGCAAAGACGGCCTGACCGCTCCGCTTGGCTTGGGTTATAATCAGGGCTCACGCGCACCGGATTCCGGCGGTATGCACTGGGCGCAATTAAACCTGGAACGGGGGTAAACGTATCATGGCCAATCAAGTAAAGTCCGGCGGCATCTTGAAGAAAATCGCGGTGGCGGTGGGCATCCTGGTGGTCCTCATGGCGGGGCTGGTGGCCGCGGTGCCCTACCTGGTCAACTGGGAAAAGGTGCGCGTGCTGGCCGAGGAAGAGGGCTCGAAAATCCTGGGCCGCCAGCTCACCATCGAGAAGCTGAAGGTAAGCCTTTTTTCCGGTGTGGAAATCGGCGGGTTCAGCATCGGACCGAACGCCTCGAAGACCTTCACGAAGAAGCCGCTCGTCAAGGCCGAAAGGGTGGTGGCTAAATACAGCCTCTGGCGCCTCCTCCTGCTCCAGGTGGTGGTGAACAAGGTGGACCTGGTGAGACCGGAGATATACGTCGAGCGCAGCAGGAAGGGTATATTCTGCTTCTCCGATATCGTGAAGGCGGGGGCGTCCGGGGCGTCCAGGGAGACCGAGTCCAAGAAGCCCCTCAGCCTTCCCATCGGGCTCAACATCAAGACCCTGAAGGTGACCGACGGGGCGCTGACTTTCAAGGATTACTCGGTGAAGCCGGTCCTCGAGGCCGGGGTCAGGAAGCTGAACATGTCCCTGAAGCATTTTTCCATTTCCGGCAGGAAGTCATCGCTGAAGGTCACGCTGGAGGCGGCCCTCAACAAGGCGGTATTGCCCGTGGCGGTGGAGGGCAGGCTGGGCGTCAACCTCAACAAGTCGGTTATTGCCATCGACCAGCTGGCCGTCACCGTCCCCGGTGTCAGAACGATGACCAGCGGCGAAGTGACCGAATTCCAGACCATCCCGCGCCTGAGCATCAAGGAGACCGTGGACGTGGACGTGGCGAGGGTGTGGGCCGGGCTGAAGGGGTTCCTTGACGCCAAGACCCAGGGCCTGCTCGGCCCCTACGGCGTGGTGAAGCTGGCGGTGGACGTGGGGGGAACCCAGAAAAAGCTGCAGGTGGCCGGTTCGGTGACGTTCCGGGGCGTCGGGGCGAAATACAAGGGGATGGCCGGGGTGTTCGATGGCCTGGAGGGAAAGGTGGACTTCGACCAGGACAGCGTAAGCACCACGGCGCTCCGCTTCATCGCCGTGGACAGCCCGTTCACCGTCGACCTGAACATCCGTAACCTCGGGCTCTCTAATCCGGCGTCTTTTTCCCTGGCGAAGTTCGCGCCCAAGGGAACCTTCTCGGTTTCCTCCCCCAAGGTCATGCTGGACAAGCTCCTGGCCCTTGGCGGAAGCGAGGAAAAGGCCGCGGCGAAGCCGGCGGAAAAGAAGGGCAAAAAGGCCGAGCCGCCCGCCGTCGAGCCGGACCTGCGGGCCTATGTCCCGAAGAAGGCGGACGTGAAGGGCGACATAAAGATCGACGAACTGCACTTCAAGAAAATGACGCTCAACGCCCAGGTAATCACGGTGGCGCTGGCGGGCGGCTCCCTTTCCTTCACGGAGAAGGGGCAGATGTATGGCGGAAACGTGAAGAGCGTCTCGGGCAAGGTCGCGCTCCTCAAGTATCCGCTGGAATTCAGCGTGGACGCGGACTCGGGCGGATTCCAGGCGGAGCAGTTCATGAACGACGCGGTGGAATCCTTCGTTCCCAAGGCCGCTTCCCAGGCCAAGGACAAGATATCCGGGAAAGCCGACGCGAAGGCCGCGCTGTCCGGAAAGGGGGTCACCTTTCCCAACATCCAGAAGAACCTCAAGGGCACGATCTATTTCATGACCTTGAACGGAAGGGTGGCCAAACTGGACTTCTTCGAGAAGGGAATCGGCAAGCAGCTGAAGCTCCAGTGCCTCGCCAAGCCGCTTATCTTCAAGAGCCTGGGCGGCAATTTCAAGGTGGACAAGGGATGGCTTAACACCACCGACTTCGCCATGGACCCGGGGGCCGAGGGCGACATGGGACTTACCTACAATGGGTGGGTCAGCATGGAGCTTAAGCTGAAGGGGGGCATGACGACGCGGTTCCACCCCCGCAACGCCGATGAGGTAATGAAGGGCGACGTCGGGAAGCTCCTGTTCGTGAAGGACAAGGAAGGCTGGGCGACCGGGGACTGGGATGTTTCCGGCACGCTGACCCTGCCCATCGTGACCCCCTCGAAAAAGCACCTGACGAAGGCGGTCCAGCAAAAGGCCACGGAGGAGCTCAAGAAGAATGCGCCCGCGCTCAAGAAGAAGGGGCAGGAGCTCCTGAAGGGCCTGTTCAAGAAGAAATAGCCCGGGATATCGGGCGCCCGCCCGGGACATGCGCATAAGCGGTATCACCCTCGGCCGCCAGGCCCTGGCGAACGGCTATCCAGTCGTCGAGTGCGTCCGCTGCCTCCTTTCGTTTTGCGACGAGGTTTTCGCCAATGTGGGCGATTCCGGCGACGGAACTTCCGGGGCGCTGGAGGCGCTGGCAAATTCGAGGCTGACCATGCTCCGGGAACCGTGGGATATGGGGCTGCGCGAAAAAGGGCTCCTGCTTTCCGCCGAAACCAACCGCGCCATGGAGCGCTGCACGGGCGACTGGACGGTCTACCTGCAGGCCGATGAAATCCTCCACGAGGACGACCTGCCGGGCCTGCGGTCGCTCCTGGAGTCGCGCCTCTCCCGGGAGGAGGTGGACGGGGTGTCCTTCCGCTACCTGCACTTCTACGGGAGCCCCCGGTATGTCCAGGACAACCCGCTTTCCTGGTACACCCGCGCGGTGCGCGCGGTGAGGAACGGGCGGGGCATCGTTTCGGTGGGCGACGCGCTCAAATTCCGGAGAATGGAGGGAGGGAAGCCGCGCCGACTGGGGGAAGTGCGTTCCCAGTTCCGGGTTTTTCACTACGGCTGGGCAAGGTCACCGGAAGTCATGCTGGCGAAGCAGATGAACCTGGACAGGCTCTGGCACAACGATGATGCGCTGGTCGAGCGCTACGCCGGGATGACCGCGGAGCGCATCTATTCCGACGTTTCCCACCTGGTCCCTTTCCGGGGGATGCATCCCGCGGTTATGCGGGGGGCGGTGGAGGAAGCGGCATGGAAGTTCGAGCCGAAACTCTCCCGGATGCCGCGGTGGCTGCGGCTGGCGCGGGAATGCGCCTGCCGGCCATTCCGGAAGCTCCGGGGTCATGCCTGATGGGGACGTCTAATGCAATGAAAAGATTTGTAAACGGGCCGGCCGGGCCTTTCGCGGACCCTGGCCGGCAGGAGCCGGCGCGAGGACGAACGGCACTGTGTCCTTGCTTGCGCCTCACTGCGAGCCTGACTTGCCATCAATAGGCATCCTCCGAGCCGACAGGAGTCGGCACGAGGACGAACGCTCGCGGGGCCCGAAGAAGGCCGCTTCCGCTGTCGGCGTAGCCGACTCACCGGAGGTGTCCGCTGTCGACGCAAGGCGCCTGCGCGCCTCCAGCGGCCAGGCCCCACGGCGACCCTTCGACTCGCCCAAAGGGCTCGCTCAGGGT
>Ga0315280_10009965_pt1 | contig 12018 bp, 15 predicted proteins | sample YL17G06_40_MG_FD_203697 | JGI IMG/M metagenome (GOLD analysis project Ga0315280, IMG submission 203697) | Sediment microbial communities from Yellowstone Lake, YNP, Wyoming, USA - YL17G06_40 | ecosystem: Environmental > Aquatic > Freshwater > Lake > Sediment | place: USA: Wyoming | collected... | reverse complement strand
ATAATCGTCTTTACTTGCAGAGCCTTATTACCTCTACCCTCAAAAGGACCGCAATTGTAAAACTTTGAAGATATTCCTGCCCGACCGGCATTCCCGATTTTTTCACACCTTCCCTTTAATAAAGGGGGGTGGGAGGGGATTAGAAAGAGGAAAGAGATGAAATTCGAAACTTATGGGAATTGTTTTGTCTGTGGAGTGAATAATCCAAATGGGTTGCAATTGAGTTTTGAGATCGATAAGGAGAGACAAACCCTCAAAACAACTTTTGTTGCCAGTCCAACCTTCCAGGGGTGGGATGACATCGTCCATGGAGGGATTATCAGTACGTTGTTGGATGAGGCGATGGCAAAATTGGTTTACGAATTAGGCTATCAAGCGATCACGGCTTCTTTAGAGATCAAGTTCAAAAAGCCGGCTCCGATCCTCGAACCATTAAATGTCTATGGACAGATTACAGAGGTGAGTAAAAGACTGATCAGGGCAAAGGCTCATGTGGCAAAAGAGGATGGAACCATTCTCGCAACAGGGACTTCCACTTTCTTGAAACAGAGTGCGAAGTGAGTGGAAATCCAAATGTCAAAATTCAAAATAGGATTCTGAAATCGAAGACCCTGAACTTGTTTCAGGGCAAGGTTCAGAATGACATTCTTGTCATGCCGAACCAGGTCCTGAACTTGATTCAGGATCTAAGGATTTCGGCATCTCATTCGAGCTTTAGTCATCATTTGAAATCTGAGCGTTGAAATTTGACATTTCTCTCAACCATCCATTGAGCATAATCCGCATCAAACCCAAATCGTTCCAATATGACTCGATCCTTGAGCAGTTCTCTCATCGGAAGATCTTCTATCTTTCTCCCTCCATAGAGAAGAACAGCCCTCTCACAAAGATCCGCCGCCACAGGTAGATGGTGGGTCACGATGACTTTTGTTTGAGGGATAGACTGGATTCGTTCGATCAGCAGGCGGCTCCCAGCAGGGTCAAGGTTATCTGTGGGCTCATCCAGGGCCAGAATCTCAGAGTCCATGGACAACACGGTGGCCAAGGCAACCCTTTTCTTTTCTCCTTCGCTTAAATGGTAAGTCGATCTTCCTTCAAATCCTTTCAACCCCATCATCTCAAGGGCTTTTTCCACCCGATGCTGAACACTTTCCTTATCCAGTCCCATATTAAGAGGACCGAAAGCTACATCATCAAAGACTGTGGGGCAGAAGAGTTGATCCTCTGGACTTTGGAAGACGAGACCGACCTTTCTCCGAATCTCCTTCAAGTTATTTTTCTCAACAGGAATGCCCAAGATGATCACCCTTCCCTCCCCCATCAGGGTTCCATTCAGATGATAGAGGAGAGTGGACTTCCCGGCCCCATTTGGGCCTAGGACCGCGAGGGACTCATGTTCATAGACCTCCAAATGAATATCCCTTAAGGCAGGGGTCCCGTCTGGATAATCATAAGAGAGATGGTCAATTTCAATAACCTTGTTCGTTTCCATCTCAAAATTAACTTCAATCCCCCCCACCCCCCCTTTCGTAAAGGGGGGAGAGGGGGGATTTTCATCCTAAATAGATCCTCAGAAAAAGGAGAAAAGGAGAAAGGGAGAGAAAAAGCATTTCCTCCAACCCGAATCTTCTCCCCGTGGTTTCAGGCATCGTTCCATGATAACCTCTGGAGAGCATCGCCAGATAAACTCTTTCCCCCCGGTGAAAACTTCTCAAGAAAAGCGTTCCGATCATGTGTCCGATGATCTTTGATTGCCAGAACCATCTTCCTCCAAAGCATCTCGAATCCCTTGCCCGCTTCATTCGGTACATTTCATCGATAAGGATAAAGGAATAACGGTACATAAAAGAAGTGAGCATGGTGAAAATTTTTGGGGAGCCTAACTTCTCCATTCCTTTGATCAATTGGGGGAAGGAGGTAGTGGAAGAGAGCAAGATAATAGAAAAAACTCCCAAACATGATTTGATGACCACATTCCATAGAATCCAGAGACCGCTCTGGGATATGGAAAGGCCTCCGAGGCCTAAATTGTATCCTCCTCCGATGGCATCTTTTTTCATGAATGGTATGGAAATGGTGACGACAAAGAGAAAGGGAAGGATAACCAGAACTTTCTTGAGCAAATGGCCTAAGGGAAGTCGCGCTAAAAGGGCGATGCCGATGAGAGCCATTGCCAAAAGGCTGAAGAGAAGGAAAGAGGCGGGTGGAGAACTAACCCCGATCAAAATAAAAGTGAAGAAGACGATGATCTTTGCCCTAGCATCCAGATGGTGAATGGGGCTCTCTGTTTGGCTGTGGTGATCGAGGAAGGCATGCTTCATCAGCTTGTCTTCCTATCTAATCCGAACCGTCTTGAAAAGTTAAGACCGAGGATCTTTTCCTGATCCTGTTCTGAGAGGCCGGACCCTTTCAATTCTTTAAAATATCGTCGAGGTGAAATCAGTGGAAAGTCTGTCCCAAAAAAGATCTTCTCTATCCCCACGATCTCTCTGGCAATAGCATAAATCTTCTTCGAATAGATAAAAGGCGAAGCCGCAGTATCGTAATAGGTATTGACCATCATCTTCGCCACCTCTGGCATCAACTCGTAGAAGGGAAGGCCTCCTCCCCAATGCCCCAAGATGATGGGAAGCCTTGGAAAAGATAGGATCAGTTCATAAAAGCGTTCAAGAGGCGTCCTCCCCTTCCCGGGGTAGGAATGGCCGATCGTCTCATTGGTATGGAGGAGAAGAGGAATCCCCTGCTTCTCCATTTGGGTGAGGATAGGTTTCATGGAATGGATATCCTGAGAAGTCATTTCATCACGGTAGAAAGCGATCTCTCCTACCCCTCTCGCCCCGGACTTCATGGCCCGATCCAGTTCTTTCCCTGACCAATCTGGATTTGAAAAAAGGAGTATAACAAAAACAATCAATCGATTTGGATACCGTGAGGCGGACTCCAACAGATATTGGTTATGAAGGGAACAAAGATCAGGTTGGTTCCAAGGAAACCCGCAAATGACAGAGCGGTCTACTCCAGATTCGTCCATCGAGGCAATCAAATCTTCCACCCCGACCATCTTTGCCTTTGAATTTTTATAAATGGATGAAAATCCTTCATCCCTCTGGCAGAAGGCCTCTCGATCCTTTCTCACTTCATCTGGAAAGATATGAGTATGGCAGTCAATGATCATGGTTTGATAGGGATGGACTTTCTTGCGCCAAATGCCGTTATTGGAAAAGGCTTACATTCCCTTTCCCTTTTCGAATCACTTTGGGGGAATCATCGGTGAGGTCAATGATGCTGGAATGCTCGGCGACGATCACCCCTCCATCAATGACAAGGTCTAACTGTTTTCCAAAGCGCTCTTCGATTTCGGCGGGATCATTATACAGCCCCTCATCGGGCTTATAAACGCTAGTGCTGATAATCGGGTGCCCCAACTCCTTGACGAGAGCTAAGCATATCTTGTTGTCAGGAATTCTTATCCCCACTGTATTCTGTTTGGTCATGGCTATCTTGGGAACCAACTTCGTCGCCTTCAGGACAAAGGTATAGGCGCCCGGAAGCAGGCGTTTCATCATTTTATAAGCATAGTTGGAGACATAGGCATAGCGACTGATATCCTTCAAATCGGAACAGATGAAACTTAAAGGCTTCTTTCCTTCCAATTTCTTCAGTCGATGGATTTTTCGAATCGACTCCGGGTTGAAGAGGTCGCACCCCACTCCATAAATCGTATCGGTAGGATATCCGATCAACCCTCCTTCTTCAAGAACCCCCACAACCCTCCGAATCAATCTTGGCTGCGGATTTTTAGGATTGATGTCGACGATCATCTCATCTTCTCCTTCATCGAGGGAAATGCTGAGGTTCAGGTTAAGGTTGAGAATTTATTTTTTAAAATCTTGACCTTAACCTCAGCCTTAACCTTGATCTGAACTTTGACGCTTTGGCCTTTGACACTCGTTTAGCTCTCCCTCTCCAATTCCTTCACCCGGACCCCCTTAAGAAACCGTGTATTAAAATAGGGCATGTCCAAGTGATCGATCTTTACCTCTCTGTTACGAGAAGAGGCATGGACAAATTGATTGCCGCCAATATAGATCCCCACATGGGCGCTATTTCCCCGCCGTTTAAAAAAGACCAGATCCCCTTCTTCCAATTGTTCCTTCTCCACCTTTTTCCCTATCGAGAACTGTTCTCGGGTAGTCCTGGGAAGTTGGATATTAAAAATCCCATAGATCCTCTTCACAAAGGCGGAACAATCAATCCCCTTTAATGTAGACCCTCCTAATTTATACGGCACTCCTAAAAAGGTCTTCACCACCCTCACTAAAAGATTCCTTTCCTCTGAATTGTTCCATGTCCCAAGGGTGTTGGAGGCAACTGACTCTCCTTTCTCACCTTGTGTCTGTGAAGTTACTGCAATTTCTTCTCCATCCCCTAACTCTTCTACCTCCTCATCCAATTGACTCTCGTCTTTTGGGAAAAGAAGGATTTGGCCTATCTTTAAGGCTGAAGTGCGGAGATGATTCATCTTCTTAATTTCTTCTATCGAAAGCCTCACCTTCTTTGAAATACTGGAGAGACTATCTCCCTTCTGTACGGCATAAGAATCCATTTCTCCCGAAGTTCTTTTAACCGTCTGAGATGAAACTTTTTTAGGGTTCCGACTTGAAGACTTTCTCGCAACCTCATCCACCTTCTTTTCTCCATGGGATGGAATGGTGAGAACCTGTTTCGGCTTGATTGAATCTCTTCCCAATGCATTGGCTTTTTTCAACGTCCCGATGCTGACGCCAAACGATTTTGAAATCCCATAAAGCGAATCACCCGGTTTGACCGTATATCTCTCCTCGGCCCATCCTTTCTGGTAAAAGCCCAACGCTATGAACAGGATGATTAATCCCATTCCTAAAATTTTTAATAGCCTGATCATAAAATCTTTCCTCCCTTCATGAAGGATAGTTTTCCCTTTTAACAAGCTGGGGAAATGTGGAGAAAGATAAAACCCCGTTAGAAATGATGTAATTTTAAACCCCGTCATTTCAGAAAGGCATCTAACTTCTGAACGCCGCTCATCCCAATTATAAAAGCGGGTCTTTCTAACGGAGTAAATTGGATGAATGACAGCGCTCATTTATACAAAACTTAGGTCCAGAAGTCAAACCCGATAATCCCCCCCTCCCCCCTTTTGCAAAGGGGGGGGAGTGGGGGATTGGTAAAGAAGATTATTCCTGTCTGAGGAGAATGCGAACGATAGTTCGACTCTCCACATCGTTCTCCATCTTTTTTTGAAGTTCGGGGAGAAATCCATCTGGCACTTCCACTTCTCCAACAGAGTGAAGCCATTGCATCGTTTTCTCAAATCGCCCCAATTCTCTCTGGCACTCAGGGCATGAGGAAAGATGTTCCCTGACCATTTTTTCCTCGGACGGCGTCAACTCCTTTTCCAGAAAGGAGGAAAACCGATCTCGTACTTTTTCACAATCCATAGACCCTCCTCCTTTCTTTTTGAATCTTGGGAGAAGTCTTCATCAAAAAACCATTCTTCCCCTAACTCTATAGACATCAGAAGATCGGTTTTTGTTCCACTTTTTAGGGATTAGGGTTGAAGGTTAATCGCCTCTTCCCTCTCTCTTCCCTTTACCCCGTTAGAAAGAATGCCCCGCTTGCCCCGTTAGAGATTTTCTCTAACGGGGTGAATGAGCCTCCCCGTTGGAAAGTCGAATGCTTTCTAACGGGGTTTACTGCAGGGTAAGGGATGGAAGAAGAAGGAAGATGTGTTACAAGGTGAATCATTTTTTAAAATATCACTATAAATTGGAAGGGTTGTCAAGTTCAAAAAATTATTTGATTTTTTTATGGCAGATATCTATAATTTGTTTTAAGAGAAATGCATTGATTAATCTTTTGGAAAGGAGGTGATGGGGAGATGAAAAGAGGAATATCCGCTATCTTGTCGTTGCTCTTGATCGCCATGTTTGTTTCGGCTTTGATGGGATGTGGGGCAGATATCAAAGCTGAAAATGAGAAATTAAAAACCGAAAACACCAACCTTAAATCAGACAACGACAAATTGAAGCTGGAAGTGCAAAACTTGAAGGAAGAGATACAGAAGGCCGCCGAGAAGGAAGCGACCATTGGTTCTCTGACTGCAGAGAATGAAGCCTTGAAAAAGCAGGTGGAAGAATTAAAAATCCAATTAGCCAAAAAGAAAAAATAGCCACCCGATGTTGAAGCCATAAAAAAGGGAAGACCCGAGTCAAGGGTTTTCCCTTTTTTGGTTCATGCTTTCTCCTCATGAAAAAACAAAATCGTTCCAAAAAGAGAGGGAAAAAGGGATTGGTATTTTATGCCATTTATGCCTTTATCCTCTCGGCCCTTTTACTTCTCCTCTGCGGGGCTTTGCTCTTTTTCTATTACTCCCATCGTCTCCCTGATTTTACACTGCTGAAGGAACGAAACCTCAACGCTTACTCTATCGTTTACTCTGAAGAAGACCAAGTGGTCGGAAAATTTTTGATGGACAATCGGATCCCCATTCCCTACGAACGGATTCCCAAACAACTGGTCAACGTTTTCATTGCCGCAGAGGATGCAGAATTTTTCCAGCACAAGGGGATCGATTACAAAGGAATACTTCGTGCGATGTTCAAGAACCTCCTCGCCGGAAGGATTGTCCAGGGAGGAAGCACAATCACTCAGCAGGTGACCAAGACCTTTTTCCTCACGCCAAAGAGAAGCCTTCTTCGAAAGTTGAAGGAGGTCGCCTATGCCTTTGGTCTGGAACGGGATTTAACCAAAGAGGAAATCCTCACCCTTTACCTCAATAATATTTATTTGGGGAATGGAGCCTATGGCGTGGGAGCCGCTGCCGATAGTTACTTCAATAAACGGGCGGAACAGCTCAATTTGTCGGAGATGGCCATGATGGCTGGTCTGGTAAAGGCTCCAAGCCGTTATTCACCGGTCAACAATTTAAAAAGGGCCAAAGACCGACAGGCCTACGTTCTCACCCGCATGGCCGAATTGGGCTTCATCTCCGAGGGGCAGAAGGAAAAAGCTCTTCAGGTTCCATTGAAAATTCAATCGAGGGAAAGCGCCTATTTCAGCAAAGCGCCTTACTTTACGGAGTTCATTCGGCAACAGGTAGAAAGAAAGTACGGAAAAGAAAAACTCTATCAGGAAGGATTGAGGATTTACACCACGCTTGACCTATCCTTTCAGAGAGGCGCTCAAAAATCTGTGCAGATGGGGCTAAGGGGCCTGGATAAGAGACAGGGGTTTCGAGGCCCTCTCCATACTCTTTCTCAAAAGGAGGTGAAGGAACTTTTAAAGAAAAAGAAAGGGACATTGAACCCCCTCCCCCTAAATGAGATTTCTGAAGGAGTAATCCTCTCTAAAGACGACTCAAAAAAGTTCTACACCGTCTGGGCAGAAGACCGAAAAGGGATTCTCCCCTTCTCCGAAATGTCTTGGGCCCTCAACATTAAATCCACGCCGAACTACAAACCACAAAAGGTAAAAACCCCTGGAGATCTTCTCCATATCGGAGATGTGGTCCATGTTCGGGTGAAAGAACCTCCTAAAAAAGACCAATCCCCTGTTCTCGCCTTAGAACAAGAACCTCTCGTCCAGGGCGCTTTGCTCTGTCTTGATCCAAAAACTGGTTATGTGAGAGCCATCGTGGGGGGACGAGATTTCAGCGAGAGCCAATTTAACCGTGCGATCCATTCTCGAAGGCAACCCGGTTCGGCCTTCAAACCCTTCATCTATGCAGCGGCGCTGGAGAAAGGCTACACTCCCTCCACCATTCTCATGGATTCTCCAGTAGAGTATTCTGATCACGATGGAGGAACTTATTGGGCTCCAAAGAATTATGATAAAGAGTTTAAGGGACCCATCACTTTCCGGAACGCCTTGGCCCATTCTCGAAATGTCGTCACCGTCAAAATCCTTGAAGACATCGGGGTGGGTTACGCCCTTAAATTCATCAAAAAGTTGGGTATCGAATCTCCTGTCAAAAGGGATCTCTCTGTCGCCCTGGGCACCTCAGGAGTCTCCATGTTGGAGATGACTTCTGCCTTTGCTGTCTTTGCAAATGGAGGAGAACGGGTCAAACCCATTTTCATTAAAAAGATTGTGACCATGAAAGGTGAAGTCCTCGAGGAAAATACTCCTTACATAGAAATGGAGGAAAAAGAGGAAGAGGAGGAAACCTCTGAAACTCCTTCTCCCGTTTTAAAGGAACGAGTGATCTCGCCACAAAATGCTTTTATTATGACCCATCTCCTACAGGGAGTTGTCCAACATGGGACGGGCCAGAGAGCAAAAGTTCTCGGAAGACCGGTAGCCGGGAAAACGGGGACTTCCAGCGATTATTCCGATGCATGGTTCATTGGATACACCCCCTCTCTTCTGGCAGGAGTCTGGGTGGGCTTTGATGATAAGACTTCTTTGGGAAAAAATGAGACTGGGGCTCGGGCGGCCCTCCCTATCTGGATTTCTTTTATGGATCGGGCTTTAAAAAATACTCCTATCGAAACGCCTACGCCTCCTCAGGGGATTACACTCATCAAAGTGAATATCGAAACAGGACTTCCCAGCGACGGAGGTTCTCAAGAGACCATCTTGGAGGCCTTTATTGACGCTTCCACCCCTGCTGAAAAGGATGGCCATGATAAAGAAGGACCCTCCTCAGGAGCTCCGCTCAGGGGAAGGGATCCGACAGATCCCCCTGCTCCATCGGGCTACTAAAAAAATCCCCCCGCCTCCCCCCTTTACCCTCCGGGCCAGAGGCCCTCTTGGGCCGGCGGCTAAAGGGGGGGGTTGCCTGCCTGCCGGTAGGCAGGGAGGGATTAGAGGAAGGAAGCATGAAAGACGAGGAAATAAAGGAAACACTGCATAACCTTAAGACAGTTGCTGTGGTAGGGATTTCTCCAAAAGAGGATCGTCCCAGTTATATTGTGGCATCCTACCTTAAATCGAAGGGATATCGGATCATCCCGGTTCGACCTGATGGGGATAAAATCCTGGGAGAAAAGGTCTACCATAGCCTTTCAGAAATTCCCAAAGAGATTGGGGTGGATGTGGTGGATATCTTCCGAAGGTCAGAAGATGTCCCACCCATTGTGGAAGAGGCTATCCAGCGAGGGGCAAAAATGGTCTGGATGCAGGAAGGGGTCATTCACAAAGAGGCGGGAGAAAAAGCTAAGAGGGCTGGATTAAAGGTGGTCATGGATCGTTGCATGAAGAAAGAGCGCCAACGACTCCTCAAATAACGGAATAATGGATGGTTGGAACAATGGAATAATGCGTTGAAAGAAGAGAGATTAGAATCAATTCTTCCCAATGTTCCATCATTCCAATATTCCATTTTTCCATCATCCCCCCAGGATGGTTCTTCGGCCGTTATAACGTTCTGTATCATATTGGGCCTGAACATCCACTAAGTTTAATTTGCCAATGGCTTCTCTCAATGGAACTGCCATGATTCGTCCATTCCGATAGCTCACCATCTTTCCAAAATCTTCTTTGACAATCAGGTCCACGGCGGCAATTCCAAAATACCTTCCCATCCGCCGATCATAGGCGCAAGGAACCCCTCCGCGCTGTAAGTGGCTGAGTGTAATGCTTCGCGTCTCGATTTTGGTCAACTGGGAGATCTGCTTCGCCAGGAATTCTCCAATCCCTCCTAAAATCTTATGACCGAAGCTGTCGACGCCCTCTTCTTTTAAAATCTCAGAGTATCCGACGGGTTTCGCCCCTTCCGCCACGACAATAATTTCGTATCGAGCTCCTTTTTTCCTTCCTTCCATGAGCAATTCGTCGACCCTGTTCATCTCAAAATTGTATTCCGGAATCAGAATGATATAGGCCCCGCTTGACTCCCCTCCTTCCAGAGCTAACCAACCCGCATGTCTTCCCATCGTCTCCACCACAAAGATCCTTCGGTGAGAGCCTGCGGTCGTTCGGAGACGATCTATTTCTTCCGTGATCACATTCACGGCAGTCTCAAACCCCAGGGTGTAATCCGTTCCAGAAAGATCCTTGTCGATGGTCTTAGGAATGCCTACCACTTTTATGCCTTCCAGATAAAACTTGTGAGCCACTCCGAGGGTATCTTCCCCTCCAATGGCCACTAAATAATCCAGATGATACCTGTCTAAATTCTCGAGGACGATCCTGGATCGATTGTTCTTTGGATCATAGGGATTGGTTCGTGAAGTTCCAAGCATGGTCCCTCCATATCGATCCCAGGTCCTCACCATCTCCTCCGTCAAGGCGCCAACTCTCGTCGTGGGGTCATCCTCATCGCCATCCGGCAAAACCAGTCCTCTCCAGCCGTCCCGGATCCCAACGACCTCATATTCGATCTTCCTGGTCTTCTGGAGCCGATCATCCAATGCCGTTTTCGCCACCCACTTGATGGCTGAATTCAACCCGGCGCAATCCCCACCACCCGTGAGAACTCCGATTCTTCTCTTCTCCATCTTTTCCTCCAGATCTTTATGTTAGTCTTCTGCAGAAAGTAACGCGATCATTACCGGGATAATAATAATCCGAAACTCTCGCCACCTCTTGAAATCCATTCTTTAGATAAAATCTCTGAGTTTTTTCATAACGAGGTATCGTCGAGGTATCTGCAAGGATCAGCCGTCCTCCTTCCGCCTTCACCGCTTCCTCTAAAAAACTTAAAAGTTTTGAACCCACTCCCTGTTCCTGGAAATCAGAGTTCACGGCAATCCAGTAGAGGTCGAAAGTCCCCTGGGTCATGGGAGTGGGACCATAACAGATATAACCAAATGCCTGATCCTGATCATCCACCATGCAATAAATCTGATAATCCTTTTGGATCTGATCCTTCAGCACGATGTCGATCAATTCCATCGCCACATCGATTTCCGCAGAAGTGAAGGCGCGGGTCTTGATCAGCATCGAAAGGAGCCTTGCCCTATCTTTTTCAAACAATATACGAATTTTCATCGAACTATTTTCGAAAAACCTTTAACTTCCCTTAGAAAACTCTAATCCTATTTAACACGCCCCTTACTTCAGAACCTTCCATTTTTGTAAAATCATTTTTTCTAAACACAAGATAAAGAAAAAAAACTCATGTGTCAACTGAAGATCTTAAAGAGGTTTGCTGAAATGTTTAAGCAGATTTGATGGTCTCGTAAAAAGTCAATATCACCCCATTTTGTCATTCCTGCGAAAGCAGGAATCCAGTTATTTCGAATAGTTCTGGACTCCGGCTTCCGCCGGAGTGACGGTTTTGGGACTTTTTACGATTTCATCAGATTTGAAGCTCTGAAGAAACCGTTTACGCGATGAGCGGATGGAGCCGGCGGGGGGATTTGAACCCTCGACCTACTGATTACGAATCAGTTGCTCTACCACTGAGCTACGCCGGCTTATATTTACGATAATGTTTACCATTTTTTGGGGCAACCGTCAATTCGAATAGGTCCTTGACCATAAGATCAGGCTATGGTAAAGTTTTGCAATATGAAAAGAGAGGACAGCACGAAAACTGCGTTAACCAAGAAAGATATCTCCGATACCCTTAATGAGCTTTTCCGAAAACAGATTGAACCTCGATTCGACCGAATCGAATTCTATATTCAGAAACAGATCGAACCTCGATTCGATAACATAGACAAGAAACTTGAAGAACATGACAAAAAATTCAATGATCTCTCAAGCCATTTTGACCAGATCTATAATCGGCTGGATCGTCTTGAAACAGAGTATTTCACTATTATTGCTGGTTTACAGAGGGTTGAAAAACAACTGGTTAGCATTGAAGAGAAACTGGATAAGGAAATTGCCATTAGGGAACGATTAGAAAAAGAGGTATCGGATCTAAAACGGCGGGTTGTGGTTCTCCAAAGGAAAATAGAAGAAATTGAAATTCGTCTTAAAACCATTTCATAATCACCCCTTCCCTCCTGACGGGTCAAATAAAAAAGAGCTTGATTGTTGAAGCGCATCCTTTTATCCCTCTTCATCACCGCCCTCATCCTCTTC